>Ga0302326_10008306_pt1 | contig 22928 bp, 20 predicted proteins | sample Palsa_T0_3_FD_202264 | JGI IMG/M metagenome (GOLD analysis project Ga0302326, IMG submission 202264) | Peat permafrost microbial communities from Stordalen Mire near Abisko, Sweden - Palsa_T0_3 | ecosystem: Environmental > Terrestrial > Soil > Palsa > Peat permafrost | place: Sweden: Abisko... | reverse complement strand
CCCCGGCTACGGCTTCCTGTCGGAGAACGCCGACTTCGCGCAGGCGGTGATCGATGCCGGCCTGATCTGGATCGGGCCCAGCCCGCAGTCGATCCGCGATCTCGGGGACAAGGTCACCGCGCGTCACATCGCCGCCAAGGCACAGGCGCCGCTGGTGCCTGGTACTTCGGACCCGGCGAAGGACGCCGACGAGGTGGTCGCCTTCGCCAAGGAGTACGGCGTTCCGGTCGCCATCAAGGCCGCGTTCGGCGGTGGTGGCCGCGGCATGAAGGTGGCACGCACCATCGAGGAGATCCCTGAGCTGTTCGAGTCGGCCACCCGCGAGGCCGTCGCAGCGTTCGGTCGCGGCGAGTGCTTCGTCGAGCGCTACCTGGACAAGCCGCGCCACGTCGAGGCTCAGGTGATCGCCGACACGCACGGCAACGTCGTGGTCGCCGGCACCCGCGACTGCTCGCTGCAGCGCCGCTTCCAGAAGCTCGTGGAGGAAGCGCCGGCGCCTTTCCTCACCGACGCGCAGCGCAAAGAGATCCACGAATCCGCCAAGCGAATCTGCAAGGAAGCCGGCTACTACGGCGCCGGCACGGTGGAGTACCTGGTCGGCCAGGACGGGCTGATCTCCTTCCTGGAGGTCAACACTCGTCTACAGGTGGAGCACCCGGTGACGGAGGAGACCGCTGGCATCGACCTGGTGCTGCAGCAGTTCAAGATCGCCAACGGCGACAAGCTGGACATCACCGAGGACCCGACGCCCCGCGGGCACGCGATCGAGTTCCGGATCAACGGCGAGGATGCCGGCCGCGGTTTCCTGCCCGCTCCCGGCCCGGTCACCCGTTACGACATTCCCACCGGGCCCGGTGTGCGGCTGGACTCCGGTGTTGAGGCCGGTTCGGTAATCGGCGGTCAGTTCGACTCGATGCTGTCCAAGCTGATCGTCTACGGTGCCACCCGCGAGGAGGCTCTGGCCCGGTCGCGTCGCGCGCTGGACGAATTCCACGTCGAGGGCCTGGCGACCGTCATCCCGTTCCACCGCGCCGTGGTGTCCGACCCGGCGTTCATCGGCGACGGCGACGGCTTCACCGTGCACACCCGCTGGATCGAGACCGAGTGGGACAACACCGTCGAGCCCTTCACCGCCGGCGAACCCATCGACGAAGAGGAAGTGCTGCCGCGGCAGAAGGTCGTGGTCGAGGTCGGCGGTCGCCGCCTCGAGGTCTCACTGCCGGGTGACCTGGCATTGGGCAACGGCGCGGCCACTACTGACGCCGTCGGCGTGATCCGCCGGAAGCCCAAGGCGCGCAAGCGTGGTGCGGCCGGTGGTGCGGCGGCTTCTGGTGACTCCGTCACCGCGCCGATGCAGGGCACCGTGGTGAAGGTTGCCGTCGAAGAGGGACAAGAGGTTTCGACCGGCGACCTGATCGTGGTCCTGGAAGCGATGAAGATGGAAAACCCGGTCACCGCGCACAAAGACGGTGTCATCACCGGACTGGCTGTCGAAACCGGCGCCGCCATTACCCAGGGCACGGTGCTCGCAGAGATCAAGTAGCTCAGCCCGCACTCGGAGCCGCGTCCGGCGACGATGCGCGCCGGGAAACGGCGCGCTGAGAAACCGGACAATGAGGCAACGTGGAACCTGTCGAGATCAACGCCGGGCAGTGGTATCTGCGGGCGTTGCGCGCCGACAGCCGCATCGACGACCGTCCCGCCTTAGCCGATCTCGGCGTGACCGATCCCGATCACGTCGCGCATCGCGCCGCCGCCTGGTCTGCCGACACCGGCTATTCATGGGCGGTATGCGATCTCGCGACCGGCGAGTTACTGGCCGAAGCGACCCTGGACCCGGCGACCGGACATATCGCCACGAGGGCGCGTGACGGCCATGCCGACGCGGCCATCGCGGCCGCGGAGTCCGTTGGCCGATTCGCTGCCGTAGTTGTTGTGCCAGAACAGGATTCGTGACCGAACCCGTCTCGCGGTGCATTGACCAGGCGTTGCGATACGACGCAGACGGCGTTGCCGGGTCAGTGTGGCAGGAGTAGGGTCTAAACCAGGTTGAGTTCACAGCCGCTCGGAACAGCGTTAATGACGCGGTCGAGGCTGGTTCTCCCGGTCTTCGTTCGCGCGCGGCACCCTAACCGCTTGACGTGATCCACAGATTGCTTGTCGACTGATGGAGTCACTTGATGTCCCCTATGAGCCCGAACTCTGCTTCGCCGGTCCCAGTGACCGACATCGCGGACCCACCTCCCGCCTGGGAGAACCACTCGGCGAGATTCACCGCGCACTCGGATTCCGCCGGCGTCGTGATCATCGCGCACGGTGAGCTGGACGCTTCCAACGCCAGTCATCTCGCGGACTACGTCGAGCGCTGTGTCAGTGAATCCACGGCGGTCGTGGTGGATTTGAGCGGCCTGAAATTCTTTGGCACTGCCGGCTTTTCGGCATTGCATCTGATCAACGTGAGATGCGCGGGTGCCAATCAGCGCTGGGCCCTGGTGCCGAGTAACGCGGTATCCCGACTACTTCGGATCTGCGACCCGGACAACACCTTGCCGCTGGTCAATTCGGTGAGCGCGTTCCACGATGGCGAGGGCGAAGGCCCGGACCCGAATCGGCTATTCCAGCTCGTCACGTAGTCGCGTCAACGACTTAGCCAGCAACCGCGAGACGTGCATCTGTGAGATGCCGACCCGCTCGGCGATCTGCGTCTGCGTCATCGAATCGAAGAACCGCAGGACCAACACGGTCCGTTCGCGCTCCGGCAGGCCTTCCAGCAACGGACGCAGCGCCTCGCGGTTCTCGATCCGCTCTAGGCCGGTGTCGACATCGCCGAGTGTGTCGGCGATAGCCCGTGCTTCTTCGTCCGCGCTGCCGCCGCCGCTGTCGATGGACAGGGTGTTGTACGAGCTGCCGGCCACCAGCCCCTCGATGACTTCGGTGCGGTCCATGTCGAGTTCCGCTGCGAGTTCGCTCGCGGTGGGCGCTCGGCCCAGCTTCTGCGACAAATCGGCGGTCGCCGCGCCCAGTCGCAGGTGCAGCTCTTTCAGACGCCGCGGAACCTTGACCGACCAGCTGTTGTCCCGGAAATGCCGACGGACCTCACCCATGATGGTGGGCACCGCGAACGAGACGAAGTCGGAGCCGGTTTCGACGTCGAAGCGGGTGACGGCGTTGACCAGACCGACGCGCGCCACTTGCACGAGGTCGTCGCGTGGTTCGCCGCGGCCTTCGAATCGTCGCGCGATGTGATCGGCCAACGGCAGGCAGCGCCCGACGATCTTGTCTCGGTGACGCTGGAAATCAGATGAGCCGGCATCAAGGGTCGCCAGCTCACGGAACATGTCAGGAACGTCGGCGTATTCGTTGGGACGAGATGACGAACTGCCGCCAGCTCGCGGTGTCACCTGCGAGAGCCCGCCCGTCGGGTGATCAGCGTGACACCGAAGACGCCGTGGCCCTCGGGCCCGTCCTGGAACGTCTGCACTTCGTCGGTCAGCGACGTCAGCACATGCCAACTGAAACTGCCCGGCGTGACAACGTCATAGTGCTCACACGTCGTCGACGCTTCGACCCTTAGCTCGTCGTCGTGCGGATCGACCACGATCGCCAGCGTGGCATCGGGAACAGCCGAGCGAATCAATCGGGTACACACCTCGTCGACTGCGAGCCGTAGATCGGCCACTGCGTCGAAGTCGAGATCCTCGAACGTCCCGACAGCTCCGACCAACGTTCGCAGCACCGCCAGGTTTTCCAGCTTGGCCGCTACGCGCAACTCGATGGCACGCTCACCACGCTGTTGCTCTTTCGCTGGCTTCTCAGCAACCGTCATGGGGCCTCCCAGCATTGTTTGACCGACAGTACCCGTGCGTTCGAGCTGGTTAGTCACGATCGCCGCCGGGTAATCCACCTGCCATGGAGGCGCGGGAGACGGCGGAAATCGAGCGCACACGCCGCATTCGGCGTATTGCGCTGATCTCCGTAATCACGTTGGCCGTCCTCGTATTGATTGCAGTGATCATCTATGTCATCGCGTTTGTGATCTTGTCTCCCATGGCTGGGTGACAGCTAACCACGGCATTTCGTGATGGCGTACTTCAGATACCCACCCGCGGCGAGAAGTTAAACCGGCGAAGCGCTGGGGCAGATTGGTCAACCGGCCAGGATCGGTCCGGCGATCGGGGCACCCATAGTGAGCGTGACGAACATCAGGACCATCAGAAACCATCCCGCGCCCTGCCATGCCCACCACGATCCGCGGTCGCGCCAGATGCGATAGGTCCGCAGGAAGGCCCAGATTCCTGCGGCCAGCAAGATCACCGGGGCACCGAACGCGAGGATCGTCAGCTGCGGGCCGCCACAGGCCGCGGTGTCGACCGACATCGCGCCTTTGCAGGTGCTGTCCCAAAGGGCGGCCAAGATGAGGAATCCGACTCCGGCTATTGCAGCCAACACGGCGAACCGCACCGCGGTATGAACCTCTTTGTCGTCTTGACCCAGACGGTCGTCGGTCGAGTCGTACTGTTGTGTCTGCATCCCGGACCTCTATCGCTGCTGCCTTCATGCGCGACCACGCGCGCCACATGCGTATACCCAGCAGGTCACGGCCGGTAAACCAGCTCGTCGGCTTAGGCGTCGTCGTGGGTCTGTGACGTATGTCGCGCGCTGTACCGAATCATGAATATTGCCGCGGCGATGCCGATGATCAACAGCCCCAGAGCGCCGAGTTCGAAGAGCAGCCGATCGAGTTCTTTGTCCGAATGGACCTGTTCGGATGCCGCAGTCACGATGAGGATCCGCCGAACGCAGGCAATCAATCCGATGAAGAGAAATGGCTCGGCGGCGATCTCGTGATAGAGCAGGACCGCGCGGAGCGTCGCCGCAATCTCGGCGATGATCAGGACCATCAGAACTCGGTCGAGGACGAGGACGCCGCCTTGCAGCGTGTTGACCTTGTGGGTCGCGGCCTGGGCGACGGCTTGGAAGCCGCCGATGACCACCAGCACCGCGGCCGCCACCAGGAGCAGGAATGCGATCGCGTAGACGATCGTCTCGAAACTGTCGACCAGCGTGCCGACCCCTTTACTCAGGCCGCGGCGGGTTGTTTCGGTTCTAGGTTCCATGACTCTGCGATTCTATTGCGCAAGGGGGTTGCGCAGGCTCAGACGCGGGTGCCGGGGTGTGTTGCCCGCTGATCCGCCTGGGAATTCGCTGACGATCGACCGGTGCTTCGCTGTTTTGACGAAAGCGCTGGCAGGGGTGTATTTTGTGCTTCGCGGCGCAGGTGCGGTGAGTGCACACTCTTGACGGCGACACGGGCGATCTGGAGTTTGCAGAGCCTTCGCGGGCATAGACGGCTCCCACCAAGAATCGGCAAGTACCATCTGGGCTATGCGAACGCCCAGGCGCCGGTTGTCTCCAGAGGACCGCCGCGCCGAGTTGCTGGCTCTGGGCGCGGAAGTCTTTGGTCAACGGCCCTACGACGAAGTCCGGATCGACGAGATCGCCGAGCGCGCCGGTGTGTCTAGGGCGCTGATGTACCACTACTTCCCCGACAAACGGGCATTCTTCGCCGCCGTCGTCAAAGGCCAAGCCGACCAACTGTTCGAGACCACCAACATTCCGCCGACGCCCGGCCAGAACCTCTTCGAGGAGGTGCGCGGCGGCGTACTGGCCTACATGCAATATCACCAGGAACACCCGCATGCCGCCTGGGCGGCGTACGTCGGGCTCGGCCGCTCCGACCCGGTCTTACTCGGCATCGACGACGAGGCCAAAGACCGTCAGATGGAACACATCATGAGCCGCATCGTCGAGGTCGACGGATCAGGCAAGCCACTTGAACCCGAGGTCGAACGCGACCTGCGGATCGTCGTGCACGGGTGGCTGGCGCTGACGTTCGAGGTCTGCAGGCAGCGCATCCTCCACCCGGACACCGATGCGGGCCACCTCAGCGACACCTGCGCCCATTCGCTGCTCGATGCGATCATCCGGGTGAACAACATCCCCGAGACATTGGCCAAGTGGGTCGCACCCGACCAGCGGTAACGGCTACTCGGCCGCCTTGTCGGTGGCCGCTGGCACCATCACTAGGTGACCTCCGCATCCGCCGATCCGCTCGCGCGGTTCAGCGTCGTTACCCGCGAATGGTTCGCGGGTACCTTCGCCGCGCCCACCCCCTCGCAGGGTGAAGCCTGGGCGGCGATCGCCGACGGCCACAACACTTTGGTCATCGCGCCGACGGGTTCCGGCAAAACGTTGGCGGCGTTCCTGTGGGCCATAGACAACTTGGCCAAGCTGGCCGGCGGGCCGCGGGAAGGGCAAGCGCCCGGAACGCGGGTGCTGTATGTCTCGCCGCTCAAGGCGCTGGCCGTCGACGTCGAGCGCAACCTGCGCACCCCGATGGCCGGGATGGCACGGGTCGCCGCGCAACGAGGTCTGCCCGCCCCCGAGATCACCGTGGGGCTGCGGTCGGGTGACACGTCGCCCGCCCGGCGTCGTCAGCTGATCAGCTCACCGCCTGACGTGTTGATCACCACCCCGGAGTCGCTGTTTTTGATGCTGACGTCGGCGGCCCGCCAGACGTTGGCCGGTGTGGAGACGGTGATCGTCGACGAGGTGCATGCCATCGCCGGCACCAAACGGGGTGCTCATCTGGCGGTATCGCTGGAACGGCTTGACGACATGCTGGAGACGCCGGCGCAACGAATCGGGTTGTCGGCCACCGTGCGGCCGCCCGAGGAAGTCGCCCGGTTCTTGTCGGGAGCAGCGCCGACGACCATCGTCGCGCCCCCGTCGGCAAAGACCTTTGAGCTGACCGTGCAGGTGCCGGTTCCCGATATGGCCAACCTGGCCAACAACAGCATCTGGCCCGACGTCGAGGCGCGACTGGTCGATCTGGTCGAAACTCACAATTCGACGATCGTGTTCGCCAACTCCCGGCGGCTGGCCGAGCGATTGACGGCTCGCCTCAACGAGATTCACGCCGAACGCTCGGGTGAGGCCTTGACCGATGAGACGAACCCGAAGGTCGCCGGTGGCGCGCCGGCTCATCTGCTGGGCAGCGGCCAAATATCCGGCGCTCCAACACTGTTGGCCCGCGCGCATCACGGTTCGGTCAGCAAAGAGCAGCGAGCCATCGTCGAGGAAGATCTCAAGTCCGGCCGACTCAAAGCGGTGGTGGCGACCTCGAGCCTGGAACTGGGAATCGACATGGGCGCGGTCGATCTGGTGATCCAGGTGGAGGCGCCGCCGTCGGTGGCCAGCGGCCTGCAACGCATCGGCCGGGCCGGGCATCAGGTCGGGGAGATCTCGCGCGGAGTGCTCTTCCCCAAGCACCGCACCGACCTGATCGGCTGCGCGGTGTCCGTGCAGCGCATGCTCGCCGGTGAGATCGAGACGATGCGGGTGCCCACCAACCCGCTCGACATCCTGGCCCAGCACACCGTGGCCGCGTCCGCGTTGGAGCCGCTCGACGCCGACCGCTGGTTCGACACCGTTCGCCGCAGCGCGCCGTTTGCGACGTTGCCGCGCAGCGCCTTCGAGGCCACGCTGGATCTGCTGTCCGGCAAATACCCGTCGACCGAATTCGCCGAACTGCGGCCGCGGCTGGTCTACGACCGCGACAACGGAACGCTGATCGCACGGCCGGGCGCGCAGCGGCTCGCGGTCACCTCCGGCGGGGCCATCCCGGACCGCGGACTGTTCACCGTCTACCTCGCCACCGATTCCGAGACTCCTTCCCGGGTCGGCGAACTCGACGAAGAGATGGTCTACGAGTCGCGTGCCGGTGACGTCATCGCACTGGGCGCCACCAGTTGGCGGATCACCGAGATCACCCACGACCGCGTGCTGGTGATACCGGCGCCGGGCGAACCGGCCCGGCTGCCGTTCTGGCGAGGCGACGACTCCGGGCGTCCCGCCGAGTTAGGCCGCGCGGTCGGCAAGTTCACTGGTGAGTTAGCCGGACTGGACCGTGGCCAATTCGACAATCGCTGCGTCGCACTGGGTTTCAACGACTACGCCACCGAAAACCTGTGGCGGCTGTTGGACGACCAGCGCACGGCGACCACCGTAGTACCCACCGACACCACATTGCTGGTCGAGCGGTTCCGCGACGAACTGGGTGACTGGCGGGTGATCTTGCATTCGCCCTACGGGCTGCGCGTGCACGGTCCGCTCGCGCTGGCGGTGAGCAGGCGACTGCGCGAGCGCTACGGCATCGACGAGAAGCCGACCGCCTCCGACGACGGCATCGTGGTGCGGCTGCCTGACACCATCTCGGAGGCCGGCGCCGACTCCCCGCCGGGCGCTGAACTTTTCGTCTTCGACGCCGACGAGATCGACCCGATTGTGACCGCAGAAGTGGGCGGTTCGGCGTTGTTCGCGTCGCGATTCCGGGAATGCGCGGCGCGCGCGCTGCTGCTGCCGCGCCGGAACCCCGGGCGCCGGTCACCGCTGTGGCACCAACGTCAGCGCGCCGCGCAGTTGCTCGACGTCGCCCGGAAGTACCCGGACTTCCCGATCGTGCTGGAGGCCGTCCGCGAATGCCTGCAGGACGTCTACGACGTGCCGACGCTGGCCGGGCTGATGACCGAAATCGCCGCGCGGAAGATACGCGTGCTGGAAACCGAAACCTCGACACCGTCGCCGTTCGCGGCGTCGCTGCTGTTCGGTTACGTCGGGGCTTTCATGTACGAGGGCGACAGCCCGCTGGCCGAGCGCCGGGCCGCCGCGCTGTCGCTGGACTCCACGCTGCTCGCTGAACTGCTCGGCCGCGTCGAGTTGCGCGAGTTACTCGAACCCGAGATCGTCGCCGCCACCGGCTGCCAGCTACAACACCTTTCGGCTGAACGGGCCGCGCGGGACGCCGAAGCGGTCGCCGATCTGCTGCGACTGTTGGGGCCGCTGACCACCGACGAGGTGGCCGCCCGCGCCGGCGGCGCCGATGTCGGGGGCTGGCTGGAAGCGTTGTACGCCGCGAAACGGGCGCTGCCGGTCTCCTTCGCCGGCCGCAGCTGGTGGGTGGCGATCGAGGACATCGGCCGACTGCGCGACGGCGTCGGGGTAGCGGTGCCGGTGGGCGTGCCGGCCAGCTTCACCGGACCGGTCGCCGACCCGCTGGGCGAGCTGATCGGCCGCTACGCGCGAACCCATGCGCCGTTCACCACCACCGACGTCGCTGAACGCTTCGGGCTCGGGCTGCGCGTCGCGGCCGACGTCCTGGGTCGGCTGGCTGCCGACGGCCGGCTGGTCCGCGGCGAATTCTCCACCGGCGCGGTCGGCGACGAGTGGTGCGACGCCGACGTGCTGCGAATTCTGCGTCGCCGATCGCTGGCGGCGTTGCGGGCGCAAGTCGAGCCGGTCAGCACGAGTGCCTATGCCCGCTTCTTGCCGGCCTGGCAGGGGCTGAGCGCGGCGACGGGTTCGCCGGCCAACTCCGGGCTCGACGGCCTGTCGGCGGTGATCGATCAACTGGCCGGTGTCCCGCTGCCCGCATCGGCGATCGAATCGCTGGTGCTTGCGCCGCGCGTGCGTGATTACTCCCCCGCCATGCTCGACGAGCTGCTGGCCTCGGGCGAGGTCATGTGGTCGGGTGGCGGGACGATCTCCGGCAGCGACGGCTGGATCGCCTTCCACTCCGCGGATTCCGCGCCCCTGACCCTGAACCCGCCCGCGGAGATCGACTTCAACGCGACCCATCGCGCAATCCTGGACATGCTGATCGGCGGCGGCGCGTTCTTCTTCCGGCAGTTGGCGCAGGGCGGAACCGGTGAGAGCGAGCTCAAGGCAGCACTGTGGGAACTGATCTGGTCCGGCTGGATCACCGGCGACACGTTCGCGCCGGTACGGGCGACACTGTCGGGCGGGCCGGGCGCACGCAAACGTTCGGCGCCGGCCCACCGTCAGGCCCGCAACAAGCGCCCACCCCGGCTGAGCCGCTACAGCGTCGCGCACCCGCAAGCACGCGCGGCCGATCCGACGGTGGCCGGCCGGTGGTCGGCGCTGCCGACGCCTGAGCCCGATTCCACGGTGCGGGCCCATCACCATGCCGAGCTGCTGCTGACCCGGCACGGGGTGCTGACCCGCGGCGCGGTGGCGGCGGAGGGGGTGCCGGGTGGCTTCGCCGCCATGTACAAGGTGCTGACCGCCTTCGAGGACGCCGGCCGATGCCAGCGCGGCTATTTCGTCGAGTCACTCGGCGGTGCCCAGTTCGCGGTCGCCTCCACGGTCGACCGGCTGCGCAGCTACCTCGACGGTGTCGATCCCGAGCGGCCGGAATACCGCGCCGTGGTGCTGGCCGCTGCCGACCCGGCCAACCCCTACGGAGCCGCGCTGCCCTGGCCGTCTCGTAGCGACGGTGACGGCGCGGCCCGCCCGGGCCGCAAAGCCGGAGCGCTCGTCGTGTTGGTCGACGGCGAGTTGGCGTGGTTCCTCGAACGCGGCGGGCGATCGTTGCTGAGCTTCGCCGACGAGGATGCGGACGCCAACCACGCCGCCGCTGCCGCACTGGCCGATCTGGTCGGGGCCGGGCGGATCAACGGCATCCTCATCGAGCGCGTCAACAGTGCGCCGGTGCTGGCGCCGCAGGTCTCCGCGGCCGTAGTGACCGCTCTGACCGACGCCGGGTTCGCCCGGACTCCCCGCGGGTTGCGGCTGCGATAGCGCATGCCGGAGGGAGACACCGTATTTCGCACCGCAGAGAAACTGCGGGAGGCACTGGTCGGCCACACGCTGACGCGTTGCGATGTCCGGGTGCCGCGCTATGCGACCGTCGACCTGAGTGGTGACGTGATCGACGAAGTGCGCACCCGCGGCAAGCATCTGTTCATCCGCGTCGGATCGGCCAGCATTCACTCGCACCTGAAAATGGACGGCAGTTGGCGGTTGACGTCATTGACGGCACGCGCCGACTACCGGGTGCGGATCATCTTGGAGACCAGCGACGTCCGCGCGCTCGGCATCGATCTGGGTGTACTGGAGATCCTCGACCGCGAGCACGATTTCGACGTGGTCGACCACTTGGGGCCCGATCTGCTGGGCGACGACTGGGACCCAAAGATCGCCGCCGCCAACCTGACTGCGCTCCCCGATCGACCGATCGCCGAGGCGCTGCTGGATCAGCGGGTGCTGGCCGGGATCGGCAATGTGTATTGCAACGAACTGTGTTTCATCACCGGCCATCTGCCCACCGCGCCGGTCAGCGCGATCGCCAACCCGCACCGGCTGGTGTCCCGTGCCCGCGAGATGTTGTGGGCCAACCGCTTCCGCCTCAATCGCTGCACCACCGGCGACACCCGCGCGGGGCGGCAGGTGTGGGTGTACGGGAGAGCCGGGCACGGCTGTCGTCGTTGCGGCACGCCCGTCCGGCAAGACGACAGCGGCGAACGGATTGCGTACTGGTGCCCGGCTTGCCAACGTTGAGCACCGAGAGCGTGTCCGCGCGGTAAACGATCGCGCTCGCCCGCGCCGCCGACCCCGCGTGATTCAAAACTTTGCGCGCGGCATGCAATGATCTCAAGGCAAGCGGCTTGGCTTGCCATCAGCAAAACTCGCAATTCTGCTGAGCGGAAAGGTTCACCGATGTCGACCACCCAAGTGCGCCCACCCATCTACCTCCTCACGGTGGCACTACTTGGCCTTTTGGCGATCAGCACCCCGACGGCGCACGCGGACGCGGTTGACAGCAATTTCCTGAACGCATTGAAGTCCAAGGGAGTGACGTTCGCCTCCTCACAGGCCGCCGTTCAGGCCGGCCATCAGGTCTGCGACAACCTCGATCAAGGCAGAGCCACGCAGGACGTCGCCAACGACGTGATGCAGCAAAGCGGTCTGGACGGTTACCACGCCGGCTTTTTCGTCGGCGTCAGCGTCGCGGCATTCTGTCCAAGACATGCTGGCCAATGATTTTCGTGCAAAACTAATCACGATGAAGAGAATCTTGGCCAGCGCCGCGATCACACTCGCCGCGCTGGCCGTCACAACGGCGCCTGCGGGCGCCGATCCCAGTCCATTCGGCGCCCTCGGCTGTAGCTGCGATTCGGTAACCGGGCCCCCTGCCGGCACGCCGGATCTCAAGGACCAGGTCGACCAGGGAATTCAGAACGGTCTGGCTTCTCTGCACCGTCCACACGGCTCGTGAGCTGACGAAGACTTCGCCTAGCCCGCCGACGGCGGTGGTTTCATCACGTTGCCCTTGAGTTCGGCACCGATGGCGATGTCGTCGTACTTCACCGGCTTGCGCTTACGCCAGCCACTTCCGGGCGAAATCGGCGGCGGCATGAGCGGCGGCATCATCGGCATCCCGGTACCGCCCGTCAACGGTGTGGCGGCTGACGCAAGCTGCACTGGCTGCTGAGAGGTCGCCAGCAGCGCGGCAGCTGCCGGCGGCGCGCTCAGCGTGCCCATCGGCACCGCAGCGCCCAGCACTGCCGAGGTGGTGCCGACCTCACCGAGCCCGGCAGCGCCAAGCGCCCCACCCAGGCTTCCCCCGGATTGGCCGAGCGCACCCAGGGCTCCGGCAGCGCCGCCCCCCAAATTTAACGCCGACCCTCCCAGGGCGCCCTCGCCTTCGGATACGCCCTGGCCGACTTGGGCGCTGACACCCTGCAACGCCTGGGCCGATTGGCTCTGTGCCAGATAACTGAGCAGGTTGATCGGAAACCCGGACGAGACGAACTGGTTGGCATATTGGTTGTACAAACCGACATAGCCGCTCGTCGGGTCCCCAATGCCAACGTTAATCGGTGCAGCGCTCGTGGCAGCAGACGTGGCTGGGGAGGTCCCGGACGTGGCTGAGGACGCCCCGGAAGTGGCGGCGGGTGACGCGCCGGCTTGCGTGGACAGCCCATTCGGGTTGGTGGCCGACGTCGGCGAGGAGAACTGCGGCAGCGTCGAGGCTTGGTCCGAGGTCGTCTGATAGCGACTCATCGCCGCTGCGTTATTCGCCCACATGGTTTGGTATGCGGCTTCGGTTGCTGCGATGGCCGGAAGGTTCCTGCCGAACCCGTTGGTGGCCAGAAGCTGCGCCAGCCGCGTCCTGTTGGCCGCAACGACGGCGGTAGGAACCACGGACGCCTGGACGGAGTGGAAGGCCGCAGCGGCGGTCTGCGCGGAAGCCGCGACCTGTTGCGCCTGTTGCGCGGTGGCGCGAAGCCAGGTCACGTAGGGCTCGACGGCCTGCAGCATGGTCGCCGAGGACGGACCGGACCAACTGCTGTCCAGTGACGCCAGGGCGGAATCGTAGCTCTCCGCCGAGTCCTCCAGCGTGATGCCGAGTTGCTGCCACGCACCGGCCGCCGCCATCAGCGATTCCGCGCCCGGCCCCGAGTGGATCAGCGCAGAGGTGATCTCGGGGGGCACTGTGGTGAAATCCATGGCACCGAACATCGACTACCGCCGGAAAGCTTCTGGAAGATTGGATTGACTAAGGCGAAAAAACCCCTCGAACTCTACGCTTCGACGCCGTCGCATGGTCACGAGATCGCATTCACCGCAGCCACCAACCGTGGCTTGAAATCAGCAGGGATGGGAAGGTATCCGTTGGCGGCCAGGTCGTTCTGGCCCTCGCCGACAGCACTTTGCAGGAATGCTCGCACCGCCGTGCCGACTTGAGGATCGGGATATTTCGAGCACACGATTTCGTAGGTCGCCATCACGATCGGATACGAGTCGGGCTGGTTCGGACGGTAGAACGAGATGGTGTCGAGGGCCAGTTCGTCGCCCCTCTTGATGAACCAGGCGCCCGTGATCGTCTTTCCGACGGACTCGGCACTGATGCCCACGGGATCCGGACCAGCCGACGTGATGATCTTGGCCGCGGCCAAGTGTTGCTGCTCGGCGAACGACCATTCGATGTAGGTGATCGACCCTTCGGTGCTCTTGACGGCCTGGGCGGCGCCATCGCTGCCCACGGCGCCCTCGCCGACTCCGCCATTGAACTTCTTACCGGCAGCAAAACCCCACGTGCCCCTGGATGCGGTGTCGAGGTACCGCTGGAAGTTATCCGTGGTCCCCGATTCGTCGCTGCGATAGATGACGTGAATCGGCTCGTTCGGCAAGTCGACGCCCAGGTTCAGCAGCCCAATCGCACCGTCGTTCCACATATTGATCTGGCCGTTGAAGATCTGCGCCGCCGTCAGGCCGTCAAGGTTCAGCGAGGTCACGCCCTTGACGTTGAAGGCGATCGCGATCGGCCCGACCACCACCGGTAGGCTCTTCACTTCCGAACCGCAGCGCTGCTGCCCTTTGTCGTACTCCGCTTTCGTCAGCGTCGAATCGGACGCGCCGAAATCGGTTTGGTTATTCACGAAGTCATTTATCCCGGCGCCGGACGCATTGGCCGTGTATTCCAAAGACTGCCCCGGGCAGGCGCGTTCGAACGCCTTGACGAAAAGGCCCATCGCATTCTTCTGCGCCGTCGAACCACTGGCTTTCAGCGCGGATTTGCCGCCGCACGTCACTTTAACCGGCGAGGTGGTCGTTGGCGCCGGACTTGCACCGCCGGCGCTGTTATGGCCACCGCACGCGGAGAGAATGAACGCGCAACTGACGAGAATGCTCAGGGCGGCGCCAAATCGATTGAGCTTCAATCTAATTCCTTTTACAGACGAGATCATCGACGCCGGCATAGCTTCAGCCCACCGAACCGCTGCCTTCTGTGCGGGCATGAGGCATCGTAACAAGATTCGCACCGACGCCATCATGCCCGGTCATTGCCGGATATGTCGGGCTTACGATTTCAGCAATCGTTTCCTCATTGTTCACGTTTGCGGTGGTCAAGGCGGGTCGCTGAGGTGGGTCCGGCACCATCGCCCGGCAGCGAGTCGAGCGGCTGCGGACGACCCCGGTCACGAAATGGTGACGTGCGCCGCCGACGCCGGCGCCGCAGATCGAGTATTGTTGAAAGTCAATAGTTCGCTTGGGCATTGAGGCTCAGTGACTTACGTCGCATTCCACTCGCGACACGCGCTTTATCACAATCGGCCAAGAATCGGTCCGATCAACGCATCCGTATCGTTCAACGGATAGCCGTCAACTATCAAAGGACAGACAACGTGCCAACATTGCAAAGCTTTGTCAGCGCGCGCCTCGCTGACCTGACTACCGCTGGCGGCCTTACGGTTCGAGCACGTGATGTGTGCCGCACGGTCGTCTCGGCAGCTGTGACCGTACGCAGCACGCCGCAGCCGGTAGCCGCCGCGTCGAGGCGATCGCATTACGGTGCGGCCAAGCGGCCGAATTACATCGTGATCGGCCACGACCTACCGCTGATCAACCCCGGCGTCGAGCGCTGCTGACATCGGCTGCGCGGGCAGCCGGCGTTGGCTGACGAATTCGTGGCGGCCCCCGTGTATCGGGTCGTCGAACTCGAGACGCCCGGCGAGTAGCTGCAGTGGCGTGGAAAAGTCGTCCGCGGCGACGTCGACAACGTTGGGATACAGCGGGTCTCCGTAGATCGGGACACCCAGCGCAGCCATGTGCATTCGAAGCTGGTGCGTGCGCCCTGTCCGCGGCGTCAGCCGGTACAGCCCATCCGGCGACACCAGCTCGACCACAGTCTCCGCGTTGGGCTCGCCGGGCTCCTCGACAGCCTGTAAGTTGCCGCGGCGCTTGACGATACGGCTGCGGACAGTCAGCGGTAGCGACGTGCTCGGGTCGACGGCAGCACGCGCCAGGTAGGTCTTGTCGACCGCGCCACGGGCGAACAGCGTCTGGTAGGCGCCGCGAATCTCGCGGTGGGTCGTGAAGACCAACACCCCGGCGGTCAACCGATCCAATCGGTGGGCAGGGCTCAGCTCGGGCAATCCGAGTTGTCGTCGAAGCCGCACCAACGCCGTCTGGGCGACGTGACGTCCCCGCGGCATGGTGGCCAGGAAGTGCGGCTTGTCGACGACGACGAGGTTCTGATCTTGGAACAACATCGGGATGTCGAACGGCACTGGCGCCTCGTCCGGCAGTTCACGGTAGAGGTAGACGCTTGTGCCCGCCGGCAGCACCGTCGCGGGATCAAGGACGGCGCCGTCGCTGTCGACGACCTCGCCGGCGATCGCCTTGGCGGCCACCTCGGGTCCGAACCTGCTGGTCAACTCCTCGCCCAGCGGTCCGCCAAGCACTCGCAGCCGCGCCGGCCCGACGCCGTCGCGTGGCGGCAGCGGTGGGCGCTTCACCGTCGCCCTAATTTAAGGGCACCGGCTCGAGGATCTCGGCGCGTGCCTCCGGGGCGCTGGCCCGCAGCGCATCCGCCGACGCGTCGTCGGGCTGGGTCTGCGACAGCACCTCGGCCTCGACCCGCGCCGTATAGGTCTGCACCTCGCGATCGACGTCGGCATCCGACCAGCCCAGGATCGGAGCGACGATGTCGGCCACCTCCCGGGCACAGTCGACACCGCGGTGCGAGTATTCGATAGCAATGCGGGTCCGCCGGGCCAGGATATCTTCCAGATGCAGGGCACCCTCGGCGGCTGCGGCGTACGCCACCTCGACCCGTAGGTAACCTGGCGCGACGGCGATCGGGTTGAGCAGGTCGCGCCGGTCGGCCGCCAGCGCGAGCACCTCGTTGATCAGCGACCCGTAGCGGTCCAGCAGATGACGCACCCGGTAGGAGTGCAGCCCCTCCAGCGCGCCGACGTGCTCGGTCTGGTTGATCAGCGCGAAGTAACCATCGGCGCCGAGTAGCGGCACCTTCTCGGTGATCGACTGTGCGACTCGCGCCGGAACGTATTGCGCCGCAGCGTCGATTGCATCGGCGGCCATCACCCGGTACGTGGTGTACTTGCCGCCGGCGATGGCGACCAGACCCGGTGCGGGCACCGCGACCGCGTGCTCGCGCGACAATGTGGACGTGTCCTCGCTCTCCCCGGCCAGCAACGGCCGCAGCCCGGCGTACACCCCGTCGATGTCGTTGTGGCTCAACGGGGTTGCCAGCACAGTGTTGACCGTGCCCAGGATGTAGTCGATATCGGCTTTGGTGGCAGCAGGGTGCGCCAGGTCCAGTGCCCAGTCGGTGTCGGTGGTTCCGATGATCCAGTGGTTGCCCCACGGGATGACGAACATCACCGATTTCTCGGTGCGCAGGATGATCGCGACGTCGCTGACAATGCGGTCCCGCGGCACGACGATGTGCACGCCCTTGGATGCGCGAACTCGAAAACGCCCGCGCTGCTTGGACAATGCCTGAATCTCGTCGGTCCACACCCCGGTTGCGTTCACCACGACGTGGCCGCGCACCTCGGCGACCGCGCCGTCTTCGGAGTCGCGTACTCGCACGCCGATCACCCGGTCGCCCTCGCGCAATAACGACACCACCTGGGTGGACGACCGCACCACCGCGCCGTAATGCGCGGCGGTACGTACGACCGTGAGGGTGTGCCGGGCGTCGTCGACAACGGTGTCGTAATAGCGGATACCGCCGATCAGCGAGGTCCGCTTCAACCCCGGCGACAACCGCAGCGCGCCGGCCCGGGTCAAATGCTTCTGCGCGGGAACGGATTTCGCACCGCCGAGTTGGTCGTAGAGCATGATCCCGGCCGCGACGTACGGGCGTTCCCACCACCGCCTGGTCAGCGGGTAGAGGAATGGCAGCGGCTTGACCAGATGAGGCGCCAGCGTGGTCAACGACAACTCGCGCTCGAAGAGCGCCTCACGGACCAATCCGAATTCCAGTTGTTCGAGGTAGCGCAGCCCGCCGTGAAACATCTTGGAGGATCTGCTCGATGTGCCGGAGGCGAAGTCGCGGGCCTCGACCAGCGCGACTTTGAGCCCACGGGTCGCGGCGTCCAGCGCGGCTCCCGAACCCACCACACCACCGCCGATGACGACGACGTCGAATTGCTCGCTGCCGAGCCGTTCCCAGGCCGTGGTGCGTTGTTCGGGTCCCAGAAACGAACCCGGCCGGGTCTGCTCGCTCGCCGGGACGCGAATCGGGTCGCTCACGGCACGGTCTCCTGTCGGTTACTCGTCAGTAGATTTGTTTGTTCAAGGCTACCCGGCGGGCTCAATCCAGGTCGTCGTGCGCCATCAGCCGCCGCGCCGCCTCGGTGATCGAACCCGACAGCGACGGGTAGACGCTCAGGGTCTGCGCCAAATGGTTCACGGTCAGCCGGGTCTGCACGGCCATCGCTATCGGCAGGATCAACTCGGACGCGATCGGCGCGACCACCACGCCGCCGATCACCACACCGGTGGCCGGCCGGCAGAACAGCTTCACGAAGCCGTGCCGCAGCTCTGACATCTTGGCTCGCGCGTTGGTCCGCAGCGGCAGCATGATCGTCCGGGCCTGCACCGATCCGTTGTCGATCGCGGATTGCGGAACACCCACTGCGGCGAGCTCGGGCCGGGTGAACACCGCCGCGGCGACGGTCCGCAGCCGGATGGGGGTGACGGCCTCGCCGAGCGCGTGCCACATGGCGATCCGGCCTTGCATCGCAGCAACCGAGGCCAGCGGTAGCAGGCCGGTGCAGTCGCCCGCCGCGTAGATGTTCGACACCGACGTGCGGGACACCCGGTCGACGGTCAGGTAGTTGCCCCGGCCCAGCTCGATGCCCACGCTGTCCAGGCCGAGACCACCGGTGTTGGGCACCGACCCGATCGTCATCAGCGCGTGGCTGCCCTCGACGGTGCGGCCGTCGGCCAGCTTCACCAGCACCCCGGATTCGGTGCGGGTCACCGAATCGGCACGGGCGTTCTTGACCAACTCGACACCGCGTTCGGCAAAGATCCGCTCGAGCACCTGAGCAGCGTCCGCGTCCTCGTAGGGCAGTATCTGGTCCCGGCTGGCGACCACGGTGACGTCGACGCCCAACTCGGTGTAGGCGTGCACGAACTCGGCGCCGGTGACACCCGACCCGACCACGATCAGGTGCTCGGGCAACGCCCTGAGGTCGTAGAGCTGGCGCCAGGTCAGGATGCGCTCGCCGTCGGGCCGCGCGGTCGGCAGCTCGCGGGGGCTGGCACCGGTCGCGATCAGCACCACGTCGGCGTCGTAGCTGCTGGTGCTGCCGTCCGGCGCGGTGGCCTGGACGCGGTGTGCTGCCAGGCCCGGGGCCGTGTCGGTCAGCCGGCCCTTGCCGGCGACCACTGTGACGCCCGCGCTGATCAGCTGGGCATTCACATCGGCGGACTGGGCGGCGGCCAGCGTTTTGACGCGCTGATGGATTTCCGGCAACGAGATCTTGGCGTCGTCCGGATCGATGTCGAAGCCCAGATACGGCGCGCGGCGCAATTCGGTGCGCACGCCGGTCGACGCGATGAACGTCTTCGATGGCACACAGTCGAACAGCACCGCGGCCCCGCCGATGCCGTCGGAGTCGACGACGGTGACGTCGGCGTTGCGCGCCGCCGCGACGAGCGCCGCCTCGTAACCGGCAGGCCCTCCCCCGATGATCACGATGCGGGTCGCCACCGCCTTAACCTAACGAACGTTGCGGATACGCGCCGCGCCAGCACACGGCGTCTAAGATTTCCCCGTGCCGCTCTACGCCGCTTACGGCTCAAACATGCATCCCGACCAGATGCAGCAGCGGGCGCCCCACTCCCCGATGGCCGGAACCGGCTGGTTGCACGGCTGGCGGCTGACGTTCGGCGGCGAGGACATCGGCTGGGAGGGCGCCCTGGCCACCGTGGTCGAGGATCCGTTCTCGAAGGTGTTCGTCGTGCTCTACGACATGACGTCCGCGGACGAGAGCAATCTCGACCGCTGGGAAGGCTCTGAGCTCGGGGTGCACAAGAAGATCCGGTGCCGCGTGGAACGCGTCTCGTCGGACACCACGACCGATCCGGTGCTGGCGTGGCTCTACGTCGTCGACGCCTGGGAGGGTGGCCTGCCGTCGGCGCGCTACATCGGCGTGATGGCCGACGCAGCGGAAATCGCGGGCGCGCCAAGCACCTACGTGCACAAGCTCCGCACCCGCCCGGCACGCAACATCGGCCCCGGCCACGGCGGATGAGATACCGCTGAATCGGCGGACCAGTCGTCGTCGATCAGGGGATGAGCACCGTCGATTCATGAGTCTTGCGACCCTCGAGGTCGCGATGGGCTTGCGCCACCTCGGCGAGGCGATACTTCTCCCCAGTAGTCACCGTGACTGTCCCGTTCAGGATCACATCGAACAACTCGGCCGAGCGCCAAGCGAATTCGTCGTAGGTTCGGTCGAAGTGGGAACGCAGGGGCCGGGTCAGATACACCGAGCCCGCGGCGTTGAGTCGCTGCGGATCCACCGGTGGCACGGGCCCGCTCGAAGCGCCGTACAGCGCCAACGTGCCGCGGATCGCCAAGCTGGCCAGGCTGGCATCGAACGTCGACTTGCCGACACCGTCGTAGACGGCCGCGACGCCTTGCCCATCGGTCAGCGAACGGATCTTGGCGCCGAAGACGGCTGGGTCGTCGGGATAGCCGAGCACTTCGACCGCCCCGGCTTGCCGCGACAGCGCCTCCTTTTGCGGGGTTGAGACGGTCGTGATCACCCGGGCGCCCATGCTCGTCGCCCACTGCGTCAGGATCAGCCCGACTCCTCCCGCCCCGGCGTGCAGCAGGACAGAGTCGCCAGAACGAACCGGATACACGGATTTGATCAGCAAATGCGCGGTGTGGCCTTTGAGCAGCGACGAGGCAGCGACCTCGGGAGCGATGGCGGCGGGCACGCAGGTCACCAGATCGGCTGGCGCCACGGCAAATCAGCGTAAGCACCCAGGGCGTCCGAGGTTGCCACGCGGTCGCCCACCGCCACTCTGGCCACGCCCGCTCCCACGGCGGCCACGGTGCCGCAGACCTCGCTGCCGAGAATGAATGGTAGTGGGTGCGGGTACAGCCCGGTCCGGAAATACGTGTCGATGAAGTTGACGCCGATCGCCTCGGCCTCGATCAACACCTGCCCGGGCCCGGGTTCGGGCACCGGACGGTCGACGTAATCCAAGACCTCGGGGCCTCCGTGGGCGGAGATCTCGATAGCGCGCATCGTCAGCCCAGATGTGCGGCCTGAGGCTTGGTCGGCACCACGATGACGGTCGGTCCGTCGGCGCCCAGCGCTGCCTCGAATTCCTTGACCAGTTGCTGCGTTCCGTCGACGGTGACGGCGCGGCATCCGAAGCCGATCGCGAGCGACTCGATGTCCAGTCCGGGTAGATCCAGTCCGGGCACGTTGGGCGTCTTCTCCAGCAACGCAAACGATTTCAGTATGGAGTACTCGCCGTTGCGCATGACGACGAAGACAATCGGCAGCTTGTGCTGCGCGGCCGTCCAGATCGCCTGAATCGAATATTGGAAGGAGCCGTCGCCGATAGTCGCCACCACGTGGCGTTTGCGGCCGCTGGCACGATCACCCAACGCGACCCCGACCGCGGCGGGCACGCCCCAGCCGATGCCGCCGCTGCCGGTGGCGAAGAACGAACGTGGCCCGACGGCCGGCAGCCAACGCTGTTGTGCGGCCAGGGTCGACGTCGACTCGTTCGACAGCGCCGCGTCCGACGGCTTCACCGTGCTCAGCGTCGAGTAGACCTCATCGGGAGTCAGCGGGGCACTCGCGGCTTCGACGGTGGCGGGGCTGCGGTCGAGCGGCGTGGGCGTCGGCCGGCCGGACTTGACCTCGATCAGTGGAGTCAACTGCTGCAGGCTCAGCAACGTGTCGCCGAGCAGACTGTCGCCGACAGGCGCGGCACCGGCCAGCCACGGATCGTTGGTGAGATGCAAAAGCTCGGTGCCGTCAGGAAGATATTCGCCGGGCACATACGGGTAGTAACGGAAGACCTGCGCGCCGACGACGACCACCAGGTCGTGACCCCGCAGCATCTCGGTGACTTCCGCGATCGTCATCGGCAACAGCCCCTGCCAAAGGGCGTGGTTCTCGGGGAAGCTCGCGCGGTCTGTCAGTGGGCTTCCGTAGACCGGCGCATGCACCTTCTCCGCGAACTCCACGCCGGCGTCCCAGGCATCGGCCCGGTCGACCTCGGGACCGATCACCAGCAAAGGCCGCTGCGCCCGGTTGATCCGGTCGGCGAAGACACGCAGCCGGTCCGCATCGGGTGCGTTCCGGGTGCTTGCCGTCCGCACGACGGCGGGACCGAGCGCCGGTTTCTCCCAATCGTCAAGTGGGATGGACAGATACACCGGCCCGGCGGGCGGTTGGATCGCCATGATGTAGGCCCGCATGAACGCCGCCGGCACATCCTCGGCTCGCGCCGGTTCGTACGCCCACTTGACCCACGGCAACGGCAGCTGCGTCGCGTGGGTGTTGGTCAGATACGGCTCGCACAAAGACATCTCGCGAGTCTGCTGCCCGGCGGTGACGATCAACGGCGTGTTGCTCTTGTATGCGGCGATGAGACTTCCCATCGCGTTGCCGGTGCCCGCTGCGGTGTGCACGTTCACCAGGGTCGGTTTGCCGGTGGCCTGCGCGAAGCCGTCGGCCATGGCCAGCACCGACGCTTCCTGCAAGCCGAGGACATAGGTGAAGTCGTCGGGGAAATTCTTCAGGAACGTCTGCTCCGTCGATCCCGGATTACCGAACACCGTCGTCAGGCCCAAGGTGCGCAGCAAGTCGTACGTGACATCCCAGACAGTGGGTTCAGCGGTCATCGACGCAACGTTCCTTTCCTGGATATCGTTTGCTGCTCACAATCTTCGCAGCCGACGGCTCGATTCGTCGATGTTCTGACCAACAGCGATACCGGCCGAAATCAGTGCCCGAGCACACTGCGCGCGCGCTAGATCGTGGCGGACTGTTCAACGATGTTGACCATCAACCGCAGCCCGACCGCCAGGGCACGCTCGTCGAGGTCGAAGTTCGGCTGATGTAGATCCAATTGCGGACCGCGACCCGACCACACCCCGAGCCGGGCCATCGCGCCCGGCACTTCCTCGAGGTACCAGGAGAAGTCCTCACCGCCGCCGGACTGCCGGGTGCCGGCCAGCGCATACGGGTCGAGCGCTTCGATGGCGT
>Ga0302326_10008303_pt1 | contig 22931 bp, 23 predicted proteins | sample Palsa_T0_3_FD_202264 | JGI IMG/M metagenome (GOLD analysis project Ga0302326, IMG submission 202264) | Peat permafrost microbial communities from Stordalen Mire near Abisko, Sweden - Palsa_T0_3 | ecosystem: Environmental > Terrestrial > Soil > Palsa > Peat permafrost | place: Sweden: Abisko... | reverse complement strand
TCAAGACATTGCTCACATCGACCGAGGGTATCTACCCTCGCGTCAAAATCAGCGTCCTGAATGATGGTTATCGTTGGCCGGTTTTGAAGTGACCCTCTATGGCCGGTTTTGGGTGACCCCCGAGGGACGAGCCGCAGTGTGGGATCGATGGCTTGAAAATAAGAAAATGTTCGTCGCCGTATTGTGATAGCATTCGGGCCAAAATCATTCGTGGGTAAGCCCAATTGGATCTGCTTGCCCAGCCGTTCACTAGGACCTCGCGGCAACAGCATCATTCTGTGGACCGGTGCGTGCCGACGAGTACAGCCGGGTGGCTGGTGGCCTCACGCTTTCCCCGCTGTCGGAAAGTAGAAACGGTGTCACCGCCGAGGGCAAGAGCGAAATTCCAGAATTGATGTGTCGCGAACCAGGTTTGCGCCAAGAATCCGTCACTTCGGCTGGGTACACGGAGACGCCTCTGTGATTGCCGAAATCGTATTGCGGTGCGGCGGCGAGACGTTACCCGAGCGTAGCATGCACAGACCCGGGCCCGAAATATCAACCCCCCCAGCACCCGCCCGACCCCCGTCAGGCGTAGAGCCCGTCAAGCAGTTGGTATGCCAACGCCCTGCCATCCGGCAGTTCCCGCAGCATGGTCACCAGATGGTACTTCTTATATGTTTCAGTACTGGATTCATAAAGCACCCGAACGACCTTCGCAAACTGCGAAGCCTTAACACCTAAAACATCGAGACTTTCGCTTGCGCGGATTCTCCTTGATCGATCCCCGCACAGATGGCACAACAACCTATAGACGTTATTAGGGTCGAGATCCAGCTTCATAGAAGGGTCAGCCAACTTCCGCTCCAACTCGTCGAACAATAAACGACCCTTTTGGTTCAGGTGGGCTCTAATATCGTCTTTAAGATGGTTTTCGTCCCCACGCCATCCAACCCTGGCCCTAATCGCCTCCTCACCAACCTCCGGATATAGCACGTCATCACTAAAACAACGGCACACCTGGGCCCAACCCACGCAACCATCCGACATCTGCACAACACCCCTAACGATGTCGTGCAGCGCTCGGACATTCCCCTCCCAAGGTCCCCGATAGAAGCGGTCCACGACCTCTTGTTCCAACGACACTTTATTGCGGCTCGGGTTGAACCTATCGAGGAAAACTCTCGTCAGGAGCGGAATGTCGTCTCGGCGGTCTCGGAGAGGAGGTATAGTGATGCTGCCGTGCTTCAGACGGCTTGACATCTCAGCGATCAGCCTCTTCTCGTCGTTTACGCCCACTTCTAACGCCTCCCGGACAGAAACAGTATCGGCAATGACGAATTTGCAGTGGGCCGCCTTGTTCTCGGCGCCGCCAAGTCGCCTGTATTGTCTCGTCCCTTCTTCTAGCACCCGCAGAAGCTGACGCTGGTTGGTCGCACTAATGGAACAAAATTGGTCCAGAAAAAGAACACCATTACCGGCTTTCTCAATCAACCCAGGCTTGTCTTGCGCGTCGTTGAACGCCCCACGCTTTGTGCCAAACATTTCGCCGAGAAACAACCCCTCAGGGATGTTGCAATTGAATGGAAGAAATTCAGATTCTTGAAGCGGATAGAATGGTGCCTTAAGCTGAAACGCTGGGTCCTTAAGGCGAGCGATGGCTTGCGCAACGAGCTCCTTACCCACGCCCATTTCACCGGAAATGAAGGCATTGTCGGTGTGCTTATCTTCCATCGCATGCCTCTTTACGAGTTGCCACATCTGAAGCATCTTCGGGTCCTGAGTGATAATCCCGCAGCGCGCCATCTCACGAAACGACTCTGCGGCATTTTGCAGCACCGCCGCGAAATGAACGTCGCGGCGCAGGCTATTGAGTCTGTGCGCGAGGACAGCGCGGAAAAAGTTCCAACTTCCGAAACCCGCTTTAGGCACGACATCGTACAACCGGCCGTTCCGAAGCCAATCAGCGACTTCTGAAAAGTGTTCCGCGGCCTCAACTGCACCGCTTATCAGAATCACCTTTGGAACCTTTCTATGTGTTTCGGATGCGATTTCGCGTAGTTTGTCGAGCAGGACCCCGACTAAAAATGATTTGTAACGATCAGCATACTCCCCTTGCCGTGCAGGAAAAATCGCATCAGAGATGACCACTTCCGGCCATGCTCTATCCAGTCCTGAAATCGCATCCTGACATGTGCTAGCGGTCTGAACCGAATCTTCCTGCAAGCAAACAGGACGCACCTCCTCAAGTTCCTGTGGATCATCTTCGACAATAAGAATATTCATATGGAAACCTCAACTACCGGTGGAGTTGGAGTAAGCCGCCACCGGCTATACGCCGCAGGAAGTAGTCGCACGATCGTTTCGGTGTCCGACTTACCGATGGCGATCTGTAGCCCGCCGTAACACTCTCGGGCGATAAGCGCGCTGATAATTGAGCCTAGGCCGGGCCGGTCGCTGATCGGACCGGTGAGGAGTTGGCGAATTCGGCCAGCAAATTCACCGACGTCCAGGTCAGCGTTTAATACATCTGCGAGCGCCCGGCTGAAGCTCGTCTTGCATGAATTGCGCACCGTCAGGGCCTCAGCCGTCACGTCGATGTCAATCGAACGGTACGTCTTCCATCTATATTCGCTCTCCGTTTCGATCTCCGACGCCGCAACGGCATTTTGAAGAATGCATGTTAAACATTGTTCCATCATGAATGGGGTCTCGACCATCAAATCGGGGGCGCAGTCGACCTGGAAGTGGAGATCGACGGACGAGGTCGGCTCCCGCGGTTCGCGCAGGAGCTTCCTTTCTCGCAAAAACTCCTCAGGTGTGATCGAGGCCGGGCGAACATTTGACCATAACTCATAAAGCCCTGGTTCGATCTGGAAATCTACGGCAAGTAGAATGGATCGCCAAATCACGTTTCTAAGTGGCATAGGCTCCCAATTGAGTGGGTCAAGCCCACGCAACCAACCGTCAAGGCCTACCGCGACAAGAGCAGATTTTTCCGCGAGGGCAGACTGACCTACAGCGGCAGCGTATGGTCCCTTACGCCGATGAACTTTGTCCACGACGCCAAGCGCGGCAGCAGTGAATCCTTGAATCTTCCGTGAGCGCTCAGAAGCGAGCCGCGCCCGATCAGATTCAGTACGGGCCAGTTCGGATTGCTGATGGGCTTCTTCCGACGCCAAACGTGCCTCATCGGCTTGCCGGCGGGCATCATCAGATGCCAAACGTGCGCGATCGGCTGCGGCTGCCTTTTGCATCACGTTCCAGACGACGAGCCCAATCGTGGCAAGCAGAAAGGCCGATAGGAATCCCCAGATACGCTGAACGGCCGTCTTTGCCTGTGTCGCAGGATTTATTCGTCGGTTAATCGTCTCCTCCAAGTCGTCCATTGATGTTTTTAGTGCCGCTCTATTTCCGTCCGCTATTCGCCTCCAGACGTTCTGAAAACTCTCGATGACCTCCCTGCTTTCGATTTCAATCGGCCAGTATGGTAGTGACGGTTCCTCTCGGGCGGACTTGTCAGAAAGGTCGATCTGATTTGAGACTCGGGCAATAGCGGCCCCCGACGGGTCCGAGCGCGCGACCGGACCCATGAGCAGCGCAATGGCTTCACGCCCCTTGAATACTGGTAAGTTACCATTCTCCGCCAACATTCGTGTGTAGTGAGGATCAGAAGCTAGGAAAATAGCGAGATTGTGCGCAAGGATCGGGTTTTTGGTTCCTTTGAAAACCACGAGATCACTGCCCCCTTTAAACGCTGTCGGCGCTGCAACGGCGTCCGCATGTTGCCAGAAAGAGCCGACACCAGGTTGCTTAGCAGTCGTATTGCTGAATTCATCGAACCAACGCCGCAGGAACCCGACCGGCTCGATAATCCCTTGGTAGCCGCCAGCGACGAAAGAGCGCAGAGCTTCTTCGTGCGCCATCTCCGGAAACGCGATTAGTCGGCGGGGCAGATGGCGGCTGTCATAGATGAGCGAGTCGCGCGAAAATAGCAAGGGCACATCAAGCGACTCCGAATCGAATCGCACATATGGCCCAGTGAGACCGAAATGAAAGAGCTTGGCGGGATTGCTGCTCATCAGAGGCAAGAGATCATGGATTAAATTTAAAGTGGGGCCAATGGGAAAGACGATCGGTGGGCCCTGATTATCGCCCACCGACTTAATTAACGCCCCCCACGAGGAGCAATCGGGGGAAAACTCGGGAGAGCTCGCTCGCGGTAGGCGGCGCCAAAAAAAAAGCAACCTAATATCTTTTGTATAACGCAGGGAGACGCCCGAGACCCCCGCGACATCGCGGCGCGCGCCCGCCGGAACTGCGGCTCCAAACACGCCCAACAAGTGACGGCCCTGCAGGTACGCGATCCACCCGGATCCCACTTGCGCTACATCCGGAAGGCCTCCTCCTGCGATGGCTCCTTGTAATGAGCGGAAAATGCTCGCCCAGGTCCAGAAACGAACGCGGATGCGCACATTGTTCGTTAAAGCAAACCGGCCAAGCGCATTGAGGGTGACAGTCTGTCCTCTCAGCCAAGCGAGATTTGGAACGGCAAATTCTGGATTCCATACACCCAGTTGGGATCGCAGCCTGGGGTCAGAGGTGTTTTCAAGCACGACCCCTTCAGGAACGAGTTCCTTATTTAGGCGATCGACGTCCTTCTCAGTAGGACTCGTATCTGCGCTGCTCGGCTGCAGTCCCGGCTCTGCCGGAAGTAGCCACAGGACGAGTTCAGACCGCGCGTCAGGAGCGGAAAGGGCACAAGGGCAGCACAAACACATCGAAAGGAGGAAGATGCACATGCACGGCGAGAATATTTTCGATGGAACAGTCATTCTCTGCCTCCTGAAGAAAACCGGGGAAGCTCCCCAGTCGGCGCGTTGTCGCCGACTTGCACTGGAGCACTTCCGCCCCCAATTCGATATCGGGCCTCAACACGAACTATATCAATAAGGGGGCTGGTCGTTTGGGTTGCTGCCAGCGCTCAGTGAGAGATAAACTGCCGTTTTCGGCGCCCTCACTGAGAGCACGCATGGCGGCTCAAATTGAATACGTTGTCGAATCTGAGCTCCGTCGCAAACGCTCGGCGTGCCGTCTGATAGAGTGACTGCTGGCTTCCACAAGGCTGGCGTTGTTTGAGGGCCGTCACTTCCAGGATCGGCTCTGAACGCGCACGCCGAGAGATTCGTGCGGATAATTAAGGAATCCTGCCTACAGCGCATGATCCTGTTCGGAGAGGAGGAGTCCTTGCGGACAGCCATCTCCAACTTCGTCGCCCATTATCACACCGAGCGCAACAATCAGGGCTTGGCCAATCGACTCATGAGCCCAGAGGCAAGCCATCCGGAAAATACCGGCGAGGTCCAGCGGCGCCAGCGCCTAGGCGGTTTGCTGAACTATTACTACCGCGCCGCGGCCTGAGTATGAAAATGTATGCCGGTGCCGCGAAAGCGATACCGGCGCACTAATAATTGCCCAGGTCCAAACGGCATTCTTTGGCTCACTTAATGATTCGGAATGACAGGCCGATCCGCATTCCCATGGCTGTTGGCTTGCTTCCACTGCTCACTCAAGCCCGCAATTGGCCGAGAGGGGTGAAGATTCGAGTTTTCGGGCAAAACGGGATCGGCACGCACGGCAACAACAGGTGATCGGGGAAGCCCGCTTGGAGTTGCGGCGGCAGCATGCCAAATCGTGGGCCGAAGAGATCCGCAGCGAATGCCAGGCGCTGTCGCGGGTGGTGTTGCCGAAGAGCGCGCTGGCCCAGGCGGTGGCGTAGACCTTAAATATGTGGATGAAACTGCGGCGCTGTTTCGACTACGCCGGGGTGGAGTTGTCCAACAATCTGGCGGAGAACTCCATGCGTCCGATCACACTGGGCCCGAGAACTGGCTGTATGTGGGTAGCGCGTCTCGGTATCTAAGGTGGTGGCAATTCTGTCGCTCGATGAGTCCTGCCGCCGTCTAAATCTTCCCATCGCCGACTACCTCCGCGCTGTGCTGCCCGGGATCGATCGGTGCCCGTTATCGGCGGTGGCAAATCTAACTCCGGCTCGATGGGCTGCCTCCCGGAAATGATCCTACCCTGGGTTGCTTAGGCGCTTACGGATTGAGCGAGGGATAGGTATGCAGGTCGAGAACGATTCCGCGCTCCAGCTTGGGGATTGTGTCGTTCCAAGCGGCATCGGTAATTCGGGTCAGGTCCACATAGCAGAAGCCGGCCTCCGTTCGGAGACCTTCTCGGGCCCCGGATCGGAAACCGCCTTGTCGCTGCTGACTCTCTTGAGCGTTACCGTGTTTGCCGGGCCGAGGAACCGCCGAACGATTCAATCTCAAGGACGACAGCCGGTCGGGCGGTCGCAGCCCCAATACTGTTCACTTAAAACATTTATATACAATTCTGTTTTGGGGCTTGAACGCCTCCACAAGGAGGTGTCCCATGCGTGTTGCCACCGTGGAGTCGACCACGCTCGTGACGGTTGCCTACGACGAAAGCCAAAAACTGCTGCAACTGGAGTTTTGTAGCCAGGCGGTCTATCTTTACTTCGATGTTCCCTCGACGGTGCACCAAGCCCTGCTCGGCGCGCCTTCCAAAGGCAGGTATTTCAATCAGACCATTCGCGGACGGTTTCCCTATCGTCTGGTCCGGATTCTCGAAGCATTTCCGCGGGAGGCGGAAATGCCGGCCGGGCACGATCATTAGGAGAACCCATGGCGCGCACTCTGGCGGAGTTGCCGGCTGGCAGCCGGATCACTGACTACATTAGCCTCGGCGTGATTGCCAAGTTCTTCCCCGTGAAGAAAATCCCTGAGGTTCTGGAGCAGACCAATCGCGCCAGTATCCGCGAGCGCGACTTGCCGGCGCATGTGGTGGTCTATTACGTCATCGCGCTGGCGCTGTACATGCGGTCCTCCTACCGTGAAGTCTTGCGTTGCCTGCTGGAGGGCGTGCAGTGGCTGCTCGATCCCTCCGCCAAGGTGAAGGTCGCCGGTAAATCCGGCATTTCCCAGGCGCGCAGCCGGTTGGGCGCCGAGCCGCTGAAGAAACTCTATGCTGCGGTCGTGGCTCCCATGGCGGAGAAGCGTACCAAAGGCGCTTGGTACCGGCAATGGCGACTGGTCAGCCTGGATGGCAGCACCCTGGATGTCGCCGATACGGCGGAGAACGACACGGCCTTCGGGCGTCCGGGCTCCAGTCGAGGATCCAGAGCTTTCCCCAAGATCCGGTTTGTGGCCCTGCTGGAGAACGGGACGCACGTGTTGTGGGCCGCGCATATGGATCGATACGCCACCGATGAACTCACGCTGGCCCAGAAAGTGATCCCTTCACTCCGCAAGGGAATGCTGTGGCATGGCCGACCGGTTTTTTCCCAGTTACAAACTCTGGCAGGCGGCGCCAAGACGGGAGCGGATTTGCTGTGGCGCACACGCCAGAATGCTCGCCTAGACGGGGACAAACGCCTGCCAGACGGCTCTTACCTCAGCCGCATTTATGCCTCCAGTGGGGACCGGCGGAAGAAGCGCAATGGGATTGTGGGTCGCGTCATCGATTACCGTTTGAAAAACGTCCCGGACGCTGAGCCGCTGTACCGGCTGATCACAACCATCCTCGATCACGAGCAGGCGCCGGCCAAAGAATTGCCGCTCTTTATCACGAACGATGGGAGATCGAAACCACCCTGGACGAGTTGAAGACTCATTTGCGCGGCGCTCAGATAGTACTGCGCAGCAAGACGCCGGAACTGGTCCGGCCGGAGTTCTTCGGTCTGCTGATGGCGCACTTTGCCATCCGCGGCATGATGCATGAAGCCGCCCTGAAGGCCGATGAAGATCCCGACAGGCTTTCGTTCGTGCACTCCGTACACGTTGTCCAGCGGCGGATGGCCCGTTACGGCTCTATTCCCCCCTCGGAAGAGAAACGCATTCCACGAAGCGATCCTAGACGAGATTCTTGAAGAGCGGGTTGTATCGAGTCGCAATCGGATCAACCCGCGCGGCGTGAAGCGCAAGATGAGAACTACTCCCTGTGTCTGCGCAAACGCCTGCGCACCCGTCTCACCGATTTCGCCAAGCGAATCAGGATCGTTAAGTGAACAGTATTGGTCCTAGCCCAAACTCGGAAAGCGCTGCAACGGATCCACTGCGACGTGTAATCGTGAGATTTATGTTCGAGACTGCGAGAGCCCGCGAGGAAACACGAACACGGCAGAAGCCTGTCACTATTTGGACGGCCCGTCGTGCTCTCGTTGGGCTGTAGCCCAAGGAAGCCGCGTTTGGCCCGCTACCGTCACCACGAAATTGGTTCGAGTTACGAGCCGGACTTTCTGTTTGTTCCTGTCTGTTTCAGAATTGGTTGTTAGCAACTTGTTAGCAAGGGCAGATTCGAGACCAGCCGATCTGCGGCGATTCCGAGCGGTACCGTCGCAAGCTGTGGGTTAGCGAAGCGCCGGCAAAACTGATTTCCGTGTGGTTTGGGCAAGTCAACAAGCCCAGTGATCTGAAGGTATTGGGAAGTCTGGAACGATTCCGGGCGCCGATGCAACACACCGGGTTTGCCCGGGGGCACGACCGGTCGTCGGCCCGGTGCCCCGAATAAAACTGGTTTTGGTTGTTAGCATTTGTCGGCAATTCCTGAATTCTCTGCGGTAACTTATTGAAAACATTGGTTGCGGGGGAAGGATTTGAACCTTCGACCTTTGGGGTTATGAGTTCAACACTTGGTTCTTTCTGCTATTGTCTGTTCCGAACTATCAATAGCTTACGCCGATCACTTACTGTCTGTTTTCGGTTGTTTCTGGTTGTCATGTTAGCAATTTGTTAGCAATTCTGGTTTCAGGTTGGCGCGCTTTCCCTGCAATCCCGCTGTCGTGCCACCGGTCCATTTTGGTTTCATCCGATTCAACCGCTCTTAACATCAATCGATCTCGATAGTCTTCGTGGTCGAAAGTTGAAGGCCGGCACGACCTTAAAGCAACCTTGCCCGGCCAGCGCCAATATTCCGGGCACGGCGTCGGGCACCTCCGCCGCCATTGAGGCGGGACCAGACACACAAAGCCGCGGCGCCGGCCTTCCGCAAGTCCGGCAGCAACCCGTTGAAAACTATACAGCGGCATGCGCAAGTGCAAATTTGAACTGACCCAAAACCCGAAAATGAGACAGCTCGGGGGTTGAGTCCGGCTCCTGGATGTTGTCCTCTGGACGAAAGCGGAAGGAGGAGGGATGCCGAGGAAGGGACACACCGAAGAGCAGATCATCTACGCCTTGCGGCAAGCCGAAGCCGGCAAGAAAGTGGGCGACGTTTGCCGGGAGATGGGGGTATCGCAGCAGGCGTTTTACAGCTTGACCAAGGTGTCCCTGGTTTGGGTCAGGCTCGCTATCTGTGCCTCGGTTTTATCTTTCATACGCACTTCCGGCAGCAGGTCCTTGGCCAGGTACAACGCCAGGTTCCGCGCATCATTCGGATCGGTCTTCTTTCACCGAATGGCTGATCACTTGGAATTGGTTCGGATCCACGGCCACGAACCGTGCCACATGCGGGGCCACCGCTTCGTGGAAAAACCGCGTATTGCCGGTCATCTCCACCGCCACTTCATCACTGCCGCGTAACTTCTTGGTAAACCGCGACAGATCCTCCAGCTTCCATTCGCTTAAATAATTCCTTCCATTTTCCAAACGCACGCAAGCGGTAAAGCAGTTGCGATGCAAATCGATGCCAATGTATCGTTTCGTTTCCATACCCCACCTCCCAAGCTTGGTGGAGTAGACTCGCTCTGCGGCGTCGCCATTCTCCTATTCAAGGTCCCTCGCGGGCCTTACCCTGGCGCTTCAGCCACAGGTCTGACTAATCTCCTCAACGAGGTCATGCCTCACAAAACACATGCAGCCTGTGACCTGTCTACTCCGGAAGCTCTCTTCCGGAGCCTAACGCACACGGAGCTAAACATTCATACCATCTCCTCATGAACGGCGATAATTATCTCTGCCAGCACCGTAGCGAGCTGGGTTCGCAGATCGCCCGGTAAGGGTTCACGAATGGGCGGCCGCAAAATCTCGTGGCCGTCGGCTTTCTGCGTGCATGGGCAGCAGGCTCGCATCCATGCAACCATTCCTTGCCGGTAAAAAATGTCGCACCCGTCGCTGACCGCTGCGCCACCGACCGTGCCAAGGCATCCCCGCGGAGCCGCTCGTAATGGGAGACCAGTGCGTCGTTTTTGCGCGATGTGGCTCAAGGAGCCACCGCCCCGGCGCTCCAGCTCATTTCAACTATCCTCTCCTCGCTGGATGCGCAAGTCGAACTTGGCGTTGGCGACCCGGAATTCTCCGTGAATTGTACTGCCGCTTCGAACAGGAGATACTGAAGGCAGAGGTCCGAGCGTATGGTCCTCCCCCAAGATCAAGTCCGGATCGCTGAACTCGAAGTCTTCGTGCGACTGCCAGGGGAGTGATACCTCCGACTCCAGGGTGTTACTCGATGGCCTGCGTTCCTGCGAGATCCGGACGCTCCAACTCGAAGGTCTGAAACTGGCCGATGCGCAGCTCCACGTTCTGGGCAAGAGCTACAAACAGCGCATCTAGCCGCTGCCCAGCGAGATCATGGAAGTGCTTCAAAGTTACCTCCGCCTCGAACGGCCGCTGACGAACTCCCGTCTCTATTCGTTTCGTTAAAAGGCCGTCAGCGTGGCCAGCCTATGACGCCGGCCGGACTCCGCTCGCTATTCCGCCACCATCGATTACAAAATCAAGTCCCCTCTGCCAACCCACACCGGTTTCGACATACCTTTGGAGCTGACACGGTACGGGCGGGCATCTCCCTACCCGCGCTTCAACACGTCATGGGACATTCGCAAATTCACACGACGCTACTGTATGTCCATCTTGCGCCTTAGGACATCTGGCGCGAATATGCCCGCGCTGTCGCCAACCGGGTGCGCATGGATCCTCCGCAGATACCATGAATCCGCCCAAGAAAAGCCGCGAACAGATCTTCGAAACGCACGTCCAGACCCTATCTCTAACTCTGCAGTTCCCTACGGTCAGAAACTATCGCTCCGTCTTCCACCGCTTCCTTGACTATCTTGGTGGCACCTTTCCGCGGGTCCGCCGACTGTCGCAGATTCGTCGCGATCCTCATATGCTGGGTTGGTTCCGTTGGCTATGCAATCAGGATCCACCTCTGACCAACCACACCCGCCAAGAATATCTGCTCTGTCTTCGGCGCTTGCTTGATGATCTGACTCTTCAGGGCCACTCCATCCACCCTGGACGATTTCCCCGTTCGTCCAGAGTATCTTCCGAGGCCTCTGTCACCGGAAGATGATGAACGGCTTCAAGAGGAATTGCGCCGAACAGACAACCTCTATTCCAACGCCCTCCTGCTGACTCGCGTCACTGGAATCCGAATTGGAGAATGCATCCACTTGCCGCTCGATTGTCAGCGTCATCTGGGGCCCGAACAGTGGGCACTGCATATTCCCCTCGGAAAGCTTCACACCGAACGCCTGGTGCCCCTCGACTCCGAAGGACTGGCCTGATAGCGCACATTCTTGAGTTGCGTGCTCAAGCTTCCCCGGCCCGCCTCCGGAAGTTTGAAGGATTCCTGCTGCCTCGCGAAGGCGGTCGGTTTGCCCTGTTTCAAACCCTGCGCGCCGCCCCGGCCGATTTCGCCAAGAGGGCGGCTTGGCCGACACCAGCCCGATCTCGCCTCACCGCTTGCGCCACACCTGGGCCTCGGATATGCTCCGCCGCGGGATTAGTCTGCCAGCGCTGAAGGAACTGATGGGGCACAAAGACATCCGCATGCCCCTTCGCTATCTGCAGGTCACGCAGCCTGACCTGCAGCGCGAGTTCTACCGTGCCCGCCACAATTCAGCTCAGCTTTACTGCCCCTCCCTTTCCGTTTCTACCGCGACCTCCGATCTCGCCGGAATCCGCCACTCACTCGCGGCACCTTTTGGAAATGTACCGGCGCCAACTCTCCGATGACAAAGCCCGTCACCGCCTTCAACGTCTTAATCGACGCCTGCTGGACGTCGATCAACAACTCAAAACCATCACAGCGGGCGAAAAATGAGGAAAGATTGGCCGGTCAATCGGCCGGCTTCCATCGCTTTCTGGGCACCGATGATCTGTTCTTCGGTATGCCGTGTCTTCTTCATCTCGAAGCTCCTCCCGCTTATTCTATTTGCGGAGCTGCTTCCCAAATCCTGGCTGGCAGTTTTCGGGGGCAGGCCATCAGAGACCGTTTCTATTGGCGAATGCGGGCTTCAGGCCTTATTGCCGCGGTATTCCACGCTGCGACTTCCGCTCGGCAAGGACAAAATAGCTCTTGACGTGGGTGGAAAATTCCGTGCTCTCGGTAAAGAACTCGTCTACAGCCCGCACCACATCCGGGTAGGCGGCGCCATAGTCGTCAACGAAGATGTAGCCTCCCTTCCGAACTTTGGGCGTATAGAGCCGGAGATCATTGCTAACCGCAGCGTACCGATGGTCGCCGTCGATGACCAGCACTCCGATATTGTCCGCGATAAACGGGGCCGCACTTTCGGAAAAGCCGGCGAGAGGCAGGCACAGGTGGTCTACATGATTCCTGATAATGTTCGCCACGTACGCCGAATAATTGCCTTGGGCATTTAGTGAATCGGGTTGGAACCGTTCAAAAGGGTCAATGCTGAGAATCGGCACACGCTTTCCCAGGCGCTCCAGAACCTTTGCCATGAACGCCGTCGTCGTGCCAATGTAAGCACCGATTTCCACGACGAATCCACCGTTCTCCCAGGGAAAAGCAGTCAGCGCTGCCGCCAAGCGGAGAAGTTCGTTGGCGTCCAGCATTGAAGTCTGGTAGGTACTGGCCCATTCTGCGATCTGGTCTTCAAACCCAACTGTTTTCCCGGACAGCTCAAGAACAAACTCCATGGACACCTCTCAAAGCTCCATTTAAATGCGGCGTACCTCCGCTAGTGGCCCATTGTAAATACGTTGCACAGACTGCCATTTGTCGAACATGTATTGTTTTCTTCTGGGACATAGTGCAGTAGGATCGAGGCCCGAACCGCCGCATGATTCCCACCGTTGACCGTGCGGCTTCGTGCAAATACACCACTCCGAAGAAACGCTGATTTCTGAAAGTCCTTCAACTCCATCTGAAATGCCAGATCGTTGTCCTCGAAACCCCAACCCGCGCCCGTGAACGGGCCATTCTCCTCAAACCGCACGCCCTGCTTAAACAGTGCGCGCGGGAACATCCCATATTGAGTCCGCGTGACAAGATTCACCTCCTCAATCCGCATAGCGTCAATCGTATAAAGGCAGGGAGAGGCGTGGCTGCGCGTCGGCGTCTGGCCACTGGAATCGGCGCCATCCCGCGGCTTATCTCTGAAATCAATGGACCTCACAACTCGAGGTTTTTTTGACGTAGCTGACCCTATTACTTAACGTCATCGTCTCTGCCGACGTGGTCCCGGCTACGCACAAGGATGGAGCATATTAACTCGCCGCAAGCGCGGTCGGGGACACGTCAGAACATATTGACTCTCCGCACGAGGGCCAGCGGCCCGTCATTGATATGCGGTACTGTTGACCATTTCTCGATAACATACTGTTTACGCCGCGCGTATAAGGGCACCGGGTCGATGCCCTGCTCCCGCATAATGCGCATCGACGAGCGGGCCGCGCGGTGCAGATAGACCATACCGTAGAAACGCTGGTTCAGATAACCCTTCATGTCCATTTGAAAAGCCAGATCGTTATCCTCGAAACCCCAACCGGCGCGGTCGAAGGGCTCCCGGTGATCGAAGCGCACGCCATCTTCGAAAACCTCGCGGCGGAACAAGCCATACTGTGTCCAGGCCACCAGGTTGGTAGTTTCGAGCTTGCTGCTGTCAATGGAATAGAAACAAGGGCTGGCTTGTTCGCGCAGGGGCGTCTGGCCGCTGGAGTCGGCGCCTATGCAGCCGAGGCGGGAGCCGCTGTTCTCCATGTGCCGCAGCATGGCGAAGCTGGAGAACGGCACGATCTCAATGTCTCCATCCATGAATAATACATAGTCCGCATGGCCGGCCAGCATATAATCGATGATCTGGTTGCGGGCCGAGGAATTACCCCGGTTCTCCGGATTGTATATAAAGCGATGCGGGATATCGATTTCGGACTCCAACGACTGGAGCGCCTGCGCCGTGCCGTCCGTTGAGCCATTGTCGCAGACGCAGACCTCGGCATCGTGTCCAAGACGCCGCAACATGTGCGCTTCACGCACATAAGCCCGAATGGAATCGACGCTAATATCACGCGTGTTCCATGTTAGCAGGGCAAACAGCACTTTCAGACAGCGGGGCTCGGGCGCCGCGGGTCTGGCAAACACACCGGCGATGCAGGCGTGCGGATAGGGATTCGGGTTGCGGTAAGCCGACTGATCGTCCTCGCGCGGGTCAGTGACTGGCTCTCCCAGCGGGTGGAGATCGTGGCGGGCCATTAAGTCCAGATACTCGGCGAAAGTAACTTTGTTCCAGCCGTTGAAGACCTCCGCCCGGTCGGAACGCATGACGCCGGCGTTGAGAAATGCCGGCTGTTGCCATGCGGAATCAAAGTAATAGTCGGAAGTGACTAAGAAGCGCCCTCCAGGCTTAAGTTTACGTGCCAGGGCCGCCACCAGGGCTTCGCGCTGAGGCTGCAAGAGGTGCTCTAGTGAATTGACACAGATCACCTGATCGAAGCCGTGATCGGGCACGCCGAACGGCAGAGCGAACTGGCCGTGCTGAATGGGATTCCAATGGCGGTAGAGGACATGTGGATATAGGGCCGACAGGCGTTCCCGAAAGTTCACCGGGTTGATGGTGCAATCAAGCACCGACGTGGTGCTCTCCAGCCGCGACTGAAAGAGAGTGAAAGGCAGTTCCCAACGTCGCATCCACGGCAGGGACTGCCCATGATTGAAGGCAGCGAATTCGATTAACGAGAGATCGTCCTTCTTAGCGACCGTCATCGAGGGCACACTCCTTTCGTGATTCGGGACCGTCCGCGGCGCGGGTGTTACCGGTTGAGGTTCCTTTTGGTAGCGATCCCAGTCGGCGCCCAGCACGCGACGGATGGCGTCGGTGGGCAAGGCCGTCCAGCAAGATCCGGCGGTGTTTTTCCGGCTGACATTGTGCGCATGGATGATGCCGACGTGAAAATCGAATTGCGGGAGCGGCAGCAGCCGTTCGGGACGACAACGCCGGACAAACTGCGCATCCTCACTAACATTGATGTCTTCAAAGCGGTTGGCGGCCCAGAACGCCCGCGTGTAGCAGAGCGTACTGCCGGAGAGCCACAAGGGAAGGTTCGGCTGACAAGCATAACGCCATGCGCGGCCGGCGTCGATATCGAAGAAGAGCAGCGTACGGATTCCACAGACATCCGCGCCGGCGCGCCGTAAAGTATCCACCTGATAGCGCAGGCGGTGGGGTGCGTGCCAGTCGTCGTCATCCCAATGGGCGATGATCTCGCCGCGGGCGTACTGGCAGGCGATGTTGCGCTTGGCGCCAACGCTCGCGCGGGCCGGCAGCCGCACGTAGCGGATGCGCCTGGTATCCGGAATAAGGTCAGCTATAGGATCGGAGCCGTCATCGACTATCACGAGCTCCGCGTTGGGATAGTCCTGCCCGAGGAAATACTCGATGGCTGCCGGCACAAACGGGTGACGATTGCAGGTCGGCATGATGCAGGAAACCAGGGTCACAAGCGCTCCATCGAGTCAGCTGTTTTGCGCGGTTGCCTGCAAGGCCCCACCCCTCGTGCCAAGGAGAACCCAGATCCCCCCACAAGTACGCATTTAAGCGAAAAGGGGGCACTAAAGGCCCCCTTCTCAGATTTGCTCTGACGGGCGTCGAACCCTCTAACGCCTTAGCGCTATCCTCTCCGGAGGTGAGAGCAAAAAAGATAACATACGCTATTCCGGTCACGAAGTCAACAGATTTCCGACACAGATTTCCGCAGATTTCCGCCGATTTCCGAAAAGTGTGTGCGATTTCCCGGGCTTCAGGAGACGTTGATGGTGGTTTTACCGCTCCATGTGTTCTCATTGATCGTTTCCGCCTTGTCGCAGCACACCCGCACGCAGCCATGGGATACGATGCCCGTTCCCACCTTCTGCGAATCATGGAATCCAATGGCAAGGGCCTGACTCTTGAATCCCGTGAACCACGCCATGCCATCTTTTTTCTGGTTCGTATGGTTGATGCCGCATTTCACGCCCACTACATCTGAGCCCTTCGGGGTAACGCCTGGGCGCGGTGAGCAGGGCCACGTTTCGGTTTTTCCGCCTGACCAGGTTACAGTCACAGCTTGGCCGGTTAGTGAAACGTCCAAGGCCGAAATGAAATTGTTTGTGTCAACGGGCCCACCCTCGGCGCAATCATTACGAACCACCTTCGTCTGTTTTCCCTGGGGACATCCGCCGCTGCTGCACACATTTTGCGCAGCTTTTTTCTTGGGAGTTTTGGCGGTGCTGATAGCGGGTGACGCTTCCGCGCTTGGCTGATCGTCAACCTGTCGATGCAGGGATGACGGGCCGCCGGGCTGGCTTGTTTGCTGTATGACGTGCGCCAGCTCGTGCGCAATCAACTTTTGCCCGTCAATGGTACCGGGCGCGTATTGTCCATTGTTGAAGTAGATATGCTGCCCCACCGTGAAAGCTTGTGCTTGTAATCGGCGTGAAGAATCAACAGCCGCGGCGGTTGTATGGACCCGCACCTCACTGAAATCGTGGCCATACCGTTCCCCCATAAACCGGCTTACAGTACCATCCAGAGCTTGACCGGCTTCGCGGGGAATCTGTACCGGCACGACCGAGGGGCCGGCGGACGCGAGGCCAGCCTGTTTTGGCATTCCGGTTTCATCCGGCTCTGCGTCATCTTCGTCATCGTCCAGGCTGGAGACCTGGGGTTCGGCGCTGCCGGCTCCTTGGTCGTCGGTTTGCCTGGATACGGCCTGGTTGGTAGCGCCCACCCTTTGGCGGACAGGGACCAATACCGCTTGGGCGTCCAGAGGGTTGGGCGTTTGCATCACCAGTTCGGCAGCGCGATCCGCTTCGATTTCAAACCGATCACCCGGTCGGCTGATGGTCAACTTCTTGGTCCGGACCTCGTGTTCCTCGCATGCCGGGCAGGGTCCGCCATCCGGGGTGGAACCGCCGCACGCGCACTTCCGCTGGATGACGGTGGGTGTCCGCGACAGCCGGCGCAACGCCGCCTGATTGCCTGCATAGCGTTCCACGGGCCGCGCCTGCATAAAGCCATTTCGCTGGGAGCGCAACTCTGTTGTGGCATGGGCTGAAGTTGTAACTGGTGCCTGCTGCTTGGTCCTTTGCATTTTCGATACCCTCACTCCATTGTTGCTCTACTGTGCAGCCGTGGCGGCTTGTTGCGCCACTGCCGCGGTCCCCGCTAGACGAATGGCATTGACGATAATCCAGCCGGCCTCGTCACCTGCCGCGGCGATGATGGCCCCCACGCGCAAACGCCCCTGCTGGCCTGCGGCTTCCGCAATTCATTCTTTCGTCCTATCGGCGCTTGCGTCCGGCCGCATTGCGTAGCATGTCGAGTACCTCGGCTAGACCGTCGCTCATTTCGATCTTGGCCCAGTCCTCCACGGACATCCCGTTGCCGTCACGGATCAAGGGGTCGGCTCCAGAGGCCAGCAGAACACCTACGATGGGAACGCTTGTCCATCTGCCTTCGTGAACCGCGTAGTGCAGCGGAGTCCTTCCGTAGCACCCGTGTGCGTTCACATCGGGGTCGTACGCCAGAATCGTTCCGACAATCGCGACCTGCTTTTGCCAGCAGGCAATGTGAAGCGGCGTGTCGCCGTCCTCCGTCCTTAAAGCGACAAGCGCGGCATCGGCACGCAGCGCGGCGGCAACCGCTTGCATTTCGCCTCGCGTGATGAGGCCCGTCAGCTCTGCGCCCGTCATCGCATGCGCCCTTTCATGGATTTGGAACCGTTGTGTCAATCTGCGGATTGAACCTGGTGGCGCCGGCGGAACGGAAGAGAAGCGAGTAAATTGCGCTCGTCGGCCTGGTCGCAGTATCGGCATCATGTTGGAGGCTGATGTGCACGCACACGTCGCACCCCGCCGCGTGGCGTTCGGCCGAAACAGCATCGAGGCTTCGCATCATGCCGCGATTGATGGTGAGGTTTTGCGGGAAGATATTTCCGGCCGCACCGTTAAAGTCGGCGGTGCCGCCAAACCGGTTCGCGATTACGTGGCCCGCGTCATCGGCCGGCAGGCCGATTGATCGCACCCAGGCGCGCGATTGGGGGGTGGTATCCTGGCCTGCCGGCGGCTGCATGCCGGCGTCAAGCCGGAATGCGGCCTCCGAGACCGTAGTGTTTCCAGCGATAGGCGAGCGCTGATGATTCCACCGCGCGTTGACGCCCGGAGTCAGGCTGAACGCAACCTGGCAGTCGTCAGCCACGGGCTTCGGCGTCCCGGGCAGGGGCGGGACGGGAACCGGTACCGGCACGGGCGCCGGAGTCGGTGCGGGTGCGGGCGCCGGCGCGGGTTCGGGCGCGGGAGCCGGCGCGGGTGCGGGCGCCGGAGCTGGAGTCGAAGCCGGAGACGGCGCGAAGTCGAGTTGCATCGCGGCGTTGCCGTCGAATGCTACCGGTCCGGGCGCCGACGGCGGTTTCGGGAAGGGGATGATCTTTGCGCCTGGCGCAACCTCTGTTCCCGGCGTGACGACCTCTAAAGTCTTTGTGGCCGATTGCAACGCCTCGGCCGCGGCGGGCGCGCCTTTCGGCACCGGCAGCGCTTTGGCTCCGAGCAACTGGGCGAGGAAGACCAGCAGATCAGCGCCGGCCGCACCGATTGCTTCGCCGAAATGCTTGGCGGCCGCTTCGATCTGGTCATCGCTCTGCGCGCCTCCGGCCTCATTCTGCAAGGCGTCCCATGCGTGGGCGAGGCTCAGGATGAGCGAGATCGAAAAAAGACCGGTGGAGAGGATCGCGAGCGTGATGGCAGCCGCCGCCAGCTTGCTGATGGGCTCCGGGAAAAGAACCAGGGCGATGTAGCCCGTGATCGCAATAGCGAGGCCGGTGAGGAAGAACGGATCCTGTGCGAGGCGGAGCAGCTCGTCTCCTGCGCCTCCCGGTATGTACTTCCCCGACCGACCGATCGCGTCGGAGACCCGCTCGTCGCGCGCCCGTGCCCGCTCGGCCCGCACCTCGTCCTTCGAGCCCCGGGGGCATGCGGGGGACCGAAGATCGGCGCATTCCTTGTCCGTGAGCGAGACATCGCCTCCCTCGTAGCCGGATTCCTCGCGGCACTCGGTGTTGTGTGCGGCGAGCTGGTCGGGGCTTAGACCTGTGCCCGCGTCGAGTTCCTGGCGGCAGCCGCCGAGGTCGCTGACACAGTGCTTCTGCTTATACAGCGGCGAACAGTTCTTCGCGTCGTCGTCGGTTAGGTCGGGGGCGCGCCGAACGACGGATTGGCTTGCGGCCGATCCGCCCCCCTGCTGGAGCACGTGCGCGAGCTCGTGCGCGATGAGCGGTGTCGGCCCGGAAGTTGCACCGGCGCCAAGAACAATATCCCCGCTCACCGCATAAGCCAGAGCGTTCATGGAGGCCGCCGACTGCTGGGCCGTCGCGTCCCGATGCACTCGCACATCGCTGAGGTCGGCGCCGAAGCGCGGCTCGAAGAATGTCCGCGTCGACCGATCCAGCGGCTGCCCCGGCGACCGCAGAACGTCATGCACAATGGCGGGTGCCTCTCCACCTTGCGTCAGCGTTCCGTTCGGCTTGGCGTGCAGTTTTTTGTCCTCCTCTTCGCAGGCCGCGCATTTCCGGCTGACGTGCACGGGAGCAGGGCCCATCGAGATCTTGGGGCCCGGCATGCGCATCACCTGATCGGCGACGCGATCTGCCTCGGCTTCGAGCGGGTCGTTCACCGCGCCGATCTCCAGCTTGCACTGCAGATGGGGCGCCGTGCGCGACAGATGCCGCAAAGCCGCCTGATTACCCGCGTAGCGATCAGCCGGGATCGCGTGCCGCATAAAGGCCATGCCCGCGCGATGCACTTCTTGCGTCGCGTGGGTGGGAGTCGCCGGCTGTGGGTGGTTGGTGGCCTTCTGCATGTTAATTCCCAGCCTTCAAGAAGGGATGTTATCGTTGGTCGTGAATAGGGTCGAGATGACATTATCTGCAGCGGACGCGTTGTCCGATGCCTTCCAAAGAACAGGGGACGAAGGAGCCGCGTTTGGCACCGCGAAAATTGCTTGGGTAAAAGGCCCCAGCATGCAGTTGCGCTCGATCAGCAAGCTTTGGCCGAAGCTGCCCACGATCAATAGGGCGTAGGTATCCTGGCCGGCATATGACTGGCGCGTCAAATCCACGTGGTTGTCGCTGACGATCCCGCTAGTCACGCAACCCAGGTAGATGCCATGCCGTCCCTCGGTCATTTCGGGGGTCATGCGAATGTTCACGGTATTCCCGCGAATCTGCACCCGGTCGGCAGGCAGATGCGCCTGGTATGGCACCGCCTTCAGATCGCTCAGGCCGACGTGGATGCCCTGGGCCGCGCCGTCAATGGTGTTGTTGAGGATGCGGATATCGTTCGCCACGTCACCGCCGATCACGATGCCCTGCGCGGATGTGCGGTAGAGTTGGAGCAGGATCGCGCCGAGGTAGTTGCGGAAGGCGGGCGTCACGGACAGCGGGGTCTTCACCACGCTGGCGATGATACTCTTCACGGTACGGCGGATCTGCCCCATACTGCTGGTGGGGGTCAATGCGGACGCGCGCAAAGCGTCGGTCCAGGCGTTGGTCAGTTTTTCGCTGCTGATGAACTGCAACTGGAATGTCCCATAAGTTTGGGTGATGGTCGCGCGGCCGACGGCGCCCAGATTGACGTGTGGAAGTTTGGTCACCGGCAGAATGGTGGCTCGTGGGGTGACGGCCTCCGGGTGGGGAACCGGCGCGGCGGATTTAGGCTCCGGCGTACCTGCGGGAACAGGGGTCGGTGGCGGAGCGGTCGCGCCCGGCTTGGCGGGCTCACCTAGTGTGGGGGCTGCCGGACTCGGCGTACCCGCGGGAGCAGGGGTCGGTGGCGGAGCGGTCGCGGCCGGCTTAGCGGGCTGGCCTGGTGTGGCGGCCGCAGGCTCCGGGGCACCGGCCGCAGCCGGCGGAGGTGCGGGAGCGGGTGTGGCCGGCGCGGGACTGGGCGGGCTGGGCCGGGGCGCCACTTTCGCAGCCACGTCCCTACGGGCAACCAACTTCGCGGATAACCGCTGCTTGCGGAGAAGCCGCTTTTGTTCCTTTTTCGTGGCCGACGGCGTGGTGTCGACGATAGTGAACTGGTGCAGGAGCTGCTTGGTCAGCCGCGACTGGACCAAAGGATGATTAGCAAGGTTCGTAAGCGTGATGCCGCGGGATTGCTGCGGAGTGACGATGAGGTTGCCTTCCACCTGTGCGCGATCGGCGTTCACCATCAGGATGCCGACCTGGAAATGCCCCGGGGTGAAGCGGCTGTTCAGCACCCGCACGTTATATTGCTGCGGCGTGGTGCCTGCCGGCAGGTTGTAGACCGCCAGGCAGGACGCGGTGCGCAATTCGGCATCCGCGCACTGCACCGATACGCGTTCGATATCCACTTGATTGCAATTGCGGATGGTCACCGCGCCTTGCAGGTTTTTAGTATTCGTGGCTGCCGAGAAGCCCGCGGTGCCGGCCACCACGCTCAGATCGAACAACCCGACACTCGAACAGTTATCGAACTCCAGCACGGCTTCGAGGCTGCTGCCGGTGAGCACGGTACCGCTGGGCCCGGCGCCCGAAATCTTGACCGCTTTGTTGGAGAACGTGATCTTGCTGGAGACGGCGTACTGGCCCGGCTGGAAACAGATGCTTACTGCGGCCGCGCTGCCAGACACGGCCTCGTTGAGCTCACCGAGCCAATCCCCCGAAGGGTCCAGCACCAGTTCGCAGCATGTGCAACAGCTCGTCTCCCCCAGCGGCGCGAAGCAGTGCCGGCAATCATGAGGCACAAGACGCGCGTCCCCGCCCGGCACCAAAACGCAGAGATTGGTAATCCACTGCCGCGGACCGTCCGGGGGCTGGGGCGCTTGCCCATAGCGTTCGGGATAAAGCTGCTGCGGAGTGTTGGGACGGACAGCGAAACACCAGAAGGGCCGCGACAGCAAGGGGCCGGTGGGAAGGGCGTCAACATTGACTGTGACCTGCAGCCCCGAGACGGTATCAAGTTGCGCCGGCTGACCAAGGTTAAAGGGAACCTGGGCTTGCCACAGGCGTACGAACAGTTGGTTCGGATCCGACGGAAGCGACGTACCCGTCGGCAGCGTCAACTGGTTGGTGGTTGGGTCGAAAATGGTTCCCGAACCCAGCGGAACAACCAGCCCCTGCGGAGCGGCGATGTAGTTTTGGTCCTTCGGATAACCTAGCACCTCGGTGGTGCGCAGCACTTCCACGACCTGGTTGGGCTGCGGAGAGTGTTCGGCATCGACGGGCGCCGGGCTCAACTGCAGAACCGTCGAATTATTCACCACGCTCGCGCGATACAAAAACGACGCGTTGTTCCACCCCCACAGCAGCGTGCCCGTCTTCTTATTCGCGTCATAACTCGATACGGTAACCTGAACTAATTGGTTGTCGGCCCCAAGGTAGCCGCCTTGCGCCGGCGGGCAGCAGGGATCGGACGGCTGAGAGGGAGGGAAGAAGCTAACCTGGAGAGTCGCATTGGCGAAGGTCAACCCCAGCGTATTGGGGTTCAGGACCAGACCACTTTCCTCCAGCAGTTTCGCCAATTCGTCAACCGTTGGGCAGGTCTCCTGAGTCGTCCGCAGCCGCACGAGGTGCTGCATCAGCTTGGTGCGCGCCGCGGTGTCGGGTCCGCCCAGCGCCACTTCCCGCAGGGCCTGATCTTCGACGGCTGAGACTTCCTGCTCGATGGCCAGCAGCGCCACTAAC
>Ga0302326_10008301_pt1 | contig 22933 bp, 22 predicted proteins | sample Palsa_T0_3_FD_202264 | JGI IMG/M metagenome (GOLD analysis project Ga0302326, IMG submission 202264) | Peat permafrost microbial communities from Stordalen Mire near Abisko, Sweden - Palsa_T0_3 | ecosystem: Environmental > Terrestrial > Soil > Palsa > Peat permafrost | place: Sweden: Abisko... | reverse complement strand
ATATACGGACGGGATAACCGCTGAAAGCATCTAAGCGGGAAGCCCCCCCCAAGACTAGATCTCCCTGGGAACTCGATTCCCCTAAAGGGCCCACGAAGACTACGTGGTTGATAGGCCGGGTGTGTACATGCAGTAATGCATTTAGCTAACCGGTACTAATTGCCCGTGAGACTTGACCATATAACCTCAAGGCGTTTGATTGTTGCCTGTGAGGGTGATGCAATTGAGCTGATAGTGTCCGGTAGCGATTCCGGGCATCATTGGCGAACGCGACAAGCGTCGAATCAAAGATTTTACCGTTTTGCCTGGCGGCAATAGCGAACGGGAACCACCCGATCCCATTCCGAACTCGGAAGTGAAAACGTTCTGCGCCGATGGTAGTGTGGCCGCAAGCCATGCCAGAGTAGGTCACTGCCAGGCTCCTCATGCAAAGGCCCCGATGCTCGAAAGAGCATCGGGGCCTTTTTCTTTGGTGCCGGTGTTCTACGATTGCTAACCCGATGGTCTAGGCAGGTGCGCATGGGCAGCTCAGGACCCCGTATTCGGATGCGAACAGAAATCATGATTCCCGCATACACGCCGCGATTTGTTGGACGCCTGGATACTTGGCGATTCCCCGATTGGGCGATCAAAGTCTACGGAATTTCAATCGAAGCTCCTGACCAGAGGTTGGTTCTCGATCAAGACTTAGTTGAAGAAGCTCACGCCTTCGTAGAGGCTAATCTTGCTCGAATGAATGAGAGTCCACATTATTCGGTCGGGTTTGCCATCCGTGCATCACGGAAGCGCCTCAAAGTCGCTTTTGACTCAATGGTGGGCAAATGAATGCGTCTGCCTGCAACACGTTGCTCAGACGAGATTTGCAGGGCCTCCCAAGTTTAAGTCTGCAAAACCTGAACTCATGGCTTGCGCCTATGAACTCGTTCCAATTGATTTCGAGCGCCGTGCCTGGGTCTCGACAGTGATGTCGGGAAAACCCATGGAGGCGTATCTTGGTTCCTGGCTACCAGATGGCTTCTACTGACAGCTTTGCCTGGCGCAGCCTCGAGACCGATGTGCTGGTCAATCCTGCCGAAACCGCACGCTTACATCACCACACCTGGCGGCAGCAGAACGCTGTGGACGCTGATCGCACCCCGAATCGCCTGCGCGATCGCAGGTCGTAGCTCCGCGCCGCGCAGATCTCTGGTCAATTCCAGTTGCGCGCCGACTCCGCGGCTGCCGCGATTGCAGATATTGTCCGGATTGATTGCCGGGAAGGCATGGTTGTCGGATCGTGCGGGAAAGCCTGCTTCAACCAGCCGCCCGGTCAGAAGCGCCACCAGTTCCCCGTCCCGGCCTCCTACAAAGATCGATCGATCTCCCTTGCAGCCGTGTAGCGCCACCACGATCGCCGCCCGCGCAGCGAGGTCGAGCACGATCGGATCGTCGAAGCGGTGACTCGTCACATGCAGGTCCCGGAAGCAATTCGTGTTCAGTCCCTCGAAGCAGTAAAGGTTGTGATCATCGCCGGCCACGCTCGCGGCCAGTTCGCTGGTGCCTGCTTCGATATCGCCGCCGTGGGGCGCGATGATCAGGGTGCTGGATGTCACTACCTCTCGGCACACCCTCCGCCATGATTGCCTTGGTGCTTCACGAGCCAGGGCGCTGAAACTGTCATATCGGTCGTTCATTGGCCTGACAGTGCTTCACGCTACCTCGACGTGTCGCCGCGCGAACAGCGCGCAGAGCGCCACAAAGATGAGCAGCACCGAGGCGGCCGAGACTTCCGCCAGGATGCTGGCATTCATGGCGATCGAATGCGCGCTCATTGGCGCCACGACATAGTGATCCAGGCCGCCAAACCCGAGCAGCGCATAGACCGCGATGATCACAAGACCGATGGCCTGCGAGACTTTGAGGAAAAGCCAGTAGCCCAGCACGCCGACCGACGCGATGACGCACCAGGATGCATAAACGCCAAAGGGCGTGATCCATGCGGGAAGATTCGGATACGACTGGATGTAGACCGCGTTATGCACGAAGTGCAGCAGGCTCGCAGTGCCATACACGATCATCAACAGCAACAGCGTGCGGGTACGGCTCATGGCCAGTCAGGCTGTCAGCCCTTTTCCCGGGAGATTTTATCCAACTCGCTGATCACGGCAGGTGTCAGCGTCAGGGCCGCCGCGGCGACGTTTTCCCGCAGGTGCGGCAGCGAGGAGGTTCCGGGGATCAGCAGAATGTTGGGCGAGCGATGCAGCAGCCACGCCAGCGCCACCTGCATGGGAGTCGCCTTCAGCGTTACCGCCACTCTTGCCAGCGTCGCCGATTGCAGCGGCTTGAATCCTCCCAACGGGAAGAACGGCACATAGGCGATTCCCTTGCCGGCGAGTTCCTCGACGAAGGCATCGTCGTGGCGATGCGCCAGGTTGTACTGATTCTGCACGCAGACGATGTCGGTAATAGGCTGCGATTCCAGGTACTGACGGCGGCTGATATTGCTGAGACCGATGTGCCGGATCAGTCCCTGCTTTTTCAACCCCGCCAGCGTCTCCAGGGGTCCGGCAATCGATGCTTCATTCGCGCCGTGTGCCTCGCCGACTCGAAGATTCACGACATCGATCGTCTCGAGGCCCAGGTTGCGCAGGTTGTCATGAATCGCCGAGGTCAATTCTGCCGGCGACAGTGCCTTCGGCCACGATTTATCAGGACCGCGCTTGGCGCCCACCTTCGTGACGATGACCAGGTCCTTGGGATAGGGGTGGATGGCCTCGCGGATGATCTGGTTGGCGATGTGCGGCCCGTAGTAGTCGCTGGTGTCGATGTGATTGACGCCCAGCGAGATCGCCTCGCGCACCACTGCGACCGCCGTCTTGCGATCCTTGGGTTCACCCCAGACCATGGGGCCAGTCAATTGCATGGCGCCATAGCCAAGCCGATGGACGGTGTGCGAGGTGCCTTTGAGAGTGAACCTGCCGCCCAAGACCTGGTGCGCCCCCACCGACTACGTCCTGTCCTGCGACTTGAGCGGCAACGCGTAGATTTCCGCCTTGTCGGGGAACCGATCGAGCAGAGCGGCCATCGGCGCCGTATAGGCGGTCAGACACACGATCTTTTCAGCGCCCTTCCGGGCCATAATATCCAGCGCGGTCAGGCGCGCCGTTATGCTGGATGACATGGGGCCTCCCGCTGGCGATTGGAGAATATAGTCGCTTATCGGGCCACTCGCATGCGTGGGTCGGGAACCGGGGCACGGCCGTTGTCATAAATACCAGCTGCTTTCAACGCCAGGACTAGTTAATGCGCACTCATCTGACGGCATTCGCGATCGCGGTCTTCGGAATCGCCGGACTCACGCAGGCACAGGAGCTCGCAAAGCCGCTGCTGGGTGATGCCGGCCTGGACACGGCCGCCCTGGATCCGGACATCAGGCCGGGCGATGACTTCTACGGCTACGTCAATGGCGCATGGCTCGAGCGCGCGAGCATTCCGGCTGATAAGTTTGCCTGGACGCGCCGCCTTGAAATGACAGATCGAATCGAGGCCAGGCTGCACGAGATGATGCAATCCAACGCTGCGCGCGTGTTGCATGAGCCGCGCGATCTTGGCGGCAAGGTGGGCGCCTTCTACAAGGCATTCATGGACGAGGATCGTGCGGAGCGGCTGGGATCAGGGCCGATTGCCGCGGAACTGACCGCCGTCCGCACGAGCAGGACCCGCTCGTCGCTGGCAGCGCTAATGGGCCGAAACCCATACGGCTTCGAGGCCACCTTCTTCGACGTTTCGATCGCGGCCGACCTGAAGAATTCCAAACGCTACGCGGTGTACCTGTCGCAGGACGGGATCGGGCTGCCCGATCGCGATTATTACCTGCAAAGCGGGTTCTCCGAACAGAAGGCCGCGTATGAGGCATACGTTGGCCATGTCCTGCACCTGATCAACTGGCCCGAGGCCGACCGGGGCGCGAAGCAGATTGTCGAACTGGAGACACGCATTGCCGAGGCCAGCTGGAGCAAGGTGCAGGATCGCGATGTCGATGCCACCTATAACCCGATGACAATTACGGAGCTGGCGGCACTGGCTCCAGGGTTCGACTGGCGCGCGTTCCTGGGCTCGGCGCACCTCTCGGCCACCATTCGCGTGATCATCGGTGAGCCGACCGCGTTTACGAAGATCGCGGCTGCATTCGCTCAGGCGCCGATGGCGACGCTGCAGGCATGGCAGGCCTTTCACATCACCGACAATGCGGCACCGTATCTTTCCAGCGCGTTCGAGGACGCCTGGTTTGGTCTGCACCGCAAGCTGCTGTCGGGCCAGGAGCAACAGGGCGAGCGCTGGAAGCGCGCCATCGCCGCCGTCAGCGGCGACAACCTGGCCGAGAACGATCGCTTCGGCAACTTCGGTACGCTGGGATGGGGAGTCGGACAGCTCTACACCACACAGTACTTTCCACCCGAAGCCAAGGCAAAGGTCGAGTCGCTGGTGCGCCACCTCATGGCCAGCTATCACCATCGACTGGAGACGCTGGACTGGATGAGTGCGCCGACACGCGCCGAGGCGATCAAAAAGCTCGACACCTACACCGTCAAAGTGGGATACCCCGATCATCCGCGCGACTATCGATTCCTGGTGATCCGCGATGATGACCTGGTGGGTGATGTGCGGCGCGCAGCGGCGGCCGAGTGGGCCTTCTATGTCGACCGCCTGCCAACCCCGGTGGACCGCAGCGACTGGTCAATGACCCCGCAGACCAACAACGCCTACAACGGCATCATGCGCGACATCGTCTTCCCGGCCGGCATCCTGCAGTCGCCGATCTTCGATGCCGATGCGGACGCGGCCATCAATTACGGCGCGATCGGCGCCGTGATCGGTCATGAACTCACGCACGGATTCGACGACCAGGGCCGCAAGATCGATGCCGGCGGCGAACTGCGCGACTGGTGGACGGCGGAGGACGCCGCAAGCTTCAAGTCCCGCGCCGCCAGGCTCAGCGAGCAGTACTCCGCATTCCACCCGCTGGCGAACGATGCCAGCGTGCACGTGAATGGGGATCTGACGCTCGGCGAGAACATTGCCGACCTCGGTGGCCTGACCCTGGCGCTCGATGCCTATCACGCCTCCCTCGATGGCCAGGCCGCTCCCGTGATCGACGGGCTCACCGGGGATCAGCGTGTGTTCATGGGCTGGGCACAGGCCTGGTGTGGAAAGGTAACGGACGACTATGTGCGCAAGCAGGTGGTCAGCGATCCGCACAGTCCGAGAATCTTCCGCGTCAACGGCGTGGTGCGCAATATCGACGCCTGGTACGCGGTGTTCGGTGTGGCTCCAGGCGACAAGCTATACATTGCGCCGGAAGCACGCGTTCACATCTGGTAGGAATTGCCTCCATGACGAGTCCGATGGCATGACCGGATCCGCAGCTCGCCGCGCCGTCGCCATCGTTTCTTGGCTCGCGGTAATGATCGGCATCGCGGCCGCCACGATATTTCCCTTCGGCGCCAGCGCGGAGACCAGAGCCGACTCCAGGAATCAAGCAGCGCAATGGTCCGCCTTCACGCAGACATTCGATGCGCTCGCCGACCAGGAGAAGATCGTCGGCGCGGGCATCGTTCTCATCAGGGACGGCCGCATCGTCGCCCACCACGAACATGGCCTGGCCGATCGGGCCAACGGCGCGCGCATTACGCCGCAGACCATCTATCACTATGGCTCGATCACCAAGACCCTCACCGCGATCGCCATCATGCAGCTGCGCGATCACGGCCGGTTGTCGCTCGATGACCGCATCACCACCTATATTCCCGAGCTGCGGCAGGTGCACAACCCGTTCGGTTCGATGGACGCCGTGACGCTGCGCATGCTGATGTCGCATTCGGCCGGCTTCCAGGATCCGACCTGGCCCTACAAGCAGGGCAAGCCGTGGGAGCCATTCGAACCCACCACCTGGAATCAACTGGTGGCGATGTTCCCGTACCAGGAGGTGGCCTTCGAGCCAGGCTCGCGCTACAGCTACTCCAATCCGGGCTTCATCTACCTGGCGCGCGTCATCGAGCAGCTCACGGGCGATCCCTGGGAGAGCTATGTCCAGAAAAATATCTTCAGCCCGCTGGGGATGACGCACAGCTACTTCCGCACGACGCCTTACTACCTGGCCTCCGACCGCTCGCACAACTACACGCGCATCAAGGACGCGAGCGGCGTCGAGATCGTGGCCGACAACGGCGCCGATTTCGACCCCGGAATCACGATCCCGAATGGCGGCTGGAATGCACCGCTGACTGATCTGGCCACCTATCTCGCCTTCCTGACCAACGCGACCCATGGCGATCCGGCCACGCAGCAGCGCTACGACACCGTGCTCAAGCACTCGACGCTGACCGAGATGTGGCAGCCTCTGTACAAGACCGCGGAAGATGGCTCGGAGATCCCCGAAGATGCCGTGGGGTTATCGTTCTTTTCGGTGCGGCACGGGCAGACGGTGTTCGTCGGCCACACCGGCAATCAGGCCGGGTTCCGCGCCTTCCTGTTCTTGAATCCCAACACCGGCGCGGGGGTCATCGCCGCCGTCAATACCGACAGCGACCTGCCGCCGCCGGCGCGACCCACGCCCTACCAGCAGATCCGGGATCTGGCACTGGACCTGATTCAGTAACTCGCGAGATGGTTGCCATGGCAATCAATTCTCCGCCCGGCGATTTCAAAACAGGGTCCGGACCGCGCCGACGACATCCAGCCGTTCATCGACCAGCATCAGCAGCTGCCAGCGTTCGAAGGTCGTGCAGGGATGTGCGATGCCTACCGCGATCATGTCGCCCACGGCAAAAGGCGCCTCGGGCGCAATCTTCATGTGCGCGTGCTGGTCATTGAGACCTGTGATGAAACAGCCCTCAGGCATCGCTGCCGGCGCCGCCATGCCCCCGCCCGGCCGAAACCAGCGGATGGGCTGCGGCAAGCCCGCGTCATAACCGACATCGCGTTTCCCCATCGTCAACAGCACCTTGTCCGGGTCGGGGCGCGACTGCACATACGACCAGACCTCGAGCGCCGGCTGCAGCCCCCCGGGCGGAACCGCCAGGCGCCTTTCACGCAGCACGCGTTCGAATTCCTGCGCATAGCCGAAGTGATCCAGCGTCAGGTAGCAGCCTGAGCGCAGCACGCGCAACACCGGCCGCGACAGCCGCACCGGTTCCAAATCGGCGGCAACGAGATCGAAAAACGCGCTGCCGCCGGCAGACAGCACGATGTCGCCCGCGAACAGGCCGCGGGCATCGATGGCCTGCGCCGCTTCGATGACGCGCGACATCAGCGACGCCACGGCCGTCGTGTCCGGCAACACACCCTCGAACGCCTCGACGCCGGCGAGCATAAGACCCGGCACGGCCGCTATCGCCTGCGCCACCGCCAGCGCACCAACCAGGGTCCGGCAACCGGTTCGCGCGCCGGCGACGCCGATTTCCACCAGTACGCGCAACGCCGGCGTCCCGGCCCGCATCTGTGCGGCGCGCGCGGCCAGCACTGCTACCCCTTCGAGGCTGTCGGCCAACACGTAGAGCTCGAGCTTAGGGATCCGTTCCAGCGCCGCAAAGCAGGCGTCCACGGTCTGGCCGACCGGCTGATTGGCGAGAATGATTCGGTGCAACCCTAGACTTAAGCAGACCGCCAGCTGCTGCGCGGTCGCCACGGTCATCGCCCAGGCCCCATCTCGAAGCTGCCGTTCGAACAGTGCAGGCGCCATGGTGGTCTTGCCGTGCGGCGCCAGCAGCAGGTCATGCTGACGTGCAAAGGCCATCATCCAGGCGCTATTGGCGGCAAGCGCCTCGGTCCGCAGCACCGCCAGCGGCAGCGGGCAGCTGCCCGAGACCACATTCCAGCCCTGCCGCCCGATGTCGCTGACGCGCAGGGGCGGCGCGTCGAATGGAATGCCCTTGGTTGTGGCATCGACGAACACGTCCGCGGTCGGATCGTTCAGCGCGATCGGGTTGCTGTCGCCCATCCTTTAAGTTTAGCCGCGATGCCCGCATAGAATGGATCCAATGACCGCAGACCACCGTCGACCCACCGCTGCCGCCCCCGACTCCAGCCATCTTGTCCGCGTTCGCGGTGCCCGCGAACACAACCTGCGCGACGTGGATGTCGATATGCCGCGCGACTCCCTGGTGGTCTTCACCGGCATCTCGGGATCCGGCAAGTCATCGCTGGCCTTCGGCACGCTCTATGCCGAAGCGCAGCGGCGCTACTTCGAATCGGTATCGCCCTACGCGCGCCGCCTCATTGACCAGGTTGGCGTACCCGATGTCGACTCGATCGAGGGCCTGCCGCCCGCCGTGGCCCTGCAGCAGCACCGCGGCAGCGCCAGTTCCCGCTCGACGGTGGGCAGCATCACGACGCTGTCGGATCTGATGCGCATGCTTTATTCACGCGCCGGCAGCTATCCCCCGCGACAACCGATGCTCTACGCGGAGGACTTTTCCCCGAATACGATTCAGGGGGCCTGTCCCACCTGCCACGGCCTGGGCCGCATCTACGATGTCACCGAACGTTCGATGGTCCCCGATGACTCGCTGACCATCCGTGAGCGCGCCATCGCTGCGTGGCCGCCGGCGTGGCATGGCCAGAACCTGCGCGACATACTGGTGACGCTGGGCTATGACATCGACCGCCCCTGGCGCGATCTGCCCAAAAAGGACCGCGACTGGATCCTGTTCACCGAGGAGCAGCCGACCGTACCCGTGTATGCGGGATTCACGCCGGCCGAGACCCGCACGGCATTGCGCCGCAAATCCGAACCGAGCTACATGGGCACGTTCACCGGTGCGCGCAAGTACGTGCTGCATACCTTCGCCACCACTCAAAGCGCGCTGATGAAAAAGCGCGTGGCGCGATTCATGTCCGGCACGCTCTGCCCCGAATGTGGCGGCAAGCGCCTCAAGCGCGCGGCACTGACCGTCAAATTCGCGGGCCTGGACATCGGCGAGATATCACAGTTGCCACTGACCAAACTCGCAGCCTTGCTCGAGCCCGCCGCCACCGCGGCGACGCTGAACCAGGACGCCGCACATCTGGCGGCGGCGCGCGTGACGCAGAATATGCTGGCGCGAATTGCGACCCTGCAGAAACTGGGGCTCGGATACTTGTCGCTCGACAGGATCACGCCGACCCTATCGCCCGGTGAACTGCAGCGGCTGCGGCTCGCGACGCAGATTCGTTCCAATCTTTTCGGTGTCGTGTACGTGCTCGATGAGCCCTCGGCAGGTCTGCACCCGGCGGATACCGAAGCGCTGCTGGTGGCGCTCGACGCGCTCAAGCAATCGGGCAATTCCCTGTTCGTCGTCGAGCATGATCTGGAGGTCATGCGGCACGCGGACTGGATCGTCGATGTGGGCCCCGACGCCGGCGAGCACGGCGGGCAAGTGCTCTACAGCGGGCCGCTCGATGGTCTGCGACAAGTCGAGGCCTCCCACACCGCCCGTTACCTGTTCGACAGTTCGATGCCGCCCCGCAAGGCCGCGCGTACGCCAACCGGACGCCTCAATCTTGCCGGCATCACGCGCAACAATCTACGCGAGGTCGAGGTCGAGTTTCCGCTCGGCGTATTCACCGTGATCACGGGCGTCTCCGGCTCGGGCAAGTCCAGTCTCGTGAGCCAGGCACTGGTGGAGCTGCTGTCGGCGCAGATCGGCCAGGCGCCGGAACCGCCCGAGGCCGAGGAGGGTGAGGAGCCGGCGTTGAGTCCCCTGCAGCCCACGGCCGGCCGCATCGTCAGCGGCGCCGAGCACATCCGGCGGCTGGTCACTATCGACCAGAAACCCATCGGCCGCACGCCGCGCTCCAATCTGGCGACCTACACGGGCCTGTTCGACCACGTGCGCCGGCTGTTCGCCTCGACGCCGGCGGCGCGCAGGCAGCATTTCGATGCCGGCCGCTTCTCCTTCAACGTTGCCAAGGGCCGCTGCCCGACCTGCGAAGGCGAGGGCGCCGTCAGCGTGGAACTGCTGTTCATGCCCAGCGTCTACGCGCCCTGTCCGACCTGTAAGGGGGCCCGCTACAACGAGGCGACCCTGAAAATTCGCTATCGCGATAAAAACATTGCGGACGTCCTCTCAATGACCGTAGGCCAGGCGAGCGAGTTCTTCGCCGACGAGGCGGCGGTGATGCGGCCGCTGCGGCTGCTGTCGGATATCGGCCTGGGATACTTAGGATTGGGCCAGCCCGCCACCGATCTGTCGGGCGGCGAGGCACAGCGCATCAAACTGGCCACCGAGCTGCAGCGTGTGCAGCACGGCAACACGCTCTATGTCATCGACGAGCCCACCATCGGCCTGCACCCGGCTGATGTCGACAAGCTCATGATTCAGCTCGAGGCGCTCGTGGATGCGGGCAATACCGTCATCGTCGCCGAGCATGAAATGCGCGTCGCCGCGGCGGCCGACTGGATCATCGATTTAGGACCCGGCGCGGGGGACCAGGGAGGCCGCATCGTCGCCACCGGTACGCCCGAAGCGGTGGCAAAGCATCGCGGCAGCCGCACGGCGCCGTATCTGGCCCAACTGCTGACAACCGCCTGAGGCTCACAGCCGGCTAAGGCAAGGCAGGCACTCATTTGGCGCGGGCGGGGCCGCGTTGCACCGGGGATACATTTTTTGCGCGGCAGTCGCCTCCGCGTGACGGACCCTGTATGGTGCGAGTGAAACAGGAAGTCCCGAGGGCCGCAGAGCTTGAGCACTACCGCCGCCGGCGCTACCGCTACCGCCTTCCAGACCCCTTCCTCGTTCACGCGCTGGTATGTGTGTATCGCCACCTGCCTGATCTACGCCATCAACATCGCCGATCGCTACGTCGTCTCCACCGTGCTCGAGCCGATCCGGCTGGAGCTGCACCTCAACGACGCGGGCATCGCATTCCTGACCGGCGTGCCGTTGGCGCTTTTCTACGTCACGCTCGGGATCCCGATTTCCTGGCTCGCGGACCGCTCCAACCGTCGCAACATCCTGGCCGCCTCGTTGATCGTATGGTCGGCATTCACGGCGCTCTGCGGCCTGTCGCGCAGCTACTGGCAGCTGCTGTGCGGACGCATCGGTGTGGGCTCGGGGGAAGCGGGCGGCACACCGCCATCCAATGCCATCCTGGCGGATTATTTCCCGGCCGAACGCCGCCCCATGGCCTTCGCGGTGCTGGCACTGGGTGCGCCCATCGGCGCCTGGCTGGGCGCGGATATGGCGGGCATCGTGGCGCACGACTATGGCTGGCGCGCCGCCTTCATCGTGCTCGGCATTCCGGGGCTTATCCTCGGAGTGCTGGTGTTCCTGACCATCCGCGAACCGCCGCGCGGCCGGCTCGATGCAGTCGACAACAGCTCGCGCGGCGGCACCCCGGCGCGCGCGTCACTGCTGGAGTCCCTGCAGTGCGTCTGGCGGCATCGGGCTGCCTTTCACGTCATCATGGGTAGCGGCGTGTGCGCGCTGTGGGGCTGGGGCCTGATCTGGTGGACCCCCACCTTCCTGATGCGCTCTTACGACCTCAATGTCGCGCAGGCCGGCGAGGTGACGGGCACCATCCACCTGATCGGCGGCTCGCTGGCCACGGTGGCGACCGCATGGCTGCTGTCGCGCCCCTTCATGTTCGATCCGCGGCGCGTCCTGGCGTTGCTGGCAGGCGGCATAGGCCTTGCCACCATCCCATCGATCATCGCTTACTGGACGCAGTCGCTGTGGCTCACCAAACTGATGTTCTGGATCTTCATCCCGTCAATCTACTTCTATATCGGTCCCTGCATGGCGCTGGTCCAGAATCTCGCGCCGCCTCACATGCGCTCGCTGTTCTGCGCCTGGTCGGTGCTGGTGGGCAACGTGCTGAACCTGATCGTCGCGCCGCAGGCGGTGGGGTTCCTGAGCGACTGGTTTGCCGGCACGCAGGGATCGAATGCCAACTCATTGCGCTGGGCCCTGCTGGTGCTGGCACCCACGGGATTCTGGGCGGCTTATCATCTGTACCTGGCACGGAGAACCGTCATTGAAGATCAAGCACGTGCAAGTCGTTATGCGCTCGCCTGACGGGCGAGCGCGCCATCGCGGATGGTCTGGCATCGCGCAGCTCGCGCATCGCGTGGCCGCACCGCTGAGCCTGGCGCTGGTACTGGCGACCCAGGCGTTGGCGCCACCGACGATGGCGGGTGAGATCCGCATCATCAATGCCGACGCGCATTACCCGGAAGGTCCCATCTGGTATCGGGGCAAGCTCTACTACGTCGAATACGACCGCAATTCCGTGACCACGTGGGATGGCAAGCAGAACCGCGTGTTCTCGATGGACTTGGGCTGTGGTCATTCGGCCGTCGTGCCCACCTCCCGCGGTGAGTTCGTCGTCACCTGCTACGACAACGGCACCATCGGTCGGGTGGGGGCGGATGGAAAGGTCCTGCCGCCCTACACCCACGACAAGCTGGGCAATGCCTTTGTCGGACCGAATGATTTTGCTCCCGATGCGCATGGCGGCATCTACTTCACCGCCTCGGGGCATCCCGGGCCGGCCATCGACGGCAAGGTGTTCTACATCGGCGCCGACCGCACGATCACGCAGGAGGCGGTCGAGCTGCACAATGCCAATGGCATCGCCGTATCGAAGGACGGCAAGACGCTGTACGTGGTCGAGACCGACGACAACCGGGTGATCGGCTTTACCATTGCGCCGGACGCCTCGCTATCCGAGCGGCGTGTGATCGTAAATCTCGACGATCTGACCAATCACGTGGTGCATGTCTGGCCCGACGGCGTGAAAGTCGATTCCAAAGGCGCCCTCTACATTGGCCAGAGCCCGCGCGCCGAGCACGTGCCGCTGGCCGGCGAGATCTTCGTGGTCGACCCGCAGGGTAAGCTGCTGCGGACCCTCACACTGCCCTCGCTGCAGGTGCCCAACTTCGCCTTCAGTCCCGATGAGAAGACTCTGTACGTAATGGGGGTCGATCAGATCGACAAGTCGCCCTTCAGGGGCAAGGTGTACGCCATTGCGAATCAATGAGGGCCGTGTCGGGAAACGCTGCGCCGCGCGGTGGCTCTCAACCGGCGAGCCAGCCGCCGTCCACCACGAGATTCGCGCCCGTAATGTAAGTGGCGCGATCGCTGGCGAGAAACACGGCCGCATTCGCAATGTCCTCGGGGCGACCCAGCCTCGGCCACGGTGTTCGTCGCTGCGCGTTCTGTATCAGCGCGGGGTCGGTGGGCAGTCCGGGTGCGCCGGTCACGATTTTTCCGGGCGAGATGCAATTGCAGACGATCAGCTCGCGGGCGTAGTCGACGGCGATCTGCCGCGTCAGATAGATCGCGCCGGCCTTGCTGACACCGTAGGGGGGATCGCGCGGACAGGTCACGATGCCCTGCTGCGATCCCAGGTTGATGACTCGTCCGCGCACCTCGTGCCGGGGCTCCTGCGTGATCATCTGCGCGATGGCGCGTTTGCAGCCGTTGAACATACCGGTCAGATTGACTTCCAGCACGCGATGCCATTCTTCGCTGCTGGTCTCGAGCAACGGGGTGCCCGAATACGTGGCGGCATTGTTGATCATGACGTCGAGGCGTCCATGCCGCGCCACCGTGCGGCTGATCAGTTGATCCACATCCTCCCAGCGCGACACGTCGGTGCGCTCGTAATCGGCCTGGGCGCCGGTCCGCGCGATCAATTCGACCGTGGTCGGTCCGCCTTCAATCGGCAGTTGGGTAATGTCAGCGATCGTGACGCGAGCTCCTTCGCGTGCGAAGCCGACGGCGATCGCGCGCCCAATCCCTGAGCTCGCCCCCGTGATGACGGCGATCTTTCCTTCGAGTAGTCCATTCATCGGCGTTGTGTTCCATCGCTGGGTTGCAAAGTTCAACCGCCCGGGCACCATACCTGAGGCACGCGTCAGTGGAGCGATCGCGTCGTGAGCACGCAGCGGATTGTCGATTCAGTCGAACCCGATCTCAAGCTGGCGACGCAGCTGTTCGAGTCGCTGAGCCGGGAGACCCGCCAGGGTCGCGGGATCGTACGCGACAGCTACGGCGCGGGTGAGCAGGCCGCGCACGACATCATGCGCCGCGCCGCGGAGTCCCTGGGGCTCGCGATTGCGATCGACGCCATCGGCAATCTGATGATGACCCTGCCGGGGCGTGATCGGGGTGCGGCGGCCATTCTGATCGGCTCGCACCTGGACAGTGTGCCTCAGGGTGGCAACTTCGATGGCGCCGCGGGGGTCGTGGCTGGACTGAGTGTGGTGTCCGCACTGCGGCGCGCCGCGATCGAACCGGACTGCGACATCACGGTCATGGGCATCCGCGCCGAGGAATCTTCGTGGTTCGATATTTCCTATCTGGGTAGTGGCGGCGCTTTCGGCCTGCTCGATCCGGCCTGTCTCTCGATCAAGCGTTCGGACAACGGCCAATCGCTCGAGTCCACGCTGCTGCGGCGGGGTTTCGACCCGAGCGCCATCCGCGAACGGCGGCGCCTGCTCGATCCTGCGAAAATCCGCGCCTACCTGGAGCTGCACATCGAGCAGGGACCGGTGCTCGTGGCCGAAAACCTGCCGGCTGCCGTCGTCACCGGGATCCGCGGCTGCAAGCGATTCCGCAACGCGCGCTGCATCGGCGAGTACGGTCATTCCGGCTCCCTCGAACGACGCCATCGTCACGATGCGGTCGCGGCCACCGTGGCGTTGCTGCATCACCTCGAGACCGTGTGGCTCGCGCAGGAACGCGCCGGCGCCGACCTCGTGCTGACCAGCGGCGAGTTCTTCACTGACCCCGCGATGCATGCTCCCAGCAAGGTTGCCGGCGAGACGCGGTTTGTCATCGATATTCGCAGTCAGTCGGAGGCCACCATGGATGCGGTCGCCGTCGAGGCACTGCGGGCAGCCGAGCGCATTGGCGCGGATTACCGGGTGCAATTCGATCTGGGCGCAACCAGTGACTCGCCGTCGGCGATCATGGATGGCCGCCTGCGGCGCGCTCTGATGAAGCAGCTGCCACAGCCATTCGAGATGGCCAGCGGCGCCGGGCATGATGCCGCGGTGTTCGCGGGGATGGGGATAGCGACCGGCATGATCTTCGTGCGCAACGACCACGGTAGCCACAACGCCGAGGAGGCGATGGCCATGGCGGACTTCGCGGTCGGCGCCAGGGCGTTGCTCGGGCTGCTGCTGGAACTGCCGCTGTGACGCTGCTCGTCACAGGGGCCACCGGATTCGTCATGAGCGTGCTGGTCCGTGAGTGGCTGCGGGCCGATCCGGCAGCGCGGGTCGTGGCGCTCGATGCCGCGCCGCCCGATGCGGCGGCCCAGCGGTACTTCGAGCCCCTGGCCAATCGACTGACGCTGGTGATTGCGGACCTGACGCAGCCGCAGCAGTGGCATGCTGCCTTGAAGGGGCACCCGATCACGCACATCGTGCACGGCGCCAGCGTGACGCCGATCTCGCGCGGTTCGGCGGCCGAGGTGCGCACCGAGCCTGAAGCGTACGATCCACGGCGGATCATCGAGATCAACACCATGGGAACCGTGGCGCTGCTCGACTGGGCGCGCGCACTGCCGGATCTGCGCCGGTTCATTACCGTCAGTACCGGCGGGGTCTATAAAGAGCACGGTCCGGATCGGCCGGGCGAGCCCCTGCCGGAGGACGGCTATGTGATGCCGCGTCGTCTCTACGGCATATCCAAGCTGGCCGCCGAGCTCATCACCGAACGCTATGGCGATCTGTTCCATCTGTCGACCGTATCGGTGCGGCCATCATCGGTCTTCGGTCCGATGGATCGGCTGACGCAGACCCGCAACTATCGGCATGTGCCCAACCGGATTGCACAGCTCGCGCTCGACGGCGCGCGCCGCGTGCGCGTCAACACGCTCGACGCCATCGGCGACTACGTGCACGTCGAGGATGTCGCGCGTGCGATCGTGGCGCTCATGGCCGTGCCCAAACTGCGCTACAGCTGCTACAACATTGCCTCGGGACGAACCAGCAGCATCCGCGACATCGTCGGCTGGGTGGCGGAGAAAGTGCCTGGATTCACGGCCGAAGTGGTCGCGCCCGAACTCGCCGATGTGCTGCAGGATCCGACGCTGCGTGACGGCATGTGGGGTGCCTACGATATTTCGCGCATCTGCGCCGAGACGGCGTGGCGGCCGCGTGCCGCGCGCGAGGCCATGCACGCGTACATGGACTGGCTGGTGGCCGAGCGGCGTGCCAACGTGGCGATCGCGGCCGGCGCGGCCGAATGAGCCGCCATGACTGATGGCGGCTATCCGCGCGACCTCGCCGGCTATGGCGCGCATCCGCCGCACCCGCAGTGGCCCGGAGAAGCTCGCATTGCGGTCTCCCTGGTGCTCAATCACGAGGAAGGCGGCGAGATGTGCGTGCTGCATGGCGATGATGCTTCCGAATCGGTACTCACCGACCTCGGCGCGGTGCCGCTGCCCCAGGCGCGCAATCTCAATGTCGAATCCATCTTCGAGTACGGTTCGCGCGTGGGCTTCTGGGAGATCATGCGTATCTTCCGCAGCCGAAAACTCGAACCCACGGTGTTCGCCGTCGGCATGGCGCTGGAACGTACGCCGCAGATCGCGCAGGCGTTGGCGCAGAGCGGATTCGAAGTGGCCTGCCACGGTCAACGCTGGATCGACTACCAGTGCGTGCCCGAGGAGCAGGAACGCGCGCACATGGCGCGCAACATCGAGTGCATCACGCGCCTGATCGGCCGCGCGCCCGTCGGCTGGTACACGGGCCGCCCCGGGCCGAACACGCGCCGGCTCGTGGTCGAAAGCGGCGGCTTTCTCTATGACAGCGATGCTTACAACGACGATCTGCCCTACTGGACCCGGGTGGCGGGACGGGCGCACCTGGTCGTGCCGTACAGCTTTGACAACAACGATAGCCGCCTGCAGCGCGGCGCAGACTTCGCCACCGGCGAGGAATACTTTCGCTACAACCGCGACGCCTTCGACTGGCTCTATCGGCAGGGCTGCGAAGGCCGGCCCCGCATGCTGTCGATCGGCCTGCATGCGCGCGTGATCGGTCGCCCGGGCCGCATCGGCGCCCTGGAGCGGCTGCTGGACCACGTGCTCGGGCACGAGGCGGTGTGGTTCTGCAGCCGTGCAGCGATTGCGCGCCATTGGGCGGCGAAGTTTCCCTGCCCACCGCCGGAATAGCCGCCGCTGGCGCCTGCCCCGAGATTCTCGCTGCGATGCAGCAATCCGCCCCGCAAATCGGTTATGTCGCAATTGACAATCATTCTCATTCGTAAGTACTCTAGCCGCACACTCCATGGGTTGCCGGTACCGCCGGCAGGGCATAGGGCTCGCGATGTATATTTGTCTGTGTCACGGAATCACCGATCGCCAGATTCGCCGCGCCGTCGAGCAGGGGTGCTCGAGCCTGGGCGATGTGCAGCAGCAGCTGCCCGTGGGCGGATGTTGTGGACGGTGCGAGCCGGCGGCGCGCGAGCTGATTCGGGAACACGCCACGCAGGCGGTTGCGCGCACCGAAGCCGCGTTCGCTTAAGATCGCTGGCGGCAAGCTTAAGCAACGGGCGCGTCCGCACGCGCCTTCCGGCATCGGAGTCGTCGCATCATGAAGGGTGATCTCAAAGTCATCCAGCACCTCAACGTGGTGCTGAAGAATGAACTGACCGCCATCAACCAGTACTTCCTGCACTCGCGCATGTACGGCAACTGGGGCCTGAAGCGGCTGCAGGAACATGAGCACCACGAATCCATCGACGAAATGAAGCATGCGGATCGGCTCATCGAGCGGCTGCTGTTTCTCGAGGGGCTGCCCAACCTGCAGGACCTCGGCAAGCTGCTGATCGGCGAGACCGTGCCCGAAATCATCGAGTGCGACCTGAAGCTCGAACGCGCGGCGCATGTGGATCTGCGCTCGGCCATGGCCGACTGCGAGCGGCTCGGGGACTATGTCTCGCGCGAGCTCTTCAAGAGCATCCTCGAATCCGAGGAAGACCACATCGATTGGCTGGAGACCCAGCTCGATCTGATTGCACGCGTGGGGCTGGAGAATTACACGCAGTCGCAGATGGGAACTTCGGGCAGCAGCTGACGAGAGCCGAACCATGTCCAGCCCAGGCGAAGCGGGCGCCAATGCCAATCCGGCGGTTTTTTCGCGCCCCGCAGTGGTCCTGCACTGGCTGATTGCGCTGTTCATTGCCTGCGGGTTCACACTCGGCGCCTACATGGTCGATCTGCACGCCAGCCCCACCAAGGTGCGCCTGTTTGCCTATCACAAGTGGATCGGCATCACGGTGCTGGGGCTGGTGCTGGTACGCAGCGTCTGGCGCCTCACCCACAGGCCGCCCGCCGAGCTGCCCATGCCCCGCTGGCAGCGGCTGACGGCGCGGACGACGCATTACCTGCTCTACCTGCTGATGATCGTGACGCCGCTGTGCGGCTGGCTCTATTCATCCGCCACCGGCTATCCGGTGGTTTACCTGAAGCTCTGGCAATTACCCGATCTGGTGCACAAGAATAAGCAACTGGCGGACGTACTGGCCGAGGTCCATGCCGATCTGGCCTGGGCGCTGCTGTGGCTGGTGGTGCTGCACAGCGCCGCGGCCCTGAAGCATCATTTCATCGATCACGACTCGACCCTGCGGCGCATGCTCGCCTGGCGTCGGGCGTGACTTAACGAGGAGCAGCGCAATGGCACGGTCGTTGGCGATGACATTAAGCGGTTCGATGCTGCTGGCGGCCTTCGTCGCAGGCGCCGCCGGTACCGCCGGCATCGATGCGGGCAAGAGCACCATCATCGCCACCTTCCGGCAGGAGAATGTGCCGGTGGATGCGGACTTCAAACGCTTCAGCGGCCACATCGATTACGATCCGGCGCTGCCCAACGCGTCCAAGGCGGCCATCGAAGTGACCACCGGCAGCCTTGATCTGGGCTCGGAGGACTATAATTCCGAGGTTCGCAAGAAGTCCTGGCTCGACAGCGGTACCTATCCCACCGCCACCTTCATTTCGACCTCGCTCAAACCGGGGGCGGCAGGGCATTTCGATGCCACCGGCGTGCTGACCCTCAAGGGCAAGACGCAGACGCTGACGGTGCCGGTCAGCGTGGGCAAGGTGGGAGCGGCTACGAGCTTCGATGGGGAACTGACGATCTCGCGCGCCTACTTTCTCATCGGTGACAAGGATTGGAACGACGTGCTCGACGACAAGGTCCGCGTGAAGTTCCACATCATCGAATAAGATAGCGACGGGGGAACGACCATGAAACTCATCACCGCCATCATCAAGCCGTTCAAGCTCGACGAAGTGCGCGCGGCGCTATCGGATCTGGGCGTGTCCGGCATGACGGTCACCGAGGTCAAGGGATTCGGCCGGCAGCGGGGTCACACCGAGCTCTACCGGGGGGCCGAGTACGTGGTCGACTTCGTTCCCAAGGCGCGCGTCGAAATCGCCGTCAAGTCCGAGGTCGTCGATCAGGTGGTCGATGCCATCGTCAAGGCCGCCAAGACCGGCAAGGTCGGCGACGGCAAGATCTTCATCACCGACGTCCAGCGCGTCATCCGCATCCGCACCGGCGAGACCGATAAGTCCGCTCTCTAGTTACGACGATAGATGCTGTGCAGGATGATCTTGCCGACGGTGGGATCATCGAACTCCTGCGTCAGGGTCAGGGCACCGGTGCCCGGATTCACCTCGTAGGTATCGGTGCGCCTGCCGCGGGGACTGCTGTAGCTGGATTTCATGATGAACGCATCGTGGCTCCATTTGGCGGAGATGCGGGCGGTCCCATACTCATCGATGCGCGAGAGGACTTCGCCGGTGCGGTAATCCCGCGGCGGCAGCTGATCTTCCGTGATGGTCACGAGATCCGAGTCGGCCGCGAGCACGAGCCGCTCCGGCGGATCCAGCGCTTCCTCCAGGCGCGCCTGCAGGCCGCGAAAATCCGGGCCGATAAACCCAGGTCCGCCATAGCGATCACCCGGCGTATCGAAGCTGTAATCCGGTCCATCAGCGCCCGTGTCATGGTCGGGCGAAGTGTCCGTGCGGTCGGGCCCGTAACCAGCCCGCGCCAGCCGATGATGCAGCTTCGACTCGGCGGTATGCATGGCCTTCGCGATCGTGGCATCGGGATCGTCGCTGGCGGATGGATCGAGGCGCCAGCTGCCAACCACACGCGCATCGGGAGGTGCCATGGTCACGGTTTCGCAGCCACCGAGCGCGCCGGCGATCAGCGCCGCAGCCAGCAGAATGCGCCCCGAGCGGCGATTGAAGACAGGGGTTCCGGACATCAGTGGCATCAGACCCGCGCAGGCGCCGATCGTTCTGGCCGGCACAGTAGGGGGCCGGCGCGGACCTGTCAAACCACACTGCGGCCGCTACACTGACTCAATGTATCGCGCCTCTCTCTACCTGATTGCGGGCTGGTCGGGGTTCTTCGTGATGGGGATCGAACTGCTCGGCGGTCGACTGCTGGCGCCTTACTTCGGCAGCAGCATCTACGTCTGGGGCGCGATCATCACAGTGTTCATGCTGGCGCTGTCGCTGGGCTATCTGGCCGGCGGTCGCGCGTCACTGGCAGCGCCCAGCCTCAGACGCCTGGCGCTGATTTTGCTCACCGCCGCGGCCGCAACGGTGCCGGTGCTGCTGTTCGGCGATACCCTGCTCGAGTGGCTCTCGGCACGCACACCGGATCCGCGATTCGGATCGCTGCTGGCCGCGGCGCTGCTATTCCTGCTGCCGACGGGCGTTTCGGGCATGGTGTCGCCCTACGCAGTAAGGCTGCTCGTGGCCGATCGTGCCAGTGCCGGACATCATGCCGGCAAACTCTATTTCGTCTCCACCTTCGGCAGTGCCGCCGGCACGCTGGCGACTTCGTTCTACCTGGTGCTTTATCTCGAAGTGAATCAGATCCTGCTGCTCATGCTGGCCGTCTCCGTGGCCGTGGCCGTCGCGGCATGGCTGATTCCATCCGTTCCCGAATCATGAGAGCGCTGGCGATATGGCTGGCCGCGCTCGTGCCGGCCGCGGTGCTCGCCGACCCGCCGCTGATTCATTCGGAACGCTCCCTCTACCGCCAGGTGTTCGTCTACGGGGACTACTCCACGCGCTGCCTGTGCTTCACGCGCGAATGCAAGATTGGCCGCCAATCCTGCATCGACCTTCAGCAGCCCAACCGTCTCATGTTCGAGTACACCCAGATGATGCTCGGATCCCTGCTGCTGGATCCGGATCCGCGCAGCATCCTGATCATCGGTCTCGGCGGCGGCACGCTGCCGCGCACTTTGGGCAAGTTGCTGCCGGACGCCGATATCGATGTGGTTGAGATCGATCCGGCCGTGGTCAGCGTGGCGGCGCAGTATTTCAACTACCAGCCCGGCGCCCACCAGCACGTTTACGAAGAGGACGGGCGTGCCTACGTGCGGCGCCTGCTGCGCACGGACAAGCGCTATCAGCTCATCATGCTCGATGCCTACGACAATCAGTACATTCCCGAGCACCTGCTGACGCAGGAATTCCTGACGCAGGTGCGTTCGCTGCTGGCCCCCAACGGCATCGTGGCCGCGAACACCTTTTCATCCAGCCGGCTGTATCAGAACGAGTCGGTGACCTACCGCGCGGTGTTTGGCGTGTTCTACAACCTCAAGAGCGCCAACCGCGTGATCCTGGCGAGTAATGCGCCGCTGCCGAGCCTGGCGCAGGCCACGCGCAATGCCGAGCACTTCGACGCGGCCTTCACGGCGCTTGGATTCAAGCCAATGTCCATCCTCTCGCTGTTCAGCACGGCGGTGGACTGGGACCCGAAGGCGCGTGTGCTGACCGACCAGTATTCGCCCGCAAACCTGCTCAACAGCCGCGACTAGTCGGCCTTGTGCGAGGCGACGGCGGCGCGCAGTTCGCCCAGCTTGGCCTTTACGGCGGCTTCATTGTCGGGCCCCAGGCGAACCATGAGCTTCTGGCCCGCCGAGAGCGATTCGATCTTGGGGTCGGAGTACTGATACATGACGTTGGGCCGCGTCAGCGCCACCGGGCCGCGCACGTCGGGCGCTGCCAGTGCATCATCGATGGCCGCAACCAGCCGGTCGTTAAAATAACCATTGGGATAGCCCAAGCCTTCGTAGGCCTGCTGGAACAGCGGGTAGTAGTGGAAGTAGACCGTCGTGAACTGCTCGGTGTTCAGCGATTGCAGCAGATGCACATACGGCGCGTAGCGCTGGTAGTTCGCCGGATCGATGGTGGCCGACTGTTCATCGCCGCTGACCGCAAAGGTGCCGGGCACATTCTTGGTGGGCCGCATCTCGATGGCGGCGTGCTTGCGGGGCAGATTGTCCACGGTGACGACGATGTGTCGCACGATCATCTCCGGCCGCAGCAGTTCTGCGACCGATTTGGCGCTGAACAGTTCCGCCAGCGAATCGTGCAGCGGCTTGTCGCTGTCTTCCAGCGGCGGCAGCGGAGCGGCGGTCAGGCCCGATGGCACCGGCACCGGGTTGGCAATGCCGGTGGCAGGCGGCATTGGCGCGTTCGGAGTGCTGTCCGTAACCGGCGCCGCCGCGCGATGGTTGGCGCGCCAGGACACATACAATGCCACCGCGCTGAGCAGGACCAGGGCTCCCGCCGCTGCGTACCAGATCGTGTTTTTCTGCATGAACGAAACCTAAGCTCCCGCGTCAACGATTGCAACCCGACCCTATCGGGAGCATTCAATTATCATCGAGCCTATGACCGACGGCCGTTTCTCTGCAGTCCGGGCACAGTGCGCACCGGCGGTGCTCATGGTGCGGCCGGCGCACTTCGGCTTCAACGTGCAGACCGCGCACAGCAATCGCTTCCAGCGCCCGCCGCAGGACGGTGCGAGCGCGGAGGCTGCCCGCGAGGAATGGGCGGCCCTGGCGCAGGCGCTTCGCGAGGCCGGCGTGCGCGTATGCACCGTCGAGGACACGGAAGCGCCCATCAAGCCCGATGCCGTGTTTCC
>Ga0302326_10008300_pt1 | contig 22934 bp, 22 predicted proteins | sample Palsa_T0_3_FD_202264 | JGI IMG/M metagenome (GOLD analysis project Ga0302326, IMG submission 202264) | Peat permafrost microbial communities from Stordalen Mire near Abisko, Sweden - Palsa_T0_3 | ecosystem: Environmental > Terrestrial > Soil > Palsa > Peat permafrost | place: Sweden: Abisko... | reverse complement strand
GCCCTCCGTGTGCGTCTTCGAGGGTTTCTCCATACGGCGTTTGACGGTTAGCCGCAGGAACAGTTTGACGATGCGGGCCTGAGGGCTAATCACTGGGGTCTAGTCGTGCGCCTCGCGCGCAAACACCTTTTGCCGTCGGGCCGGCAGCGCTACGGGCCGCTCGCATGGTTCACGAAGTGCGCGCCGGGACAGGGTGCCGGAAACGTCACGCCGGCCGGCGCTTTCGGCAGCGCCGTCCACTGATCGCCGCTCGCATCGAAGTAGGCGAAGTATTCGCCTTTGGTCTGCAACCCGACGCGTGCGTGCACCGCGCCCGCGATCGAGGCATCCATGACGTACGTTTGATCGAGGCTGCTGCCTTGGGGCAACGCGAGCGCGAGACTTTCGACGGTTGCGAGGTCGTGCGGCGAGCCGCAGAACGTAGCCGCGACGGCCGCGCGGTCCGGCGCGTGCGCGCGATAGTAGTAGATCATCTCGAGTGCGGAGACGTTCCAACGATCGAGCGTGGAGAATTCCATTGCCGGCATGTCCGGCCCGTCGCTCGCGGCCTCGATCCACGCGGTGAACGCGTGCGGCCAATCGCGCTCTTGCGCGTAGAGGTTGCCGAGCATCAGATCGTAGAGGCTGCCCGTGCCCGTTAGCGTCTGCTGTTCGCGAATAGCGTCCGGGAGATCGTTCGCCTTCACGTCCGCGAGGGCGTAGGTCATATGCGGATCGAGCTTATGCTGTGCCGCGTTGTCGGGCGAACGCTGCACTTGCGCGTCGTCGCCCACGTAACCGGCAAACGAACGCACCCAATCCGAACCCCAGAATTCACGCTCCTCCGGCGCGGGCTTCCAATCGCCTTCGAGTTCGTTGAGAAAGCGCCGCGCGCCGTCGTCGCCGTGCGTTGCGAGCAGCGCGTAGAAATAGGTGCGGCCGTAGTCGATACCGTGGGTGCCGTCGTTGCGGTAGCGCGTGCGCCAATCGGGCAGGAGTTCGGTCAGCGCCCGGACCGCCGCGCCGGCATCGCCCTCGCACAGCGCCTGCCGCGAATGCTGGTAGGCGGAGACGAACGGGTCGCTCGAGGTCTGACTATCGGTGGCGAACGCGCCGCCTGCGCACCAGATTGCCGGGGTAGGCGGCGCCTGAGCGCGCGCCACGCTGAAGGATCCCAGCGTTAAGGCCGCGGCACACGCGCCCGATAGCAACGCGCGTCGCAAACGAGAGTTCATACATCGCTCCGCAATACCGTGTAAGGATGCGCGACTTTTCCGAAGCGCGCGCCCAATTCCCCCGCGGCCATGTGCGACGTTGACACCGTGACGCATCGATGCGAGCACCGGCGGGGAGACCGGCGCTCGCATCGATCGGCAAGGAACTCTCGGGGTGGTCTAGCCCGGCGTTTGCGCGAGCGTGATCGTCGTCTTCGGGTTGCCGGGCTGGGTGCTGATCACGACCGTGCCTTTCCCGCTGCTCCCAGAGACTTGGAACGTCGCCGTGCTCACGCCGCCGGCGTTGAGCTTGGCCTTCTCGGAACCGGCGGGCAGCTTGCTCTTGTACCAGTCGTAGACCTTATCGAACGAATCGTCGGTCGTGAGAACGGTGCCGGCAGACGAACCCTGCGAACCCGAGGCTTCCGAGGTTGCTCCCGGGTAGGTTGGAAGGCTGGTCTTCGCATCGGTATCGCCACCGGCAGCGGCCGGCGCCGCGGTTGCCGACGACCCGCCTGCGGCGGCCGGCGCCGCGCTCGCGGCGGCCGCTCCGCCCGCGTCGGTCGCGCTAGATGAGGCCGAGCTATCGTCACTTTTCGAGCACGCAGTAGCAGAAAAAGCCAGCGCAGCTAAGAGCGCTGCGGTTAAGAGTCGCATGGAATCTCCTTCAAATGGTTGACTTGAACCCGAGTATACTCAGCCGCCGTCCCGCAGCGTTCGAGCGTCGAAGAGCGATGGTTGGGGCTGCGGCTCCGCGACGGCTGCGATGAGATCGGGCCGGTCGTTGCGCACGTTGCCGACGTCGCGGGCGACCGGATGATAGGTGAGTTCGTCGTCGGTAACCGGCTGCAGCAGCGCGAGAGCGGCGGCCGGATCGAGCTCGCCGGGTGCGAGCCAAGCGCGAGCCGCGGCGTCATCGAGGACGACGGGCATCCGGTCGTGCACGGCGGCGAGCCGTGCGTTCGGCGGCTGGGTGACGATCGTGCAGGCACCCGCATCCCACAGTCCTGCGAACGCGATCGGCCCGCCGTCGGAGCGGTAGATCCAGACCGGAGCCTTCGTTCCGTCCGCAAGCGTCCGCCACTCGTAGTATCCGTCGGCCGGAACGATACAGCGCGAAAACGGGAGCAGCGGTCCGTACAACGGTGAAGTCGCGAGCGTTTCGATGCGTGCGTTGAAGGTCGACTTGTTTGCGATCAACCCCCAGCGCAAGGTCGTGAGCTCGCAAGCGGGCTCGTTGACGATCGCGGGGACCGGCGTTTGCGGCGTGAGGTTGTAGTGCGGATCGAAGCTGAAATCCACGGCCACGGCCGCGCGTAGTTTTCGCGCGAAGGGCCGCGGATCGCGATAGAGACCGTACCGTCCGCACATAGAAGTGGACGCTCTTCGACGGCGCGAACGCCCTCCCCATGCCCAATTTCGATCCGGCCGGCTTTCAGCGGGCCATCTATTTTGCCGGCCTCGGCGGCGCCGTTCCGCAATTACCGATGACCGCCGAGGGGTGGGAGGCGGCGGCGCGCGAGGTGATGACGCCCGAGGCATACGCGTACGTCGCGGGCGGTGCGGGCAGCGAGCACACGATGCGTGCGAACCTCGCCGCATTCGAGCGACGCCGCGTGGTGCCGCGCATGCTGCGCGAAGTCGGTACGCGCGATTTTACGACGAGCGTCCTCGGGAAGAAGCTGGCGTTTCCGCTGCTCGCCGCGCCGATCGGCGTAATGGCGCTCGCGCATCCGGACGGCGAACTCGCGGTCTCGCGCGCGACCGCGAAACTGGGCGTGACCGCAATCGTATCGACCGCTGGATCTCGAGCGCTGGAGGACGTGGCAGCCGCGGCGCCCGACGGCTCGCGTTGGTACCAGCTGTATTGGCCGCGTGACATGGAGGTCGCAGAATCGTTCGTGCGCCGCGCCGAGATCGCGGGCTACGAAGCGATCGTCGTAACCCTCGATACGTGGAGCCTCGGCTGGCGGCCGCGCGATCTGACGCTCGCCCACTTGCCGTTCCTCAAAGGGAACGGCATCGCGAACTATCTCGCGGACCCGGTCTTTCGCTCGAAGCTGCGCCGCGAACCCGAAGAATCGGAAGCGGCGTTCACCGAGGCCGTCATGCTCTGGGCATCCATCTTCGGCAATCCCGCACTGCGCTGGGAAGATCTCAAGCGGTTGCGCGAATGGACGTCGCTCCCGATCGTCCTCAAGGGCATCTTGCATCCGGACGACGCTCGCGCCGCGCTCGATGCGGGCGTCGGCGGAATCGTCGTTTCAAACCACGGCGGGCGACAAGTCGACCGCAGCATCGCCGCACTGGACGCACTGCCCGGGGTCGTCGCGGCGGTAAACGGAAAGGCCTCGGTGCTGTTCGATTCGGGTATCCGCTGCGGCGGCGATATTTTGGTCGCGCTCGCGCTCGGCGCGCATGCGGTGCTGATCGGCCGCCCCTACGTGTACGGGCTGGCGCTCGGGGGCGACGAAGGCGTTGCCCACGTCTTCCGTTGCTTGCTCGCAGATCTCGACGCGTCGCTCGCGCTCGCCGGCGTTACGTCGGTCTCGGCGCTCGATTCCTCGCTGTTGAGCTAGGGCGCGCTCAGGCGTCGCGTGCGTCCGCCAGCAGTCCGCCGTCGACGCGGAGGACGGCGCCGGAAAGATAGGCGCCCGCGCGCGACGCTAAAAACAACGCCGTCCCCGCCATATCGTCGGGCCGCCCGGGACGAGCCGCGGGGATGTGATGCAGGAGTTCGGCTTCCTGATCCTTGGCCCAGCGCGTCATCACCGTCGGGAAGTATCCGGGTGCGATCGCGTTTGCCGTAACGTGACGCCTGGCGAGATAGCGCGCGAGATGGCGCGTCAGGTGCAGCACGCCGGCTTTCGATGCGGAGTAGGAATACGTTTCCATCGCGGGCGGTATCAACCCATCGATCGAGCCGATGTGATGACGCGCGCGGGATCGTCGGCGGTTCCCGCCGCCTCGAGCGGTCCGACGAGTTTCTGCGTAAGAAAGAAGACGGCTTTGAGGTTGAGATCGACGACGCGGTCCCAGCCCTTCTCGCTGAAGCTCTCGAGCGGTTCGAGGTGCGCCGCGCCCGCGTTATTCACGAGCACGTGGAGCTTCGGCTCGCGCTCGCGCAGTGCCGCCGCCAACCGCTCGACCTCATCCATGCGTGAAAGATCGGCCGGCAGCGAGAAGCATTCGCCGTCTTGCGAAAGCTCCGCGGCGAGTGCGTCGCAAACCTCGGCTTTGCGCGAGCTGACGTACACGCGCGCACCATTCTCGACGAACCCGCGCGCGATCATCTCGCCGATGCCTCGACTGCCGCCGGTCACCAGCACGACCTTGCCGGCTACTGAAAATAACTCCGCAATCTTCATGGCGGGCCACTTTCGCCGCAGTCTGCGGCCACCTCTGAGGGGAGCTTGCCGCATTCCGCGACAAGCTCATCCTTAGGATGGCATCGGCGCGGCTGCAGTCGCAGACGATCGGCCTCTCGCTGATCGTCCTCGACAAAGGATCCCCGGAGAGCCTGCGGCGTCAGGTCTACCTGCGGCTGCGCGACGCGATCCTGAGCGGTCAACTGCGGACGGGCTTCCGTTTGCCCTCGACGCGGGCCGTCGCAAGCGCCCTCGGCGTGTCGCGCAACACGGTCGCTGACGTGTTCGCGCAGCTCGTCGCTGAGGGGTATCTCGCGCCGCGGCGCGGCTCGGGCACGTACGTCGCGACCGTCGTGCCGGGCCCCGCGCGTTCGCAAGAACGCGACCCGCAGACGTCATGGGAGCGCGCATCGACGCGCGGCAAACTGTTTTCGACGATGCTGCAGTCGCGCCGCTCCGCCGATGCGGCGCCGATTCCGTTTCGGCCCGGCATGCCCGCGCTCGACCTCTTTCCGTTCGACGTGTGGTCGCGTATCGCGAGCAAGGTGCTGCGTCGCCCGGCTCCGGAGCTCGTCGGCTACGGTGATCCCGCCGGCTACCGCCCGCTGCGCGAAGCGATCGCCGCGCACGTACGCGCGACCAAACGGATTACCTGCAGCGTCGAACAGATCTTGGTGGTCGGCGGCTCGCAACAAGCCCTCGATTTGATCTGCCGTCTCGCGCTCGACCCGGGCGATGAGGTGTGGGTCGAAGATCCGGCTTCGCCCGCGCTCCGGGCGACCTATGCGAGCGGCGGAGCGAACGTGATCCCGGTGCGCGTCGATGCCGAGGGCTTGAGCGTCGAATGCGGCCGTGCCCTCGCGCCGCGGGCGCGCCTCGCGCACGTCACGAGCGCGCACCAATGGCCGCTCGGCGTCACGCTCTCGGCCGAGCGGCGCGCGGAGCTGCTCGCGTGGGCCGACGACGCCGATGCGTGGATCGTCGAAGACGAGTACGACGGTGCGTTCAGGTTCGACGGCGACGCGCTCGTGCCGCTCGTAGCGCTCGATCGCAGCGATCGCGTGCTGTTTACCGGCTCGTTCAGCGTCACGACGTTTCCGGCGCTGCGCGTCGGATACTTGATCGCGCCCGCGAAGTTGATCGACGCATTCGTCGCGGTGAAGTCCGCCGCCGATCGCCAGACATCGACGCTCGAACAGGCAATCCTCGCCGACTTTATGTACGACGGCCACTATACGGCCCATCTCGCCCGCATGCAGGCCGTCTATACCGAGCGCCAAGCGCGCGTGCGGCGTTCGCTCGAGGAGTTCAGCGGTATCCAGGCCGCCGCACCGCGCAGCGGACTGCACGTGCTGCTTCCGCTCGACGAACGGACCGACGACGCGCGCATCGCCGAACGCGCCGCCGCCGAAGGCGTCGTCGCGCCTGCGCTGTCACGCTACTATGCAGGCGATGCGGCGCGGAAAGGCTTGCTGCTGGGCTTTGGGCTCGCGCGCCCCGCAGCGACCGATGCGGCCGTCCGGCAACTCGCGCGTCATCTGCCCCGCGCGCGAACGCTGCACCGCGCGGCACGCGACCTCCCGGGCTAAGAGCGTGGATCGCGCGTCAACTCCCAATCCCCGCCGCGCTGCACGCGGCACCGCCGGGGCTCCACCCGGGCCCCGGCAGGCCGCCGAGGCCGAGACCCACGACGTCGGCGGTTCCCGAACTTACGGCGCCGGCGCCGACCGCAACGCCGCCCGCGAACGAGGTGAACAAGCCGAGCACCGCGCCGAACACGGCCGAACACCACGCACCTTGGCAGTCGGCCTTCGAGCCGCCGCCGCCGCAGACGAGTAAGGCCCACGCGACGTTGTAGCCGTTGAGTATCCAATTCGTGATCGCGGCCCACTCGGGAAGATCTTGGCCGGCGCCCGATCCCATGCGTCCGACCGTATTGCCCGACGCGTCGACCGCCCACCACCCGTAATCCTCGCCGAAGCCGGTAATCGCCACCATTTTCTGCGGTGCGACCGCGACCGCACCGTGGGCGAAGGTTTGATCGAGGTTATTCCCGATCGTCGCCGGCAGCGTCACGTCCGGCCGGCGCCGCTGGCTGCCGTCGAGAACGATGCTCGGCACGTTCTGCGACTCGGCCGCGTGCAGCAGCGTCGGTGTGTCCTCACGGTTGACCGCGGCGATCGCCTGCCCTTCGATGTAGGTGGCAGCGACGCCGCGCGTCACGTTTGCGCGGAAGGCCGCAGCGCGGTCGGAGCCGATCGTGCCCATACCGTTGTCGACGATGTCGAAGAGGACGTTCGGGACGTTCTTGTTGCCCACGCGCTCGAATTCGTTGACTTCCATGACGATCTGCGGCCGGTCGTATACGAACTGCACGTGATCTTCGGCGCCGATCGCCGCGTCGGTTGCATCGACACGCTCGAGGTAGTTCACGACGTCGATCGGATAGTCGCTGGGTGCCTGCTGCGTGAAGTCCTGGCCGCGCACGTTGCTGGCGGGATCGGCGGACCAAGCGAGATACGCACGCGCGCCGATCAGCGCGTTGAGCAGCCGCTGGGCCCCGTACGTGCGGTTGAGCGGTTGCGTCGCGACGACGATGTGATAGGCGCGCAAGAGATGCGTCCCCGTGGCGTTCGGGTCGGCTTCTCCGCCCGCGATCGAGCGAACGAAGGTTTCGGGCTTCTGTCCGGGGAGATCGCGTTCGATTTCGAGCCGCGCGCCGGCGAGCGACGGGCCTGCGTTTATCGGCGTTCCGGTCGTGGTATCGGAACCGAGCGTGAACGCGGGCGTCACCGTCGTGACCGTGGTCGTGTCGTCGGGCGAAACGTTGTTCGGCGGAGCCATCACGAGCATCCCGGCGCTATCGGCGAAGTCGTACGCATCGTGTTTGGCTTCGAGGACGGTACTGTCGCTCGTCGTGGCGCCGTTTCTCGTGGTGACGATGACGCGCACGATCACTTGTGCCGTCTCGGCGGGGCTCGGCGGTGAAGCGGTCGTTTCCGCTGCCGTCGTACCGAGATGCGTCCCCGGCGCCAGTCGCGACAAAGTGGGATCGAGATCCGTCCCATCGGTCAAGCGCAGCCAGAAGTGCGTGCGCAGCGCACCCGGCCACGTCGAACTCGGATCGGCGGCGGACGTCGTGACGTTGCTGCTTTTGAGCTCGGCGATCAATGCATCCGCGCGCCGATGCATCACGGGCAGCATCTGATCCTCGTACGCCTTCGCATTCGCCATACCGGTCGAGCGGAAGGTCGTTACCTGACTCGGCGTGACTCCGGCTGCGGTGAGCAGAGCCGGATCGTCGGTCGCCTGCGGCGCGGGCGACGGCGCGGCCGTGACGGCGCTCGAGATTTCGGCGATCTCGCCGTCCGAGAGGGTTCCTCGCACGAACGAGAACCCGACGCCGTGCATCTTCAAGAGTTGCGCGAGCAGCGTCAGCTTATCGGTCGGACTTCCCGCTCGCGCGAGCCACGTGCCGAGCGGACCGCGCAGCACGCCCGGATAGACGTTGAGGCCGATCGAGTCGCGCACGAACGTGTCGATGCCTGCGGCGTCGGCCGGCACGCTCTGTGCGAGCGGAATCAGCGCGATGTCGCGCTGCGGCAGCGCGCCCAGCACCGCTCGAGCGCGCGTGATGTAATCGCGCACGCTTTGACAGGCCGCATCGGGACCTGCCGGCGGCGGCGTTGCATTCGTGCTGAACAGGCCGGCGGCCCCCGACACGGCGCTCTTTGCGGCAGTCCCTGCGCCCGTGTCGGGCGTAAAGCACGCTTGCGTCGCCGAACCCGGCGCCCCGTTTTCCGCATTCGCTACGACGCCCGGTGCGGCGCTTTGCGCGGTCGTGCCGGGCGCGGCGCTCTGCGACGTCGTGCTCGGCGACCCGCCGAACGCGCCTGCCGCAGTTCCCGCGCCCGCAGCCGACGTTGCCGGCGGATTTTCGAAGGCGACGATCGTGGGTAGCAACTGCACCCCGGCTTGATAGGCGCCGGTTTGTGCGCACAGCGCGAGCGCGAGCGCCGTGGCAAGGTGGCGCGCACCGGTGCCGGCGCGGCGCCGAACGAACGCACCGATCGCAACGGCGAGCGAGACGAGTGCCGCTGCCGGCAGGACCGCTTCGACGCCGAGGTACGCGCCGCGAAGGAAGAACGGCAGCCCGCCCGTTGCCGCGGTGCCCAATGAATCGGAAAGCCCTTTGCCCGCAGCGAGCGATATCCCGATGGGAACGGCCACGTAGAGGTCGACCAGCACCACTGCAGCGCGCAGCAGGAGCGGCACTCGGCGCGCGGTCGCCACACGAACCGCGATGACGATTGCGGCGACGAGCACGAGCACCGCGGCGATCGCATCGAGCGAGAGGCCGGCGAAGCTCGTCGCTGCGACACCTCCGCCGCGCGCTACGAGAAATGCCGTCGCCGCCGCGACGATCGCCCACAAGACGATGAAAAAGAGCAATAGCCGCCGCATGCGCGCAAAAACCTCCGGCCGGCAGCCGGTTCGGCCACCCTTGGGGCGGGGTTCGCGGGTGGTCGCGGCTTATCCTAAGTATGGTTTTGCTCGGTATTTTGAAACATTCATGCTTCGAGGGTCGTCGGGACATGAGCGAGCGCGGGCGTGTTGCCTTCGCCGCCGATCTTAGGAGATGAACGAACGATGATTTCGATGCGCAAACTCGGAGGGACCGGCCCCGAAGTGTCAGCGATCGGGCTCGGCGCGATGGGCTTCTCCGGCGTGTACGCGCCGGCCGATCGGGCGGAGAGCATCGCCACGATCCACGCTGCCTTAGAGGGCGGCATCAACCTGATCGACACGGGCGACTTCTACGGCACGGGGCACAACGAGCTGCTCATTGCAGAAGCACTGCGCGATCGGCGCCGCGACGACGTCGTGCTCAGCGTGAAGTTCGGCGCGCTGCGCGATCCGGCAGGGACCTTTATCGGGTTTGATACGCGACCTGCGATCGTGAAGAATGCGCTCGCGCATTCGCTCAATCGCCTTGGAACCGATTACCTCGACGTGTACCGGCCGGCCCGGCTCGACCAGAACGTTCCGATCGAAGAGACGATCGGAGCGATCGCCGAAATGGTGCAAGCCGGTTACGTCCGCCACATTGGGCTCTCGGAAGTCTCGGCGGATACGATCCGGCGCGCGAACGCCGTGCACCCGATCGTCGACCTGCAGATCGAATACTCATTGCTGTCGCGCGGCATCGAGGAGTCGATCCTGCCCGCCTGTCGCGAGCTCGGCATCGCGATTACGGCCTACGCCGTGCTCTCGCGCGGATTGATCGGCGGAGCGTGGTCGAAGGCGAACGCGAGCCCCAGCGACTTCCGCTTGAACGCGCCACGCTTCCAAGGTGAAAATCTCGACAAGAACCTGGCGCTGCTGGAGGCCCTCAATCACATCGCGGAAGCCAAACGGGCGACGGTCGCGCAAATCGCCGTCGCCTGGGTCTTGCACCGCGGCGACGACATCATTCCACTGATCGGGTCGCGCACGCGCGCGCAGCTGACGGATTCGCTCGGAGCGCTCGACGTGGTCCTCGATGCCGCCGATCTCGCCGCAATCGAGGCTGCGATCCCGAAGGGCTCGGTCGCGGGCGAACGCTACAACACGCACGGCATGGCCAGCCTCGACAGCGAGCGCGGAGCGGCACTTCGTAACTAGCACAGAGTGGCTGCGCAGCTCGCGGTAACTGGTGCTACCGCGAGCCGCCGGCGTCTGAGAAGATCGGCGCATGTTAGCGCTCGACGATCTTATCGTGTATCACCGCGGAGACTTCCGGCCATACGGAGATGCCCGCATCGGCTTGATGACGCACGCTTTCCTGTACGGAACCGCGTGCTTCGAAGGGATTCGCGCCTTCTGGAACCCGGATCGAGAACAGCTCTACGTCTTCGAACCGACCGCCCACTACAAGCGGCTCGGAGAATCGGCGAAGTTCCTGCTGATGAGCCTGCCGGGCAGTCCGGACGAACTCAACAAGATCACGGCCGAGCTGTGCCGTCGCAACGGCTTCCGCAGTGACGTCTACATTCGCCCGGTCGTCTTCAAGAGTGAGGAAACCTTCGGCGTCCGGCTCGACGACCTGGAGCACGATTTCTTCATCGTCGCGTTTCCCAACAGCAAATACCTTGAATCGAACGAAGGTCTCGACGCCTGCGTCAGCTCGTGGCGGCGCACCGACGACAACGCGCTTCCGGCCCGCTCGAAGATCAACGGCAGCTACGTCAACTCGGCGCTGGCAAAGAGCGAGGCGCGCGCGCACGGTTTCGATGAAGCGATCGTTCTGAGCGCCGACGGTCACGTCTCGGAAAGCTCGGCCGCGAATCTCTTCGTCGTTCGCGACGGCGTCGTGTCCACGCCGGACGTGAGCAATAACATCCTCGAAGGCGTCACCCGCCGCATCGTCAAGACGATCCTCGAACGCGAAGTGGGCGTACGGGTCGTGGAGCGCGCCATCGACCGGACCGAACTCTATAGCGCGGATGAGATCATCCTGTGCGGCACGGGCGTCGGCATCGCGTGGCTTCGCAGCCTCGACCGCCGCACGATCGGCGACGGACTCATGGGCTCGATCACCGATATCGTCACCGAGACCTATCACGCGATCACCCGCGGCCGAGCCTTACGTGACGACATAGAGCTCCACGCGGTCTACGCCCTTCGACAAGCTCAGGAGACCTTCGCCTAGCGCAGTCGGCATGGGATGCCGGCGCCGCCGCAAAAGATCGGGCGGTGATTCGGGACTACACGGAATCTCACTTCACCGATGGTCCGTATACGCGTCAGGTGTTTCGGCGCGGCACGGGACCGGCGGCCATCATCATCCACGAGATGCCTGGGTTGCATCCGCTCGTGTTCCGGTTTGCGGATCGCGTTGCAGCGGCGGGCATGACGGTCTTCCTGCCGAGTCTCTTCGGAACGCCGGGCAAAGAGATTTCACGCGGCTATTACCGTGCCTCGATCTTGAAGGCCGTCTGCGTCCAGCGCGAGTTCTCGATCTGGGCCGGCAACCGCTCGAGTCCGATCGTCGATTGGTTACGGGCGCTCGCGCGGCACGCACACGCGGAGTGCGGCGGACGCGGCGTCGGTGCGGTCGGCATGTGCTTCACCGGAAACTTCGCGCTCGCGATGATGACCGAGCCGTCGGTCGTCGCGCCCGTGCTCTCGCAACCGTCGTTGCCTTCGGCGTTCTTCCGCAAGGTCCGTAAGGCGCAACTGCATGCGTCGCCGGAAGAGGTCTCGTGCGCGCGGCGCCGCTTCAACGATGAAGACCTCTCGATGATCGGGCTTCGTTTCCGCGGCGATCGTCTCAGCCCGCAAGAGCGCTTCGACCATCTCACCGCGGAGTTCGGCGATCGCTTCGAGCCGATCGTTCTCGAGGACGCGGACGCCCAGCCCGGGCCGATTCCGCCCCACTGCGTGCTCACGATGCACCTCGTCGACACACCCGGGTCGCCGACGAAACGCGCCGAACAACGCGTCATCGACTTCCTCTCGAACGCCACCCGCGGAGGTCCAACGCCGTGAAGTACTCGCTCGTCGTCATCGCAGCGTGCGCGATGCTGTGGGCCCCCGGCCCTTCGTTCGCGCAGAGCACGGCCGCTCCGGCTGCTCCGGCTGCAACGGTCCTTCACGCGAACGCCGCGTTTCCGAGCCCGTTACCGTCTGCGCCGATTGCCGACTGGGTCGACGACGCCGGTCGCACGACGGTTACCGTCGACAGCGCCGGCACGACGCTGCGCGGCTGGCTGTATCCGGGATCCGATCCGAGTTCGAAGCTGGTCGTGCTGTATTTCTACGGGAACGGCGGCACGATCGACCGTTACGACGAGTTCATGCACAAGATCGCGGCGCTGGGCCCGCGGGTCATCACCTTCGACTATCGCGGCTACGGCTTCAGTTCCGGCACGGCCGATCTGCTGACGATCCGCGAAGATGCGTTGCTCGAGTTCGATCTGGCCACGCAGATCGCAGGCGACCCGGGGCACGTCGTCGTTCTCGGGTTTTCCATGGGAACCGCCGTCGCGTCGTACGTCGCCTCGCAGCGCAAGATCGGCGCGTTAGCTTTGATCGCCCCGATCGCCACCGTGACGGAAGAATATCCGTACTACGCCGTCGCCAACGGCATGAGTCCGAAAGAAGCCGCGGCCCTCGTCCCCGCGCCCGACGCACATCAAGTCTTCGATGAGGTCGACCTCGTCGACAAGTCGACCGCGCCGCTGGTCGTGATTCACGGCGATGCCGACGAGCTGGTCTCGTACGCGCAAGGCAAGGAAGTGCTCGCGGCCTCAACCGGAAACCCCAAGCATCTCGTCACCTTACCCGGCATTCACCACAACGACGCCCCGATGCAACCGGCAACCTTCGACGCTCTTGCCGCACTGTTCGCGACCGTTTGCGCGCCGGGCAGCACCGCGAACGGCTGTTAGCCGCTCTTCCCGGAGCCTCGGACTCTTAATCGTAGACTCCTTAAGCATAGAGCGCACCCTGTTGATGATCAGCAGGGTGCGTTCTTTATTTCATGGGGTTTGTACGCGTGATGCGGTTTCGCTCGCTCGACTCGTCAACGCTGTGCGCTTTCCGGTTGAGCGAAGCGGGATAACGGGTCCGCGCGAGGACGCTGCTTATATTGACATTCATCGATTTAAGACTTAGGATCGAAATATGTCGATTCAACGCTGTTGCCCCGAGGTGCCGGTTTTCAAGGGGAACCTCTCCGAAGAGGCCGAGCTTTTTAAGGCCCTCGCGGACTCAGCGCGGGTAGCCATTCTAGCAACACTCGCCCGGGCCGACAACGAGGTCTGCGTCTGCGACTTCACGGCCGGACTCGATCTCAATCAATCGACTGTTTCGCACCACTTGAGGATACTCAAAGACGCCGGCCTTGTTACTTCGGTGCGCCGCGGTACGTGGGGCTATTATTCACTCGCGAGCGACGCGCGCGCGCGTCTCGACGCCGCACTCGCGTCGGTTCTACCTGTGAAGGTTTTCTCATGAAAATGCACATCAATCTTGCGACGCGCGACCTCGATGCGAGCGTTGCGTTCTATCGCACGTTGCTCGTCGCCGAGCCCGCGAAGCACTACGCCGACTACGCGCTCTTCGTGACGAACGAACCGGGACTCGAACTCGCGCTCGATCTCGACCCTGGCAGCGCGGTTCGGGATGGCGCGCATTATGGTGTCGTTGTCGCCTCGTCGGCAGAAGTAGATGCCGCCGAAGCGCGCTTTCGAGCGGCGGGATATGCCGTCGATGTAGAGACCGACGAGACATGTTGTTACGCCGTCCAGAATAAGGTTTGGGCAACGGATCCCGACGGGCGTCGATGGGAAACGTACTACGTTCTTGCGGAGACCAAGGAGCGCGACAACGACGGCACCTCGTGCTGCCGCACTGATGCTGCCGCCCCCGAGTCGCCCCGCTGCTGCAAAACGTGAACCTCGCGCGACGCGCTACCGCAGAGGCGCTTGGAACGGCGCTTTTACTTCTCGCAATCGTCGGCTCCGGTATCATGGCGGAGAGACTGTGCGGCGGAAACGTTGGGCTCGCGCTTCTCGTGAACGCCGTCGCGACAGGCGGAACACTCGCTGCGCTGATCCTTGCTCTCGGCCCGGTTTCCGGCGCGCACTTCAACCCGTGCGTAACGCTCGCCGACGCGTGGCAGGGTGGTATCCCGTGGACCTCGGTCCCGCCGTACGTCGCGGCCCAGATCGTCGGCGCGCTGTGCGGGACCGCGCTTGCGAACGGAATGTTCAGCTTGCCATTGCTCTTCGCTTCGCATCGCGTGCGTAGCGGCGGGCCGCTGCTTGTGAGCGAGTTTTGCGCGACCTTTGGTCTCCTGGTAGTGATATGGGGTTGCATCCGTGCGCGACCGGAGAGCACGCCTTTTGCGGTTGGGGCATACATCGTCGGAGCGTATTGGTTCACTCCGTCAACTTCGTTTGCAAATCCGGCCGTTACGCTAGCACGCTCGCTGACGGACACCTTCTCGGGAATCCGCCCTGCCGATGCACCTCTCTTCATCCTTGCGCAATTGCTCGGTGCGTTCGCGGCAACCGCTGTCATTGCATACCTCTCACCGATTTCAAGAGCCGCCGCGCGCGCGGTGGTTGTCGCACACGCGGAGCGTTCACATGCTTAACTCGCAGTCCGTCTCACCACACGTACGAATCGGAATCGAGCCCGACCTTGACGCGATTCGCCGAATCTTCAACGAGGGTATTGAGGATCGCGTTGCAACGTTAGATGACACGCCAAAGAGCGCCGCTGAAATGGAGACGTGGTGGGACGAGCATGATGAGCGGTACAGTATTTTCGTAGCTCAGGACGACTCGGCGAACGTTGTAGGTTGGGCGTCCTTGAATCCGTACTTGCACCGCTGCACGTATCAGGGTGTCGCTGATTTATCGGTATACGTTTCGAGAGACCATCGCGGCACAGGAGTCGGCTCGGCGCTACTTGCGGCTCTCGAAAAACACGCGAAAGAACGCGACTTTCGCAAGATCGTCTTGTTCGCGCTCGCATCGAACGCTAACGGTCAGGGGCTCTACCGGAAGCTCGGGTATCGAGAGGTCGGCGTGTTTCGCGAGCAAGGGCTACTCGAAGGTCGCTTAGTCGATGTCATGGCGATGGAAAAAATCTTAAGGCCCTTTGTCCTCTTCGTTTGTCGCCACAACACGGGCCGCTCGCAGATGGCCGAGGCTTTCTTGCGACGCTACGCGGGCAGTGCCCTCGAAGTTGCATCGGCCGGAACCATTGCGGCTGACAAGCCTGATTCGGGTGTGGTTGCCACGATGGCCGAGCTTGAGATCGACATTTCCAACGCTCGTCCGAAAGTGCTTGACGCCGCGACGATGGCGCGTGCCGACCGAATCATCACGATGGGCTGCGATGTGGAGGGCGTGCCGCGCATCGACGATGATTGGGGCCTTCCTGATCCGAAAGCCCAACCTCCCGAACGCGTGCGCAAAATCCGCGACATGGTAAACGCGAAGGCCGAAAAGCTCGCCAAAGAGTTGCTCGCGATACCCTGAGCGGCGATGTGCTGAACATCGTGGTCTCGGATCGATAGGCCGACGCGAGGCTCCGCTCTTGTGCTCAACGACGGTTGGTCGCCGCGCGCGAGCCGCGAGATGCACGGAAGATGCTCACCGAAGAAGCAGAAATGGCGGACGGGCCGGGGGAGTACCACAACCGGAACCTTATTGACCAGTCGTAACTCGCCGCTCTTATTAGCGGACTCACGCAGGAATCGCTTCGATTTTCGATCCCTAGCAAGCCAACTGAATAGAGAGTCCAGAGGGCACGCTACTCCGTCCCCTATCCGCCGGCCGCGGGTTCCCACAATTCGATCGGATTGCCCTCGGGATCGTGAAGCCGGGCGAACCGGCCGTTGGGATACGTCTTGGGATCTACCTTCACGGCGATATCGGCCTTCTGCAGCTGCGCGACCATGGCGTCTAGACTTCGAACGCGAAAGTTCACCATCCACGCCTGCTGCGGCGATCCGAAATAGCCCGTATCGGTCGGAAACGGACAGAACGCAGTCGGCCCCGCGGCTTGGTTCCAACCTTTATGGCTATAGTCCGTGGGCACCGGGTCGATCCCGAGATTGAGTTGATACCACTGCGCCAACGTCGTGGGGTCGTGGCTGCGGAAGAAGAGTCCGCCGATGCCGAGTACGCGTTCGGCCGGGGTATCCGTCTGCGCGTCGACTTCGCTCGGCGTGACGGCGTCCGCTGCGCCGCCGGCGGCAAGCGAAAGCGCGCCGACGATCACTGACCTGCGGTCGATCCGCATCTTGGCCTCCAGTCAAATTAGCGATGGCTTCGAGCGGGCAGGCTTCGGCGACTGGTTACGCGCTCCCGGCCGATCGGGCTGTTAGCCGCTTTTGCCGGTGAGAGCGTAGCGCAGGAGACGTTCGCGGGCGCGCGTCGGAACGATGCTCTTCAGCGCGAGTTGCGCGCGCGCATCGGTACCGAGCGTGTAGCGCAGCTTCGGACGCGCGCTCTCGACCGCGTGCACGATCGCCGCGGCGACGACCTCCGGTGCGATGCCGCCCGCGCCGGTTTTTGCGGCGAACTTCCGCATGGCAGCGATGGAATCTCCGTAGTACGTGTTTGCTTCCGGCGAAGCGGTCGAGAGAATCGTTTCTCCGAGTGCGTCCGAGCGCTGCCAGATCGGCGTCTTGACGGCGCCCGGTTCGATCAGCGAGACGGCCAGACCGAAGGGCGCCAGCTCCATGCGCAGCGATTGCGTCAGCGCTTCGATCGCGTGCTTCGATGACGTATAGGCGCCCGCGAAGGGGAGCGCGTTGCGTCCGCCGATCGAGCCGACGTTGATGACGCGTCCGCGCTTTTTGCGCAGCAGCGGCAGCATCGCCTGGGTGACGGCGACGACGCCGAAGACGTTCACCTCGAATTGACGGCGGAACTCATCGAGTGGAATGAACTCGAGCGGGCCTGGCACTGCGATACCGGCGTTGTTGACGAGCGCGTCGAGTCCCGAAGATTCGATGCTTTGAGCGGCTGCCGCGATCTGCTCGGGGATGGTCGTGTCGAGGGTGAGCGGCGTGCAGCGCTCGCCGAGCTCGCGTGCCAACCGTTCACCGTCGGCGGCTTTGCGCACGCCCGCGTAGACGTGATGTCCCTTCGCGACGAGTGCGCGCGCCGCAGCCTCGCCGATTCCCGATGATGCGCCCGTGATCAAGACTGTCTTCGCCATTGGAATCTCCATGTTGGTTTGGGGGGTCGGGGAAAAAGCAGCGGAGTTCGCCTAAGGGCCCGCGAGTGCGGGCCCGGGGGGGATCGGGGGGCTTCGCCGCCCCGATCTTAACGAAGGCGCGGTCTCCGTGGCCGGAGCCGGACTTGAACGCTCGCCCGAGACGAGACGGTAGAGTGCGGGAATGGCAATCAGGGTCATGAGCATCGAGCCCGCGAGCCCGAAGATGACGACCCAGCAGAAGGGCTTCCACAGCGACTGCGCCGAGAGCGCGAGCGGCAAGAGGCCGGCAATCGAGGTGACGACGGTCAGCAAGATCGGCCGCAACCGCTTGGTCCCCGCGAGAATCAAGGCGCGCTCCATGGGGATCTCGGCGTCGTGCTCGCGTTCGCGCAGCGCATACTCGAACAGCACGATCGTATGATTCGTCACCACGCCGCCGAGGCTTGCGAGCCCGAGCGATGCGACGAAGCCGAAGTGATTGCCGGTGACCGCGAGGCCGGTTACGGCGCCGACGAGCCCGAGCGGCACCGCGGCCAGGATCACGAGCGAGAGTTTCAGGCGCCGGAATTCCCACAGCAGAATCGTCTGGTTGATCATCAGCCCCACGATCGCGGCGATCGCAAGGTTGCGGAACGACTTGAGCGTCTGCTCGTCTTCACCCGCGTAGGTGAGCGCGACGCCGGGCGGCAGCGTGACGCCGGCGATGGCGGAGCGAAAGTCGGCCAGCACCGCCGACGGCAAACGGCCATCGACGTCGGAGGAGACGGTGACCGTCGGCAGCCCGTCGCGAATGGTGGTCGTCGACGTTTGCGTTCCGAGAGCAATCGAGGCGACCTCGGCGACCGGCACGAGGTTGCCGTTGTCGGCACGGACGCTCGTCCCCAGGAGCGCGGAGGGATCGCCGCGCAGCTCCGGCGCGAGCCGCACGACGACCGGAGTTTGGCGGTCGGCTTCGCGAATCAGCGTGGCCGTCTGGCCGCCGTACGCGAGCGCGGAGAGCTGTTGCACCGCAGCGACGGAGACGTCGCTTTCGGCCGCGCGCGCCGGGTCGACGCGAACGTCGAAACGCGAGGTCGGCTCGCCGAGCGAGTCGCGCGCGGCAACGGCCCCGTCGATCGCGTGGAGGCGCTCGCGCAAGGTCGCGGCGATCGCCGGCAGCTGCGAGGCATCTTCGGAGGCGAGCCGGACTTGGATCGGCGCGCCGACGGGTGGGCCCTGTTCGAGTGGTTTCACGTCGATGCGCGCGCCGCTGACGTACTCCGCGATGGCCCCGCGCAGGCGCGCGGCGACGCGCTTGGACGAGTCGATGTCCGTCGTGTCGACGATGATTTGCGCGTAGCTCGAGCGTTGCTGCTCGGGTACGACGTTATAGTAGAAGCGCGGCGCGCCGTGCCCGATGAACGATCCGTACGCCGTGACGCCTGGCTCGCGCGCGATCAGACGCTCGATCTCCGCGACGATGTTTCCCGTCCGGTTGACGTCGGTACCGTCGGGTGCGAACACGTCGATGAAGAACTGATTGCGATCGGCCGAGGGGAAGAACTGAATGCCCAGTCGCGGCAGTTCGAGCGCGGAGCCAACGAGCAGCAACCCGGCGATCGCGACCGTCAACAGCGGAAAACGCATCCCAGCCGTTGCGAGCGGCACGTAACCGCGTTGCAAGCCTTCCAACAGGCGATCGAAAAGGCCGCGGAGGCCGCCGCTCGCATCGGACGGCACCGCGAACCATTCGCCGATGATCGGCGTGATGAAGTACGCGACCAGCAGCGACATGAGGAGCGCGATCGAGGTGACGACGGCGAGGTCCCGCACGAAGTCGCCGACCGGGCCGCCCATCAGCCGGAACGGTAAGAACGATGACATTGCGACCAGCGTCGAAGTGAGCAGCGGAAACCACAAGTCGCTCACGCCGCGCCAGGCGGCTTCGCGCCGCTCCATCCCCGCGCGCAGGTGGCGCTCGATGTTGTCGACCGAAACGATGCCCGCGTCCACGATGATCCCGAGCGCAATGATGAGTGCGAGCAGCGAGATCTGGTTGATGTCGACGTGCACGAACGGCATCACCCCGAACGTGAGCACGATCGAAAGCACGACCGACACGCCGACGAGCAAGCCGTTGCGCACGCCCATCAAGAGCGCGACCAGCACCGTGACGACGATGACGCCGAGAACCAAGTTGGTGAAGAAGTCCCCGATGCGCGCGTCGACGGTCTTGGGCTGATCGGCGATCAAGGCGTAGTCGACGCCGGCCGGCCAGCGCGCCTTCGCGTCGGCAAGCGCGTTCTCGACCTCGGGCCCGAGCGTCGTGACGGACGACGTCTCCTTGGCTTGAATCGAGAGCGCGATCGCGGGCTTGCCGCCCAGCCGCACGATCTCGTCCGGCGGATCCGGATATCCGGTCTGCACTCGCGCGACGTCGCCGACGCGCACGACCCTGCCTGTGATGTTCGCAACCGCGACGCCTGCGACTTCGCTCGCGTTGCGCAGCGCTCGCGACGGATCGACTTGCGCGATGCGCCCGTCGACCGCAACCGTGCCGCTCGGTACGACCGCGTTGGCAGCGGCGATCGCGTTCGACACGTCCGCCGGTGCGATCGCATACGTCGAGAGCGCGCGCGTATCGACGTCGACGTCGACTTGCTGCTCGCGATCGCCCGCCATCTGCACCTCACCGACGTCGGGGAGCGTCCCTAGTTCGTCCGAGAGCGCTTTTGCGATATCGCGCAGCTGGCGATTCGAGAGCCCTTCGCCCGTAATCCCGACGACGATCGGAAAGGTCTTCCAAAGATCGTCGATCGGCGTGGGCCCCGAGATGCCGGCGGGCAACGCCGGTTTGAGGTCGTCGAGCTTGTTGCGAAGGTCGCGCAGCGGTCCCTCGGCGTGCGTCATCTCGTCGTCGAACTCGACGCGCACGTCGGAGATGCCGGGCCGCGAGATGCCCGTGACGTGTTCGACGTGCGAGACCGAACGCACGGCATCTTCGATCTTCTTGGTGACGAGCTGCTCGACGTTTTCGGTCGTCGCGCCCGGATAGACGGTCACGATCTCGGCGAGCCGTTGTTCCGTTCCGGGATCTTCGCGGCGCTGCATGCCCAGGCCCGAGGCGAGCGACCAGAAGATCGCAAGCACCGTGGCGGCCAGCACGAGCGACTTGCGGTGGACGGCAAAGCGTGGCAGGTTCATCGCTAGCGCTCGACGACTCGCACGGCGTCGCCCGGCGCTGCTTCGTGCTCGCCCATGACGACGACGGGCGTTCCGGCCGCGAGACCGGCGACGGTCGCGGTATCGCCCGCGCTCGCAAGCACGCGGACGGATTGCAGATGCACCGTGTGGTGCGCCTCATCGTACACTTCGACCGAGCTGCGCGCGCCGTTCGTCATCAGCGCGCCGACGTCGATCGCGACACCGGCGTCGCGCGATACGCCGAGCGAAACGCCGACGACGGAGCCCGTTTGCAAATGGACGCCGCCGGCGCGAACGCGTACGCGAGCGGTGTGGGTCGCATCGTCGGCCCGCGGTTCGATGCGCGAGACGCGACCGCCGTGGCGCCGGCCGTCGACGTCGAGCGTCGCCGGCGTGCCTACCACGATGCGATCGAGCCGCGTTTCCGGAACGTCGACCACGATGTCCGGCGGTCCCGCATCGACGAGCATCAGCGCTTCGGTGCCGGGTTCCGCAAGCGCGCCCGGTTCGATGTCGCGCGATTCGACGAGCGCGTCTGCCGGCGCGTACAAAGCGGTCTTCGCGAGCGTGGTCGTGGCGAGCTCCGCGCTCGCGCGATCGGCTTGCGCCTCCGCGTTTGCAGCCGCGCGATCTTCGTCGCGCGGGCCGTCTGCTACGAGCGATGCGTTTGCTTGCGCGCTCTCGAGCGCGGCCTGCGCGGCTGCGACCTGGGCGTGCGCGTCGGCGAGCGCCGCGCGCGTTGCATCGCCTTGCTCTGCGGGCAGGTCGCCCTGCGCGAGCAGCGGTTGCGTGCGCGCGTCGTTCTCGGCTGCGAGGGCCTCGGCGGCTCGCGCGCGGGCCAGCGCGGCGCGTGCTTGCGCGACGCCTTCGAGCGCGGCGCTGCGTTCTTGCGGTCGCGCGCCGTTGCGCGCGCGCTCGGCCTGCGCGTCGGCTTCCTGCATGCGTGCGCCGGCGGAATCGGCTTGCTCGCGATAGGCGGCATCGTCGAGGGTCGCGAGGATCTGGCCCGGCGCGACGCGATCGCCGACGTCGACGTTGACCGCGCTGACGCGGCCTGCGATCTCAAATGCCAGCCGGTACGTGTGGGCAGCGACGACGGTGCCGGATCCCGTAAAGAGGGAGAGATCGGGTGCGGGCTGCGCCCGTGCGATTGCGATGGCGACCGGCGCTCGAGCCGCCGGCGTGTCCGCGGTCGCCTTCGCCGCGCAGCCGCCGAGCGCCGGAGTCGCGAGCGCTAGTGCTGTGAGAAGAAGCCGCGGGGCTGAGAACTGGTCCATCGCTGATCTCTCGTTTCTTACTGAACGCCGTTAAGTTCGAAGTAAAAAAATTTACGGCCGCATGCCGCGTTCGAGCGTGGCGAGCATCGATTCGGTAAGCGTGTCGACGTCGACCAGCAGCGCCTTGCCTTCGGGGCACGCGATGCGCAACGAGACGATGCCGTGAAACGCGGCCCAAATGAGATCGGCCCCGAGCTGGGGCTCCATCGGCCCGAAGTAGCCGGCGGCGATGCACTCCGCGACCGCGGCCTCCAAGGTCGCGAACGCGCGCTCGCCGGGCTCTTGTGAGTCGTCGTCGCTGCGCCCGATCACTTCATCCGAGAATGCGGGATCTTCCATAAAGATGAGGCGGTACGTCTGCGGCGACTCGAGTCCGAAGCGCACGTAGCGGCGGCCCATGTCGCGCAGCCGCTCGAGCGGATCCCGGATCGCCAGCGCCGGAGCGATCGCATTCATCAACTCGAGGAATCCCTCGCGCACGAGCTGCAGCGCGAGTTCCTCGCGGCTCGCGAAGTGCAGGTAGATCGTAGCCGGCGAATACTCGATGGCGTCGGCGATCTTGCGCATCGAGAGTGCGTCGAATCCCTCGGCCAGAACGATCGCGCGCGCAGCGTCGAGGATCTGCTCGCGCAATTCCGCCTTCTGACGCTCTTTACGCTCGACGATTCCCATGAGCGATAACTTACTAAACAGCGTTCAGTAAGTCAATAGCGTGCTTTTGGCCGGACGCGCCGGCTGGCGGCCACCGGGATCTGCCCCCACGCAGAGAGGTAGCGGCCGCACCAGCGTGCGAGCCGCGCCCGGTCGCCGATCGAAAGCCGTGCGATTTCTCCGAGGACCACGACGAGCGAAGGCGAGGGCTCCGGTTGCGGCGCCGTCATGCACCCGAGCAATCCGGCGAGCCGGCGCCGGTCCTCGTCGGCCAGATCGTCGAGGATCGCATCGCGGAGCGCGCGGAATTCCGGTGAGTGTTCCAAGTCGAACATGCGTTCGATTGGAAGGGCGGCGAAGCCCCCTCCCAAGATCGGGGCGGCTTGGCCCCCCGATCCCCCCCGGGCCCGCACTCGCGGGCCCCGCTGCGCGCGGCGAAGCCCCCATGCTTTGTAGAGAGGCCGCTCGGCGCCAAAGGTGAAGCAGATGCAGCCCCGGTCTTGCCTTGCGTTCAATTTCTCGACTTACGTTTATTG
>Ga0302326_10008299_pt1 | contig 22934 bp, 18 predicted proteins | sample Palsa_T0_3_FD_202264 | JGI IMG/M metagenome (GOLD analysis project Ga0302326, IMG submission 202264) | Peat permafrost microbial communities from Stordalen Mire near Abisko, Sweden - Palsa_T0_3 | ecosystem: Environmental > Terrestrial > Soil > Palsa > Peat permafrost | place: Sweden: Abisko... | reverse complement strand
AGTCCTTTTGCAGAAAGCGCGCCTATCTTCCTTCGTGAGAAGAGTTTGGCGCTTGTTGAAAATTCTCCAGAGAAATTTTTGGGACAAAAACGCCCTTCAATTCCCGCCGCCACCAAGCGCCCGTGGCTTGCCGCGTCGCTCGGTCGGTAAAATGATATTCGTACATCATCGCACGGACATATTTGGGAGGTTTTTCCGGAAAAGGGTTGGAACCCATCAGCGAGAGGATGGATGGCGAATTTTCCAGAAGACCATGTTCGAATGGGAGAAACCACAAATTGTCGCGCAACCCTTGCAAGGCCAGAAACCACATTTGCCAGTCCAGGCGCGGCTGATGGGGAGCAACAAATCCCGGCGCGCGCCGCACGTCGCCGGGCTTGTATTTGAATTCGTAGTCTCGCCACGCTTGCCCGTCGTCGCTCCCTTGCACGATGATCTCCGGTCGCGTTTGCGTCATCGCCGCAAACAAACCGTAGCCGTTAAAAGTGCGCCAGGGTTGGGCCCATTCATACAACCACCCGACCGGCGCCGGCCACGTTTGCCGGGCGCGAGCTTCGAATAGAAATGGGATGGTGGTGAGTGGCACCGCGATGAGAGTCAGCCCAAGCGTCACCGGCCAGGGCCAGCGCCATGGACGCAGCTCCGTGGCCAAGGGAGCCGGTGGCGGCAAAGTCTTTCGCCAGAAGATGGGCAAAACACGATCATCCAGGAGTGGCAGGCACAAAAGAAGAGCAAGGGCATTGAAAAAAGTATAATTACCTGTCAAGAGAATGAGGACTTGAAAGCCAGCGAAAATTCCAGCCGCAGCCAGCCGCAGACGCCGCCCGGAGAAAATGAAGGCCGGAACCACCAATTCGATGAGGAACATAAAAAACACGCTGGCCGCCTGCACCCGCGGCGGCAATTGATGCGCATACCAGCCAATCCAAGTCGGCAGCGGTTGAGTTTCGTAATGGACCCGCAAAGCCGTGAGATTCCACCACGACGTATCGCCGCTGATGAGTTTGACACAGCCGGATTCAAACATGAGCCGGAACATCAGCCAACGGAGAAGCCACAGCACCAGGGCCGGCGGACGAGCCTGGCGCGAGGGACGCTCCCACCATTGCAGGGGAGCAAAAAAGATGGCCAAAAATCCTGTTTCCAGCAAAAGCAGGTCCCATTGGAAATTAAGAAATGGGCTGCAGACTGAGCAAAACGAAAGATAAAGAGCCCACAATAAAAACAACATCAGCGGAGGAGCAAGCCCGACCAGGAAAGCCAGCGCGCAACCAATTCCCAGTCCGCATTGCCAGTGGAGCGCAAAATCGCTTGCGCTCCACCACGCCAATGTGGGCACGAGATGAAATCGATCCAAACCAATATGCGTTTGTGCGGCTTCCTTTTTGAGTTCCTCCATGACCCCTTCGACCGGAACGATGCCGTGGCTGCCGATAAGCCCATCCATCTGCATCCATAGCGAAGCAAACGCAATCAAGTAGATAAGGGCCAGGCCGCGCAGAAAAACAAAGCGCACCCGCGCGTAGCTGGGCGGTTCGTCGCCAGGACCGGCATAGATGCGGTCCAATTTGGACAACGTCGTTCGGTGCAGCGCCACCTCCTCATAAAACAATTCAGAGACATCGGCAAAAGCCGGGAGCCTTCGATACAATCCAAAAAGCCAGGTATGCCGGCCCCCCGCAGCCAGTGAACGAAAAACTGCCTCGGCCCCCCGGCCAACGGAACCATCGGGCAGAATGAGGTGAACGGCCTCGGCGAAATCTGTCGGCGGGATTTCGGGAAATTGAACGGCGACCGACTCATCCTGAAACGGAATATAATCAACCGCGTCGCCAGTGGCCAATTTCCAGCGCGCGATCCAGCGGCGGCAGAATCCGCAATCGCCGTCGAACACCATAAGAGGCTTGGACGGTGGCGATGACACGCAGAGGGGCGGCGACACGCAACAATGTGGCCCGGCTAAAACAAAAGTCGAGGAAGTTTAAACTTCAAACTTGGAACTTCTGCTTTACACTTAGGCCGATGCCGACCTTGTTAGAGAAGATCGAAGCCAATGCGGCCGCGCGACTGGTATTGCCGGCCAAGGCCCTGCCCCGCCAGGAATTATCTCGTTACAAGAACTTCCTCAAGGTCGAAACCCACCGGCTCAAAATCCTGCATCGCGCCGGTGCGGATGGCCGCGAAATTTGCCGCGCCCGTTCCGCCATCATCGACTTGACTCTGCGCTACATTTTGGAGGGGGTCAAACAGTCCTCGCCGCAATGGGCGCGCTCGTCATCCCCAATTTTGACGCTCGTGGCCATCGGTGGTTATGGCCGGGCTGAATTAAATCCGCAAAGTGACATTGACATCATGTTTCTGCACGAAAGCGACATGGTTTCCAACGGGCAGGCGCGCCCCGAGCTGGCGGAGTTGGTGGATGGCACACTTTACACTTTATGGGACTTGGGCCTGAAGGTAGGGCACTCCGTGCGTTCCATTGATGACTGCGTCAAGGTGGCCAACAGCGATATGCAGTCCAAGACCTCGCTCATCGAGGCGCGGCGCATCACCGGAGATGACAGGATATTCGAACAATTGAAGCGGAACATTTTGGCCAAGTGCGTCCTGGGCCATGAAAATGAATACATTCAAATGCGAGTGGAGGACCAGGCCACGCGCCGGACAAAGTACGGCAACTCCGCCTTCATGCAGGAACCCAATATCAAGAATGGCTGCGGCGGGCTGCGCGATTACCAAAATCTGCTTTGGATGACTTACTTTAAATACCGCGCGCCCACTCTGGCGGAATTGGAAGAGCGGGAGATGATCAGCGCCACCGAGCGCAAGCAGCTTGACAGAGCTTACGGCTTTCTCCTGCGCGTGCGCAACGAGTTGCATTATTACCTCAATCGCGCCTCGGATGTCCTGGGCCGCAGTTTGCAGCCGACCGTCGCCGCCAATCTGGGCTGGCATGATCGCTCACCCGGCGTCCGGCTGGAGGAATTCATGGGCGAATTCTACGGTCATACCCGCAATATTGATTTGATCACCCGCACGGTCGAGCAGCGATTGGCACTGGTTGCGCCGGCGCCGAAGCGCCTGCTTTCCCTGGCCCGTCGAATTTTCCGCGGCCGATCCGCCAACAATCCTGAAAGCATCGTGGACGGCCTTAAGTTCACCAACGGCGAGATTCGGGCCGCGTCGTCCGGGATTTTTCGCGACAGCCCGAAAAGGCTGATGCGCATCTTTCTGCACATGCAGCAAAAAGGGCTCAAACTGCATCCGGCCACCGCCCAGCTCATTCGCAATCAACTTTCGCTGGTCAATAATTCGTTCCGTTGCGATCCCCACGTGCGCGCCTCCTTCCTGGAAATTTTGGACCAGCGCGGCAGCGTCGCCCCCATCTTGCGCGCCATGCATGAAGTCGGATTATTGGGGAAATTCCTCCCGGAATTCGGACGCCTGACCTGCCTGGTGCAACTGGAGTTTTATCATCAATACACGGCCGACGAGCATACGTTGCGCTGCATCGAAAAGCTGGATGAAATCTGGAACGCCAAAAATCCCCCTTTGAGCGCCTATGCGGACATCTCGCGCCAGGTGGAGAACGCCTACCTTCTTTACCTCGCACTCCTTCTGCACGATGCCGGCAAAGCGTTCCGAACCGGGCACCACGAGCAAATTGGCGGACAAGTGGCCCAAAGAGTTTCGCGCCGCCTGGATTTGGATGGCGCCAAGTCGCATTCGTTGCGGCTGATTATCGAAAATCATTTGCTGATGGCGCAAATATCCCAACGCCGCGATCTGGACGATCCGACCGTCATCGAGAATTTCGCCCGGCAAATTCAAAGCACCGAAAATCTGGTCATGCTGACTTTGCATACTTTTGCGGATTCCAGGGCGACGAGCGACCAATTGTGGAACGGGTTTAAGGACACGGTGCTTTGGCAGCTCTACCATAGGACCCGCCCCGTTTTGGGCGGCAACACGGAATTCCTCCTGGCCGAAGCCCGGCAGAGGGAATTACTGATTGAGGAAGTGCAGCGCCTGGCGCCCCCCACTTTTGACCCGGCGGAAATCCAGGCTCATGTCAACAATCTCCCGCCCCGCTACTGTCAAATTAACGATGCCAAGGATGTTCTGGCCGATGTGACTCAAGTCCATCGCTTCATCCAATTGCAATTGTCGGAAAGCGAAGACAACGCGTTGTCGCCGATCATCACCTGGCAAAATGAGCGGGACCGCGGTTATACCATTGTCAAACTTTGCACCTGGGACCGTGAGCGCTTTTTTACTTACATTAACGGCTGCCTCACCGCCGCAGGATTAAACATTCTCAGCGCCGAAATTTTGACCCGCGCCGATGGGATCATTTTGGATACCTTCTATGTCACCGATGCGCGCACGGGCCAATTGGCGAATCGAGAGGAACGCGAAAAATTTGAGAATCTAGTCCAAAAAATTCTAACCGGCCTGGCGCTGGATTTGCCTGCGCTCATCGCCAAAGTTCGCCCCGCTCCGGCCACCTACAAATCGCTTGAGGGGGAGCGGATTCCAACCGTTGTGGAATTGGACAACGCCACCTCGGACACGCGTACCATTGTGGATTTGCAGGCCGAGGACCGGGTGGGGCTGCTCTACGACGTGTCGCGCGCCTTATCGGAATTGAACGTTCATATTTACCTGGCCAAAATCCTCACCGAAAATGGCGCGGCCATCGATACCTTCTATATCGCCGAGCTCGACGGCTCCAAAGTGCTCGACCCCGAACGCCAAAAGGCTTGCAAAAACCGGCTTCGCCAAGCTGCGCAACCCGGGCATTAAGGGAGCCCGTCTCCTCCTTGGGAGAGATGCCGTCCCGCGGGATAGTCTCCATAATTTTTAGTTTCCATTGGCAACTGTCCTTGGCCGCCGTTAGATTCTGCGCATGTCTTTTTCATTGGTTTTTCTTGGCACAGGCACTTCGCAAGGGGTGCCGATGATTGGCCAGGAATATCCGCCGGAATTTTTGGCCAATGCGAAAAACCACCGCACGCGCCCTTCCATTTATGTCGCGACCGACAAGGTCAAGTTGGTGGTCGATACGACCCCGGAATTCCGCATCCAGATGTTACGGGAGAAAATTCGCTGGCTCGACGCGGTGCTTTTCACCCACGCGCACGCCGATCATATCATGGGCTTGGACGATTGCCGGCGATTTTGTGATTTGCGTGGAGGGGCGGCGCTGCCAATTTATGCCACCGAAACAACGATGACCCATTTGCGCCGAGTTTATAGTTATGCCTTCGACACAATGTCCACACCCAGGGGATATTTCCGGCCGGAACCGCACCTTGTGCAAGGGCCGTTTGCTCTGGGCGATTTGGAAATCGCGCCGCTGCAATTGCCGCACGGATCGGTCACCACCACTGGCTATTTGTTCATCCAAAATGGCAAAAAGAAATTGGCTTATATGAGTGATTGCAAAGAAGTGCCAACCGCAGCACTGGAACAAATTCGCGGTGTCCAGGTGGCTGTTTTAGATGCACTGCGGCGCGCGCCGCACCCGACGCATATGAGCCTTGATGAAGCTCTGACTGCGGCGCGGCGGATTGGGGCGGAGCGCACCTATTTCACGCACTTAACCCACGACTTCGATCACGATTTAGCCCAGGCAGAATTGCCGCCGCAGGTGGAATTCGCTTTCGACGGCCTGCGCATTATGATAGAATGAACGTAGGAATGGGCTACAGAAAACTCTTAGCGGCAACGTTCTTGGTGATGGCAGGGACGGCCTCTTTATACGGCGGAGAACCGGGCGATTCGGTTGTTCTTGTTTATAATAAGCGGCTGCCGGCTTCCCGGGACGTGGCCGAGCATTATGCCGCCCGGAGACACGTGCCCGCCAGCCAGACCATTGGTTTGGATCTTCCCACCGAGGACACTATGTCGCGGTCGGATTATCGGAAAAAACTGCAAGAGCCTTTGCTGGCCTTTCTCGAAAAAAACAACCTCTTCGTCTATTTGCCGGTGACCAACGCCGCGCTGAAAGACAGGGTGCCCATCGCGGCCACGGTCCGCTATGCTGTTCTTTGTTACGGCGTCCCATTCCGCATTGCGCAAGACCCTTCCATGAACGATCCGGGCGCAGAAAAAGTCCCCGAGGCAGTCCGGAACAACGGAGCGGCCGTCGATTCGGAACTTTGCACGTTGCCGATTATAAACTCCAGCAGACCTTTGTCCGGCCCGATGCCCAATTATGTTTTTGGCAGAGCCCGGTCTCTGCTGAATCCGACCAACGGAATGCTCATGGTCGCCCGGCTGGACGGCCCAAGCCCGGCCATCGCGCGCGCGTTGGTGGACAAAGCGCTGACCGCCGAAGCCGACGGCCTTTGGGGCCGCGCTTATTTTGATCTGCGCGGACTGACTAATGGAGAATACAAAAAGGGCGACGATTGGATCCGGACCGCGGCGGATATCACGCATCGCTTTGGCTTTGAGATGGTCGTGGATGAAAAAGAAGCGACCTTCCCAGCCGCCTTTCCGATGAGCCAAATCGCGCTCTACGCCGGATGGTATGAGGGCAATGTGAGCGGTCCGTTTGCACGGCCCAAGGTTGAATTCATGCCGGGCGCCTTCGCTTACCATTTGCATTCGTTTAGCGCCCAAAATCTTCGCAGCGCGACCCTGGATTGGTGTGGACCTTTATTGGCCGCCGGGGCCACAGCTACCATGGGTTGCATCGACGAACCTTACTTGGACGGCACTCCGCGGATAGACGCGTTCTTTGGCTACTTTCTGCCTGGAGGTTACACTTTCGGAGAAGCGGCCTATGCCTGCCAAAGAGTCGTTTCCTGGCAAACAACGGTCGTAGGAGACCCGCTCTACCGGCCCTTTGGCAAGACGCCTCTATCACAACATGAAGCGTTGGCCAAACGCCACAGCAAATTGCTGGAATGGGCTGATCTGCGCTACGTCAATGAGGGACTTGTCCTTGGCGGGACGCCTGCCGAAATGTTGCAATATCTGCAAGGCCCTGCTGTCCCAAAAGACAGCGCCGTGCTATCGGAGAAAATGGCTGAACTCTATCACAAGGACGGTAAAGATGATTTAGCCGTCGAGGCCCTACGCCGGGCCTTGAATTTTGACCCAACGCCGCAGCAACAAGTCCGGCTAACGTTGATGCTCGCCGATAGATTGATCGCCATCGGCAAAGAGGCGGAAGCGCTGGCGCTCTGCGATGGTTTCATGAAGAAATTCCCGGACTACCCGGATGCCGTAGGTCTTTATGCCAAAATGGAGGCATTGGCGACCAAACTTCACCAAAACAAACAAGCCGAAAAATATGCCCGGGAAATCACCAAACTCACCTCCGGCCATCCGCTCCATTCTCAACTCTGAATTTGACCCTTGACCCGGTTTGGGCCGTACGCTACTTGTCCATGGATGCAAGCAAATACGCTGCAAGTTATTCTGACAGGCGTTGCCACCGTCGTAGGTGGGCGCGCCGTGGTGACTTGTCGCATTTAACGCGAATTTCGACAATGACCCACGGCTGAAAACGGCCGTGGGTTTTTTGTTAGGGCCCGGCTCGCAAGCCAAAATACTATGAACACAAAAGTTCGCCCAAAAAAGACAGCGCCGCCCAAAGCGGAAATCGGCCAGCCCATGGCCGGCAGCGACATTTTTATTCGCGCTCTGGAACGGGAAGGCGTCGAGTGCATTTTCGCTTATCCCGGCGGGGCCAGCATGGAACTTCATCAATCGCTCACGCGCTCGACGATCCGCACGATTTTGCCTCGTCACGAGCAAGGCGGAAGCTTTGCCGCGGAAGGCTATGCCCGCGCCACCGGCAAACCCGGCGTTTGCATGGCCACCAGCGGCCCTGGCGCCACGAATCTTGTCACCGCCATCGCCGACGCCTACATGGATTCCGTGCCGCTGGTAGCCATCACCGGCCAAGTACCGCAAGCCATGATTGGCAAAGGCGGCTTTCAGGAAACGGATTTCTTCGGCATGACCCTGCCGATTGTCAAACACAGTTATCTCATTACGGACATCAACGAAATCCCGCGCGTGGTCAAGGAGGCTTTTTACATCGCCCGCACGGGCCGGCCCGGCCCGGTGGTGATTGATTTTCCCAAAAACCTCCAGCAAGCCCGAACGCAGCCGGTCTGGCCTTCGAGTATTTCCCTGCCAGGCTACGACCCCGAACAACGCGCGGATGATCTGGCGCTGAACGAAATCATTGGCCTGATCGAAAAATGCGAACGGCCGGTCCTCTATTGCGGCGGGGGCATCATTACCGGCGAGGCCTCAGGCGAGTTGCGCCAATTCGCCGAGGCGGCCCAAATTCCAGTCACCACAACCATTATGGGTTGCGGGGCGTTTCCCGAAACGCATCCGCTTTCCCTGCGCTGGCTGGGCATGCACGGCGCGGCCTACGCCAATTGGGCCGTCAGCGGCGAATTTAAGCCGCGCCAAAGCCCGGACGAACCGCTGGTCAAACTCAAGGATGGAGCGGATCTGCTGCTGGCCTTTGGCGTTCGCTTCGACGACCGCGTGACCGGAAAAGTGCAGGATTTTTGCAAATCGGGCACCATTGTTCACATTGACATCGATCAGTCCGAACATAATAAGAACCGCAAGGTGCATCTAGCCATCCAAAGCGACATCCGCTACGCCTTGAAGCGGCTTAACGAGATGATCCGCCGGCGGCCCATCCGCAAAACATTTTCGGCCTGGCACAAGCAGATTGAGGAATGGAAGGAACGCGCGCCGCTCCATTATGGCGTCACGGAGGAAGTTATCCGCTCCGAACACATGCGCGACCATTTGCAAGGGCGCGAGAATGAAGTGATTTTGCCGCAAATGGCCATTGAAGCACTCTACGAATTGACCCACGGCGAAGCCATTATCACCACCGGCGTCGGCCAGCATCAGATGTGGGCCGGCCAATACTATAAATTCTCGTCTCCCCGCCAGTTCCTCACCAGCGCGGGGTTGGGTGCCATGGGCTTTGGCTATCCGGCTGCGTTGGGCGCCAAAGTGGCCATGCCCGACAAGCAAGTGGTGGATATCGACGGAGACGGCTCCTTTCTGATGAACGTGCAGGAACTGGCCACGGCGCACATTGAAAAGATCGCGGCCAAGGCCATGATTCTCAACAATCAGCATTTGGGCATGGTGGTGCAGTGGGAGGACAATTTCTACGACGGCAACCGCGGCCATACCTATTTGGGCGACCCGGATCATCGCCGGCAAATTTATCCCGATTACGTGGCCATCGCGCGCAGCTTCGGTGTGCGATCCCAACGCGTCATGTATAAGAAGGACCTCAAGAAGGCCATGCAAGAAATGTTGGATTCCGATCAACCTTACGTTCTGGATGTGATTTGTCCCTATACCGAGCATGTGCTGCCGTTTATTCCGGCAGGGCGAACCGTGGCGGATATGCGGTACTAATTGTCCGCAAGTAAGAAATATTGAAAATTGGTCATTGAGAATTTGTCATTTGTCATCGAAAGAGTCCAATTGGGAGGATGCCTGATCACGTCTTGGATTTGTTCTTCGAGAGCTTTTGACTGTGGCTATCGACTTTCCCAGGATTCTGCAAAGCTGGTCGCATTCGTCGACCAATACGTTGACGCGCTTTGCGGGAAGCAGATCGGCCAAGATTATGAATTTGAGCCAACCGCGGGTTTCAACCAACTCCTTAAGCGCGACGTTCACTTTGTGCGCGAAATCGTCATAATTTGGCGCGGCCGCGATGCCACTTCTAACAACTTGGCCTGCCACATGCCGACCAACTCGCGTTTCAGGAAGAGCATCGACCACCTTGGCGATGCGGGCGGCGAATTGCCACAGCCGATCGGAAAGTTCTTGCGGCGTCATTACTGTTGTTTAAATAGCAAATGACAAATTCTCAATGACCAATTTTCAATTTCTCCATAACCCTCAATTACTGTCTGAGAAATGCCGAAGGGGCTATTGCCAGAAGCGTCATTTGCCTTTAGATTGGTGCTGTTCGCCCTGAAGGCGGTTTGTTTGCATGAGCCATATTTTGAATGATATTTACATTGCCGCAGGTGTCATTTTCCTGTTCGGCGCGGCGATTTTTGTGCATGAGTTTGGGCACTTTTGGGTGGCTCTTAAATGCGGCCTAAAGGTCGAAGAATTCGCCATTGGGTTTGGCCCCAAAATCGTCTCATGGAAACGCAATGGCATCGACTATTCCATTCGTTGGATTCCGGCCGGCGGTTTCGTCAAGCTGCCGCAAATGGTCACTTCCACGGCCTTGGAAGGCGAGGCTAACGCCGTTACCGCCCCCATCCCGCCGGCCCCGGCCCTTTCAAAAATTTTGGTTTCCATTGCCGGGCCGGCGATGAACGTCGTTTTCGCCTTTGCCCTCGCTACCTTGATCTATTTCGTCGGTCTGCCGGTGCCGGTCAACCCTCCCATTATTGGCTATGTGGATCCTACATCTCCTGAGGGAAAAATGGGGATACACGAGGATGATCGCATTGTCGCCGTGGACGGCCAGCCGGTTAAATCATGGGATGAAATATACCATACGACCATTCTGGCGTTGACCAATGTTTTCCAAGTCACCATCGCTCATGATGGAGTTTCAAATGCGTACAGGCTCACAGCCGAAAACGGCGGCGCGATGGATGTCAAAACGCTTAATCTGGACCCCAAGGATCACTTGGTCGTTGGCGAGGTAAAAGCGGGCTCGCCCGCCGCGATTGCGCAGGTCCAACCCAACGACGAAATCTTTTCCTTGGCCGGCAAGATGATTGGCAGTCGTGAGGAATTGACTAAATTGGTCCAGGCCTGCGGCGGAAAAAAGACCCCCTTGGTGGTCAAACGAGGGAATGAAAAATTAACTTTGGAAGTGACGCCTTTGGAGGATAAATCCGCCAAGAGATTCATGCTCGGGATCGCCTATTCGGCGGGGAAAGATGTTTATGAAATCGAGCACCCGACTCCTTTGGCGCAAGTGCGGGAAGTCTGGGAGCAGCTTTATGGCACTGTGGTCGCGCTGGCCCATCCGCATGAGAGCGGCGTCACCGCCAAGGATTTGTCCGGGCCCGTGGGCATCGCCAGTATGCTGGCCTTGGAAGTGAAGTCAGATTATCGCCTGGCCCTTCATTTCCTGGTCATGCTGAACCTCAACCTCGCCATTCTTAATATGCTCCCGATTCCGGTGCTGGATGGCGGCCATATTGCCATGGCCATTCTGGAGCGCATTCGCCGCCGTCCCCTGGAAGTCCGCCTTGTTGAATACACGACCACTGCATTCGCCGTGCTGCTTATTTCCTTCATGCTCTACGTGACCTGGAACGACATCACCACAAAAATTCCGTTGATGAACCGCCTTTTCAAACGCGAGACTCAGATCGAACAGCCCGGCAATTCTGGAAATCCCGCTCCAGCCCCGCAAACCGCTCACTAAACCATGCGCTATTGCGATTCTCCCATTCTTTATCATCGCCGTAAAACCCGTGAAGTCGTGGTCGGCGATCCAGCCCACGGTGGAGTCATCATTGGCGGCGACCATCCCGTGGTCAAACAATCGATGCTCACGTGCGATACCATGGACACCGCCGAGTGCGTCAAGCAATCGCTGGAATTGACCGAGGTCGGCTGCCAGATCACACGCATCACCGCGCCGACGGTCAAAGACGCCGCTAATCTGAAAAACATCGTGGCCGAATTGCGCGCGCGCGGATGTTTGACCCCGATCGTGGCCGACATCCATTTCAAGCCGGACGCGGCCATGGAAGCCGCCAAGTGGGTCGAAATGGTGCGGGTCAATCCGGGCAATTATGCCGACAAGAAGAAATTTGCCGTGCGCGAATATTCCGACGACCAATACAACGCCGAATTGGAACGCCTGGAGGAGCAATTCACGCCGCTGGTCCTGCTCTGCCGGGACTTGGGCCGCGCCTTGCGCATTGGGACGAATCACGGCTCGCTCAGCGACCGCATCATGAACCGATATGGCGATACGCCGTTGGGCATGGTGGAAAGCGCGCTGGAGTTCGCCCGCATTGCCCGCAAGCATGATTACCACAATTTCAAGTTTTCGATGAAGTCCAGCAATCCCAAGGTCATGATCGAATGCTACCGGCTTTTGGTGGCGCGCTTGGAGGCTTTGGGGCCGGACTGGAATTATCCCCTTCACCTTGGCGTGACGGAAGCTGGCGAAGGCGAGGATGGCCGCATCAAGAGCGCCATCGGAATCGGGTCGCTTTTGTGCGATGGCTTGGGCGACACGATTCGAGTTTCGCTGACGGAAGATTCGCCGCACGAAATCGCCGTTTGCACCGATTTGCTGGCCCAGATTCCAACTTTGACTGTGCGCGATATTCCGGACGCGGCCCAAATCCAATGGCCGTTTGATCCGTTCGCTTTTGAGCGCCGCTACACTCCGGAAATACCTTTGAACGACCAATTCAAATGCGGCGGGGAACAGACTGTCCGCGTGGTGGTGACCCGGTCAACCTGGGAAAAGGTCGCTCCGAAAATCAGGCCCAAGGCCGATGTCAAACCGGAAGCGGTCTATGAAGACCTCAACATTTTTGAAATTGATCCGACCAGAGATTTCGAAATCAATTGCGATACGCAACTGGTCACGGTCAAAGACGGCATTCAACTCCCGGCTATCGCCGCGTTCAGAATGCTGGTGGCGAAATTAAAGCGGCTGGGCCGGCACAACCCCATTTTATTGAAAGATTGCCTCAATTTCGAACCTGTGCCCTTGGAACCGAAAATTGCCTTGCTCCGCGCTGCCGTGGTGATTGGCTCACTTTTGGCCGACGGCATTGGCGACGCGATCCTCGTCCGTGGCGAATCCGGGGGCGGGCAAAGCCTGCGGCTGGCTTATAATATTTTGCAAGCGGCGGGTTGCCGCAGTTTCAAGACCGATTACGTGGCCTGCCCATCGTGCGGACGGACGCTCTTCAATCTCCAAACCGTGACGGCGCAAATCAAGGTGCGAACGCAGCACCTCAAAGGCGTGAAAATCGCGATCATGGGTTGCATCGTCAACGGCCCTGGAGAAATGGCGGACGCGGATTTCGGGTACGTCGGCGGCGCGCCCAACAAGATCAATCTTTACGTCGGCAAGAACCCGGTGAAATTCAACATCCCCGAAGCCGAGGCGGTAGATCGCCTCGTCGATTTGATTCGTGAGCACGGCAAATGGGTTGAGCCAGCCGCCGTCCATGATGTCCAGGACGTCCAACTGACTGCTTAAAGATGACCAAGCGCGAAGCGCGTCGAGCTGGCTGTTGCGAATTGAATTTCCACAGCAATCCAGTTACAGTGCCCGCTTGAATTTGAGCCGCGCAGTCTTTTTGGATCGTGACGGGACACTCATCGAGGAGAGAGATTACCTCAAAGACCCCGAGCAAGTCGCCGTCTTCCCCGGGGCGGCGGCGCTCTCGTCGTTGCAAAAAGCGGGCTTCAAGTTGTTTGTTATCTCCAACCAATCAGGCGTGGGCCGAGGGTATTTCACGCTCAAGGACGTGGAACGCGTCAATGAGCGGATGACCCAAGACCTCGCTCGAAGCGGCGTTCGCTTCGACAAAATTTATATCGCTCCCGAAGCTCCCGGCCAGCCCAGCCGTGGACGCAAGCCCTCCCCTCAGTTCCTTTTCGACGCCCGCGATGAATTCGGCCTTGATTTGGCCGGCAGTTACATCATTGGCGATAAGTTGATCGACTTGGAATGCGGCTGGAACGCGGGGGTCAAAGCCAGCATTCTAGTGCGCACGGGCTATGGCCGGAAGCTGGCCCAGGAAAGTCCCGCACAACTGACAAAGGCGTTCGTCGCGGAGGATTTGCCCGCCGCGGCGAAGTGGATTCTTACGCACCCATGAAAATTTTCGGCATCATTCCCGCCCGCTATGATTCGTCCCGTTTTCGCGGTAAACCGCTGGCGTTGATTGCCGGCAAGCCGATGATCCAGCATGTGGTCGAGCAATGCCAGAAGGCCAAATCGCTGAGCGAGGTCATCGTGGCGACGGACGACACCAGCATTTGGGAAGTGGCGCAGGGGTTTTGTCGCGCTGAAATGACCCAGCCCAATCACCCCAGCGGCACGGATCGCATTGCGGAAGTGGCCCTTGACTGCCGCTGTGACGCCGTCATCAATATTCAGGCGGACGAACCGCTCATAGACCCTCGCGTCATTGATGCCGTGGCCGGCGCGTTGGCCGTGGATGAAATGTCCACCGCCGCCACGCAGATCGAGAAGCTCGAAGACCTGGAAAACCCAAACGTTGTAAAAGTCGTTGTCAACGCGGCGGGCCGTGCTTTATATTTCTCCCGGCGCACCATTCCGTATGTCCGCGACGCCGCCACGGGCGCAGAGCAGTTGGCGGCATTTCCGTTTTTGAAGCATCTTGGGATCTACGGTTATCGCCGCCAGACGCTGTTGCGCCTGGTGAAGTTTCCGGTTTCTCCGCTGGAACAAGCCGAGAAATTGGAGCAGTTGCGCGCGCTGGAAAATGGCATTGCCCTCGCCGTAGTGAAAGTCAGTTACGACAGTGTGGGCGTCGATGTGCCTGCGGATATCAAGCGGGTCGAGCGGTTGCTCGAGAGCGGCGGCGGTTAGAAGATATACATGAAATTTATATTTGTCACAGGCGGCGTGGTCAGTTCGCTCGGCAAGGGCTTGACGGCGGCCGCGCTCGGCACGCTGCTGGAAAATCGCGGCCTGAAAGTCTCGCTGCAAAAGTTCGACCCCTACCTCAACGTCGATCCCGGCACCATGAATCCCTACCAACATGGCGAGGTTTATGTCCTGGACGACGGCGCTGAAACCGACCTCGATCTTGGCCACTACGAGCGCTTCACCAATGTGAAGCTTTCGCGTATGAACAATCTTACCAGCGGCCAGGTTTACCAAACCGTCCTGGACAAAGAGCGCCGGGGCGATTACCTGGGCAAAACCGTTCAAGTCATCCCGCACATTACCGACGAGATTCAGCATCGCATCCATCTGCTCGCGGATCAAAGCAAGGCCGATGTCATTATTACCGAGATCGGCGGCACCACCGGCGACATTGAGGGCCTGCCATTTCTTGAAGCCATCAGGGAATTCGCCCTGCGCGTCGGCTACAACAACGCCATTTTCCTGCACGTCACCTACGTTCCTTTCATCAAAGCGGCGGGCGAATTGAAGACCAAGCCGACCCAGCAATCGGTGGCCAAACTCCGCGAAATCGGCATTGCGCCGCACATTCTGGTCTGCCGCTGCGAAAGGCCTTTGGGGCGGGAACTGCGCGAAAAGATTTCCCTCTTTTGCAACGTGCCTTACGAGGCCGTCGTGGAGGAAACCGATGTTGAACATACCATTTACGAACTCCCTTTGATGCTCCAACGCGAACGCGTGGACGATTTGGTTTGCCGCCTACTTCATCTTGACACACCGGCGGCCAACATGGGGCACTGGCAGGAAATCATTCGCAAACTGCTCGCGCCACGGCACCGCGTGCGCATTGGAGTGGTTGGCAAATACATCGAACTCAATGACGCCTACAAATCGGTCTATGAGGCCATCACCCACGGCGGCGTTGCCAATGATTGTGGAGTGGAAATCGAAAAAGTGGAGGCGGAATCCATCGAAAAGTTTGGCGCGGAGAAAATTTTGAAGGGCCTTGGAGGTATCCTGGTTCCGGGCGGTTTTGGCGAACGGGGCATCGAAGGGAAAATCGAAGCGGCCCGTTACGCGCGCGAGCAAAACGTGCCTTACCTCGGCCTTTGTTTGGGCATGCAGACGGCCACCATTGAGTTCGCTCGCAACGTGCTCAAATTGGAAAAAGCGCACTCGACTGAATTCAATCCCGATACGCCGCACCCTGTCATCGCACTGCTGGATGACCAAAAGAAAGTCACCGATAAGGGCGGCACCATGCGCCTGGGACGCCAGGCCTGCCAATTGACCATGGGTACGCACGCGAGCCGCCTCTATGGCGCATTCATTATTAACGAGCGCCATCGACATCGCTACGAATTCAATAACGATTATCACAACGCCTTCACCAAAGCCGGGTTTATCTTCAGCGGATGGTCGCCGGACGGCAAATTGGTGGAAGTCATTGAATTACCCAATCACCCGTTCTTTATCGCCTGCCAATTTCATCCGGAGTTCCAAAGCAAGCCCGACCAGCCGCATCCCCTGTTTAGAGGCTTCATCGCCGCCGCCCACACCCACTTGCATTCCAAGCCGATGCGGTAGTTTTCCCCCGGGAGGGCGAAGCTCCAAGAATGCTTAATGTCGCCTGGAAAATTAAAATTGGTGGTAAAGGCAGCCGGATTATAACTTTCGAGGCGTCACGGCAGGTCAGGATTCCTTTTTTCATCAAGATTTCCCAAATGGTCTTGTGGCTATTTTTAGTAGTTGACTATTTAGTCTAGATGAGTATGTTGAGGGTGCATGGGCGCTGGAATCGGCGCCAAGAATGAGCAAATGAAATGAACGAGAATTTATGGGTCGTGTAAGCAATGCCAAAGAACGTTTGATGGAAGCCGTTTCGGAACTGATTTGGACCGGTTCTTACGGCAACACGACCATCGACCAAATTTGCGAGAAGGCGGGCGTCAAAAAGGGCAGCTTTTACTACTTCTTCGACTCGAAGTGCGACTTGGCCGTGGCGGCGGTTGAAACGCGCTGGCAGGCCTGGCGTCCGGAAATGGATGCCATCTTTTCCGCCGCAGTGCCGCCGTTGGAACGGTTGAAAAAATATTACGAGTCCAACTACCTTTTTCAGAGTGAAATGAAGGCTAAATACGGGCGTGTGCTGGGATGCGCGCATCTGGCTTTGGGGTCCGAGGTTTGCACGCACGAGGATTCCCTGCGCCGAAAGATTGAGAACATTTTGACCGAAAAGCGGAAGTATCTGGAATCGGCGATTCGGGACGCGCATGCCAGCGGTGTTATCCATGCGCCAGATGCGGAAGCCAAGGCGCGTATGATCCAGGCCTATTATCAGGGCCTGTTGACGCAGGCGCGCATTCAAAATGATGCCAAGGTTTTGCGCGACGCGGCGCAAGGCGTTTTCATGATTTTGGGAGTCAAAGAGCGGCGCGCGCCTGCGGCGAACTCGAATGTTTCATTACAAGTTTGAAATTATTGAACAAAATATTGGACTAAATAGTCAACTACTGTGGATCGGAAATATTTTTATGGCAATAACAACATTGAAAAGAAATCAGACCGAAGAACCTCGCAAAATTAACCTCCGCGCGGGAGCGCGCGTGATGCGCCGCAAACACGAGCCGGTGGCAACGTCCCTGGACGTTCCCAAGGTCGCGGCGGAATTGCAACCTGTAGTCGTGGAGCCGGCTCCCTACGAATCGACGCGCGGCGACACTTTGCAATTGTATCTTAACGAAATCGGGCAGGTGAAATTGCTCAATCGGGAAGAAGAGATTGTCCTGGCCAAGCGGATCAAGAGGGGTGACAAGCGCGCGCGCGAACAAATGATCACAGCCAATCTCAGGTTGGTGGTGAAAATTGCCCGCGATTACGAAGGCTTGGGCCTGCCGCTGCTGGATTTGATCAACGAAGGCAATATCGGTTTGATGAAAGGCGTGGAACGATTCGATCCGAAAAAAGGCGCCAAACTTTCCACTTACGCCGCGTGGTGGATCAAGCAATCGATCATGGCCGCCCTGGCTAACCAGGGGAAGACCATTCGTTTGCCCGCGCATGTGATTGAGCGCGTGGCCAAGATGCGCAAGGCCGAGGTGGTGCTGCGCGACACTTATGACCGTGAGCCGACGGACGAGGAATTAGCCGAGCATTTGGGACTGGACGCCCGGCGTATTCGGCAATATCGCGCGGCCGCCAAGGCGCCGGTTTCTTTGGACGCTCCTTTGGGTGAGAACGAGCCGAATCACATTTCCGATGTGGTGGCCGACCCGAACGCCGCCGCCCCTTTCGACCATATCGTGCAGGAAAACGATGCTGGTTTGGTGCGCGACGCGATGGCCGGATTAAGCGAACGCGAGACCGCCATTCTCGGTTTGCGCTTTGGATTGGATGGCGCCAAGCCGAAAACGCTGGAGGAAATCGGCGCGCATTTCAAACTTTCGCGCGAGCGCATCCGGCAGATTCAGGACGAAGCTCTGGTGAAGATGCGGACGCAGATCGAAGAGCGAGAGCATCCATCCATGGAAGCATCCGCGATGGCGGCGTAACGGCGCAATCAAAAGTCCAACGGCTCTTGGAGGTCGGTTTGGACAACAACTTTTCGCCTCGCTGAAATCATTCAATGGTTTCGGCGAGGTTTTGTTTTCCTCAATCACGCCAGAAGAAGTTCGTAGTAAATCAATGGCGAATTGCGATAAGTGACGCGGCCAACTTCGGTGTAACCGCACTTTGCATAAAACGAGCCGGCTCCGGCCTCGGCGTCGAACGCATCGAGACGGATGGCGGCGGCGGGCCATTCTTTTGCGATGCGCGTGGCTTCTTCAAGGCAGCGGCGACCGATCCCCTGGCGTTGCCGCGCGGGAGCAACCGCCATCGCGAGCAGGTAGAGGGGCTTGCGGCAGGGAGCGAAATAACTGGTGTCGATGGCCCAGGGTTTCTTGGTGGCGAGTCGCAGCGTGGCGATGATCTCGGTGCGGTGGCGCGCCACGAAAACCTTGGACGTGCGCATGCCGAACAGCACGCCCTTTTCAGAGGATTTACCTGACCACGTCCCGACTCCGTAGAGGCTGGTCAGGTGTTCCGCGACACTGGTGTGCAAGCAGGCGAGCGACGCAGCGTCAGCGGGAGTTGCGGGTTGTAGCTGGAAATTCGTGGCCATTGGCATCGAAGCGAATTCGCTGGCAGCGTAACAGGCCGTTAGGAATTTGCGAAGCCGGAATTAACAGCAGGACTTCTTGCGCGCGCAGGCGCCGAGGCGCTTGAATTGCTCGCAACTGCCGGTGATTTGCAGTCGGTGGGTTTTGACCGAGAAGCCCAGCTTGCGGCACATTTCACCCTCCAGCTTTTTGATTTGGTCGCTGTCAAACTCCACGATCGTATTGCAATCCTGGCAGATGATGTGGTTGTGGTTGGGGTGATCGGCGTAATTTGGATCGTAAAAAGTCTGATCGCGCCCGAAATCCATTTCCCGCACCAGACCGCTTTCCGTCAGCAGCGGCAAGGTGCGATAAACCGTGGCGCGTGAGACCGATTTATCGCGGCGGCGCGACCATTGCAGCAACTGTTCCGCCGTGAAATGTTCCTCCGTATCGAAGGCGCACTCGATGATGGCGCGGCGTTGCGCTGTTACGCGCAATTTCTTGCGTTGCAGAAAGTCCATGAATTTCTGCTTCGCCACGCATCGTTCCACTGCCATAACGAACGCTAACGCGGAAATCCTGAAGTTCAAAGGCAGAAGTTTCAACCAGGGGAGCGGCAGTCCCACGTCGGCGGAGTAACCGCGGGACTTATCAGTCGGGCATGGCAAGCCTTGCAATAAGACGAGCGAACTCTTAACGTCGTTTCTAATGCTTACCCGGCTAAAGGTAAATGGCTTTAAGAATCTTGTGGACGTTGATGTCCGATTCGGACCATTTACTTGTATCGCCGGAGCGAATGGCGTGGGCAAGTCTAATCTGTTTGATGCGATTCGGTTTCTCAGCCTGACTGCTAACTACTCATTGCTTGAGGCGGCGCTGCGAGTCCGAGATGAAACTGGGCATAACACTGACGTGCGAGGATTATTTCACCGGGTTGGTGAAAGGTGGGATAATACGATTTCCTTTGACGCGGAAATGATTGTGCCGCCGGAAGCCGTGGACGATTTGGGGCAGAAGGGGACAGCATCCATCACGTTTCTTCGATATACTCTAAAAATTCGGCTGCGTCAAGAAGACGGGAACGGTGCGGCCTCAAATCCTCTCGAGATTATCCACGAAGAGCTCAAGCATATTCAGTTGGGATCGGCCCCCGAACATTTGCTCTTCCCTCACAATGCGAGCAAGTGGCGCAAAAAGGTTATAACCGGACGAAGGTCCGGAATAGCTTTCATCTCGACGACTGAGAAGGGAGATGGAAACTTGACGATCAAGTTGCATCAAGACGGCAGAGGTGGAGGGCGTGCTTATGAACGAGCGGCGACAGCTCTTCCGCGAACGGTTTTGTCGTCCTCGACTGCTGCTGAAAGTCCAACAGCCCTGTGCGCACGTCGGGAGATGCAAGGGTGGAGGCTGCTGCAACTCGAGCCGGCCGCTTTGCGCAAACCAGATGAATTCTCGTCTCCCACCCATTTGGAAAGTAATGGGCTTCATTTGCCCGCTAACTTAAATCGTCTAGCGACTCGTGAGGAGGGCGAGGGCGTTCGTGTATGCGCCAATCTTACTAACCGTTTGAGCGAATTAATCGGAAGCGTCCAGAGCCTTCGCGTTGACCGCGATGAAAAACGCGAATTGTTAACGCTAATGATGACCGGTCAAGACGGAACGGAACTCGCCGCGAGAGCGTTGTCGGATGGAACGCTGCGCTTCCTTGCACTTTCTGTGCTGGAGCTTGATTCTGATGCGCTCGGGCTATTTTGTCTGGAAGAGCCTGAAAATGGCATCCACCCAGATCGAATCCCTGCGATGCTTCGGTTGCTCCAGGAAATCGCTACCGACCCGGAAGAACCTGCGGATGAAACCAATCCCCTGCGACAAGTCATCGTGAACACCCACTCCCCTTCCGTAGTTATTGCAGTTCCTGAGGATAGTGTCGTGCTCGCGAGGGCTGAGAAAGATATTCAGCATAAACAAAAATTTACCAAGGTTGCCTTTGCTTGCCTTCCCGGCAACTGGAGGTTGAAAGGAGACCCCAAATGTCCCGAAGTCGGAAAAGGCGAAATGTTGGGCTATCTCAACCCCGCTGCAGTTGTACGTCGCGCCGAAGCATATCCCAAAGGATCTCGACGCGTTATTGACCACCCCGAATTTGCGGAATTCGCACCTATTTTTAAGAGTGCGACGTGATGAAACGTCTGCGATATACCTTAATATCTGATGGACCGACAGACGCTTGTCTTATTCCGATAATAAACTGGGCATTGAAAGAGAGAGGAGAAGTGGAGTTAGCTCATGGAACACATGCCGAATTGTGGCGACTTCCAGAGCCTCCGAGGCAGCTTTCAGGTCGCATTTGCAAGGCTATCGAGTTGCATCCTTGTGAGGTCCTATTCGTTCATCGTGATGCTGAGAAGGATTTGCCCCAAAAACGTAGTGCTGAGATTCAAAGTGCCTTAACCGCTATGACTGTATCGAGTATTCTCATTCCAGTAGTAGCGCTGATACCTATTAAAATGTCGGAGGCATGGCTGCTTTTCGATGAGAATGCTATTCGAAAGGCTGCCGGAAATCCATGTGGCAGGGTCAAATTGAATCTTCCAGCCTTGCGTGATATCGAAAACCGACCTGATCCAAAGAAAGATCTGCGTGAAGCTCTGAAATTGGCAAGCGAACTTAGAGGGAGAAGATTGAAGAAATTTGATCCTTCTATAGCCTTTTGGAGAGTTGTGGATCATCTAAGCGACTTCACGCCCTTGCGGCACTTAGCCGGGTTTCTGGCTTTTGAACAGACTGTTCGCCGCATCAGGGAAAAACAATGGAACCCTGGGTTCTATGGTCTGGATTGAATTTTGTTAATAAAAACTCAGCCGCCTAAGCGCAGTTTCATCGCGACCGAAATGGTCACCGCGCAGCCGATCATGGTGTACCACGGAAAATAAACGACGAAATGCGGGTGCGGACGAGTCACCCAGGTTATCACCGCCAGCGAGCATAGCATGCCGAGAATGGCCGGAGTGGCTGCGCCTCGTTTCTACCATACTGCGGCACTAACATTGGGCGGCTAATCATTGGCGCCGTACTAATTCCGGCCTCACCTGCTGCCCAAAACAATCCGGGCAGATGCCATGGCTGAACTTGGAGTCGGTGTGCTGGCCGACGTAATCTTCGACGGATCGCCAGTAATTTTTGATGTCGCGGATTCTCCTGCAGTAGCTGCAAATCGGCAACAATGAATTCAACACTCTCACCGCGGAAAGGAGCAAGCGGACTTCGAGCAGATTGTGAACGCGCAGCAAAACCTCCACCAGATCGAAAGGTTTGGAGACGAAATCCTTCGCCCCGGCTTTGAGCGCGCGCACTTTGTGCTGCGGTTGGGCGGTTTGCACCAGCACAGGCAGATAACCTTGAGTTTCGACGGCCTTGAGGCCCTCCATCACTTCGAATCCATCGAGGCCGGGCATTAACAGGTCCAGCACGATGAGCGAATAACGGTGCCGCCGGTACAACTCGCAGACCTCGCGCGGATCTCTTGTGGTGGACACGGAAAGGTAGCCGGCGCCGCGCAACATCTCTTCCAACAAGGAGATATTTGCTTCCTGGTCGTCAACGATCAGAATGTCGGCCTTAAGAATGTCGGATGAAGCAATCATGCCATTTGTTCTGCGCGATCAGCTTCGACCAACTGAGTTTTTTTGATGCCCTTTTGTGGTTTCGGGATCGAAAAGTAGAATACCGCGCCCCCGTCCACCACGCCTTCCGCCCATATCTTTCCGCCGTGGCGGTGAATGATGCGTTGGACGTTGGCCAGGCCAATTCCCGTGCCCTCGAACTGGTCATCGCTATGGAGGCGTTGAAAGACGCCGAACAACTTCCCGGCACATCTTGGATCAAAACCGGCGCCGTTGTCGCGGATGAAAACCACCACTTCGTCGTCGCTGGCGGGAGCGCAACTGATTTCGATTTTGGCCTGGGCGCGGGCACCGGTGAATTTCACCGCATTGGAGATCAGATTGACCAAGGCCATGCGCAAGAGGGGACGGTCTGCCCACACTTCCTGAAGAGGATGAATGTCCCAGGCAATGTTTCGTTCCTTGGTCTCGTCTTGGAAATCGCCCAACACCTCCCGGACCAACTGGGTGAGATCGACTCTGATTTTTCGTATCTGGGAG
>Ga0302326_10008298_pt1 | contig 22935 bp, 23 predicted proteins | sample Palsa_T0_3_FD_202264 | JGI IMG/M metagenome (GOLD analysis project Ga0302326, IMG submission 202264) | Peat permafrost microbial communities from Stordalen Mire near Abisko, Sweden - Palsa_T0_3 | ecosystem: Environmental > Terrestrial > Soil > Palsa > Peat permafrost | place: Sweden: Abisko... | reverse complement strand
GTGTTCGCGCTCACGGCCCACCGATAATTGCAATCGTCAATTGCGGCCGTCTGCTAGCATAAAATTTCGCCCACCAAAAAATGCACAATGTGATCATCGTCGGCTCCGGCTGCGCCGGAAATACCGCAGCCATCTATACCGCGCGAGCCAATTTAGAACCCTTAGTAGTCGCCGGACACGAGCCGGGCGGCCAACTCTCGCTCACCACGCTGGTCGAGAATTTCCCGGGGTTTCCCGAGGGCATCGACGGTCCTTCGCTGGTGGAAAACATCAAGAAACAGGCCGAGCATTTCGGCGCCGAGTACTTGCATGGGACGGTCCTCGAGGCCGATCTCTCGAAGCGTCCCTTCCGTCTCAAAGTGGATCACGAATGGCTGGAAACTCGTACGCTCATTATTGCGTCCGGCGCTTCGGCGCGCTGGCTCAATCTCCCCAACGAGCAGAAACTGATCGGCCACGGCGTTAGCAGTTGCGCCACCTGCGACGGGTTCTTTTATCGCGGCAAAAAGATCATGGTGGTGGGCGGGGGCGATACCGCGATGGAAGAGGCCAATTTTCTCACGCGCTTCGGGGAAGAGGTTGCGCTGGTACACCGCCGCGAAAACTTCCGCGCGTCCAAGATCATGCTGGAGCGCGCGCGCAACAATCCCAAGATCAAAATGTTCCCCAATACGATCGTCGAGGACGTTTACGATGCCAGCCAGCACCTGGTGACTGGCGTGAAGTTGCGCAACCTGCTAACCGATGAAATTTGGGAGCGCGACGTGGACGGCTTCTTCGTGGCGATCGGCCACATCCCGAACACCGCGCCCTTCGCCGGCCAGATCGATCTCGATCCCGACGGCTACATCCTCTCGCACGGCGGCGCGCGCACCAACGTAACGGGCGTTTTTCATGCCGGAGATGTCCAGGACCGGACCTATCGACAGGCAATTACGGCGTCGGGCGCGGGATGCATGGCCGCCATCGAAGTGGAGCGCTTCCTAGAGGGTGAAGGGCACTGAACCCAGGCGCCTTGCCGCAGCTGGGTTTCCAGTACCTGCCTGATGATCGCCTGGGATTCGCCTTAGTTGGGATCCGTGGAACCGATAGATCTTTAGTACTATTGGTTTGCTTTCGGCAGCAGACGTGCTATCATAGTACCTAGAAGGAGATCGATTCATGTCACTTCGCAATACGCCAGTTTTGGCTGGAGCTTTGGCGGTCTTGTCCTTGGCGAGTGTAGGATGCGCCACAAAAAAGCACGTCCGGGAAGCCATCGCGCCCGTCCAGAATCAGGCCAACCAAACGCAAGCTCAGCTTGGAACTCTGCAAAAGCAGACAGACGATTACAAAGTGAAAACCGACCAATCCATCGGAGATTTGGACCGGCAAGTAGCCACCGCCGACGAGAAAGCTACCGATGCCGGCAAGAAGGCCGCCGAAGCTGCTGCCGCAGCCGCTCAAGCCAATAGTGCCGCTGCCGCAGCCGCCCAGCAGGCTCAGGCCGCGCACACTCTCGCTCAGCAGACGGTAACCAAGCTGGACACCACGATCCAGAACCTGGATAACTTTAAGCTGATCAGCACGGCGCCAATTTATTTTGGTTTGGGCAAGAGCGTTCTGAGCAAGGACGAACAAGCCAAGCTGGACGAGGCCGTTCAAAAACTTCAGAGTATGAAGGGCTATGTTGTTGAAGTGGAGGGATTTGCTGACCGAACTGGCAACGTAGCTTCCAACCGCGATCTGAGCCGAAAGCGCGCGGACAGCGTGGTGCATTACCTGGCCGTGGAACATAACATTCCTTTGCGGTCTATTCGTGAACTGGGCGTCGGCAGCGATTTTCCGGACGCCAACAACAAGACTCGCGAGGATCGGAAGGAAAACCGCCGGGTGGATGTAAAGATCTACATGCTGGACGTTAGTGGCCAAGCCCAGACGGCTAGCTCGACCCCGGCCGGCACATCGGCGCAGTAGGAAACCCCGACTTCAAAATCGCCCGTCGGTAAATTTACGCAAGGAAGACAGCGCGGCTGGACGCCCGGGGCGGGCTTTATCCAGCCGCGCTTTTTCATTAACTTGAGGTCCGAAAACGAGTCTGACGGATCGAACCAGCTACCGATTTGGAGCATGGGCGAGCGTTCCCGGGCAGCCCGCCTCGGCTCCGGTTCTGCCACTGGCCCCAGCTTGCGGCGGTTCTCGCTTTGCTCCAGGCTCCTCCGGCTTCTCAGGCTCTGGCTGGTCAGGAGTGGACTCGGTTACGGACTCACGAAGGCGCTTCAGGTAAAGGCCGGAGTGCAACTCAGCATGCTCCGGAGAGCAAAACAACTCTCCTTTCAGCCTCTGGATAATTCCTAAGCGTTTATTGCAATATTGGCAGCGCATCTTATTTGGCAGGCGTCTGCAGAGCAGAGCTTATCCTGCAAAGCAGAGCTATCAGAGCAGAGCTACCTGCCCACTTTACACTTCGGCAGAATGCGGCTTAACCAGCAGGGCAAGATGCTCGGCGGGGATGCTAATCTTCTCTAGAGATGCAGGCCTATGGTGAGCGAACGCCCATCCGTGAACAGCCGCCAGCAGCCTCGCTCGCCAGGTGGGTGGAGTGCGCCTGGTTTCTGGACAGCGCCGCGGCCGTGGCAGGGCACCGTGTTCCCCCGGACGGTTGTCTCGATATCGTCTACGACCGTGCCAACGGTCTGCGCGCCATCGGGACCATGACCAGGGAACAATACTTTCATTTTCCCAGGGGCGCTCACTTGGCCGGAATCCGTTTTCGCCCTGGCATGTCTGGGCCTTTCCTCGGCATAAGCCCCGCGGAATTGACCGACGCCTCGACGCCACTCGACGACTTGTGGCCGCGCCGCGCCAGCGGACTGAGGCGGCAATTAGAGGATGTCAAATCGATCGGGGACGCCATGCATATATTGCTCGGAAACTTGCCAGTTCCCAACGCCGCTCTCAATCCCACCCAGCGGGCGATTGAATGGATGGCCCGCGCGAATGGAAATGCCGATCTGGACAGAGCGGCGCGTCAGGCCAATTTGAGCGCCCGCCAATTCCGTCGCCGGTGCCTGGAAGAGAGCGGCCTTACGCCCAAGCGTCTATGCCGGGTGCTGCGATTCCGGCACGCCTGCCAGATCGCCCTGGAGTTGGAACGGGGCGCGACCGGGGGGCCGAACTGGTCGGCCATTGCGCTCGAAGCCGAGTATTTCGATCAATCCCATCTGATTCGCGACTTCCAGATGTTCACGGGCCAATCGCCGATGGCCGTTTTTTCCAATACTTCAGCCGGCCGCTCCCGCTAGTATCGAGTCATGAAGATAACAGCCGTTCTCATGGTGGATAAGATCGAAACATCATTGCCCTTCTGGATCGAACGGATGGGCTTCGTAAAAACGGTGGACGTGCCGGAAGGCGAGAGCCTTGGATTCGCCATCCTGGTCCGCGAGGGAGCGGAAGTGATGCTGCAAAGCATCGAAAGCGTTCGCAAGGACAGCCCTCAGTTCGTCCCCGAGGGATCGGCCGGCAGCGTCGGGCTTTTTGTCGAGGTGGAGGATTTTACCGATGTTTTGAAACGCCTGGAGGGCTATCCCACGGCCCTGACGGAACGAACTACTTTCTACGGGATGCGCGAAATCGGGGTGCGCGAACCCAGCGGCCACATCGTGGTATTTGCCGCTCGTGCGGCGTGATTCAGTCCACTCACTGGGCCGAATAACCGATCCTTTTTGTGGTCTGGGGGCTTAGTAGTTAGCGGAGCGGTGCACATCACTCGCCGCATTCACGATTCCACGCGCCCAGCTCGGTATCCATCGGTCGGCCGGCGCAATTTCCTGAAAGGGACGATGGGCGGAGCGGCGGCACGCGGCTGAAGCCGCGTATACCTTTGGCACGACCATGCTAACTAAATAACAGTGGCGACTCGCGTTGCCCATGAAAGCCTCTCCTTAGTTTGCCGAAGCTCTTCATGGACAGGTCCACCGGGGCCAGATTATGAGGAAGATGGAAGCTGACGCGATAAGAATCTATTCCAGCTTGGCGTATTCGGCTTTCGCTTCCTTGAAGATCGGAATGTCGGGATCGGCGTCCTTCCAGAGGGTTAAGAAATCCTGGTAAGATTTTCGCGCGGCGGCGTTGTCGCCCATCATTGCTTGTGCGCGCCCAATTTGCAGATGGGCCAGCGCTCCGGTCACATCTCTTCCTACGATGGCCGGATGGTCGAGGAGCTTTTGGAATTCCACAGCCGCTTGCCGGCCCTGGCTCAATTGAACATACGCAAGCCCTCGAATGTATGCCGGGTAAACGCTGTTGAAGGAATCTGGGTATGCCAGGTCGTACTTTTCCGCCGGCCGCAAGATTTTGATGGCGGTCGTTGGGTCTTTCTGCTGGAGCTTTATGGCCGCTCGAATCGTGGGTAGCTGGTAATACTGCACAAGCGTATCTTGGGGAGACTCCCGATTAATTTCTTCGGCCAGTTTCTCCGCTTCTTCAATTTGTCCCGATCGGGCGAGCAGTAAAGCTAGATCCACTTCCGTGCCGCGGTTCTTGCGAAGATGTGCCGAGTCTTTCCACAATCGTTCCGCGGCGGCGGTATTCCCAACTTCAACCTCCTGCAGCGCTAAATCAAGCACAAATGCAGGCAGAAGAGACGGATTGACGGCATTCCCAGCGGAGTCCTCGAATTGTTGCCGCAGCAGTCGGCGCGCGGCGCCGAAATGACCGTAAAAGGCCTGTACGTCGCCTTCTCGCTGCCTGGCGGCGCCTTCCTTCCTGCCCCTGAGCCACGTTAACTCCTCGCGCATGGCGGATTCGTCATGTTGGAGGAAGGCGATCATGTGGCGCAAGTCGTGCATCTCTGGGCTATCGACCTTCTTAGCCTGCGCCTGCGCGAAGATCACGTTTGCCTCGTCCAGCCGATTCGCGTAAGCCGTCGAAGCCATCAGGGGCCAGTAGCTTCCCACCCCTTGCATGGGCATCAGGCGAATCGCTTCCCGCGCTTCGGCGGCCGCCTGGTCGTACCTTGCCAGAAAGTACAGCTCCAGGGCGAAATTGTTGTGCGCTACACCATCCAGTGGAAATGTTCTTACCCATTCCTGATAGACAGGAAAAGCTTGCTCCAGGTCTCCGGTGCCAATTGAGTAATACAGCGTCTCTGCCAGAAATTTGAGTTGACCGGTCAACCTGTCGCGCAGCTCGTAGGCCATCCTCTCATTCGCGACTGCTTGGGTTGTATTGCCCTGTGCCAGATAAAGGGTGCCGACAGAAGCGTACGCCAAGGCAAAGGATGGGTCAATATCTATCGCCCGTTCGTACATCGAAAGTGTAGCGGCGCGGTCTGCTGGAGAACGGTGTTGACGGAAAGCTCTGGCCAACAACTGTAGCGCCTCCGGAGACGAAGACGTCGCCAGCTCCAACGGCTTGCCGAACTTCCTTAAGGACTCCTCTGGCTCCCCCATCCTGCCGCGCAGTTGGAGACCCGCCTCCCCTAATGCATGCACAACACCGTTTCGCAGAGTCACGTCCTGCTCGGATTGGGCAAACGTCTTGCCGCTCTGGCAGTTGATTCCGGTCAAAATGAGATGAAAGCTATTACCGGCGTCGGCGATGGAACTTGTAACCACTGCTTTGCTGTTGGTTTTCAGACAGACCTCGCGGGCAATCGCTGGCGTTACCTTTGCGTCTCTCGGATGATTGAGCTGCTGCATCGTGTCCCGCACCTTGTCCTGCGTGAGCACTTGTAGAAACGGGGTCTGCGACAATTCGACAGGCAAGGCCGTGTTCAAGGCATCGTCCAGCACCGCATCGCCGGTCTCATTCGTCAGGTCGGCAATGACAATCGTGTCCGTGCTTGAGAGTTGGTATCGGCTACGGTAGCGCCAGTACGCCAAGGCGGCGCCGGCTGCGATGAGCACCAGCGCGGCAGTCGCGAACCATTTGCGAATCCGGCGGAGCCGCAGTCGCGCCGGGGTCGGGACCAGCTCCAAATCCATGCGCATATCGGCAGCGGAGGGATACCGATCGACGCGATCCTTTTGGATAGCCTTCGTGATCGCCGCCTCAAGCGCCGGCGGCACAGTGGGGTTCAAATCACGGATGGGAATGGGCGCCTGATGGAGAAGCGCGTCGTGGACGCCGGTAGCGTTATCGCCCGGGAATGCGCGCTGGCCCGTTGCGATCTCATACAGCACGAGACCAAAAGAAAACAGGTCCGTTCGGGCATCCAGCTTTTCCTTCCGGACCTGCTCGGGCGACATGTAGCTGGCCGTCCCCATCGTCGCGCCCGTGCGCGTGAGGCTGCTGTTCCATTCCGTGGGCGCTCCCGCTGACGGAGCTGGGTCACCCGGCTGCTCCTCTCCGGATTCTTCATTTTCTACTATCTTCGCGAGGCCAAAATCCAATATCTTTACCGAACCGTCTCTGGTTAGGAAAATGTTGGCGGGCTTAATGTCGCGGTGGATGATTCCCTTGGCATGCGCGGCTTCCAGGCCGTCACAGGTTTCCAACGCGATCTTAAGCAATCGATCCAGAGGCATTTTCTTTGACCCGGACGCGGCCAGACGATCGCGCAGCGTCTCTCCCTCCAACAGTTCCATGACAATCATGGGCTGGCCCTGGTGATCTTCGATTTCGAATATGGTGCAGATATTGGGATGGTTCAGCGAGGATGCCGTCTGCGCTTCCCGTTCAAAGCGCTTGAGAGAAAGTGGATCGGTGGCCATCTCCTCCGGCAGAAACTTCAAAGCCACGCGCCGGCCCAACTTAAGATCCTCGGCCTTGTAAACCATCCCCATGCCCCCGCCGCCGATCACCTCCAGCACGCGAAAGTGTGAGACTTTTTTGCCGATCAGACCGCCTGCCGCCGGCTGGGATCCTGGCGCGTCGCCCGTTCCATCCCCAGACGGATCGTCAGCTGCCTCAAACCACTCAGGCGAAACCATGAGCCGATAGCCGCGTCGCGCCAACGTCTCGATGTACTTCGGTTGCGAAGCCGAGTCGCCCAACGCGCGGCGAAGCGTTCCAATCGCAACATTGATACTGTGGTCGAAATCGACAATCGTGTCGTTGGGCCAGAGCTTTCTCTTGATTTCCTCGCGCGTCGCGATCTCGCCGCCCCGTTCGATCAGTATTCGCAGAACCCGGAACGGCTGCTCCTGGAGCAGGATTTTTCGTCCTCGTGAATCCGGTCCCAGTGGACTGAGCTCGCCCGTCTTTAAGTCAAGCTCGAACGATCCCAGCCGGAGGCGAGTCTGCTGATCTGGCTTCATAAGCCGCCTATTTGTTCCGCGGATCGCGAATCTTTGCATTGTACAACGGGGCCGTTTAGTCCTTTAGAATCCGCTCACATCGAGTACTTTGCTGCGATTGACCCAAAATTGACCGCCACTGCATATACCTCGAAACCGTCTCTCACCACACTAGGGACACAGACTCATGAAGCAACCAGGCCAAGTAGTCTATCTTGTCGATAACGACCTGCGCGGACGCGAGGCTGTCTCAGGGGCTCTTGAGGCGTCCAGTATGAATGTGATCGGCTTCCGATCGGGCGGCGAATATCTCGAATACAACAGAACAGACCGTTCGTCGTGCCTCATTCTGGATTTGCATTTGCCTGACATGAGCGGCCTCGATCTGCAACGTCGCCTTCTGGAGAAAGCGAATCCTCCCGTCATTTTTGTCAGCGGGCAATGTGACATTCCCTCCACCGTGCGCGCGATGAAGGCGGGAGCCGTCGAATTCCTGACAAAGCCCGTAGACCCGGAAGCTCTAATCTCAGCCGTTCGGGTAGCCTTCGCCAAAGACCTGGAGCAGCGCCGGAAGACGGCGGAACTGGACGGCCTACAGCGGCGGTTCGCTCTTCTCACATCGCGCGAACGCGAGGTCTTGCCGCTCCTGGTCGGTGGAATGCTGAACAAGCAGGCAGCCGCCGTTCTGGGCATTACTGAAGTCACGGTTCAGGTCCATCGGGGCCAGATCATGAAGAAGATGGAAGCGACCTCATTCGCCGAACTGGTGCGGATGGCGGGAAAGCTGGGAATCCCGGAGCCGGACGGGACATCTGGACCGCTCACGGACTAAAATACGGGAAATGAAAACGCAGGCAGCTTAAAGACCAAGCTCACTCAACCCCGGATGACCATCCGGGCGGCGGCCAATCGGCCAATGAAACAGGCGCTCCGACTCTTTGATCGCCAGGTCATTAATACTGGCGTGGCGTCGTTTCATGAGTCCTGTGTCGTCGAATTCCCAATTCTCATTGCCGTAGGATCGCCGCCACTGCCCCGACGGGTCGTGTGACTCGTAGGCAAAACGCACCGCGATCCTGTTTTCATGAAAAGCCCATATTTCTTTGATCAGGCGATACTCCAACTCATTCGTCCACTTACGGGTGAGGAACGCGATGATTTCCTCCCTGCCAGTTAGGAACTCGGAACGATTACGCCAATGGCTATCGACCGAGTATGCAAGCGCCACTTGCGGCGGGTTTCGGGAATTCCAACCGTCTTCAGCTTTGCGCACTTTCAGGATCGCTGTCTCCAGCGTGAACGGCGGCGCCAGGTTGGCGGGTAAACTCTCGATCATTGATTATTCTCCTTATTCTCCTTCAAGGCAACACGGCCGCGCGCATCGAAAGAGGGAATGCCGCGCGTCCATTCGCCTGGCTCTTAATTAAAGCTGGTCGTTTCCTTCAACCTCTGCTGCCACGTTACGAGCGCGAGCACGGAACCCGCCGGGATAATTTCGGGCAGTGCCGGTCCTCGAGTATTGAATCGCTGCGTCATTTCCGAATAGCGTGAACATCGTGGAGTTGCGCGGATCGACGCCCGAGGGTAACGACTCGCCACTGCAGCGGCATCGTCTTGCACCAGGCCGTGTGGCATTTTGTCGACCTCTTCTCCGGAATTTCCCTTTGCCGCGAGATCGTAGGGCCGCAATCAAGCTTCTTCGTCCTGACGTATTGGGCAAACGTATCCGTAAGCAGACGCGGCAGATCTCCCTCAATCGTTCTCACGAGATCTGTAGCCTTTTCCTTGGCCGCTGCCGTCTTTTTCACGCGTAGATCCTCCATTTCACTGTTGCGATTCCTACGGCACACAGACGTCGCGGCCGCTTGACGCGGCGGTCGTTCCACTGGGTCCGCCGCAAAGTTGTTTGGTTGTGGCGGTCTGCCCTTTCCGGGTAAATGCGCGATCCGTGGCCGAATATCCAAGAGTCATCGCAACCACGAGTAGCGCTCCCGGCAAGACCGGAGGACTCGGCACCGGCACGTCGAAATAACGACAGCCCGCGCCGACCAGGAACGCTACAAGTCCGCCAATTAAGATTTTCATGTCACGCCGCGGCAACTTTTCCCTGTGCGATGAAGGCCAACAACTCTTCGTTCACCCGGTCTTTTAAGGTGGAGGGCATTCCGTGGGGAGCGCCAGGATAAATCTTGAGAGTGGCGCCCTTCACGATCTTGGAAGAAAGAAGCGCCGAGGCGCCGATCGGCACAATCTGATCGTCGTCGCCGTGCAGGATCAGTGTCGGCACGTCGATTTTTTTGAGATCCTCGGTGAGATCGGTTTCCGAGAACGCCTTGATGCAGTCGTAAACCGCCTTGTGTCCAGCCAGCATGCCTTGCAGCCAGAACGAGTCGCGCAGCCCTTGGGAGACCTTGGCGCCGGGCCGATTGAAACCGTAGAAGGGAAGGCTGAGATCCTTGAAGAACTGCGCGCGATCGGTCGACACCGCGGCGCGAAGCTCATCAAAAACCGCGATTGGCAAGCCTGCCGGGTTGTTTTCAGTTTTCAGCATCAGCGGCGGAATTGCGCTGATGAGAATGGCTTTGGCAACGCGGTCGGTTCCATAGCGCCCGACGTAACGGGCAACCTCGCCACCGCCTGTAGAGTGGCCGATGTGGATGGCGTCGCGCAAGTCGAGCGCGGTGACGAGTTCGGCGAGGTCGTCTGCATAAGTATCCAAGTCATTGCCTTCCCAGGGCTGTCCGGAACGCCCGTGGCCTCTGCGATCGTGCGCGATGCATCGGTATCCGCGAGCGGCCAGGAAGATCATTTGGTCCTCCCATGCGTCCGCGCTTAATGGCCAGCCGTGGCTGAAGACCAGCGGTTGTCCTTTGCCCCAGTCCTTAAAGTAAATCTGAGTACCGTCTTTGGCCGTAATGGTTGGCATACTTTCCTTTCGTTATTAAAAATGTGGACTACAGAATCCTCACGCCGCTACGGTCGCCCACCACAACCTGGCAGGCAAGTCCCAGGAACAAACCGTGCTCCACAACGCCGACCGTCGCGTCCAACCGTCCCTGAAGTTCCGCGGGCGATTCGATAGGCCCGAACGCGCAATCCAAAATGAAGTTACCTCCATCGGTAACAAACATCTTTCCTTCGGAATCGATCCGGGCGACCGGTTCTGGCCCAAGCGCGGCCAGCCGCCTTGCCGTCGATTGCCAACCGAATTTCGCAACCTCCACCGGGACTCGAGCGCGGCTGCCCAGCCGGTCCACCAGCTTGCTTTGGTCAATCACGATTACCAGCCGCCTGCTCGCTGCTGCGACAATCTTTTCCCGGAGCAGATTGCCGCCGCCACCCTTAATCAGGTTCAGTGTTCGCAACTCGACTTCGTCTGCGCCGTCGATCGTTACATCGATCTCCGGGTGCTCTCCCAAGGTAGACAGCGGAATCCCCAAACTGCGGGCTTGTTCCGCGGTGTTTTCCGAAGTCGGGATACCGACCACGCGTAACCCCGCCTCCACCCGTCGCCCGATTTCGGCCACGGCAAAACTAGCGGTGCTTCTCGAGCCTAAACCGACCGTCATTCCATCCGTCAATTGCGCAACTGCCCAGTTGGCTGCCGCTCTCTTGAGTTCGTCACTTTTACTCGGTTCACCGACCGCGCTGTCCATGGGTCAAACACCCTGGTAAACGAGCCCGGTGAACGCAGCCGGTGTGATTAGAAACTGCCCCCATTTCGTGTCGAAGGCCGCTGTTGGTTTGGCGGCAAGGACATCGTCTAACGATTTGCCTTGCCTCTTGAGCGCAGCTACGTTGTGCCGGATCGTCACAAGCATATCGTGAAATTCTGCGACACCCGACCGATCGCCCACGGGCCCGTGCCCCGGAATAATGATCATGTTACTGGTGAACGCCGCGAGATTCGCCTCGGCCGCCCGGATCTGCCCGTCGATGCTTCCGCCCGTGGAGTAATCAATAAAGGGGTAGACACCGTTCCACCAAGTGTCGCCAACATGGACGACATCGGCGTCCGTGAAATTAACCCAGACGTCGCTATCGGTGTGGGCCGGTCCGTAATACTTCAGAGTGATTCGGGTATCGTTCCGGCGCACTTCACGCTCGGCGGCGAATACTGTTGTGGGCAGCGCGCCAACAGGCACAGCCGGGAAGGTCCAGTTCCAGCCTTCGACACGAGTCGCCACAGCGAGGCGTTTCCGGGTGTTTTCATGCGCGGTGATCTGGGCCCCGGCGGCGTGCAGCCATGCATTGCCGTCCGTGTGATCGGTATGCCAGTGTGTGTTGATGAGGTGCTTGATCGGATCGGCGTTAATCGAAGCCAATGCTGCCGTAATTCCGGGCCGGGATACCGCAAAACCGGCTTCGACCAGAAGCTTGCCGTCCTTGCCGGTTAAGACAGCGATATTGCCGCCGGAGCCTTCAAGAACCGAGATATTGCGCCGAAGGGGTTGGGCGCTGATCTTTGCTTTGGCCGCCGCGTTAATCATCGTGGGAACGAGGTTGAGCTCGTTGGACAGTGGGGGGCGAGCCAGGAGTTTGGCTCCAACGGAAAGCCCCGCGAGTGCGAGAAGGTGGCGGCGTGAGATCTTGGTCAGTTCCGTTTGTTTCATCGTTAATCCCCTTTTGACTTAGACTGCTTTCCGCCCGATCGGGCTGCTTCGCGTAGTTTCTCGTTTTCCCGCTCCAGCTCTTCCTGTCTGCGCTCGAAGGGCGCTAGTGCCTCCCGAATCTGCTCCTCCGTGAAACGAGGCGTGATGTGCTGCGGACAGTTCCAATCGAACGCTTCCACTCGAATCACATACACGCGCTCGATCACGTCCTTGGAGCCCGGCTCCCGGAGCCGTTCGATCCACTCGCGCGCCGCCTCGCCATCGAAGATCTCGGTGCGGCCCAGAATCTTCAAGCGCGTCTGACCCGGGTAATCGACCATGATCAGGGCCACCCGATTGTCGCTGCCCAGGTTGCCGGTGGTGATGTACTGCTTGTTTCCGCGGAAATCGGCGAAGGCAACCGTGTGATCGTCGACGACTTTGAGAAAACCTTTGGGACCGCCGCGATGCTGGACATACGGCCATCCCGTTTCTCCTACTGTCGCCATGTAAAAGCTATCCCGCTCGGCGATGAACGCCGATTCGTCAGGACCCAGGCGGTCCGGCGACGACCCGCGCGCCTCCATCCGCGCGTACTGGCGTCGGCTGCCATGTTTCTCTTGCAGCGCCTTGACAAGCGGAGTGAAAACTAGAGATCCAAAGTTATGCGCCATACCCGCTTGTGTTCCGCGCCCGCTCCTTCGGGAACAATTATTGCTTCAGATTCTTCAGCAGGAACTCCTCAATCCGCGTGGCGATCTCTTCGCCGTGCGTCTCAAGAGCGAAGTGGCCGGTGTCCAGCATATGCGTTTCGAGATTCTTCAGATCGCGTGAATAGGGCGGAGCGCCCGCGGCCGGGAAGATAAAATCGTTCTTGCCCCAAACGATCAGTGTCGGGGGCTGATACTTCCGGAAGAAGGCCTGGAAGTCCGGATAGAGCGGAACATTTGTCCCGTACGAATGCATCAGGTCCATCTGGATGTCGAGATTTCCCGGCCGGTCCAGGCCAACTTGATCCACCAGCCAGGTGGTCGGGTCAAGAAGCGAAGTATCCGCTACGCCCGTTTCGTACTGCCACTTAGTAGATTTCGCATCGCTAAGGAAGTACAGCGCGGCTCGGTTTTCAGGAGTCGGGTCGGCCCAATACTGTTTGATGGGGTTCCAGAATTCGAGGAGCCCCTCCTCGTATGCATTTCCGTTTTGCACGATGAGCCCCTGCACACGTTCCGGATGGAGCAGCGCGAGTCGATAGCCGATCGGTGCGCCATAATCCATGACGTACATCGAATACTTGCTCAGTCCGAGAGAATCGACAAAGCCATCGATGATGTTCGCCAGGTTCTCGAAGGTATATTCAAAGGACTTGTGATCCGGCATGCTGCTTTGGCCGTAGCCGGGATAGTCGGGCGCGATCAAGTGAAAGGAGCCCGAAAGCCGCGGAATCAGGTTCCGGAACATATTGGATGAAGTTGGGAACCCATGCAGAAGTAAGACCACAGGGGCGTCCTGTGGACCAGCTTCGCGATAGAAGATGTCCTGATTGTTTACGCGAGCGGTTTTGTAGTGAACCGGATACTGCGTGCTGCTCTTAGCTTCAACTGCGGTCATTGCGTTAGCCTCCATTGCTTTTGCGCTTCTAAGAACAAAAGCTCTGGAGTCTACGTTAAGCGAAGATTCCGATCGGATCTTACGAAAAAGTGCGATTCTGCCGAGATCGTGCCGGAACTTCACGGTTAGCAGGCCGTGTCAAAAGTCCGAAAAGACCGCTTGCGCACGCGCGCGGCTCAGTAGCTTGCGCGCGTTACAGAGCCGCGACCGTAAGGGAGCCGGTTTCCGGACGACTGGGAAACTATAGAAAGATGTAATGGCGTCTGTGCCGCCCCGCTGCTAATCTCGACGCAGAAGTAAGAAACGGGATCGTCTACCACGATCGAGGGATCGCTGCATGCTACCAAGACGGTAAGAAGATAACACTCAATCCGGGGATGTTTACCGCGCTTTGCAGGCGGCATAATTCAACAACGGCGATTCTTTCGGGTCGCGCGAAAGGAAAGTCAATCATGACGGCAGTCGCAGAAAGGTATCGCGATCTCCAGTGGACACACGCCCGCGGCATGCTCGTCTCGCCTGTATTCCCACCATCGTCGGTGTCTCCCCTTCTGGCCATAGCACCGGGGCCGACGCGCATTGTACTCTCAAGTTTACCTCTGTCATGGCACGGTATCCTTCTGGAAAAACATCTCAGTTCTCCCGGCGAACGCACATCGGCATCGATTGACAGGCACGTTATCTCGCTACTCACCGGCTCACCATCGCGTTTCGAGCATCGGACCGTCTCCGGGCATTTCTTGGCGCATCTGAATCGTCCGGGAACGCTTATGATCACATCCGCTGGCCCAGTGCCGGACATTCGGTTGCATACTCCGTCGGAGTTCATCCATTGCGCGCTCGACGAACAATTCACTCGTGGCGTGATTGAGGAGTTAGATTGCCACGCTCCCCGCAGGCCAATATTTCGCTCCGGGGTACGGGATAAATCGATTCAGGGCATCATCGGCCTGCTGCTGGAGGAACTTCAGACTCAGAGGCCTTTCGGTAGACTGTATGTCGATTCGCTCGCGCACGCACTCGCGACCAGGTATGTACTGCTCGATCGCGCTTCTACGGGGCGGCCGGAATCGCGGATATCCGGTCTACAGCCGCGCATACTGAATCGCGTGCGGGAGAAAATCGAGGCAAATCTAGGCACTGAATTGAGCCTCGATAGTTTAGCGGAAGAGAGCGGTTATAGCCGCGCTCACTTCCTCCGAATGTTCCGGGCGGCTACGGGCTTAACGCCCCATCAATACGTGTTGGACTTGCGCCTGAGGCGAGCACAGGACCGTCTCAGGCAAAAGGGCTCAAGCATAATTGACGTCGCCGTATCGTGTGGCTTTTCCAGTCAATCGCACATGACCAGCGTATTTCGGCAGCGTCTTGAGACGACTCCAGGAGAGTTTCGCCGCAATGCTTGACACATTTGCGCGCGAGTAAAGTAGGAACTTGATGGGACGGCTCATATCGGTCAATGTGGGTCTTCCCCGTGACGTCGCGTGGAAAGGGGAAACTATCCGCACGGCGATCTGGAAGCAACCGGTTTCCGGCAGATGCATGGCCGGACGGCTGAACCTTGCCGGGGACGGGCAAGGCGATCTTGCCGGGCATGGAGGCGAGCATCGCGCGGTAATGGTCTATCAGACCGGCTCCTACCGCTACTGGGAAACGCAGCTCGGCCGGAACGATTTCACCTTCGGGCAGTTCGGAGAAAACTTCACAGTCGACGGCTTGGCCGATGATGCGGTATGCATCGGCGACCGTTATCGGATTGGCGGCGCGCTCTTCGAAGTAACACAACCACGCGTCACGTGTTATCGGGTGGGCATCAGGATGAACGAGCCGGCAATGCCGGCTTTGCTGGTGTCTCATCACCGGCCCGGCTTTTACCTTCGCGTGCTGCAAGAGGGCGACGTCGGTGCGGGCGACGAAATCACGAAGGTCGCCGATGGACCACAGCGGATCTCGGTGGCCGATATCGACGCCCTACTTTACTTACCGGGGCATCCACGCGAAAAACTGGAGAGAGCAGTGCGCATACCCGCGCTGAGCCCAGGCTGGAAAAGCTCCTTGCAATCGTTACTGAATCAAGGCGCTTCGGAGGCGGGAAATGCGGGCCTGACGGCTTCAGCGGGGCCGGCGCCGGCTTGGTCCGGCTTTCGGCCACTGCGTGTCGCGAAGGTGGATCGGGAGAGTTCCAGCGTGATCTCTTTATCTTTTGAACAACTGGACGGATCTCCTCTGCCCGCGGCGCTGCCTGGACAGTTTCTTGTGTTGCGGCTACGCATCGAGCCCGATGGTCCGCCGCTTCTCCGGAACTATTCGATGTCGGGACCGCCGGGCGCGGACGCTTATCGGGTGAGCGTTAAATACGAAGTGAATGGCGCCGCCAGTTCGTACCTGCACAACCATGTAAGAGCCGGCGATGCACTTGAAGTGAGTGCGCCCAGGGGAGGCTTTACGCTAATCCCCGGAAATGGTCCTGTCGTCCTGATGAGCGCCGGCATCGGGGCCACTCCTGTACTCGCGATGCTGCATGCCCTCGCCATGGCGGCATCCCCTCGCGAGGTCTGGTGGTTGTACGGCGCGCGGAACAGAAACGAGCATCCTTTTGCGGCCGAATCGCGTGGTCTTCTGCAAAAGCTCGCGCGCGGCAAAGGCTATGTTATGTATAGCCAGCCCGGGCCTGAGGATCGAATCGGCCTGGATTACGATGCCGCCGGACGCCTCAATATAAAGCAGCTCGAAAGTCCTAGTGTTTCTCGAAGCGCCGATTTCTACCTGTGTGGACCGCCATCATTTCTACGTGACCTGAAAACGGGCCTACGAACATGGAACATCGACTCCACCCGATTTCACTCGGAGGTCTTCGGGCCGGAGGAATCGATTACACCCGGTATCGTGCCGTCTTCCCGGCTTTCCCCACACTCGCCCTCGGGACCTCCCGGTCCCGGCCCCCGGATTTCGTTCACCCGAAGCGGACTAACGGTTCCGTGGGATTCACGCTTCCAAAGCTTGTTGGAACTTGCCGAAGCCTGCGACGTCCCGGTTAAGTGGTCCTGTCGTACGGGTGTCTGCCACACCTGCGAATCCGCTTTGATCGGAGGTTCCATCGATTATCAGCCTGATCCCCTGGAGCCACCGGCCGAGGGCAACTTGTTGATCTGCTGTTCGCAACCATCGAGTGACGTTGAGATCGATCTGTGATTACGAGGTACTCTATCGAAGAGGAGAAATGGCATGCCTGTATCATTCTCAAAAGACGTCAAGCCAATGTTTAGGGAAGTCGATATCGATCACATGAAGGTTCACGGCGTGCGTCTGGACGATCTCCAATACATGTCCGACGCGACGAACGATTACGCGAATGCACAAGCAGTCCAGGGCAGCCTGGTGGGTCGAACCATGCCTCCTGGCGGCCCATTTTGGACCGCGGAGCAGCTCGGTCTGTACGGCAAGTGGCGGACTGACGGATATCAGCCCTGAGCGGATGGTCACCTTGTCGACAACCTTTGCGCGCGCAGCGCGGTTCTTCGAAGGCGAAATTCCGCGCGCCCGGCCACGATGACATCCAAATGAAGCTCGATCTGGGAGTGCGCCGGGAGCAGATGGCGGCCGCGCCGCTCACCCGCGCCGCAATCTCGCTGGTGGCGACCCTGAACCCAGGCCTCGAAATGTACTGGCCAAACCCGTGGCGCACGCACTCCTGCGCGCAGCGTGCACACTCGTGTGTACGCGACATGTTTCGCTGCTTCTTAGCGCGATTTCCGCTTCAGAGCCGCGAAACCCCAAAACGGTTAAGCATCCCCGCAGCCGCACGATCCTGCGCCAGCCGGCCTGTTTATCGTAACCTTATTTCATACGTGCAAACCTCCGAAGTTATGAAACGATTGTTGTCGCTCCTGGCATTGTTCGCGGCCGCGGCCAGCGCGGGCACGCTCTATCTTCCCGCCTACCCGGCTGCTGTCCTGGTGTTTGATGAGGCCAAAGGTCAGGTCGTGGACCGCATCCAGCTTGAAACCGGCACGCCCATGTCGATGCGCCTGACGCCCGATCACAAGAAGATCTATGTCACCACCATCGATCACAACGGCATCGAAGTGATCGACGTCGCCACGCGCAAAGTGATCAATCATTTCGTCCTGAATACGGCCACCACGCAGTATCGCTTTCGCGGCGGCGCCGTGGACCCTGACGGCAAACTGTTTTACACCGTCACCAGGGAGATCGACAAATTGCCGGAACACTTCGACGTCAAGCGCGCCAAGTACACGGTGATCGATCTGGAGCAGCAGAAGATCGTCAAGACCGCGGACATGTCCGTGGAAGACGAGCGGACCAACCGTCTCTCGTATGAAGTGTCGCCCGATGGAAAGTATTTGTATCAGTTCGGGCCCAAGATCAAAATTTTTCAGACCGCGGATTTCAAAATGGTGGACGAGCTGGACCTGGCGCAGCCGGATTTCGGCGCCATGGACAATGTACACCTCGGAAGCGATCTGGATCTGATCAGCCAGCCCGGCATGCACACTTCGGTCTTCAATTCGTCCGATCCGGTTGTCCACAATCGGGTGTTCGGACTCGCGCGGTTAAACCTGCAGACGCGGGAGGTGAACTACGATCCGATCGGCCCCGCGCCGGCCGGCATGGCGGGTCTGCAGGTGACACCGGACAAGAAGACCGCCTACACCATTGTTGCGACCGGAGCCAATGGAAATAAGCGCTGCGAGTTCTGGAGGTTCGATCTGGCCAGCGACCGGCTGGCGCAGAAAGAAGAGGTTTCTTGCCGCACGCGCTTCAGTTTCGGCATGTCGAGCGACGGCAAGAAGCTGTACATCTACGGCGCCGGTTTTGAGATTGAAGTTTACGACGCCGCCACGCTGAAGCTGGAGAAGACCTGGGATCTCCAGAACGACGTCACGTACGCGGGCATCGCGGTGGTGCCGTAGATCAAGGTTAACAGGCTGCGTCGAAACTGGCTCCGTTGAAAACCCCGCCATCTGTTCGCCTGCGGCGGGTTTTTCGTCCCAATGGGTTGGCCGCGGGCCCCTGATTACTCCGTTAGCGGTCGCGGCTCTGTAACGCGCGAAAATCTACCGAGCCGCGCGCCAGCAGCACACCCGGAGACGACCCGATGTCGTGCACTGGAGAACATCGACTCGAAGAATACCGGAAGGGTGGCGCGTGAGCAAGCGGTCTTTTCGGACTTTCGACACAGCCCGTTAATTAACGCGCAATACACCAAGCCGCGCACGTCAGTAAGCGGTTTTGACACTTTACCGATGCCGCTAAGCCGGCCGCGACCGGTCGTATAGAATTCGCCCGCCCACCACCGTCATGTCCACCTTCAACCCCAGCAGCTTCTCCGGCGATATGCTCAGCGGGTCTTTCGGAAGCACAATCAGGTCGGCCAGCTTGCCCGCTTCCAGCGTGCCCTTGAGCTTTTCTTCGCGCGTCAAGAAGGCCCCGTTGCGGGTGTACATGGTGATGGCGTCCTTCATGCTGACCGCTTCTCCCGGACCGTACACTTTGCCGCTTTCGCCTTTGCGCGTGACTGCCGCGTAAAGCCCAACCATCGGCCCGATAGGAAGATTGTCGCTGCCAAACGCCATGTAGATCCCATGCTTGATCGGCGTGGCAAGCGCGTTGTTGGTGGCCAGTCGTTTGCCCTCCAGAGTCTCCGTGTAACGGCCCTCCAGATTGTAAGTGAAGTTGGGCTGCTGGGCGATGAGGATTTTATCTCTCTCCATAAGTTGCAGCGTCCGCTCGGGAGGAAGAACGGTGAAGTGGCACAGATAATGCCGGTGATCGTTGCGCGGATAATCTTGCAGCACGGTATTCAGCGCATCCACGGTCATCGCAATCGCCGCGTCGCCGATCGCGTGGATGCCAAATTGCCAGCCCAGCTTGTGTCCCGCCTCGATGTTGGCGTGGATCTGCTCCGGCGTGAAGAACGCCCGCCCGCGGAATCCCGGCTGGCCTTTGTAATCCATCAGCGACCACGCGGTGGGCCCTGTGAACCCGCCATCGGCGGCCATTTCACCGATCGACCCGATGCGCAGGCGCTCGTCACCGTCGCCGGTCTTGCGGCCAAACTCCTTCAATTTCGCCGCGCCCTCATCGGCCCTTCCGCCTTCAGATGGATACCCGATCTGAATGGATGCGCGCGGGAGTTCCGCGCCGTGGTTCGCGTAGAGCCGTTCCCACTCAGCCCACGATCCCGCTCGATCGGCCTGCACTGTGGCGCCCGCTTCAATCAGGCTGGTGATGCCCAGCTTGAGCTGCTCGCGCACATTCGCGAACAGGCTCTCGCGCACGTCTTCCGGCTTGTCTCGCGGAACCAGACGCGTGTACAGATCGGACCGCTCGCGGATCACGCCGTTTGGCTCGCCGTTCGCGTCCTTTTCGATCAGGCCACGCTCCGGATTCGGCGTGGCTTTGTTGATATCGGCCAACTCCAGAGCCTTGCTATTGCCCACCGAGCTATGGCCGCCGGCGCGCGTCAGCACTACCGGGTTGTTCGGCGCGGCCGCGTCCAGATCGGCGCGCAGCGGTTTGCGCCGCTCGCTGAAATGATACTCGTCCCAGCCGTTGCCGGTGATCCATTCGCCCGGCCCCAGTTCCTTTGCCTTCTCGCTCACCTGTTGCTTCAGTTCGGCCAGCGACGTAGTATCGTTCAAATCGATATGGCGCCGGGAGTGGCCGCCCAGATGGATATGAGTGTCCATGAATCCCGGCAAAACGGTGCGTCCGGCAAGATCGATGGAGCGGGTGGCAGGGAAGCGATAGCGAAGCTCATTGCCACCCACCGCCAATATCCTTCCATCTTTGATTGCGATGGCTTCCCGGATCGAAAACGCGTCGTCGACGGTTACGATTTTGCCGTTGAAGAGCAACAGATCCGCAGCCTCGCCCTGAGCCCGCGCTGTTCGAGTAAGCGTGAGCGCGCCCGCCGCGCCAAGGAACTGCCGTCGCGACCAATCCATGAATTCGCCACTTTCCTTTTTCCCGAATGGTAACATCGTGTTTCTGCGCGCCATGAAGATTGCGATTGTCGATAGCGGCATCCATCCGGGTCACCCTCACGTGGGGGAAATCGCCGGAGCCGTGGATTTCACGTTGGCGAGCGAAGGTGGCCACGCGGTCGACCGTCTGGGACACGGCACCGCTGTGGCCGGCGCCATTCGCGAGAAGGTTCCCCACGCCGAGTTGTTCGCCGTTAAGGTTTTCGACCGCAGGCTTGCGGCGAACATCCAAGTGATTCTTCACGCGTTGGAATGGTGCCGCGCTCACGGCATGGATCTCGTGAATCTAAGCTTGGGCACCGAAAATCCCACGCACCGCGAAAGCTTTGTCCGCGTGCTTGGAGATGACTTACTGGTAATCGGTCCCGCGCACGTTTTGCCCGGCAGTCTGCCGGGAGTGATCGGCGTGCTTCCCGATCCCGCTTGCCCTCGCGATGTTTTCCGCTACCACGGGGGCGTGTTTCACGCATCGCCGTATCCGCGGCCGATTCCGGGTGTTCCCGTCTCTCACAACCTGCGGGGGACCAGCTTCGCGGTCGCCAATATGACAGGTCTGGTTGCGCGCGCGTTGCAAAACGGCTCGGCCTCGGCGATTCGAGAGATGTTGATTGCTCAAGCAGATTCGGCCTGTCCGGGAACACCAGCCTAGCGCCAATACTGTTCACTTTATGAGGCACTGGTACAGGCGACTTTTAGTCGCGTCTCCATACCGAACACAAACGCGGCTGAAGCCGCACGTACCTCTGGCACGACCATACTACGTGAACAGTATTGGGCCTAGCGCCGCCGCTTTACTTCGCGAGCGCCGGCGCCAGCGCGCTTTCCATGAGTCCGCGCTCCCGGACCATTGCTAGCGTATCGCCAAGCGCCAGCGCGAATCGCTCGAACATCAGATCGATCTCCGCTTCTTTGATAATCAGCGGCGGGCAGAACGCGATGGAGTCGCCCAAGGCGCGCAAAATAACGCCATGGTGGTGCGCGCGCTTAATCAGAAACGGGCCCACGGCCTCGGCCGGATCGAACGGCGTCTTGGCCGCTTTGTCGGCCACCAGTTCCAGCGCGCCAACTAGCCCGATTCCCCGCACCTCGCCCACCAACGGGTGATCGCTGAACCCGCGCAGCGCAGCCTGCATCCGCGGCGCCATACTGCGCACATGCGAAAGCATGTCGTCCTGCTCGTAGATTTTGAGGGTCTCGAGTGCGACCGCCGAGCTTACCGGATGGCCGCTATAAGTGAACCCATGACTGAACACCCCGATTTTTTCGGACTGCTGAACCAGCGCCTGGTAGATTGCGTCCGACACCATCACCGCGCCGATCGGCATGTAGCCGGAGGACAGAGCCTTGGCGCACGCGATCATATCGGGCTGCAATCCGTACGTGGTGCTTCCCCACATCTCGCCCGTGCGGCCAAATCCGCAAATAACTTCGTCCGCGATTAGAAGGACGTCGTATTTTCGTAAAACAGCCTGGACTTTCTCCCAATAGGTGGCCGGTGGCAGCAGAACTCCACCCGCTCCCATCACCGGCTCGGCAATCATGGCCGCAACAGTATCGGCGCCTTCGCTCAGAATGCGCTGTTCCAGTGAATCGGCCATGCGACTGGCGAACGCCTCTTCGGTCTCCCCGGGCAGTCCCAAACGATAATAATGGGGACAATCCACGTGCAGGATATTTGCGATGGGCAGATCGAAATCGCGATGATTGTTGGCTAGTCCCGTTAGGCTTGCGCTGGCCACAGTCACGCCATGGTAGGCTTTAATACGGCTCAAGATTTTTTTCTTGCGCGGCCGGCCGAGGGCATTGTTGTAGTACCAGACGAACTTAACCACCGTATCGTTGGCTTCCGATCCCGAATTCACAAAAAACACCTTGGACATGGGAACCGGCGCAATACTCAGCAGCTTTTCGGCCAGTTCGATGTTGATATCGGTGGCTTTATGCGCGAACGTATGGTAAAAGGGCAGCTTTAACATCTGGCGATATGCGGCGTCCGCCAAACGGCGTTCGGAAAAACCCAGACTGACGCACCACAGCCCCGCCAGCCCTTCCAGATACATTTTGCCGTCTTCTCCACGGACAAATACCCCGTCGCCCTCGGTGATCACCAGCGGACCCGCGGACTCATGCAGCTTCAAATTCGTATAAGGATGGATGGTGGTGGCGACGTCCCGGCCGGCCGAATTCGTTTTTGTCATATTCTCGTTCCCAATAGCCTATCATAAACATTGCGCAACAATGCACAAGGTTAGGCGAATCGGCGAACAGCCTGTGGCAAAACGGCTGAGCTTAAGGCCCCTGTGCTCACTCACGTTGCCTTCTCTGTAACGCCGCGAATCCGCTGAGCAACCCGCGTCGGCAAGCGGCCTTGCATCTTTAGATCATGCCACGAATGGACACCCCACGGATGGTTGCGCGGATTGGACCCGGATAAAACGCAAAAAAGGGGGTCGAACTGCGTAATTCTAAGTCGCTTCGCCAGGATTTAGGGTGGAGCGGAAC
>Ga0302326_10008296_pt1 | contig 22937 bp, 16 predicted proteins | sample Palsa_T0_3_FD_202264 | JGI IMG/M metagenome (GOLD analysis project Ga0302326, IMG submission 202264) | Peat permafrost microbial communities from Stordalen Mire near Abisko, Sweden - Palsa_T0_3 | ecosystem: Environmental > Terrestrial > Soil > Palsa > Peat permafrost | place: Sweden: Abisko... | reverse complement strand
GCATGTGCGGCAGGCCCCGCACGCCCGTGGCCAGGTCGTCGGCCAGATCAGGGACCACGTTGACCAGGTGCGCGCTGCAGCCGAGCAGGGCCGCCGCGGCCAGCGCCCACCAGGGCGGCCACGAGGCCGCCGGACCGCCCAGCGTCACGAAGGCGACCAGCAGCGGGAACGCCACCGCGTACGGGACGAAAGACACGACGGTCGCTTTCAGCCGCGCGTTGTAGGCCCAGGCCAGGACCACCGCCGTCAGGTGCACCAGACCCGCCCGCCACCCGGACGCGAACGACAGCGGCACGGCGGCGGTCAGGGCCGCCAGCGCGCATCGGGCGACGGTGCGCCGGGAGACGTCCCCGGCCGCGACGGGCTTGTCCGCCCGGCCGGAGGCCGCATCGCGGCCGGCGTCCAGCCAGTCATTGTGCCAGCCGACGGAGAGCTGCCCGGCCAGCACCGCGGCGGCCACGGCCAGCACGCCGGGCGCGGGGCGCCCGGTGCTCACGGCGAGCGCCACGGCCAGGGCGGTGACCATAACCGTCGGCTCCGGGTGCGAAGCACGAAGCAACGCGAGGGCCGGACCGGTGCGCCGGACGCCGGCCACCTCGATCTGCCTGTCCCCGCCCATGGCGCCAACCTACGCGATGCCAGGATCAGGGGATGACGCCAGTACCATCGCGAGCCAGGAACGACCCCGCCCAGTACGACGACCTAGCCGGTCAGTGGTGGGATCCGCGCGGGACGTTCGCCATGTTGCACTGGCTGGCCCGGGCCCGCGCGGCGCTGGTCCCGCCGGCCACCCGGCCCGGAGCCGTGCTGGTGGACATGGGCTGCGGGGCGGGTCTGCTCGCGCCGCATGTCGCCGGGCTCGGCTACCGGCTGGTCGGCGTGGACCTGACCAGATCCGCCCTGGTGCAGGCGGCCGGGCACGGCGAGGCCGCCGTCCAGGGTGACGTCACCGCCCTGCCGCTGGCCGATGCCTGCGCGGATGTCGTCTGCGCCGGCGAGATCCTCGAGCACGTCACCGACCTGCGCGCCGCGGTGGCCGAAGCGTGCCGGGTGCTGCGCCCGGGGGGAGTCCTGGTCGTCGACACCCTGGCCGCCACCTTCCTGGCCCGGCTGCTGGTCATCACCGTGGCCGAACGGATTCCCGGCGCCGCGCCCCCGGGCCTGCACGATCCGGCGCTGTTCGTCGACCGGAAGGTCCTGGTCGCCGAGTGCGCCCGCCACGGGGTCCGGCTCCAGCTGACCGGGCTGCGCCCCTCGCTGTGGTCGGTGCTGCGCTGGCTGCTGCGCCGGGACACCCCGGCCGTCACGATGGTCCGTACCTGGTCCACCGCCGTGCTCTTCCAGGGCCGCGGCACCAAAGCCCCCGCTGCGTTAGCCTCGGCCTGTGCCTGACCAGCGAGCGGACACCCTGCTGCACCCGTTCGCGGCTGCGATCACATCGAAGTGACCTCGGCCGGGATGCACGCGACAGTCAAGGGTGGCACCAGCGGATGTCATGCCGGTCCGCTGTCGCGGCGCGGCACCCGGGCGGCGTCGTCGCCCTGCCGTCTGCCGCCGCTGGCCTCGCGGGCCTGGTAGGAGGTGACGGTAGCGACCAGTGATGTGTCCAGGGGCGTGGCATGGTCGCCCAGGACCGCGGCGTACGCCGAGTGGTCGACCACCCAGTCCTGCTCGAATTCGTAGCGCATCTCGATCATCTCGCCTGCGGCTGGCACGAACATGCCCGCTAGGCGCAACTGCCAGCCCGTCAGCCGACGCAGCCGGGCGCTGGTGCTGGTGCTAGCGGCGGCTTGCCGTGCGAAGGCCCGGGTAGAGACGGCAGCGGCGCTCGGCACGTGCCACGCCTGGCCCCAGGTCTCGGGAGCCTCGGACAGGCGGACCAGGGCCTCGCCGAAATCGACGACGTAGGTGTAGGTGTGCAGCCGGTCGGGATTACCGGTGACCGCGGCTGGCTTGCCCTTGATCAGAGCCCTGAAGAACCGGTCGCCGACCACGGAGCCGGCTCCGACCTCAGGCCCGAAGAAGTCGGAGGCCCGGCCGGCCACGACCCGCAGTCGGCCGGCCTGATGGGCGTCCTGCAGGTCGCGCCACATCTGGGCCCGGACCGCGCCCTTGCGGGTGGTGGCCAGCAGCGGCAAGTCTGGGGTGAGGGGCCCGGCGGCGGCCCCATAGCCGTAGAGATTCTCCGCCACGACCAGCAGCGCCCCGGCCGTCACGGCCGCATCGACGGCCCTGGCCTGCAGGAGCGGGAACTGCTCGGGCCAGCGGTGGTAGGCAGGCGAGGCGCACTGGAAAATCACCCTCGCGCCCGCCACCGCGGCCGAAGCCTGGGCCGGGTCGGCCAGGTCGGCGCGGCGGGCGATCGCTCCTGCCACGGCCGTGCCGGAACGGGACACGACCGCGGTCTCGATACCCCGGGCGTTCAGGGCTCCGACCACCGCTCGGCCGACCGGTCCGGTACCGAGGACGACGTGAGAGATGGTCATGACGAGCGCTCCAGGTGGTTGGCGCAGATATCGCTCGCCCGGCCGGCAAAGTGGTCCACCTCAGCAGTCTGACACCTCCGGCGCACGGTGCGTCAGCTCGAGGCCGTCGGGCTACGCTACTGCCATGGCGGGTAGATCGCGCCGTGCGCGGATCGAGGACGTACACGAACTGGCCATGCGCATGCCTCATGTCACGGTCGAGTACGGACCGCATGGCAATCCGGTCTACCAGGTCGGGAGCAAATCCTTCGTCTTCTTCCGGAACCCTCGTCCGGACGCCACCGACCCCGGCACGGGCGAGCGCTACCCGGATGTGATCGTGTTCTGGGTGCCGTCGGAGGCTGACAAGCAAGCGTTGGTTCAAGACCAGACGTCTCCGTTTTTCACCACCCCGCACTTTGATGGCCACCCGTCGGTACTGGTGCGGGGCAGCCGGATCGGCGAGCTCACCCTGCCGGAGTTGACCGAAGTAATCCAGGACGCCTGGCTCACTCGAGCATCGCCCACAAGAGCCGCAGCCTGGCTCAAAGCGCACGGTTCATGATCGTGGCCAGATTTGGGCAAAGAGCGCCCGAAACTGGCCACGATCATGGTGTCGCCGGATCAGGCGACCTACCGCTCTTCCGGTGTCATCGCTCGCTTCCGCCTTCTGCCGCCGCTTTCTGGAGGGCCTCCACGACCGAAGGGTCGCCGAGCGTGGTGACGTCGCCGAGCTCGCGACCGTCGGCGATATCACGCAGCAGCCGGCGCATGATCTTCCCGGACCGCGTCTTGGGCAGGTCGGCGGACCAGATCACCCGCTGCGGCCGGGCGAACTTGCCGATCCGCGCGCTTACGTGCTCGCGCAGTTCTTCGACCAGGTCCGGGCCGGGCTCGAGCTCGCCGACGACCGTCACGTACGCCACCACGGACTGGCCGGTCATGTCGTCGTTCACCGCGACGACCGCGGCCTCCGCCACCGCCGTGTGGGCGACCAGTGCCGACTCGATCTCCGCGGTGGACAGCCGGTGGCCGGACACGTTGATGACGTCGTCAATCCGGCCGGTGATCCAGAAGTAGCCGTCCTCGTCCCGGCGAGCGCCGTCCCCGACGAAGTAGGTCCGCGGGCCGAACCGGGAGAAGTAGGTCTCTACGTAGCGGTCCGGGTCGTCGTACAGGGTACGTAGCATGCTCGGCCAAGGCTGGGTGAGGACCAGCAGGCCGGCGCCCTCCCGGACTTCGTTGCCGTTTTCGTCGAGCAGGCTGGCCGATACCCCGGGCAGCGGCCGGGTCGCCGAGCCCGCCTTCATCGGCGTGATGCCGGGCAGCGGCGAGATCATGATCGCACCCGTTTCGGTCTGCCACCAGGTGTCGACCACCGGGCATCGCTCGCCGCCGATGACCGCGTAGTACCACACCCACGCCTTCGGGTTGATGGGCTCGCCGACGGTCCCGAGCAGCCGGAGCGAGGACAGGTCGTGTCGGCCGGGATACTGCTCCCCCCATTTCATGCAGGCGCGGATGGCCGTGGGAGCGGTGTAGAAGATCGAGACCCGGTACTTCTCGACCACTTGCCACCAGGCGTCCTTATCCGGGTAGTCCGGCGCTCCCTCGTACATCACCGACGTGACGCCATTCGCCATCGGGCCGTACACGATGTAGGAGTGCCCGGTGATCCAGCCGACGTCGGCCGTGCACCAGAACACGTCCCGTTCGGTGTCGAGGTCGAAGACCATCGCGGCGGTGGTCGTCACCCCAGTGAGGTAGCCGCCAGTGGTGTGCACGATGCCCTTCGGCTTGGCCGTGGAACCGGACGAGTACAGCAGGAACAGCGGATGCTCGGCCTCCATCGGCTCGGCCGGGCATTCCGGCTCAGCGTCGGCGAGCAGCTCGTGGTACCAGTGGTCCCGGCCGTCCTGCATCTCGCACGGCGCACCCGTGGACCGGACCACGACCACCGTCTGCAGCGTGTCCAGGTCAGCGATCGCCTCGTCGACGGCCTGCTTGACCGGCGCGGTCTTGCCCCGGCGCCGCGCGCCGTCGGCGGTGATGAGCGCCTTGGCCTTCGACACTGCCATCCGCTCCTGCACTGCGGACGGCGCGAAGCCGCCGAATACGACGTTGTGCGGCGCCCCGATCCGGGCGCAGGCGAGCATGGCCACCACGACCTCGGGAATCATCGGCAGGTAGATGCCCACGATGTCGCCCTTGCCGACTCCCCGGGCCTTCAGCGCGTTCGCGAGGCGCTGAGTGTCGGCGAGAATCTGCGCGTAAGTCAGGGTCCGCTGCTCGCCTTGTTCCCCGTGCCAGTAGAACGCGACCCTGTCCCCGTGGCCTGCGTTCACGGTCCAGGCAGTTGTAGGAGGCATTGAGCGTGCCGTCGGCGAACCAGGTGTAGAAGGGGGGATTGCTGTCGTCGAGGACCGCGCGGAAGGGGGTCTGCCAGTCCAGCCGCTGACGTGCCTGTTCAGCCCACCAGGCTGGGGCGTCGCTCGCGGCCTGCTTGTCGATGCCCGGATCTGTCACCTGGGCGCGAGAGGCGAAGTCGGCAGGCGGGGAGAATTCCGTGACGTTCAGCAGCTGGCTGAGCCGTTCTGGCGAAGATGAGGACTGTACCGATGCCGGTGTTGGCATGGCTGGCTCCTTCCTGGGTTAACACGCACTCGTTGCCGCGTTCTCAACCGCGATGCTCGTCGGCGCATCGGCCGCGCCAGCGGTTGAAGCATCCTCGCCCCGGCATAGACAGCAGGCCTGCACACGGGCGGATGGTGCAACGAGCACCGTTTGGGGGCCCGGCTCCTTACGCTTCCCGACAATCTGCGCTGAAACCTTCGATGAACAAAAAACTCGGTCCCAAACCGGCTATCTCTGACCTCCCGGCGCCTGGACCTGGCTGTATCGGATAGATCAAGGGCAGCAGATCTTGAACAACGCATGTCGATGCGTTACGGGTTAGGGAAGCAGATATGGCCTAGTCGGGCAGGAGTCGTGCCGCGGTCAGATAAGGCAGTCGCGGCACGGGTTAGGTTGTTCCTGGAGGTGGTGATCCATGAAACCGTTCGTGATCAACCGGTACGGTCGCCTGGTGTTCCCGGCCAATTTCCTGGGTGACCTGGACTTCTCGGTGCTGGACACGCTGGAGCAGTTCGCGGCGGTGATCGGGCGGGATTTCGAGGCGAAGGCGCCGACCGGCACGGACATCTTGGCCCGGGTCGAGTCCGGGGCTTATCCGGGGCGTTTTGAGCTGCTGCGGGACCTGGGGCAGAACCTGTACTGGGTCAACCGGTACGCGATCACGATGTTTGACAAGCGGCCGACGCGATGGCGTGACCTGGCCAAGGGTCGCGAGGATGTGTTCTTGCCGGTGCTGACGCCGTGGGAGGACAGCGCACGCAAGGTGGCCGCGGTCGAGCGGGCCTTCCGTGCGCTGCCGGCGACGTGGGATGCCGGTACCGAGAACCGGGTGTTTGACCTGCTGTTCGACTTGTTCCGCACCAAGCTGCACCACGCCACCGAGCTGCCCGCGATCAAGCCGACCGTGGCCGGGTTCCTGGCTGCGCCCGGCGCGCTGACGTTCGTGATGCCGGATTATGACCCGGACTATCCGATGTTCCGGACCGAGGACATCATCGATGCTCACGAGGACGTCCCGGAGCTGGAAGCGCTGATGCGCTGGGCGATGGTGCTGCACAACCAGTACCCGTGGGACCGTTCCCGGACCGAGCTGCGCGGGGCCGGCGGGATCGGCGACGATGATTTCGTGGTCGCCTTCCACCCGCGCAATCGCGACGTGATGGCCTTCATCGACCGGGTCAAGAGCCCGGGTCGCGCTGGCGCTGGCCAGGACGCTCCGGCCCGGCGCGAGCCGATCGAGGCGGTCGCGCCCGTGACGCCCTACCCGCCGGTGCGGGTCGCCGACGCGTTCGCGATCCAGCCGAGGTTCGAGGCGCTGGCCGTCGTGCGCGGCGAGCACGTCTGCGACAACACCGACGTGATCAGGAACGCGAGCCCGTCCTGGTCGCCGATGAGCGCCGGCGAGATCAGCGCTAAGACCGGTATCGAGCAGCGCCGTTACACCAGCCGGGAGCCTGAGCAGCTGGCCTTGCACGCGGCCCGGGCCGCGCTGGCCAAGTCCGGCCGTTCCCCGGCGGAGATCGGCGCGATCGTGGTCAGCACCTGCACGAGCAACCGGCAGATCCCGTCGACGGCGTGCTGGCTGTCCGGTGAGCTTGGCCTGCTGCAGACCCATGCCTCGGTGGACATGGTCGCGGCCTGCGCGGGTCTGCCCTACGGGCTGGCCGAGGCCGTCCGGCAGCTCCAGGAGGTCGCCCGGCCCGTCCTGCTGGTCTGCGTGGAAAAGTTCTCCGACAAGATCGGCAACGTCCGCACCTCCCGGATGATCTTCGGGGACGGTGCCGCGGCGATGGTCATCGGCCCGGCCCGCGCCGGGGAGGCCGGGGACGTGGAGGTGGTGCAGACCTACGCGAGCGGGCCGCATAGCGAGGTCAACTCGATTATATGGCCGAATTCCGAATTCGACGGCGACATCACCGTGTACGGGCCCGAGGTCAAGTCGCTGGTCCAGCGCTACCTGGTCCAGATGCTCGGCGAACTCAAGGCCCAGCCAGATCCGGACAACCCGGAGCGCACGTTGCTTGAGAGCATCGACCTGATCATCCCGCACCAGGCCAACAAGACGATGATCCTGAACCTGGCCGGGAAGGCCGGGCTGTCGGCGGACCAGCTGTACTTCAATGTCGAGAAGATGGGCAACGTGTCCGCGGCGAGCATCCCCATCGCGGTCTACGACGCGGTGCGCGACGGTGTGATAACCCGCCCGGCCCGGGTCTTCGCGCCCGGATTCGGGGCGGGCGCGGTCGGCGGTTACGCGGTGATGCGCATCGATCCCGCGATCGTCGCCGACGAAGTCGCGCTGGACGTCGCCGAGGATGCCGGAAGGTCCGCGGCGCCGTCGGCCGGGAGCACTAGCGACGACATCCACGCCGCCTTCGGAGGCTGACGTATGAGCCAGGGACCCGCCTTTGCCTTCAAGCGCGTCGCGGTCGTCAACCGGGGCGAGCCGGCCATGCGGCTGATCAACGCCGTCCGGGAGTGGAACGAGCAGGGCCGGCCGGTGCTGCGGGTCATTGCCGTGTACACCGCCGCCGACCGGCACGCGACCTTCGTCCGCGAGGCCGACGAGGCGGTGCTGATCGGCCCGGACAACCCTGACGCCGCCTTCGCCGGGAGCCCGTATCTGGACTACGCCGAGCTAGAGCGGGCGCTGCGCAAGTGCCGCGCCGACGCGGTCTGGCCCGGCTGGGGCTTCGTCTCGGAGAAGGCCGAGTTCGCCGAGCTGTGCGACCGGCTGGGGATCACCTTCATCGGCCCGTCCGCGGACGTCATGCGCCGGCTCGGCGACAAGATCGAGTCCAAACGGCTGGCCGAGCAGGTCGGCGTGCCGCTCGCGGCGTGGAGCGGCGGCCCGGTCGACGGCCCGGCCGAAGCACGGACCGCGGCCTCCTCGATCGGCTACCCGCTGATGGTCAAGGCGACCGCGGGCGGCGGCGGACGCGGCATCCGCCTGGTGCGGCGGCCCGAGGACCTGGACGAGGCGTTCGAGCGCGCCAGCTCAGAGGCGGGCAAGACGGCCGGGGACGCGACGGTGTTCCTGGAGCGGGCGATCCGCGGCGGCCGGCACGTCGAGGTGCAGGTCGTCGCCGACGCCGAGGGCGCCGTGTGGACCCTGGGCGTCCGGGATTGCAGCGTGCAGCGGCGTAATCAGAAGGTGATCGAGGAGTCGGCCTCCACCGCGCTGGACGCCGAGCAGGAGAAACTGGTCCGCTCCCATGCCGCCGACCTGATCCGGGCGGCCGGCTACGTCAACGCCGGGACGGTGGAGTTCCTGTTCGAACCCGGCCAGCAGCTGCTCTCGTTCCTTGAGGTCAACACCCGGCTGCAGGTCGAGCACCCGGTCACCGAGGCCACCACCGGCGTCGATATCGTCAAGCTGCAGCTGCACATCGCGGCGGGCGGCACGCTGGCTGAGATCGGCACCGCCGAACCGCCGGTGCACGGGCACGCCATCGAGGCCAGGCTGACCGCCGAGGACCCAGAACGCGACTTCGCTCCCGCGCCCGGCCTGATCGAGCACCTCGCGCTGCCCGCCGGCCCCGGCATCAGGGTCGACACCGGGGTCGCGGCGGGTGACGTCATCCCGCCGCAGTTCGACTCCATGATCGCCAAGGTGATCGCCTGGGGCCGGGACCGGGCCGAGGCGCGGGCCAGGCTGTCCCGCGCGCTGCGGCAGACCACCACTGTCATCAGGGGCGGGACCACGAACAAGGCTTTCCTGCTTGACCTGCTGTCCCGGCCGGAATTCGTGCGCGGTGAGGTCGATACGACCTGGCTGGATGCGATGATGGCCGACGGGTACGCCCCGCCCCGGCGGGTCGACGTTGCCCTGCTGGCTACGGCGTTCGAGGCGTACGAGGCGTACGCGGGGAGCCAGCAGGACCACCTGTTCGCCTCCGCCGAGCGCGGCCGCCCCGAGGTCGGGCACGAGACGTCGCTCCAGGTCGATGTCCGGGCCGGCGGGCAGGCCTACCGGCTGCGGGTGTCCCGGACCCGGCCGCGCCGGTATCAGGTGGAACTCGATGACCGTTCGGTGGAGGTCGACGTCGAGCGATCGGGCCGGTTCGAGCTGCGGCTGAGCGTCGGCGACGAAAGCTTCGACGTGCTCTCGGTCGCTCAGGGCCCCGACTACCTCGTCGAGGTCGACGGCGCGGTGCACCGGATCTCTGGCGGCGAGGCCGGACTGGTCCGCGTCCCGGCCCCGGCCATGGTGGTGGCCATCCCGGTCGCGGTCGGTGACGAGGTCGCGGCAGGCGACGTCGTGGCCGTGGTGGAGAGCATGAAGCTGGAGACCGCGCTGCGGGCCCCCGTGGCCGGCCGGGTCGCCGACCTGTACGCCGACGTCAACACCCAGGTCGAGAGCGGCGCCAAGCTGATCCGGATCGAACCGGACGCCGATGAGGCCGACGACGCGAAGTCGGACGCCCGGGCCGACCTGAGCGCGCTGACCAGCGCGGTCGCCTCTGAGCGCGACCCGGCCGAGACCGTCGCCGACGCGCTGGCGGCGCTGCGCTCCGGCGTGCTCGGCTTCGACCTCGACGAGGCTGCGGCCAGACGGCAGCTGGACAGGCTGGCCGCGGCCCGAGCCGATCTGGCCGCCGACGACTCGCCCGCGGACGACTCGCAGCCGTCTGCCGGCGACTCCCAGCTGCTGGCCGCCGAGGCGGAAATCCTGCGGATCTTCGCCGACGTGTCCGCGCTGTGGCGCAACCGCCGGACCTCCGGCGAGTCCGAGGCCGGCGACGAGGCCGCCGTGGACGCCGAGGCGGCCCGGAACCCGCAGGAGTATCTGCACGCCTACCTGCGGTCGACCGACGCCGACGCCGAAGGCCTGCCCGAGTCGTTCCGGATCAAGCTGCGCCGGACCCTGGCCCATTACGGCCTCACCGACCTGGAGCCGTCGGCCGAACTGGGGCCGGCCCTCTACCGGATCTTCCTGGCCCACCGCCGGGCGGCCGCGCAGGTGCCGGCGGTGGCGGAACTGCTGCGGTGGCGGCTGCGGCACCCCGAATCACTGCCGGACGATGCCCGCGACGATTACCGGCGGGTCGTCGATCAGCTGGTGTCGGCCACTCAGCTGCGGCATCCGACGATCGGCGACCTGGCCAGGCAGGTGCGTTACCGCTGCTTCGACGCCCCGCTGATCGCCGCCGAGCGGGCCCAAGCCCAGCAGCAGGTGCGCGCCGAACTCGACCGGCTATCGCCGGACCCGCAGGCCAGGGCGGCCCAGATCGACGCCATCGTCGCCTCGGGCGAGGAGATCCTCGGCGTCTTCGCCGAGCGGCACCACGCCGTCATGCTCGAGGTGATGACCCGGCGCTACTACCGGATCAGGCCCCTGAAGAACGTCCAGGTCACCGAGCGGGGCGGCCGGCCGCTCCTGACCGCCGAGTATGTCCACGACGGACGCGACTACCAGGTCATCGCGACCGTGGCCGACGGCAGCGAAAACGTGTCCTGGACCGACCTGCTCCCTGATGAACTCCCGTCCGGCCGCACCGCGCTCGTCGATCTCTACGTCACCTCCCAGGCGCCCGAGGCCGACGGCGACGCCGGCCCCGGCGCCCGCGCGGACCAGATCCGCGGCCAGCTCGGCTCCATCCCGGCCGCCGTCGGACGGGTCGCGGTCGCGGTCCGCCGGGCTGACGGGGAGAACCGCGGCGGCCCGGGCTGGTTTACCTTCTATGACGATCCGAACGGGACGGTGGCCGAAGACCGGGCGCAACGCGGCTGGCATCCGATGGTCGCCGAACGGCTGGGCTTGTGGCGCTTCTCCGGATTCGAGCTGACGCGGCTGCCCGCGGCCCCCGACGTGCACCTGTTCCGCATCCAGGGCCGCGAGGTACCCGACGATCAGCGCCTCATCGCGCTCGCCGACGTCCGCGACCTGACCGTCCTGCGCGACGAGGACGGGCAGATCCGCGGCCTGCCGCAGCTTGAGCGCATCCTCGACGCCTGCCTGGACAGCCTGCGCGCCGCCCGCTCCGCCCACCGCGAGCTGGCGAAGCTGGACTGGAACCGCGTCAAGCTCTATGTCTGGCCGGTCATAGACGTGCCGCTCACCGAGCTCGACCAGGTCATCCGCTCGCTGGCGCCGCGCACCGAGGCCCTGGGGCTCGAGCAGGTGATGGTGCAGTTCCGGACGGCCGACGGCCAGGCCGCGAACGCGCAATCCCGCGAGCTGACGCTGCGGATGTCCCGCCCGCCGGGGGCGGGGCTGACGCTGCGCATCACCGACCCGCCATCCGAGCCGCTACGCGAGCTGAACTCCTACACCCAAAAGGTGATCCGGGCCCGCCGCCGCGGGGCCGTGTACCCGTACGAGCTCATCCCGCTGATCACCCGCTCGCCTGACTCCGGCGGCACCCCGGGCACGTTCACCGAGTACGACCTCGACGACACCGGTGCCACGGTACCGGTGGACCGTGCTCCGGGCCGCAACACCGCGAACCTGGTCCTTGGTGTGGTCAGCACGTCCACGAAGCGGTACCCCGAGAGAATCCGCCGGGTCGTCCTGCTGGGCGACCCGACGCGCGCGCTGGGTGCGCTCGCCGAGCCCGAGTGCCGTCGGATACTCGCGGCCATCGGCCTGGCGCGGCGCCTGCACGCCCCGGTGGAGTGGTTCGCCATCTCGGCGGGGGCGAAGATCTCGATGGATTCGGGCACCGAGACCATGGACTGGATCTCCCGGGCGCTGCGCGGGATCGTCGAGTTCACCCAGGACGGCGGGGAGATCAACGTCGTGGTCACCGGGATCAACGTCGGCGCGCAGCCGTACTGGAACGCCGAGGCCACCATGCTCATGCACACCAAGGGCATCTTGATCATGACCCCGGACTCGGCCATGGTCCTGACCGGAAAGCAGTCGCTTGACTACTCTGGCGGGGTCTCCGCCGAGGACAATTTCGGCATCGGCGGCCACGACCGGATCATGGGCCCCAACGGCGAGGCGCAGTACTGGGCTCCCGACCTGTCCACCGCGGTCGACGTGCTGCTCACGCACTACGAACACACCTACATTGCGCCCGGCGAACGCTTTCCCCGCCCGGCCCCGACCGCTGATCCGGCCGACCGGGATATTTCCACCTCGCCGCACAACGCCCCCGGCGGCGACTTCAGCGCGCTCAGCGAGATCTTCGATCCGGCCAGCAACCCCGAGCGCAAGAAGCCCTTCGACGTGCGCTCGCTGGTGTCCGGCGTGGTCGATGCCGACCACCCGGCGCTTGAGCGCTGGGCGGACATGGCCGACGCCGGGTCGGCCGTGGTGTTCGACGCGCACCTGGGCGGGCAGCCGGTCGAGCTGATCGCCTTTGAGTCACGCCCGCTGCCACGCCACGGGTCCGACCCGGTGGACGGTCCGTCCCAGTGGACGGCCGGCACGCTGTTCCCCCGCTCGTCGAAGAAGACAGCGCGGGCGATCAATGCGGCCAGCGGGAACCGCCCGGTGGTGATCCTGGCCAACCTGTCGGGGTTCGACGGGTCGCCGGAATCGCTCCGCCAGCTCCAGCTGGAATACGGCGCCGAGATCGGCCGCGCGGTGGTCAACTTCGACGGCCCGATCGTGTTCTGCGTGGTCTCCCGCTATCACGGCGGGGCGTTCGTCGTGTTCTCCGGGACCCTCAACGACAACATGGAGGTCGCCGCCGTCGAGGGCTCCTATGCCTCGGTGATCGGCGGCGCGCCTGCCGCTGCGGTGGTGTTCGCCGCCGAGGTCAACAAGCGCACCAGCGCCGATCCCCGGGTGGCCGGCCTGCAGACCCGCATCGCCGAGGCCACCGCTAACGGCGACGACGCCTCGCGGCTGCGGGCCGAGCTGGCCTCAGCCTGGCCCGCCGTGCACTCCGAGAAGCTCGGGCAGGTCGCTGACGAGTTCGACAACGTGCACAGCATCGAGCGGGCCCGCGACGTGGGCTCGGTCCATACCATCGTCCCCGCCGCCCGGCTGCGACCCTACCTCATCGACGCGGTGCAGCGAGGGATGCAACGCACGCTCACCGCGCTCGGCGAACAGCAGGCCGCCCCCAGGCACCAAAGTAGGCAAGCCTAGGCAGCCACCTCAGCCAGGTCAGCTGCCTCAGCAGCCAGGTCAGCTGCGTCGGCCAGGTCGCCGGAACCGCCGAGGCTGGCGGCCCCCGCGAGGCTGGCGTAGCGGCCATGGCGGGCCATGAGGCTGGCGTGGTCGCCGGCTTCGACGACGCGGCCGTGATCCAGCACGACGATCTGGTCGGCGTTGCGCACGGTGGAGAGCCGGTGGGCGATGGTGATGGTGGTCCGGCCGCGGGCGAGGGCGTCGAAGGCCTTCTGGACGGCACGCTCGGTTTCGGTGTCCAGGGCGCTGGTGGCCTCGTCGAGCACGAGCACGCGCGGGTCCCGCAGCAGGGTCCGGGCGATGGCGATGCGTTGCTTCTCTCCGCCGGAGAAGCGGTACCCGCGGGACCCGACCATGGTGTCGTAGCCGTCCGGGAGCCCGGCGATCAGATCGTGGATCTGGGCGGCCCGGGCCGCGTCTTCGATCTGTTCGTCGGTGGCCTGCGGCTTGGCGTAGCGCAGGTTCTCCCGCACCGTGGTGTGCAGCAGGTAGGTCTCCTGGCTGACCACGCCCACGATGTCGGCGAGGTCGCGGAGCCTGATGTCGCGGATGTCGATGCCGTCGATGCGGACGGTGCCGCTGCTGGGGTCGTACAGCCGGGCGGTCAGCGAGGCGAGGGTGGTTTTGCCCGATCCGGTCTCGCCGACCAGAGCCAGCGTGCTTCCGGCCGGAACGTCCAGGTTGACTCCCGTCAGCGCGGCCCGGTCAGCGCCGGGATAGGCGAAGCTGACGTCCTCGATCCGAACGAGCCCGGTGACCTGCGCCGGGTCAACCTCGACCGGGTCAACGGGGTCGTCGACCTCGACGGGCAGATCAAGGTACTCGAAGATCCGCGCGAACAGGGCCAGCGAGCTGATCACCGAGACGCTCGTGTTGAGCAACCCGGTCAGCGGCCGGAACAGGCTGTTCTGCAAGGTGGTGAAGGCGATCAGGGTGCCGATGCTGATCTTGCCCGTGGTGGACGACTGCAGGCCGGCGGTCTCGTAGATGATGGCCGGGATCGCGGCGAAGATGATGCTCAGCGAGGCCATCCGCCAGCGGCCGGCTAGCTGGGAGCGCAGCTCAAGGTCGATCAGCCGGGCCGAGGAAGCGGTGAACCGCTCGATCAGGGCCGGGCCGGTGCCCATGGTCTTGGCCAGCTGGATGCCGTTGACCGACAGGCCTTCCTCGATGGTGACGTTCAGGTCGGCCAGTTCCCGCTGCTGCTGGGTGGTGATGGCCCGCCGCATCCTGGCGACCTTGCGGGTCAGGTAGATGGCGGGCGGCATGACGACCAGCGAGATGAGGGAGAGCTTCCAGGACAAGACGGCCATGGCGACCGCGGTGGCGACCGCGGTGGTGAGGTTGGAGGCGATGGAGGTCGCGGTCGAGGTCACGACCGCTTCCATCCCGCCGATGTCGTTCTGGATGCGGGACTGGACTTCGCCGGTGCGGGTGCGGGTGAAGAACGCGATCGACTGCCGCTGCAGGTGACCGAACACGGCGGTGCGCAGTCCGTGCATGACCTGCTGGCCGACCTTGGTGCTGATCCAGGTCTGGATCACGCCCAGGGCCGAGGTGATCGCGGCCACCGCGACCATGCCGATGACCAGCCAGGTCAGCAGCCGCACGTTCTTGTCCGGCCACGCGTTGTCGATAACCGCGCGGAGCAGGAACGGGGAGGCCAGGCTGACGATGGAGGAAGCGACGATGATGGCGGTGACGATGGCCAGCGGCCAGCGGTAGGGGATGAAGAGCTGGCCGATACGGCGCAGCGATACCTCGCGGGCTTGTGCCTTTTCCGCGGCGGTAACGGTCCGGGAGCCGCGGCCGCGGCCCGGCTGATGGGTGTCTCGATTCGTGGGTGGTGACGCCAAGGATTTCTCGATTCTGTCGGGGGTCGGACGGGTTCGGGCCTGCGCTCGGACGCGCGGGTTCCGCCAGCACGATATTGTTGAGGTTACCTCAATGTGAGGTTACAACGCTAGATGCTGATACCCTATTCCCGTGACTCAGGACCGCGACTCAGCCGGCGACGAGACCTTGGCCGAGGCGTTCTGGTCCGTCGCCCGCCAGCTGCGGGAAACCTCCGCCAAGACCCTGGCGCCCTGGGACATCAACCCTTCTCAGCTGCGGGCTCTGCGTGTGCTCACGCGTCGCGGGACGATGCGCCTCTCCAAGCTGTCGGAGTATCTGCACATCGCGCCGCGCTCGGCCACCGAGGTGGTAGACGCCCTCGAATCCCGGGGTCTGGTCCGGCGGAGCCCCGACCCCGACGACCGGCGGGCCACCTTGGTCGAGGCGACCGAGCATGGCCTCGACGTCCTCGAAGCGGTCCGCGGCACCGAGGCGGGGCGGGTCTTCGGCCGGCTGAGCCAGGAGGACCGCGCCCACCTGGCCCGGATCCTCCGTCAGCTCCGGGACTGAGCGCCATCCCGCCGGCCGGCGGCACTCGGGTCAGCCGGTGACAGGCTCCTTCGTCTCCCCGTTGAGGGGCACAGGCGCCGCGCTGACGGGAACGGCGTTCAGGGCGGCGTTGGCGGGCAGGTCGGCGGGCATGGCGAGCGCGGGCAGCGCGGGCATGGCCGGCAGGCTCCGGTCGGGCTGAGCTTGGACAGCCGGAGGTTCGGCTTCGGCGGCGGCCGGGCTGACGTTCCGGGCGGCGCGGTCGAAGAAACGCAGCAGCTCCACCGGGATCGGCATGACCAGGGTGCTGTTCTTCTCGGCGGCGACCTCGACGACGGTCTGCAGCAGCCGCAGCTGCAGGGCGGCCGGGTCGGCGGACATGACCGTGGCGGCCTGGGCGAGCTTCTTGGACGCCTGGTATTCGCCGTCGGCGGAGATGATCCGCGCGCGGCGTTCGCGTTCGGCTTCGGCCTGGCGGGACATCGACCGTTTCATCGAGTCGGGCAGCGAGATGTCCTTGACCTCGACCCGCTCGACCCGGATACCCCACGGTTCCTCGGTGGGAGCGTCGATGACCTCTTTGAGCTTGGCGTTGACCTTGTCGCGCTCGGACAGCAGCTGGTCCAGGTCGCTGTGGCCGATCACCGACCGCAGCGAGGTCTGGGCGACCTGGGACACCGCGAAGGTGTAGTTCTGCACGTTGATGAGCGCCTTGACCGGGTCGATGACCCGGTAGTACACGACCGCGTCCACCCGGACGGTGACGTTGTCCCTGGTGATGCCCTCCTGGCCGGGCACGGCCGCGGTGATGATCTGCATATTGACCTTGCGGAGCCGGTCAGAGATCGGGTTAACCCAGGTCAGGCCCGGTCCGCGTAGGTCGGGTAGCATTTTGCCGAAGCGGAAGACGATGCCTTGCTCGTACTGATTAATGACCTTGAAGCCGAACATATCGGCCGTCCCATCCCTGGCGCATGGTGCGCCGGGCTCACCTGGCCCGCGGACGGCACCGGCGTGACTGCCGACGTTCGAAATGCCCCGGGCCCACCTGTATTATCGCACAGCGCCAGCACCCACTGGTGTGGGTAAGGTGACCCTCCTGAGCGCCCGGCGTCCGGACTTCGGTGCACGCCGCAGAACTATCGTGGTAGGGTGTGTCCCATCTGGTTGTAGTGGAAATTCGTGTTCGTGTCACAGCGCCTGCGAAGTTCTGACAGCGGGCGCCGCGGATTTCCAGAGTCCGGCTTTTGAATACAGGCGGCCGTAGCAGCGGGGGTCCGCACATGCGGGTCCCGGAAGTCGTTTAGTAGGAGAAAGCACAAATGCCTCAGGGTACAGTCAAGTGGTTCAACGCCGACAAGGGCTATGGTTTCATCGCCCCCGACGACGGCACGAGCGATGTCTTCGTTCACCACTCAGTAATTCAGGCTGACGGTTACCGTAGCCTCCAGGACAACCAGCGGGTGGAGTTCACCGCCAGCCAGGGCACCAAGGGCCCGCAGGCTGACAGCGTCCAGCCGATCTGATTATCTCAGCACAGCGCAGGGAGCCTAGCCGACGGCTAGGCTCCCTGTTTGCGTCACCCTCACGGTCGGCATCGCCAACTTAAGGCCCCGCTCCTGCGGAATGCTTTGTGAGCTGCCATCCTGATGCCATGCCTTCTGTAGCCGGTCCTGCTGAAACCGGACCACCTGAATCCGCAGGTCATCATGGCCGTTCCCAGGCCTCGGCGTCGGCTACGACCAAACTGCTCGTGTCCTTCGGCGTGGCGATAATCGTGGGAGCGGTCGCCGCGGTATCGGGGATGGGCCGGGCCTCGCCCTTGGTCGCGTGGGACATCCTGGCCCTGGTCTTCTGCAGCTGGGTCTGGTTTACCCTCTGGCCGCTCGATGCGACCTCGACCGCGCAGCACGCCCTGCGTGATGACCCCAACCGCGATCTGGCTGACCTGATCCTGCTCGGCGCGGCCATCGCCAGCCTGGCCGCGGTGGGGTGGGTGCTGTTCCGGGCCGGTAACGCCAACGGCGACCTGAAGTATCTGGAGGCCGGTTTCGCGCTGGTCTCGGTCTTCTTGTCCTGGACCCTGGTGCACACGGTGTTCACCCTGAAATATGCCCGCCTCTATTACTCGGGCGAGACCGGCGGGATCAGCTTCAACGAGACCGAGGCCCCGGAATACAGCGACTTCGCCTATCTCGCCTTCACGATCGGGATGACCTTCCAGGTCTCGGACACCAACATCGGGACCAAGCCGATCCGGCGCACCGCGCTGCGGCACGCCTTGATGTCGTTTCCGCTGGGGGCCGTGATCATCGCGACGTCGATCAACCTGATCTCCGGCCTGGCTAAATAATTCGCGCTGGAGCCGAGACGGGGCGCGGTTTACCGCTGGCCCGCGCCCGTCGGCCCGGCAGCAATTCCTGCATAAACGAATGCGCCGACGGATCTATAACCGGCGCAGCATAAGGACGATAAGCACGATGATGACGATGACGACGACGGTTCCGATGCCGATATACATGGGGTTGCCTCTCCTGGCTCGGCCGGCGGTGCCGGCGTGTCCCAAGCGACTACCCGGCCCGGCCCCGGCTAATCGAGCGGGACCGCTCGACCGCATCCCCGACGGGTCCGCGCGTCGGCCCGAACCTGGCTTAACGGCTGCTCAGCCGCCGTCCCAGGGCGCGATCAAAAGGGCGAAAAATCTTTTTTGCCGAACGGGCGTGGTGCTTCCGCACGCCACGCCAAACGCCCGTCCGGTGGAAATGACACCCCAGGGGTTATTAGGACCCGCCGTTGGCCGAACGACGGACCAGGCGCACCTTGGCATTCGGGTGCTCCCGCCACGTGTTCGCGCCCGAGACCGCCGCCGTCTTGGCCTGCTCCCATTTGAGCTTCGCGATCTGGCTCGGTGGCGTTTCCAGCTCCCGGATCCAGGCCCGGGTCGCGGCGACGACATGCGAGCCGGCCACGGTCAGGCCGGCCAGCGCGACCACGGCGCCGATCCCGACCAGGATTCCGCCTGCGATCAGCGGCCCGGATTCCAGCTTCGGCCAGGCCCCGGCGGGCTGATAGTTCGTTGCGGTGTTAGCCATGGTGCCAGACTAACCCCGGGCCGCGCTCGAGGGAATCCGGCACCTCCACGGGAGGGGCTATGCGCGGCGCTGACGAAGCAGCAGCCGGCGTTCGTCCTCGTCGTAGCCGCCCCAGATGCCGTAGCCCTGGTGGGTGTCCAGGGCGAACGCCAGGCAGGACGGCCGTACCTGGCAGCGCTCGCAGACCGACTTGGCCTCCTTGATTTCCGTCAGGGCCAGGCCGGCCTTCCCGATCGGGAAGAACAGGTCGGTGTCCAGGAAGCGGCAGGCCGCGCCCTCACGCCAGGAGGCACGGCCGTCTCGGCCTGGGTGCGCCGGGCGCGCTCGTCGCTGATGGGCGGCTGGGTCTGGCGAGGCGGTAACGGTCACGACTTCCTCCTGTGGGCGGGTCATGCTGTGGCGCCGGGTTCGCCCTGGTGCGCGAAGTCCTTGCCTCGGATCGCGGCCAGCGACACCACGCCGGATACCAGCGCGATGATGGCCGCGACCAGAAGGATCTGGTTCAGCCCGGTGGTGAAGGCGGTCCGGGTGATCGCGCCCACGGCCTGCCTGGCGGGCGCGGGCAGCTTGGCGATCACCGGTCCGATCTCCCCGGATTGCACGGCGGTGGCGATCCGCGGACCGCTGCGGGCCAGCCCGGGTACGGCGCTCACCTTGGCCAGCACCTCACTGTTGACCTGGTTGGAGAACAGCGTCCCCAGCAGCGCGATGCCGGTGGCGATGCCGACCTGGCGGAAGGTGGAGTTGATGCCCGAGGCCATGCCGGCCCGCTGCGGTGCCACCACGCCGACGGCGGTGGATGCCAGCGGCGGGTTGACCAGGCCGACGCCGATGCCGCCCACGATCATGCCGGGGATCAGGTGGGTCCACGCTGAGCCCGCGTCCAGGCCGCGCATCAGCAGCAGCCCGGCCCCGACGATGAGCAGGCCGGGGCCGATGAGCAGCCGGACCGGCACCCGGGAGGTCAGCCTGCCGGCCACGGTGGAGGTGAGCAGGATGCCGCCGGAGATGACCATCAGCCGGACCCCGGTGCCCAGCGGGGAGTACCCCAGGATGTCCTGGACGTACAGCACCAGGTAGAGCAGCATCGAGAAGATCGAGGCGCTGAGCCCGAACGCCGCCACCGACCCGCCGGCGAAGGTCGGCAGCCGGAACAGGGTCAGGTCGAACATCGGCGCCGCGCTGCGCAGCTCGACGACGACGAAGACCGCGAGCAGCACGGCCGCGGCCGCGAAGCAGCCGAGCACCAGGGCGTCGGTGAAGGAGCGCTGGTTCGACTCGATCAGCCCGTAGACCAGGCTCGACAGCGCGACGGTGAACAGCGAGAAGCCGGCCCAGTCGGGGCGGCTCGCGTGCGGGGCGCGTGATTCGGCCACCTTGAGCACGCTGATGATGACGGCGGCGATGCCGATCGGCGCGTTGACGAAGAAGATCCACCGCCAGGACAGGCCCGTGGTCAGCAGCCCGCCCAGCAGCGGGCCGATGGCCACCGCCAGCCCGGTCACCGCGCCCCACACCCCGAACGCGACCCCGCGGTCCTTGCCGCGGAACGCGTCGGCCAGCAGCGCGAGCGACACCGCGAACATGATCGCCCCGCCGGCCCCTTGCAGGGCCCGGGACAGCTGCAGCATCAGCGTGCTGGCCGCGAAGCCGCACAGCGCCGACGCCAGGGTGAACACGACCAGGCCGATCAGGTACAACAGCCGCCGGCCGTACATGTCCGCCAGGCTGCCCGCGGTCAGCAAGAACGCGGCCAGGGTCAGCGCGTACGCGTCCACGATCCACTGCAGATCCGAGAAGCTGGAGTTCAGCGCCTGCTGGATATCCGGCAGCGCCACGTTGACGATCGTGACATCCAGCAGCAGCATGAACGTGCCCAGGCACACCGCGACCAGCGTCCACCACTTGTTCCCGCGCTGGCTGGTGTCCCGGCGGTGCTGGCCGCGGCCGGGCGGATCCTGCTCGGACAGAGCGGTCCGTGGTTCGGTCAAGACAGGCTCCTTGTGGCTTGGGCCAGAAAGACAGGATGATCTTCCAGTGTTCCACTCTGCCAGGCGTTGCCTGGGCAGTGATCACCCGCCGCGCCGGACAGCCGTTGCGGCGGCCAGCAGGCCCCCGTCACCATGGCCACCGGACATTCTCCGCCGCGGTGACCGGATCGCCGCTCAGCACCCGGGCGTGCACGGCGGCGGCGAGTTGCGGCGTGGCACCGGCTCCCGCCAGCGCCAGCGGAGCGCGCCCGGCGAGCTCGGTGAGCTGCGCAGCGAGCGTCTCGAAGGTCGGTGCGCAGGTCGCGGCCAGCACGACGAGGTCCGGCTGGCTCGCTTCGACCGTCCGGGTGAGCTCCTCGACCGGGGTGTTGCCCCCGAGGTAGTCGATCCTCCACCCGGTGCGGTTCAGCACGATGCCGAAAACCATTAGCCCGAGGTCGTGCAGCTCTCCCGGCGGGCAGGCCAGGACGGCGCGCGGGCCGTGCCCGCTGCCCCAGCCGCGGGCCAGCCCGGCGAGCCGCCCGCGGATGACATTGCTGGCGAAGTGCTCCTGGCAGATGCTGGCGGTGCCCCGCGCCCAGCGCTCCCCGAGCTCGGCCAGGTACGGCATCACCACCTCCCTGAGCATCGCCGGTAGTGAGAGATCGGACACCAGCCGGTCAAGAACGGCCTGGGCGGCCGGCTCGTCGAAGGCATCGAGGGCACGCCCGAGGGCGCCAGACAGCTCACTTGCGATCGAGGGGACGCGATCCGGCCCGGCGGCCTGCTCCGGACCGCCCCGGCCGGAATCACCGCGTGCCCCGCTGTCCTCGCCGAGCACTTCTCGCGCCGCCTCGGCGGCCGACAGGCCACGGGCGAGATGGGCCTGCATCCGGCGCACTCGCAGCGCGTCCGCCTCGGAGTACAACCGGAAGCCGCCCGCGGAGCGTCCGGGCTGAAGAAGTCCGTAGCGGCTCTCCCACGCCCGCAGGACGTGGTCGCTGACGCCGAGGCGCCGGCTCAGCTCGCCAATGCGCAGCACCGGCGGACCTTCTGATGAGTCCACGCCAACACTCTACAGTTATTAGACAGACATTTGACAATCTCTAGCTATGAAGGTCAGTTCTGCGGCGTGGACCCCTCCTCCCCTCCCGGTCCCGGCCAGAGTGAGGGAAGCTGGATGCCATGGAGTGGACGGGACAGGTCTACGCGGACGCCCCCACCGTGGCGGCGGAGATTTACGTCGAAGCCCCGCTGGAGCGGGTGTGGCCCCTGGTGAGTGACATCTTCTTGATGCCAGGGCTGAGTGCCGAGCTGCGGCAGGTGGAGTGGCTCGGCGGGGCCACCGGCCCCGCGCTCGGGCATCGTTTCACTGGCCGCAACGCCAATCCGATGCTGGGGGAGTGGGAGACGGTCAGCACGATCGTGGCGTGCGATGAGCCTCGCTGTTTCGCGTGGGCCGTGGGGGATCCTGACTATCCCAGCACGACCTGGCGGTTCACCCTGCGCCCGGACGGGCCGGGCACGGTGCTCGAGCAGTGGGCGCAGCTGGGGCCGGGCCGCTCCGGTCTTAACCTGGCGATCGACGCGATGCCGGAGAAGGAACGCAAGATCGTGTTCGTGCGGCTGCGCGATATCGAAGCCGGCCTGACGAGCAACCTGGCGGCGATCAAGAAGCTGGCGGAGACGGCCCCGTGAGGAGGGGTCCCGGGATGCGGACCGCGACGACCGTCGAGGGCTCGGGCGGGAACTGGGCCGAGATCACCGAGTTCGCCTGCGAGGCCGAGAAACTGGGCCTGGACATCTGCTGGGTCGCGGAGGCATGGGGGAGCGACGCTCCCTCGCCGCTGGGATACCTGGCGGCCCGCACCGAGACGATGCTGCTCGGCTCGGCCGTCATCCAGGTCGGCACCCGCTCGCCGGTGCTGATCGCGCAGACCGCCATGACGCTGGCCCACCTGTCCGGCGGCCGGTTCCTGCTCGGCCTGGGGGTCTCCGGACCGCAGGTTCTCGAGGGGCTGCACGGCGTGCCGTTCGCCCATCCGCTGGCCCGGATGCGCGAGACCGTCCAGATCGTGCGGCGCGTGTTCACCGGGGAGAAGGTCAGCTTCACCGGGAGCCAGTACCGCATCCCGCTGCCGGGCGGTGACGGCCGTCCGATGCGGGTCAGCCTGCCGCCGGTATCCGTGCCGGTCTACCTGGCCGCGCTGTCGCCGAAGATGCTGGAGCTGACCGGTGAGATCGCCGACGGCTGGCTGGGCACGAGCTTCGTCCCCGAGGGCGCCGACGCCTACTTCACCCA
>Ga0302326_10008294_pt1 | contig 22940 bp, 22 predicted proteins | sample Palsa_T0_3_FD_202264 | JGI IMG/M metagenome (GOLD analysis project Ga0302326, IMG submission 202264) | Peat permafrost microbial communities from Stordalen Mire near Abisko, Sweden - Palsa_T0_3 | ecosystem: Environmental > Terrestrial > Soil > Palsa > Peat permafrost | place: Sweden: Abisko... | reverse complement strand
GATCTGCGCAAAGATCCCGCATTCAAACTCGCCTGCGGGCGGTTGCCAGAAAGCGGCAACGACCCGGCCTCCTGACGGACAATGTCACGTTGGGAGAACGCGCCAAACCTGCGCACCTTGATCCGACCGACCGGGGCCATGGTGGACCTGTGGTACACGAGCCCCCGGCGTGCGCCCAAGGCAATCACCCTCGATATCGACGATATCGCAGACACTGTGCCCAGCCATCAGCAGTTGTCGCTGTTCAACGCGCACTATGATGAGAGGTGCTTCCTGTCGATCCATGTTTACGATGCACGTCCCGGCCATTGCGTGCTGACCATCTTGCGCACGGGGAAGACACCTGATGGCAGGGAAGTGAGTACCCATGTACGTTCTCAGGTACGACGTATCCGGCTGCACTGGCCGAACAAAGGCATCACCATCCGGGGCGACAGCTATTACGGCCGACGAGAAGCCATGGCCTGTGCGAGCAGAAACGTGACCGCTTTATCCTCGGTCTGTCCACCCAACGCGGTCCTGGCCACTCTGGTCTTCATCAAGACCGACGACGTGTGCGTTCGGCGCGCCACCGGTAACTTCGATGTTCTGCACGACTATACCGAGACCCGCTATGCGCCAGATCGTGGTCGTATCCTCGCCGCGTCGTGGCGCCGATCGAGGCGACGCGGAAACGCCTCGATACCCGCTGTGGCTCTGGTGCAATTTTCTGGCCTCCCTATTTGCCGGTCGTCTGGTGAGTAGAGGGCGGGGTGATGGCCAGGTTCCCAGGTTTGGATGAGTTGGTTGAGGGTCGCCACTTCGATCGCGAGATCATCGTGCTGTGCGTGAGGTGGTACCTGCGCTTCAAACTCAGCTTCCGAGACCTGGTCGAGATGATGGCCGAACGCGGCCTGTTGATGGCGCACACGACAATCATGCGCTGGGTGCATCATTATGTTCCTGAATTCGAGCGCCGCTGGAACCGGTTCGCACGGCCGGTCGGCCCTTCGAGGCGTGTCGATGAAACCTACGTGAAGATCCGCGCAAGTGGGTCTATTTGTACCGGGCGGTAGATCGAGAGGGAAATACCGTGGACTTTCGCCTCAGTTTCAAGCGCGATGTCGCTGCGGCCAAAGCGTTCTTTCGCATGGCAATCAAAGGTCGGGGATCAGGCCCGCGGACCATCACATTGGACGGTTGCGCGGCATCGCACTGCGCCGTGCGCGAGATGAAAGCGGATGGTCAAATGCCGACCGATACGAAGCTGCGCTCATCGAAGTATCTTAACAACCTCATCGAGCAGGATCACTGCGGTGTGAAGTCACGCATCGGTCCGATGCATCTGCGTCCGAACGAGGGCGATCCGTCAGGCTGATTTCGCCAAATCCGCGGTGACCACCTGCTGCGCCGCATGCCGCCCGGCGCGACGGCCGGAGGTGAACCCCCAGCCGAGGTGATGGCCGAGACCCTCCAGCAGCATCCCGCCCATGCCGATGAACCCGGCCGCATAGAGACTGGGAATCACCGCATCGTTGTGGCCGAGCACGCGGTAGCGCAGATCCACCGCCACGCCGGAATCGGAGAAGGTGATGTAGTAGCGCACCGGTCCGAGTGCGACATAAGGCCCCGACCCGATCAGCTTCCTGTCGCCGCGCGGCGACGCCCCAGCTGGCGCAAGACCGGCATTGTAATCGGCTACCGTGCGCTCCAGCACCCCCGCCCGCATGCCCACCTTCTGCCCAAGACCTGCCAGCGTTTCGGCCTGATGGAAGACGTCCTTCCGGTTGCGCCGGTAGTCGTCGATATAGGCGTAGGCGATGCCGGGAGCGGTGGAGATGTGGTGCGGCGGGCCGGAAAAATCCCGCACCAGATCGCCATCGAGCAGGATATAGGCGAATTGATCGGGCTGGTTGGGGATGTCGTCGGCCGGTGAGCCGAGTTCGTTGGTGAAGCGCTCGCCATCCCGATTGATCAGCAAACCGCCGCGGTGCATCAGGCCGGGTTGCGATTGCAGCACGGTGGTCAGAAAGCTCATCACGAAGGGCCGTAGAATGGCGGGCGGCATGTGGTCCAGCGCCCGGGCCATGAACAGAGTCAATGGCCGGATCGGCGGGATGGAGAAGATCCATTTGTTCGGCGGCGGGTCGAAGCGGATGCCGGCGATATGCACCGTGCCGTTGATGATCCGCCCGCCGAGTTCGAGCACCTTGCGGTGTCCGTCGCCGGTGTTGGTCGGGTTGATTGGCCGGGCGGCAGCGATGGAGTTAGAGATGTAGCGGCTGCGCATCTCCTGATTGCCGCCAAAATCCCCGGTGGTCAGCACCACACCACCCCGCGCACGCACAACAAGGCGCCGCGCCTCCACCTCCGCCTCCGCCTCAACGCCGACCACGCGACCGTTCTCGACGATCAGATCACCCATGCGGGCGCTGGTGATGATGCGGGTCCGCAGCTTCCGGGCACGGCGTTCGAGGTGGTAGATATAGGCGCGTGAATTCGGCAGCACGTTGTGCATGCGCGGCTTGCGGTGCGGCGGTTCAGGCATCGGGCCGTAGAACACCACGCCGAACGAAAGCAGCCAGCGGAAGGTCTCGGGAACGTTCTCGATCAGGATGCGGCGCATTTCCAGATTGTCGGGCAGCTTCTTGCGCTCGCAGAACAGACCCATGTCGTGAAAATGGTCGTCCGTGCAGTCGAGGATGCCCTTTCGCAGCTGGTGCGGTGTGTTGGTCGCCGTCACCGAGCCGACCGAGCGCGCGGTGGAGCCGCCGAGTTTCGGGTTCTTTTCCAGCAGCACCACCTCGCGCCCGATGCTGCGCGCTTCGATCGCCGCCGCCAGACCGGAGCCACCACCGCCGACGACGATGACATCGGTTTGGATGGTCTCAACCGCGTTCACTATACCCGGACCCTGATGGCGCCGGCCGATTGGTAGGCGTCCTCCACCAGACGCAGCGTCTCCAATTGGTCCCGCGCGGAGGTCCAGAACGGCTCGCCGCTGCGCATCTGTTCGACGAAATGGCGGATCGAGGCGTCGAAGCAGGCTTGGCGGATCGCGTTTTCATCGTAGACCAACTCTTCCTCCTCCGCCCCGAACAGCCGCAGCACACCGTCATCGAGCACCACCGAGCAGCGGGTGCCGGAGATTTCGAGCCGGTCGGGGGCGCGGATGTGGCGCCCGGCGGCGGAGAGCACGCCCTCGGCGATCACGCTCAATCCGTCGCGCGTCTCCAACAGGATCGCCGCCGCATCCTCGCCGATCACGGCATCCGAGCCGCGAGCGATGCGGGCAGCAATCACATCCATGTCGCCGAACAGCGAGCGCAGCACGTCCAATTCATGAATGAGCGATTCCGCGATCAGCAACCGCTCCTCCGTGGCCATGAAGGGCTGACGTAGCAGAGCGGGCACCGCACCGTCCTCCCGGCGCAGCAGGTTCGCGCGCAGCAGCGCGATGCGGGCATGCACCAGCTTGCCCAGCCGCCCCTCGGCGATCCACTGCCCAACCTTTCTGAAATAGTCACGATAGCGCCAATTCTCGTTGACCATCAGCCGAATGCGCCCGCCCACCTCTTCGATCAGCGCCTGCGCTTCGCAATAGGTGGGGCAGAGCGGCTTCTCGCACAGCGCGTGCACGCCATGGCGCGCTGCCAAGCGGACCATGTCTGCATGGGTAGCGCGCGGGGTGATGATGTCCACCAGGTCGAATTTCTCCGCCGCGAACATCGCCTCCGGCTCGGTGTAGACGCCAGGAATGGTGAACGCCATGGATTTCGCCGCGGCGCGCTCATGCATCGGGTCGCAGACCGCAACCAGCGTAACGCCCGGGCAGTGCGACCAGCCGATGAAATGCTCCTGACTGACCTGTCCACATCCCAGCACCGCAACGCGGAAATTTTCGTCCGTCATCGTTTGCTCTCGCGGAAAGTGTTGTTCGTCACGACTTTGTTTTGTCCCGTTAACATTCTGCTCGTTAACATTTCGCTCTTGACTTTATTGCTTCGCTCAATATTCTGGACACGAAACATAGGATGTTGGGCACGCCGGCATCCGCCGTCCGGAGGGCGTGGGATGAGCGCGGAGACCGAAGGGCGAGATCGGTTGGCGGTGGTGATCGGCGGAGCGAGCGGCATTGGCGAGGCGACCTGCATTCTCCTGCGCCAACGCGGCTGGCGGGTGGTGGTGGCGGACATCAATCTCCCTGCGGCCGAGGCCCTGGCCACGCGCATCGGGGCCGCCGCCGAGCCGATCGACATTCTCGACACCCCGACCATCGACGTCCGCGCCGGAGAGATTGAGCGCGGGAACGGGCCGATCTACGGCATGGTGATGTGTGCTGCCCTGTTCCAGCCGCGCGGCCCCGTCGAGCAGGTGAAGCTCGCGGACTGGGAACGCATCATTCAGTCCAACCTCACCGGAACCTATGCCGCCGACATCGCCTTTGCCCGCCGCATGGCGGCGCATGGCGGCGGTGCGATCGTCAACATGTCCTCGATGGCTGGGCTGCGTTCGACGATGCAGCACGGCTATTCCACCTCCAAGGCGGGCGTGAACATGGTCACCGAGGGGATGTGCGCCGAATGGGGTCGCAGCGGCGTGCGGGTGAACGCGGTCTCGCCCGGCCATGTGGCGGTGCCGCGCATGGTCGCCCAGGTGGCGGCCGGCAATCGCTATGCCTTCCCGCCGGCCGAGATCAGCGCACTGGGCCGGATGGTCGAGCCGCGCGAAGTGGGCGAAACGATTTCCTTCCTCCTCTCCGACCGCGCATCGGCGATCACCGGCGCCAATCTTGTCGTCGATGCCGGCACGATGGTGGCGATGAACTGGAGCATCTATGGCGGCCCCCCCGGACCGCGCCCCGTGAAGGATTGAGCGGCAAGGCTCATGTCGCGGCATCGCCCACCTCCGCCAACTGACCGCCGAGGAACAATTTCGCCACGCGAGGATCGACCAGAATCGCCGAAGCCACGTCGCGCAGCCGCGTTCTGCCGCCCTCCAGAACGATGCCAAAATCGGAGATTTCCAGCGCCGTGCGGGCGTTCTGCTCCACCATCAGGATCGTGACACCCTGGCCACGCAGTTCCTGCAGGATCGTCATCAACTGCCTGACCATCAGCGGCGACAGACCCACCGACGGCTCGTCGATCAGGATCAGCTTGGGCTGCAGCAACAGCCCGCGTGCGATTTCCAGGAGCTTCTGCTCGCCGCCGCTCAAAGTCGAGGCCTGGTGCTTGGCCTTGCGCTGAAGCAGAGGAAATCGCTGCAACATCGAATCGACTGTGCCGGCGACATCGAAGCCTTTGGCGGCGGAAACACAGCCGATCTCCAGATTGTGCCAGACCGACAACTCGCCGAAGATGTTGCGCCCCTGCGGCACGTAGCAGATGCCTTGGGCAAGAAGTGCGCGGGGCTGCCAGCCGGTGATGTCCGTGCCGTCGAATGTCACCCGGCCGCGCTGGGCTTTGAGAAAGCCGAACAGCACCTTCAGTACCGTCGATTTCCCCGCGCCGTTCGGGCCAATGATCGTGCTGATCGCCCCACGCGCCACGTCGAAATTCACGCCGTGCAGGATCGTCATCGGTCCATATCCGGCGACGACATCCTCCAACCGCAGGACGGGATCAATTGCCAAGATAGGCCTCGATCACTTGGGGATTGGCCTGCACCTCGGCGGGCGTGCCGGCGGCAATGATTCGCGCTTCGGCCAGCACCAGCACGCGGTGGCAGAGGGACATCACGAATTCCATGTTGTGCTCGATCACCACGAAGGTCGCCCCTTCGTCGCGGTTCATCGCCTGCAACCGCTCCTTGAGCATGGCAAGCATTGTGGGATTGACCCCGCCTGCCGGTTCGTCGAGCAGCACCAGTCGCGGCCCGGCCATGAAGGCCATCGCGGTGTCGAGCAGCTTCTGCTGGCCGTAACTCAACGCGCCCGCCTTGTGATCGGCATGCGCCTCCAGCTTGAAGAAACGGATCATCCGCTCCGCGGCGGCGATCAGCGCGGCATCGTGGCGCTTGATGAGCCGCCCGAGCATCGAGCCACGATGCTCTTGCCCGGCGAGGATAAGGTTCTGCCGCACCGTCAGTTGCGGAAACACCTGCAACAGCTGGAAGGTGCGGCTGACGCCAAGCCGGTTGAGATCGCATGGCCGCCAGCCCGTCACATTTCGCCCGTCCAGCCACGCCTGCCCCGCGGTGGGGGTGAGCTGCCCGAGGAAGCAGTTGAACAGCGTGGTCTTGCCGCTGCCGTTGGGGCCGATGATGCCGAGGATTTCGCCCTCGCGCACCGAGAACGACACGTTGTCCACAGCGGTGATGCCGCCGAAACGTTTGGTCAGTCCGGCGACCTCCAGCACCGTTTTCATGGCGTCGCCCCGCGGCGGGCGCGCAACGTCTCGGGCAACCCGGCGAGGCCCGAGGGGCAAAAGATCATCAGCAGGACGATCAGGGCACCGTAGCCCATCAGGTAGTAATCTCCAGCGATGCGCAAAAGCTCGGGCAGCACGACCACGACGAGGGCGCCCAGATACGGCCCGATCAGCCGTCCGGAACCACCGACCATCACCATCAGCATCAGATTGAGCGACAGATTGAGGGTGAAGGCGTTGTCGTCGATGTAGGCGACCAGCGGCGCATAGAGCGTGCCGGCGATGCCACCGAGTGCCGAGCCGAGAGCGAACGCCACGAGCGTGTAGCGCCGCGTGTCCACACCCAGCGCCTGCGCCTTCACCGGGTTTTCCCGCAATGCCAGAAACGCCAGCCCCCACGGCGAATTCACCAGCCACATCACCGCCGCCGAGACCCAGGCGAGATTGAGCAGACAGAAATAGCAATAAGCGAGATCGCTCTCGAAGGAGATGCCGAACATCTCCGGGCGGGGAATGTCGGGAATGCCATTGGTGCCGCCGGTCAGCCATTCCTCGTTGCGGAAGACCAGATAGGCCAAGGTCGTGAAAGCCAGGGTGACGAAGACCAGATAATGGCTGCGGACCCGCAGGGCTGGGTAGCCAACGATCCAGCCCAGCGCCAGACAGAGTAGGATCGCCACCGCCAGGCAGGGCAGAAACGGCCATTCCATCGCGGTGAGAATGCCCACCGTATAGGCGCCGATGCCGACAAAGGCGCCCTGCGCCATCGAGACCTGCCCGGCGAAACCCAGCGTCACGTTCAGTCCGATGGCGGCAACCGACATGACCGCCCAGGTACTCACCACGTTGAGGCTGTAGGATCGCATCCCGAGCGGAGCGATCAGCAGCGCGGCAACGATCGCCAGCAGAACCAGGTTGTTGCGGGTGAGACGTGCGTTCAAAGGACCCGCTCTTCGACGCGGCCGAGAATGCCCTGCGGCCGGAACAGGATCACCAGCACCAGCAACAGCAACGGCAGCACCGAGCGATAGGCCGCCGAGATGTAGGCCGCTGAGAGATTGTCGATAATGCCGAGCAGGAAGCCGCCGAAGATCGCCCCCCGGATCTGGTTGAAGCCGCCGACGATAGCCGCGATGAACGCGGCCATCCCCAGCGTCTCGCCATTGTTGTAGCTGGCGTAATAGATCGGCGTGACCAGGATCGAGGCGATGGTGACCAGCCCCGCGTTGATCAGAAAGGTCAGCTGGATCATCCGGTCCACCTGCACGCCGAGCAGCCGCGCCACCATCGGATTCTGTGCGGTAGCCTGCATGCAGCGCCCGGTGCGGGTGCGGGCGACAAAGAGCTGCAAGGCCAGCACCGTTGCCACGGCCACGCCCAACACCACGACGCTCTGCATCGACACCGCGGCCCCAAAGACACTCACCTTCGCCGCCGCGTCGAAGGCGGGAAAGGGCTGCGGTTCGGCGGAGTAGAAGATCTTCACCCCCTCCTTCATGAACAGCGAGAGGCCCAGCGTGGCAATCACCAGCGGCACGAAGCCTGAATGCAGCAGCGGATCCACCACCGCCCGCTTGAACGCCACGCCGAGCACCAGTAGCGAGATCACCAGCGCCAGCAATGCCGCCGCCCAGAACGGCAGGCTGAGATATTTCATCGCCGCCAGAATGAAGAAGGCCGGGATCATGACGAACTCGCCCTGCGCGAAATTCACCGTCTGCGACGTCTGCCACAGCAGCGCAAAGCCGATGGCCGCCAGCGCGTAGATCCCGCCCGTCGCCAATCCGGAGACGATGAGTTGCAACAGGTTATCCATGCCGGATCACCCCGCCAGGCCGGATCACCCCGATATCACTGCTTGGTCGTGCCATGCGGCGGCAGCACCGCGATCACCTTCTGCTTACCACTGTCGACGGTGACGATGTAGCTCGCGCGATCCAAATTTCCGTTGTCGTCCCAGGACGTCTTGATGAAGACCCCCGGCTCTTCCTGCGGCGTGATGGTCATGCCGTGCATGTAGTTGATAAGCGCGTCGCGATCGAACTTGCCCACTTTTTCGGTGGCATATTTGATCGCGTAGACGGCCATGTAGGATTTCATCGCATTATGGTCGGGCGTACGGCCATAGGTCTTGGTGAATTTCGCGACAAAGGCCTGTGCCAGGGGATCAGGCAGGACCGGCGACAACCCCACCCAGCCGCGCACGCCATCGGCCGCGGGACCAGCCATCTGAATGACGGTCTGCGCCATCAGCGTGGTGTCGCCGACGAGCGGAATCGTCACGCCCTGGCGATGGATTTCCTGCAGGAAGCGCGCAGTGGCCTGCTCCTGGAGGTGGACATAGAGCACGTCCGGATGGAGCGTCTTGGCGCGCACGACATCGGCGGCGAAATCGACCTGGTTGTTGTCGCCGGGCCGATCGGCGATCACCTTCATGCCAAGAGCAGCCGCCTCCTTGGTGAGCACGTCACGCGTCGAGCGGCCGGTATCGTCGTTCTCCCAGAAGATCATGATCGTCTTTGCGTGCAGATCGTCATGCATGTATTGCGCGATCATCGGCAGGCTGAACTGCTGGGAGAGCGAGGTGCGGAAGAAATACGGGTTCTCCTTGGCCGTCAGATCGCTCGACTCGCCGCCGGAGAATTCCGGGATTTTGGCGTGCTGCGCCAAGCCCATCGTCACCCGCACCTCAAAGGACATCACCGGCCCCATGATGACGTATGGATCGGCGTCGACTGCCTTCTGCATCTGCGTGCGTGCAACCCCGGGGTCGGTCTGGGTCTCGTAGTGGATGATATCGATCTTGCGGCCGAGAATGCCGCCGGCGGCGTTGATCTCGTTGACCGCCATGTTGACGCCATCGTGCCAGTTGGTGCCGTCCACGGCACCCGAGCCGGACAATTCGCAAAGGTCGACGATCTTGACCGTTTGCTGCGCCCAGGCTGGCGCGGACAGGGCGAGGGCGGCGGTGAGAAGTGGGAGCAGCATCCGCTTTTTGGCCATTGGTTTCCTCCTGTTTGTTGTCGTTGCTCGGAACAACTTGGGATGATGCGGTGGGCTAGGTTGCGGGCCAACCCTGGGCGTCGAGAAACCGACGGGTCACCACCAGCGCGCGGCGGGCCCGTTCGGCGGCGGACAGGGCGGCGTGCGCCGGGTCGGGCAGTTCGCATTCAATCTCGGTGCCGGGCGGCAGGGCGGCGAGATAGGCGGCGAGCGGCAGATCGCCCTCTCCCGGACAAAGGCGCCTGGTGCGCGCCTCATTGCGCAGCCCGTCTTCATCGACGGGACGCACACTCAGGGCATCGCAAAGCTGGGCGAAACAGACCGGCGTGGGATCGCCCTTGATGTCGGCAGGCGTCCCGCCGGAACGATCGAGATGCAGGGGATCGTGCAGCAGACCAATATTGCCCTGCCCCGACGCCTCGATGATCCGCCGCGCCTGGGCAAGCGTCTTCACGCCGCTATAGGCCATGAATTCCAGCGCGATGCGGATGTCCGCCCGCGCGGCGGCCTGGGCGTATTGCGCCAGCTTCTCGGTGAAGCGCGCCTCATCCGGGTCGTGGCCATTGACGACGATGATCCCGATGCCGAGTTCGGCGGTGGTATCCACAATCGGCACGAGGTCGGACAGCCTGGTGTCCGGAAACATGTGATAGGCGGAGATGTTGGACAGCCGGACACCGCCATCCTCGGCGCGCCTCCGGATCTCGCGCACCATTGCCGGGTTGCCGATCACCTGTGTGTAGGGATCGGCGATGCGCCTGCCGGTGATGCGGATGCCGACCGAGGAAAACCCGGCATCGACCGCCGCCGCGACGGTCTCGGCCGGGGCGATGTCCAGGGTGAGATAGCCAAGCGTCAGATACGACACGGATTCTCCTTTGATTGAGCGGCCAGAGATTACATCGACACTCCAACTGGCGCGTTGGCCGCGAGCCGCATTTGGCGGGCGGCGCGGTAGGCGAAGATGAGAGACGGGCCGAGCGTGATTCCCGGCCCCGGATAATGGCCGCGCATGATCGAGCTCATATCGCTGCCGGTGGCATACAGCCCGGTGATCGGCGCGCCCGCCGCGTCGAGCACGCGCGCATCGGCATCCGTGCGCAGTCCGATGGCGGTGCCAATCGGCGTCGGCTCCACCCGCACGGCAAATAAAGGGCCGGAACCGATTGGGCGCAGGCACGGGTTGGGCTTCACCGCCGCATCACCATTGTGCCGGTTCAGCGCCGAGCTGCCCTTGCCGAACGCCAAATCGACGCCGGTGAGTGCGAATTGATTGTGTTCGCCCACCGTTCGCCCCAGACCTTCTGCGTCAACGCCGATGCGCTGCGCCAAGGCCTCCGGGGTCTCGCCGGTGGCGAGGTAGCCAGAGCGGATATAGCGCCTGAGATTCTGCCACACCGCCGGGATCATGCCGATGCCGTAATCACGGATGAAGGCTCGGTCGCAGATCAGCCACGCCTCGGACAATTGGGCGGCGAACATCGCCAGAACGAAATCATGATACGACGCCGCCTCGTTGACGAAGCGCTGCCCTTTCGCATTGACGGCGATCATGCCGGGCTTCGGCCGGTCGCGGATATGCGGATACAGCGCCTTCGTACCGTCCGCCCTGGTATGGGTGGAGGACGGCATCCAGAAGGCCGGGCTGTCGTGAGCCCGATCGAGCGCCGCTCCCACCGCCTGCGCGTAATCCAGCCCCTGGCCGACATTGGCCGGAAAGACCAGGCTTTCGCCGATGTCGTCACGCTGCATCAAGGCGGCCCGATGCGACGCGCTGGCCCCGAATCCGCCAGTGGCCAGCATGGCGCCACGACGTGCGCCAATGCGCAGGCGCTTGCCGTTGATCTCGACCACCGCGCCGGCGACGCGGCTGTTGTCGCGCACCAATTCCACCAACGCGGCATTGACGGCGATCTCCGCCCCCGCGGCACGCAGGCTGTGCAGTAAGCGAGCGATGAGCGCATTGCCCAGATGCAGCCGCGTGCCGCGCGAGAAGCGCAGCCGATCACAGCCGTAGCGTAGCACCGCACGGGTGACGAGACGCAACGACGCCCAGGAGGACCAGGTTCGCACGAAATGTGGAATCTCCGGTCGCGCGACCATCATGCCGCCCAGGATCATGAATTCCGGCATCGGCGCACGCACCAGCGCGAAATCATCGCCTAGCACATTCGTATCGAATGGCAATGGCGACAGCGCGCGACCGCGCAATGCGCCGCCAGTGTTTTCCGGGTGATAATCGGGATAGGGGATTGGATTGTTGAACGAGAATTTCACCTCGCTGCGCGCCGCCAGATAGTCCAGGGCCTCCGCCCCGCTGGCGAGAAACGCCTCGCGCAAAGGAGCATCCTCTGGCCGCTCACCGATCTCGGCATCGAGATAGCTGCGCACGGCTGCGAAATCGCCCACGCCGCGCTGTTGCGCTGGCGACGAGCCGGGAATCCAAACCGTTCCGCCAGATGTCGCTGCCGTGTCGCCCGGTTGGCTTGTCTTCTCACAGAGGAGGACGCTGAGCCCCTCGCAACGACCGACCAACGCCGTGGTCAGGGCGCCAATTCCACTACCGAAAACCAGAACATCGACTTCACGATCCCATTCCCCCATTGGCCGGCTGGTCCTTTTCTGAATTCTTTTCTTTGCTTGATTATTGGTATTCGATGTGCCCCTTAAGACGCTTCGTCGACGCTAAACTCAAACTTGCCGGCCTGGCAAGCGAGCCGACGCTTCCGTTCAAGTTCTAAAGGCGGCGCTCTCGCGCAGGCGCCGTCTCCCCTCAGATTGGTCTTGTGCTGAAGTACGAGAGACCAGCGCAATCGGGCCGGACTTCGCTGCTCAATTGGGCCGGCGAGGGGCGACAGACGCCGCCCCTCCTACTCATGAGCCGGCAGCTTCTAGCCCTTATTCACCCAACCTGGAATCGGCACTGAGCAGGTCGCCAATATCCCAGCACAAAAGGGTGTGCCTTCGCCGGTCAGCACGATGGCACGAGCCGTCGCTGACTGCGGCGAGCGCAAGCAACCGAGCACGCCATCCACAATGTCTCGCGACGGCGCATTGCGGCGTTCCGGCGAGGCCAGCGTGATGACCTCGATATCGCCTTCGTGGTGGAACCGCAGACGCGCCGAGCGAAAGGTATCTGTCAACGCGTGCGCCGCGCCCGCCCGACGGCCATTGCGTAGCCCATGAGCACAGACGACGAGATTACGACGATGACGACAGTCAGTTCGACGAAACCGAGCAGCGTCAGGGTGTCAAGATTGACGACCGTCGGAGGGAGGGCAACAGGGACAGACGCCGCCATGGCGGTTGATGCGGGTGACGATCGGATTGATGGCTGGCAATTCGATGTGGTCGTAGGCATGGATGTCGGGTTGGTCGGCAGGCTCGAGTGTATGACTGGCGGAACGCGGCCTGTTGATGGCGCACACGACAATCATGCGCTGGGTGCATCATTATGTTCCTGAGTTCGATCGCCGCTGGAACCGGTTCGCCCGGTCGGTCGGCCCTTCGTGGCGTGTCGACGAAACCTATGTGAAGATCCGCGGCAAGTGGGTCTATTTGTACCGGGCGGTTGATCGAGAGGGAAAGACCGTGGACTTTCGCCTCAGTTCCAAGCGCGATGTGGCTGCGGCCAAAGCGTTCTTTCGCAAGGCAATCAAAGGTCAGGGATCAACCCCACGGACCATCATACTGGACGGTTATGCGGCATCGCACCGTGCCGTCCGCGAGATGGAAGTGGATGGGCAAATGCCAACCGATACGAAGCTGCGCTCATCGAAGTATCTGAACAACCTCATCGAGCAGGATCACCGCGGTGTGAAGTTTCGCATCGGTCCGATGCTCGGGTTTAAGCGATTCAAGACCGCAGCGGTCACAATAACCGGTATTGAACTGCTGCACCGAATCCGGAAGGGACAGTTCAACCTCCGCAGGCTGCGCCTCAACGGTGAAGGTGCCTCTGCCAGCTGGAATGTGGTGTTGGAATCGCAATAAAACAAACGTCGTCGGATGCAAGCATTATCCAGCAGCGCCCTTCAATCCATTTGCACCAGAGCCGTTGCCTCGACGCGAATGCGATGTTCCATGACATACAAGACTTCAATAAATCCCCAGCCAATGGGGGAGCAGCAAAGCAATGCCAGGAAATATTGATAGAATTATAATATCGACGATCTTGGCTATCATGAACGGCACCACGGCGAGTGACGCCTCCTCGATCTTTGCGCCGGAGATACCACAGGCAATGAACAGTGACAGGCCGACCGGGGGATGAATAGCGCCCAACGCGCAGCTCGTGACAAATATCACGCCGAACACCACCGGATCGACGCCCACGCCGACGAGAACCGGCAGGATCACGGGAACCACCACCAGCAGGATTGCCGTCGCATCGAGAAACACGCCGAGCGCGATAATCAATAGATTGACCAGCAACAGGATAATCAGCGGGTCGTCGGAAAAGGTCTTGAGTGCTGCGCCGAATTCCTGCGGCCCCTGGTTCACGATGATGATCCAGCTCATGCCGACCGCGGAAGCGATGATGAACATCATGCGGCCCATGGCGGACGCGGTTTCCGCCAGGATCGAGGCCATTCGCCGCAGAGGCACGTCGCGATAGATGCCGAGCGACACGAGCATCGAATACAGCACGGCGACGACGCCTGCTTCCGTGGCGGTGAACACACCGCCCAAGATGCCGCCGACGATAATGATCGGCGTGACCAATGCGAACATGCAGCGCCGGAAGCTGTGCGCGATCAAGGCCACCCGGAAGCGCGCCTCCTTGGGGTACTGGTGCCGGCGCGCCGTAATATAGGCGACGGCCGCGAAGGAAAGTGCCACCAAACAGGCCGGAACCAGGCTCGCGGAAAACAGCGCCGCCGTCGAGACACCGGCCACCCAGGCATAAAGCAGCATGGATATGCTCGGGGGAAATTGCATGCCCAAGGATCCTGCAGAAGCCTGCAGGGCAGTGGTGAAGTTGACGCCATAGCCGCGCCGGATCATGTAGGGCATCATGACCGAACCGATCGCGGCGGTATCGGCGACGGCGGAGCCAGAGATATCGGCAAACAGCGCCGAAACCAGGATGTTGCTAAGCGCCAGCCCGCCTCTTATCCAGCCGACCAGCGAATTCGCGAAATCGACCAGGCGCTGCGCCAGCGATCCGGCCGCCATGATCGCGCCGGTGAGCAAGAACAGCGGGACAGCCAGCAGTGTGAAGTTATTGAGTCCGCCGATCATCCGATTGAGGAACGTGATGTCGGGGAACGAGCTTACCGCGGTACCAATGATGGCAGTCAGGCCCAGCGACACGGCGATGGGTATCCGCGCCAGCATGAACACGACCATGGCCACCACCATGATGGCATACACATGGCTGACCAGATCGACATGCGTCAGCCACCCCACGCCGGCGATTGCGACGGCCATCGGCAGCAGATCCTGCGGCTGCGCGCGTTGTTCATTCCATATATGGTCAGCGAGGTGAAGCAGCGTCACCGCGGCGGCAATCGGTAGAGCGGCATAGACGCCCCACATGGGAATTTGCAGAAGCGGTGATTGCTGCGTTGCGACGGCCAGGGTCAGGCTGCTTCCGCGGACCAGGAGAAAGCCAACAAAGAGGACCGTGCAGGTCAGGCCGAACATCTCAACGAAACGGGCTGCCCGGGGCGGCAAACGGTCCGTCAACACCGCCAGGACCGGATGGCTGCGTTCCTTGAAAGCGATGCTGGCGCCCAGGAATGTCAGCCAGATGAATATGTAGGTCGCGAGTTCCTCGGAGCCGGCAAAGGCGAGTTGCAGCAGATCGCGGCAGACAACCTGGAGCGCGACCACCACGACCAGGGAGCTCATCAGCAGGGTCGTTGTGCCACGGACGACACTGTCGAGCATGTCGCTCGCCGCGTGCAGCAGGCCTGCCGACCGCGCTTTGGCTTCGGGTGTAGCTGCTGTTACCGACACGGCATCGAAATCCCCTTACGCTGCGGGTCGACGCCATGCGCGCCGAACACGGCGCGAAGTAGGTTAGGCCTTTTCCACAAGTTGTATCAGATCCTTGCCGTACTTCCCCTCGAACTGAGGATAGATGCTGGTCATCTTGGAGATAAAGCCGGTTCGATCGGGCAGGAAGGTCCGGACCTTGTGCTTCTCGAACCAGACCTTGGGAAGCCGAATGGCGTCCCACATGACGCTTGCCTGCTGATAGATCCTGGCCTCGCTTGCGCCGGTCAGCAGCGCCGCCTGATACCGCTTCGGCAGGCTCTGAAACCAGTGCTCATTGGTCAGCACCAGGTTGATTTCATAGCGGTGATTGGTCAGTGAGACGGCGTTGATCACTTCGTCGAGCCGGATGCTCGCACCGGCGTTGAAGCCGTTATCGACCCCTGTCACGACCCCCTGCTGCATGGCGCTGTACACCTCACCGAACGCGACCGGCGTCGGCAGAGCGCCACAGACCGTCCACTCCGCGACATCGATCGGGCTCTCGAGCACCCGCACTTTCATATCCGCAACGTCATCAACCTTGAGGACCGGCTTACCGTCCCGCATTCTATACAGCAAGATGCGGGCCTCGTTGGGCGCGAACGCGAGGATGCGCACCCCAGCCTGAAGCGAACGGCTCCGCAGCGCCTCGGCCGCCTGGGAATATTCGATGCGGACCGATTGGTCCTCATCCCGGATGAGGTAGGGAAGACCGAGTACGCCAAGTTCCGGGGCCACGATCGTCGCCGCCAGTACGGCGGTCGGTATCGTAAACTCAAGCGTGCCCTGCTTGACCGACTGGATCAATTCGGAACCCGATCCGAGCTGACTGGCCGGATAGATCTGGATTTCGAGCTCGTTGTCCGTCAATTGCGCCACGCGGCCGGCGAGAAATTCGGCATAGGACTGCGCGCCCGACACGATTCCGGAATCGTGGCCGAACTTCGCGACAACCTTGGCGTTGCCGGTCTGTGCAATGGCCGGCGTGGAAAGCCCGTTCAAAATGGCGCCGCCGGCGGCTGACGCGGCTGCGGTCAGCAAAACGCGGCGTGACAGACTGCTCCTAGTTTCGCTTGGCTTGGCTGGTGTGGTTGCTGCTTGTGTGCCCATGTCATCCCCGTTTGTTTATCATAAGGCTGCTCGTTGCGGCGCCTCAGTTTGCCCGGTTTGATTACACGCATGCCTCGCGCAGATCCGCCAGATAGCGGTCAATGATCGCGACATGGGGCGGCGTCAGCACCACGTGGATCGGCGAGCCGTCGCGATGGCGGATGAACCAGCCCTTGTCTGCCATCGCCGTTGCGATGGCGTTGATGTCGAGATCGGGGCTCGCCGCCGTGTAGGCGAAGACGCTCATTTGCGGATCGCCGAGGACGACCATCCCGGGAATGGCGCGGATGCCGTCACGCAGTTTGATCGTGGCGTCCATCAGATCGGCGGTCAGGCGCAGATAGCCGTCCTCACCCAGGAAGCTCATGACCGCCCAGGACGCCGCAACTGCACCGGCAGGCCGGCTGGTCAGCAGCGCGGCATTGCTCCAGTGGTCGAACGGGGGCGCCGCACGGCTAAAGCCCTGGTAGGTATAGGTGTCCTGATCGCGGTAGAGGAGTATTGCACTGCCCTGGGCAGAATATCCGAACTTGTGCAGATCCGACGCAATTGACGCAACGCCGGGCAGCGAGAAGTCGAAATTCGTCGCGGGAAGACCGAGACGCCGGATGAAGGGAATCTGGTAACCGCCGACGCAGGCGTCGACATGCAAGTGAACGCCAGCCTGTTGCGCGATTTCACCTATCTCCGCGATCGGATCGGTGACGCCGTACGACCAGTTCGGCGCGGAGCCGACGATCATGATTGTGCGTTCGGTGATCGCGTCTTTCAGGGCACAGAGATCGGCCTGGTAGGCTGCGTCGACACCGATCGGCACCACGGTGACGTCGAGATAGTGGGCAGCCATCGCATAAACCGGATACACCGTCTCCGGCAGGATGATCTCGGGCTTGTCGACGTTGCGTTGCGCGCGGGCCTGGTCGCGCGCGGTCTTGAGCGCGAGCAGGGCGCATTCGGTCCCGCCGGATAGCACCTGCCCGATCGGTTGCTCGGCACTGAACAAATCCGCGGTCATGGCAACGACTTCGGATTCGAAGCGGCGGACACTTGGGAAGGCACCGTGGTGACGCGCGTTCTCGACGAAGAACATCTGGTAGGCTTCGCGGATGACACGGTCGACCTCCGGCCCGCCGGGGTAGACCATGCCGAAAGAACGGACATCCCGCCATTTGGCCGGATCTCCCTCCCTGGCCCTTTCCATCGTCTCTTTCAGTTCGCTCCATGAGCGGCCCGGCCAGCGGCGGGCGGAGTTTCTGAGTTCGTCGCGCATTGGCCCGTTCATAGGTGCGATCTCCCCCGTCTGCGCTTCGCGTCAAACCAGCAGCGGCCGGCGATGGGCGCGCAACCATCGCCATCGAGGCGGAACGGACCGCGCCTTGGCATCACGCGGCTGGTCCGCGGCAAGAGCGCGCAGGTTCGCCATGCGAGGCCTCATGCTGCGTTGCCGTCCGACACCGCCGGCAGGGCAGCGACCGCTTCGATTTCCACCCTCATCCCAGGCATGACGAGTTCCGCGACCCCGATCAGGGTCGACGCTGGACGTGTCGAACCGAAATATTCCTGCCTAATTGGGTTGATCAGCGGCCGATCTTTGACATCGGTGAGATAGACGGTGACGCGCAGCACATCGGCGAAGCGGGCGCCCGCGGCGGCCAAGACCCGCCGCATATTTTCGAAGATTTGTCGCGTGTGCGCCACCACGTCGCCGGGGGCGACGAGCCGGCCATCCGTATCGAATGGCGCGACGCCTGAAACGAACAGCGGATTGTCGAACTGCACGGCGTCTGTGTAGTGGCTGACCGGTTCGCTTAGTCCCCCAACGCGGATCTCACGTCGCATCTCGGCTTTCCTTTGGCCCGAGCGGCGGTCCGGCCCGGCTTGACAAAATCGGCTTTATGATATTGGATCCAATCTGTCAAGCCGCCCATCGGATCGCCGATCAGATCGCAACCCGCCGGGCCTATCCCACTGGGTAATGCAATGAGCAAGCCGCTGCTGAATTTTACGACCGCGCATGAGCAGGTACAGAGTTTCCTGCGCGAACGGATCATGGCCGGCGAGTACCCGGCCGGCATGCGCCTGAAGACGGAAGAACTGGCGTCGCTGCTGAAGATCAGCCGCATGCCGGTGCGCGAAGCATTGCGCCAGTTGCACGCCGAAGGCCTGGTGGAAATCAAACGCAACCAGGGCGCCTCTGTCGTCACTCTCAGTCCCGCCGACATCATGGAACTGTTCTCGATCCGCTCGGTGCTGGAGGGGCTGGCATGCCGCGAAGCGGCCTCACGGCTGAAGCAGAAGGACCGCAAAGTACTGGATGCGTTGCTGGTTCAGATGCAGAATCTGCAGGAAGGGCGGGCACGCTGGCTGGCGCACCACGAGCGGTTTCACGATTACCTGTGCGGCGCCAGCGGCATGGCGCGGCTGTCGCAGCAGATCACCCTGCTGCGCAATCAAACCCGGCCATACATAAGGCTCTACATCACCACCCACGACGATCCGGAACCGCAAGGCCTGAAGCACCGTCCGCTGCTGGATAGCGTCCTTAACGGCGATGGCGACCGGGCCGAAGCGGCGATGCGCAGCCATGTCGTCGAGAATGGCGAGCGCATCGTGGCTTTCCTGGCGGCGCTGCCGAGCCGGCAGCAGGCCCCCGCCAAGCCCCATTCGAAGCGCGCCGCCGAAACCTCCCGATCCGGCGAGGCGGCCGTTGCAAACGTTGTCTGACGCCGATCGGCGTAACCGTTACGATCATAACATGAGGGGACAGGCTCCTATGCCGTCAAATATCCAAGCCAGCGCGCAGGAATCCTCGCCGGAGGGGTTTCGGCGCGACCCGATATTCGACATGTACGGGTTGGGGGGCAGCGGGACGATCTGGCCGACTGGCTATCGCAGCGCCTGTGTCTTCACATTCGATGTCGACACCGAGGCGCTATGGGTGCTGCGCGGAAACGACGACCCCATTGCCCACTCCATGGGCCAGTTCGAACCCAAGGTCGGCACGCCTTTATTGCTTGGACTGCTGGGCGAATTCGGCATCAAGGCCACGTTCTTCGTGCCCGGATGGGTCGCGGAAAAATACCCGGCAATGGTCGAAAGCATGCTGCTCGGCGGGCATGCGATCGGCCACCACGGCTACCTGCACGAGAACGCGCGATCGTTTAAAACCGCGGAGGAAGAGGAAGCCGCGATGGTGAAAGGCATAGAAGCCATCGAACGGGTTACAGGAACCCGGCCGCGTGGCTTCCGCTCGCCGTTCTGGGAGTTCAGCCGGCATACCATCGGGCTGCTCGAGCGGCATGGCTTCGAGTACACCAGCGATCTCATGGATACGTTGCTGCCGGACTACCACATCATCGGTGGCCGGGTGTCATCGATGATCAATCTGCCCACTCATTGGTTGCTCAGCGACAAAACCCACTTCTATTACGACAGCCAGCGGAGCAAGTCGGTCCATCCCTGTAGTCAGGCGCTCAGCATCCTGATCGAGGAACTGGAGGGCATTCGTGCCTATGGCGGTTTGTTCACGCTGACGATGCATCCCCAGGTTAGTGGCCGGCCCTCTCGCATTCTGATGCTCCGGCGGCTGATTCAGCACATAATTCATTTGGGTGACGTGTGGATGCCCAGCCCGGCGGAACTGACGAAATACTGGGTGGCGTCGTATCCGCCGGCTGACACCTTCTCCGATTGAGCCTGCCTGGTGTGCCGGCAGCGCCACGCGGAGGACGCGATTGACGCCGTCTGCGGTCAAGTTTCGCGGATCATCGGCCGGCTCCGGGACGGGTCGGAGCATTCACGAATGGCACTTCGCTGCCATGGGTCTCCGCCAGGCCGGTCCGATGGCGCGGGATGAGGCCAAAAATAAACAGTGGACAAGCCGGAGTTCGATGGCTTCAGACGAGAGTGGCCAGTCGAATGCCGCGCGACGCTGAGGGGCAGCCCGGTCGGCGACAGTGCGGTCGACGGTCCTACCTGAGGTGGCAGCACCAGTGCACGTCCGCTCCGCGAAGCAGACGGCAGGGCCTCCCGGTCAGCCGTCGGAAAACCAGCGGAGCGAGGTGAGCAACGCGAGGATACGCTCGGTCCGGTGAAACGTTGCAGTGGTCGGGGGAAATCGACACGCGGTGCCGCTGCCGTCAGGGACGCTCGCCAATCGCCCAACGTCCCGAACGAGACACGGCTCAATATCCCATTTCGAGGTCAGTCAGGCCACGCCTCTGTGAACGCGCGCATATATTTGAGGTTTCGGGCGGACAAGCCGGTCATTTCCGGGAAGGCACGCCCCAGGTCCGGGGCAAATCGGTCGACGACCTTGGCGCGCCACCCTTCGCTTTCCTGACGGGCAAAGGATGTCTCTGCCGGTTCCCCGGTAGAGAAGCACAAGCACACGGTTGACCGACAGTGCCATGCGAAGCCGAGCGTCAGAGATCGGGTGCTTCAGTTCCGCGACCGGCGCGACGTAACCCTGCGCGTCCGCGGCGGAAGTTCACGCTAACGCCATCGGCGGTGGGGCTCGCCTTTCTTCGCGGGTGCTTTTCGAGAACGTCTGATGGTCACCGTCAGGCCGCGCGCTGGGCCGGATCTTCGGCACCACTACGGATAATAGGCATACGCTTCTCCGCTGGTGCCTTGGGGCGCTTCGTGTTCAGCATTGCCTGGACAAAAGCGTTCCACTTCTTCATCGCGGCGCGCTTCTCCGGCATGTAGTTCCAACGATCGTAGCTCTTCGAGCTGACGTCCTGGAGTGTGTGATTCTGCAGCCGGTCGCGAATTTCCTTCGACAGGCTGGCTTGTCCGGCCAGCGTTTTCCAGGTCCTGCGCAGATCGCGGTTGGTCACGACCGGGATCACCTCGCGCTCGCGTTGACGCCACATAAACGAGTAAAGCGTGCCATGGCTGACGGGTTTGGTAGGATCGGTCGCGGAGGGGAAAAACCAGCCGTGCGCGTTGGGCTTGATGGACTCGATTAGCTCCGCCGCGACTTCTGGGACGGGAATGGCGTGCGGCTTACCGTTCTTGGTCTTCGACCAGTCAATGATCCGTTCCTTGGCGTCCCACTGATCGACATGCAGACGGGCGATCTCCTCGACACGCTGCCCGGTGAGCATGAGAATGCGGACGGCGCGCGCGTAGGGCGGATGAACGGGCGCATCGGGACATTCGAGCCAGCGATAAAGGCGCAGGAACTCTTCTTCATCGAGCCAGCGGGTCCCGACCCTTTTGGGCTCCGTGGGGATGCCGGCTGCGGGATTGTAGACGAGCCGGAAACGCCTCTTCGACCCGCTGCGGTAATCGTGCTCCGATTTCAGGCCCCAGCTATATGCGGATCGAATGTAGCTGCGGACGTGATCCGCCATCGAACGTTTGCCGCGGTCATAGATCGGCCGGATGAGATCGGTGATCTCGTCGGGCTCGATGTCACGAGCGGGGCGATTGCGGCCGAGTGTATCGGCGATCTTGTTGAAGCCTTTCTCGGCTTCCTTCCAGGACGACTTTCCCGACGCCTTCAGGTGGGCGACGTAGGCCTCGAAGAGATCGGCCACGGTGCCGGGACGGGTGTCGCCGGCGATCTTGATGCTGCGACCCTTCTGGATCATGTCGGCGAAGTCGCGGTTGAAAATCTCGCGCGCCTTGCTGAGCGACATCGACGGGTACGAGCCGAGCTTCTTCTTCAAGCGCTTCTGATCGCGCCACTGCTGCGCCATCCAGTCGGCCGTGACACGCGTGGGCATCGGCTTCATGACCAGGACCAAACGGCCGGTGCCGTGCCCCTCGCCATCGACCAGGCTTAGCTGTTTGCCGGTCTGCTCCACCTGCTTCAGAGCGCGGCGTATCTCTCCGTCGGTAAGGCTTGGCACTGGGCTCTCCCATGGGCTCTCAAGTGGGGTCGCCAGACGGGTAGTAGGGGTCGGCGACTGGGGCCAAAAGGGGGACTGATTCCCCTCAAAACCGCCCCCAATATGCCACAGCGTCCGGCCCTACGACAAGCCAGAAAATCCAAGTTATTCAATGATAAGGAGCGTGATCGAACGTGATCAAAATAGGTCGAGTAGGATGGTTGTGCACCAGGATCAGTGCGGTGGCGTTCAGTTCCAGCGCGCGCTTGACCACCTCGCGCGGGTAGACCGGGGTGTGGTTCACGGTGCCGCGGCCCTGCACCTCGTCGGCCAGCAGCCGGTTGCGGGTGTCGAGGAACAGGACCCGGAACTGCTCGACCCGCTCGCGCGCCAGGGTGGCCGTCAGGTAGGCGATCAGCCGGTCCCAATTGGCCAGCACCGGTCGGTCGATCAACTCGGCGCGGACCAGGCGCAAGGCGGCCGCCTGCACCAGCTTCAGCGCGGCCACCCCCGCCTCGCCGAGGCCATCGATGGTGGACAGCTCGGTCGCGGTTGCCGCGATGGTGCCGGCAAAGCTGGCGAACCGCGCCAGCAGCAGGCGGGCCAGCGGCTTGGTGTCGCGCCGGGGCAGCGCCAGGAACAGCACCATCTC
>Ga0302326_10008293_pt1 | contig 22943 bp, 18 predicted proteins | sample Palsa_T0_3_FD_202264 | JGI IMG/M metagenome (GOLD analysis project Ga0302326, IMG submission 202264) | Peat permafrost microbial communities from Stordalen Mire near Abisko, Sweden - Palsa_T0_3 | ecosystem: Environmental > Terrestrial > Soil > Palsa > Peat permafrost | place: Sweden: Abisko... | reverse complement strand
CTCGGCGTAATCCGGCTTGAGATGAATGGCCCGCCGGAGCAATTCCATCGCAGTCTCGGAATTGCCGGCCTGCGCGGCCAGCACTCCCAGCAGATACAATGCATCCACATGGTTGGGCTGCTGCGCGACGACTTGTCGGTAGATTCCTTCCGCCTCCGCCAATCGGCCCGCCTGGTGGTGCGACACGGCGGATTCGAACTGCTGCTGAAGGGTCATTTGGGTGGACATTGTAATCCGGAAACTTCGCTTCGCTCGCACCAAGTCCGCCACATCTGATGGTAGGCCGCTTCGACATTGCGGGCGAAACGCGGGGCGTCCATCAATGGAGATCCCTGCGTCCGCGCACGCAATGTCCGGCGCAATTCGACCAGGCGGGGTAAATCCCGGGCCAGGTCTGTAGCGATCTGAATGTACTGTTCCGGCGTCCGAGCAATCAGTTCCGGCAGACCGATGTTCGCCAGGATGCTTGCACCACCGCGTCCGACAGCAGTCTGGCCGACGAGGCTCACGACGGGCACGCCCATCCAGAGGGCATCGCAAGTCGTGATTCCTCCTCCCCAGGGGAATGGATCCAGAGCGATGTCGATCCGACTATAAGTCTGCAAGTATTGCGGCCGCGGCTGCCGGCCCAGAAACTCCAGGCGATCCGGCGAAACGTCATGGACGGCAAATCGCTCCCGGACCGCATCCAGGTGCGTTCCGGCCTGGGAATGAACAATCAGCCGCGAGGTCGGCAGGATTCGTAGAATCTCCGCCCACAGGTCCAGCGCCGGCGGGGAAGCCTTGGCGAAATGGTTCAGGCAGCCGAAGGTAATGTATCCCATCGCCGCGGCGGGCGGGGGGGATGGCTCGGGAGTCGGGTCGGTCACGCCGTAACACCAATAGGTTTCCGCCAGGCGGATAGTCCGCTCGCTGTAAACCGACAAGTCCGAATCTGATGGATCGAGGTATGGATCGGATATGCGGTAGTCCATCGCGTTCATGCCCGAGCTGCTGCAATAACCGAGATAGGTCACCTGCACCGGGGCCGGCTTGTGAGCGAACATCAAAAGACGGTTCTTCGCCGAATACAGCGCCAAATCCACCAGAATGTCGATCCGATCCCCCCGAATCAGATCGGCCGCCTGGGAATCGGGCATCCCGACGATGCTGCGCCAGGCGTCGGTGTGTTGCCGCAGTTGGTCGGTCAGCGCATCAGGCCGTGCAACATCGGAGTAACAGAATATCTCCATCTGCCGATGATCGTGCTCGCGCAACAGCGGCAGCAGATTCCGGCCGACGGCATGTTGCAGGAAATCCGCCGACACATAGCCGATCCGCAGGCGGCGGTCGGGGTCGCGGTTGTTGTTGTGGGGCTGAATCAGCTTCCTGAGCGGCTCAGCGTGCCGGTCGTTCCACTGGCGCAGTTCCTCGCGGATCGTTTTGCCGTCGGAGCCGGGATGAAAATGGACGGTGAAAACCAGATTATCATGCGCTGCGATGTTATCCGGCTTGAGCCGAATGGCTTGCCGATAGGCCGCGATGGCCTCGTCAAGTCGTCCCGTGTCCATCAATGCGAACCCAAGATTGTTGTACGCTTCGGAAAAGTCAGCCTTGAGCCGAATGGCCTGGCGGCAGGCGGCGATGGCGTCGTCAAGTTGCCCGGTATCCTTCAATGCGAGGCCGAGATTGCTGTGCGCTTCGGCGCAATCAGGTTTGATCCGAATCGCATGCCGGTAGGCCGCGACGGACTCTTCAAGTTGTCCGATGCTCCGTAAGGCGTTGCCGAGATTGTTGTATGCGTCGATGTTATCCGGCTTGAGCCGAATGGCTTGACCAAAGGCCGCGATGGCCGCGTCAAGTTGCCCGGTGTATTGCAACGCATTGCCGAGATTGTACTGCGTTTCGGCGTAATCAGGCTTAATCTGAATCGCCCGTTGATAGACCGCGATGGCCTCATCCATCCGTCCCTTGGTCGCCAAAGCGATGCCGAGATTGTTGTGCGCATCAGCGTAATCGGGCTGAATCCGAATCGCCTGCCCGTAGGCGGCGATGGCCGGGTCCAGCTGCCTCTGGCGTTGCAATGCGTTGCCCAGGTTGTAGTGCGCCTCGGCATAATCAGGCTTCATCCGAATCGCATCCTGATAGGCCGCGATGGCTTCGTCCACGAGTCCCTTGGCCATTAAAGCGTTGCCGCGGTTGTTGTGCGCGTTGACAAGATCGGGCTTGAGTCGAATCGCGTGGCCATAGGCCGCGATCGCGGCGTCAAGCTGCTCCTTTCGTTGCAAGGCGTCGCCGAGATTCCTGAAATAAAACGGATTGGTTGAACAAATGGAGATCGCCCGCTGGAATAATTCCACGGCCTCGTCCGGCCGGCCCGCCTGCGCCTCCAGCAACCCCAGGAGATGCAGTGCGTCCGCGTGATCTGGCTGTTGCGCGAGAACCTCGCGATAGATTTTCGCCGCCTCGTCCAATCGGCCCGCCCGATGCCGCGAGATACCGGATTCGAATTGCTGCTGAAGAGTCATTTGGAAATTGGAAACATGAAATAGGTCAAGTGCCCGGAATATTCCCCAGCGCTTCAAGAAGCGGGCCCAGATGCCGCTCGTAATTGCGCCACCGCGCAACCGAATGATTATAAATCGGCTGCCTGACCTGCCAGGCGCTGGCGGTTAAAACGGCCGCTTTCGCCTCGGGGAAATTGAGGCAGGCGGGGTCCCAGGGCAGTCCCAGAAAGTCGATAAGCCTCCGGGCCTGGCCCTCCAAATCCCCCACCACGGCCTCGTAATGGACCTCCAGCATTTGGATGGGCAACGCCTTGAGCCAGTGATCCATCAACCTGTAGTTCTGCACCTGGTGCAAGCCGCAATCGGCCAGATCGAAGGCAAACAGGTTTCCACTGGCGAAATTCTGAAAATAACAGGAAAGGCAATTATCGCGCGGGTCTCGGCGGCAGAGGATAACACGCGCTTGGGGAAACAAGAGGGATATAAGGCCAAGCATCGTGACGTTGCCCGGCTGCTTATCAACAATGCGCAGCGCCGAGTCGTTCATGGAGCGATATTGTTTAAGCAGTTGCGTCGCCGCTTCGTTCACGGAATCGTGCTGCCAGCCCAATGCAGCGCTTCTGACCTCGCCGCCGCCTAGCCTTTTGGCGATAGTTGAGATATCGCTCCTTTCCCCGATTCCGTTCACGCCCGGATGGCTCGCCGCGATCTGGTGAATCAGCGTCGTTCCCGACCGTGGCATTCCGACGATGAATACCGGAAGCTCGGAAGATTCACCCCAACTCTGTCTCTCCTGGAAAAACGGCGGGGTGAAAACCTCAATCATCTCGTCGATCGAGCGGCGAAATTCCTCGGGATCGTATCGCTCACCCGCGAGCGCCCGGTACTGCTTCACGATCGAATTGGCCTGGACATAATGGGCGAACGCCTCGTCGAATTGATCCATCTCGTCCAGAGTCTTACCCAGGGCGAATTCCGCCGCGGCGCGCTCCGCGGCGTACACGCCGGTCTGTTCCAATAGCTCTGTAAGCCGCTTGATTTCCCCTTGGCTGGCGACAAGCGTTCCGGTGCGGGCCAGGTGCTGATAAATCCCCACCAGTTGCGGATGCAATTCAATCACTTTTCTGAACGTGGCCTGCGCCTCGTCAAATTTTCCCTGCGCCTGCAGCGCGATGCCGAGTCCGATCAGGGAGGTGGCGGCGCCCGGATCTGCCGCGCATGCTCGGCGAAAATGTTCGGCCGCGGTCCTGGCATCAAGCTTGCGCAGCGCGATCTCGCCCATCGCCTCGTGCGTGATCGCCGCATTCGGATTCAACGCCGCCGCCCGCGCGTGACTCGCCAGCGCCTCCTCGAATCTTTGCAATTTTGCCAGCGCGATAGCCAAGCCCGCGTGCGCTTCCAGATAATCGGGTTTAACCTGGGTCGCCATGTTGAATGCGGCGACCGCCTCCGCCATCCGATCGCCGTTCCGCAGCGCGTTGCCCAGATTGAAATGAAGGATCGCGCGATCCGGGGTCAGTTGGATCGCCTTCGCGTAGACCGCGATGGACTCGTCCAATCGTCCCATTTCTCCGAGTATTTTGCCGATTTCGTTGTAAGCGTCCGGCAAATCCGGATTGCATTCGAGGGCGCGGCGGAATTCGGCCAGGGCCTCTTCCGGACGCCCGGCTGCGTCGAGGGTCACCGCATGCTCGTAAATCGCGTCCGCAAAATCCGGCTGGAGTTCCACGGCGCGCGCGGATGCCACGAGAGCCTCGTCGATCAGCCCCTTTTTTCGCCGGGCATAGCTTAGATTTTTGTACGCATCGGCAAATTCGGGATCGAGATCGATCGCCTCGGAAAACAGCCCGATTGCTTCATCCCACTGTTTCTGCCGCAGAAGAATGCTGCCGAGGTCGTTGTGAACGGTCGGGTCATTCGGCGCGACCGCCAATGCCTCTCTGTATGTGGAAGCCGACTCCGGGAAACGGTCCGCCTGCGCCAAAATAGCACCGAGATTTTTAAACGCTTGAAGATAGTCCGGTTTGGCAGAGATCGCCCGGCGCATCAGGTCGATTGCGGCGTCGGTATGGCCGCATTGTCCCGCCAGCGCCCCCAGAAGATGCAGCGCATCCGGGTGATTCGGATTTTCGACGAGGATTTTTCGATAGATCGCCTCCGCCGCGGCCAATCGGCCCGCCTGGTGGTGCTGCAGCGCGGCTTGAATGTCTGGGTCGATCATCGGTTAATCAAATCGAATCATACCGATTTGGCATTCATCGCCAATCGGGCCCGCCACATCTGCCGGTACGCGGATTCGATATCGCGTGCGAAGCGCGCGCCATCCATCAGCGGGGATGCCCGCATCCGCAAGCGCAGCGTGCGGCGCAACTCGGCCAATCGCGGCAAATCCTTTGCCAGTCCGACAGCAATTGATACATATTCCTCCGGCGACTTCGCCACCAATTCCGGCAAGTCGACGCAACTCAGCAGGCTCACGCCGACGCGCGAAACGTGCGCTGATCCGGCCAGGGTCACCACCGGAACGCCCATCCACAGGGCTTCGCAGGTTGTCGTGGTGCCGTGGTAAGGAAAGGTGTCGAGGGCAATATCCAGCTGGTTATAGGCTTCGAGATGTGAAGTGAAAATCGGCTCGTGTCCACGAAGTTCCAGGCGGTCCGGCTGTAGGCCGCGCGACATGAAACACTGATTGATTCGCCGCCGGACGCTTTCCTCAGCCACTCCCTGGGATTTGATGACCAGGCGCGACGAAGGCATGGCAATCAGGATCGCCGCCCACAAATCCATGATGGGGGATGAGACCTTGGCGAGATTGTTGAATGTCCCGAAGCGAATCGGCCTGTCCGCCGGCAGGGTCCGCACCTCCGGGGCGCTCTCCGGCTCCTCATAACACCAGTTGCACACGGGTAATCGCCAAAGCGTTTCGCTATGCAGCGATTCCGTCTGACCTGGTGGATCGGCAAATGAGTCGGTCAGACGGTAATCCATTTCCGACATGCCGGTGCTCGCCGGATAACCGAGATAAGTGACCTGAACGGGCGCGGCCCGTCGCGCAAAAACCATCAGACGGTTGCCCGCGGTGTGACCGGCCAAATCGACCAGGATATCAATTTTGTCTTCCCGAACCTTGTCCGCCAGGCGTTCGTCCGTCTGCCCAAAGGTGTCGTTCCACCTATCCGCCAATGCTCGCAGACGATCCGTCACCTGATCGCATTTTACGACGTCAGAGTAGCAAACGATCTCATACGCTTCATGGTTGTGATTGCGGAACAGAGGCAACAGAAATCGGCTCACGGAATGGTCCCGAAAATCCGCGGACAGATAGCCGATGCGCAACCGGCGATCGGGATCGCCGTCGTTGGTATGGGGCTGGACGAATTTCCTGAGCGGCTCGGCATGCAGTTCGTTCCAGCGGCGGTGTTCCTCATGGAACATGGCGGCGCCGTGCGGGGAATGATATAGCAGGGTGAAGACCAGATTGCTGTGCGCATCGGTATAGTCCGGCTTGAGCCGGACCGCCTGCTGATAGCAGACGATGGCCTCATCCAGTCGCCCCATGTCCTTCAAGACGTTGCCGAGATTGTTGTGGGCCTGGGCGTAATCAGGCTTGAGCCCGACAGCGTGCCGAAAGCAAGCGATGGCCTCATCCAGCCGCCCGATATCCGTCAATGCTTTGCCAAGATTGTTATACGCATCGGTGAAATCGGGCTTAAATCGAATGGCCCTGCGGATGGAAGCGATGGCTTCGTTCGGCTGCCCAAATCTCGTCAGCGCCAGGCCCAGATTGTTGTGCGCTTCGCTGTAATCAGGCTTCAGGCGAACGGCCTGGCTCAAAATGGCGATCGCCTCGTCCAGTCGCCCCGTATGCGTCAGTGCGCCGCCAAGATTGTTGTACGCATCAATGTAATTCGGATTGAGCCGAATGGCCTGCCGATAGCAAGCAAGGGCCTCCCCAAGCTCCACGTCTCTTAAGGCGTTGCCCAGATTGTAATGCGATTGGGCGGAATCGGGCAGAAGCTGGACCAACCGGCGAAAGCAAGCGATGGCCTCTTCAACTTGCCCGCTGTCGTACAAGGCGATCCCCAGATTGTTGATTGCTTCGACATCGTCCGGCTTGAGCTGAATCGCCCGACGATATGAATCGATGGCATCATCCTGGTTTGGAGAAATCGGCATCCCGTCACATTTTCTGCCGCCCGGAAATCGCGTCGGCGAGAATGCTCTTGTTGGCGTATTCAATATTGCTGCCCGCCGGCAGGCCGCGAGCCAGCCGCGTGACCCCAATATCCGGAAATCTCGCGGCCACCGCGTTCTGTATGAACAGCGCCGTCCCATCCCCATCGACCGTCGGGTTCGTCCCCATGATCACTTCGCGGATTTGCCCCGATTCCAACCGCTTCATCAGCGCTTCGATCGTCAGATCGCCCGGATGTGATTCCTCCAGCGGCGCAATCCGGCCCAGCAAAACGTGATACACCCCGTTGTAAAGCCCGGTCGATTCCAAAGCCAGCAAATCCTTCGGCTGCTCCACGACGCACACGACCGAAGAATCCCGCGCCGGACCGGCACAAATCGCGCAGGGATCTTCTTCAGTCAAATTGAAACAAACGCTGCAATACCGGATGCGTGTCTTCACGTCCCGGATGGCATCCGCCAGCTTCATCGCCTCCTCACGATTCTGTTTCAGCAGATGAAACGCGATCCGCTCGGCCGACCGCATCCCGATCCCCGGCAACCTCGCCAGTTCGTTCATGAGCGTTTGAATGCTTTGCGTGTAATTCGACATCAGCGGGCGATTATAGCCTGATATTCAGCATCAGGCATGCGATACTGAACCGTCTTGTTTATTCCGCCGCTTTCGACTGCTTCCGCGCTTTCTCCATCACGATCCCCATTTCCCGGAACTTCGCATAGCGGCGCTCCAGCAGATTCTCGGCCTTTTGCCGCTTTAATTCGCGGAGGGTCTTGGACAAATGCTGCTCGAGGTTGTGCGCGGCCGTGTGAGGATCGCGATGCGCCCCGCCCAGCGGCTCCTGAATCACCGCGTCCACGACGCCCAATTGCTTGAGATGCGAGCTGGTCAGCCGAAGGCTGTCCGCCAACTCCGCCGCCCCATCATTGCCCTTGAAAAGAATCGCCGAACAGGCTTCCGGGCTGATGACCGAATACCAGGCGAATTCCATCATCGCCACCCGATCCGCCACCCCCAGCCCAAGTGCTCCGCCGCTGCCTCCTTCGCCGATCACAACAGAAACGATCGGGGTCTTCAGCCGGCTCATCTCCATCATATTTCGCGCGATGCTCTCCGCCTGGCCGCGTTCCTCGGCTCCGATTCCCGGATAAGCGCCCGGCGTATCGATCAGCGTCACCACCGGCAGCCCGAATTTCTCCGCCAGTTTCATGCCGCGCAACGCCTTGCGATACCCCTCCGGATGCGCCAGCCCGAAAAAGCACTTGATTTTTTCCTTGGTGTCCCGCCCCTTGTGCTGTCCAATCAGCACGATTTTCTGTCCCCCCAGCCGAGCCAGCCCGCACACGATGGCCGGATCATCACCAAAACGCCGGTCGCCATGTATCTCGCGGAATTCCGGACAGATCATGTCGATATAATCCCGCATCTGCGGCCGCTGCGGGTGGCGGGCAACCTGCACCGTTTCCCAAGCGGTGAGATTGTCATAAGTCTTCCGCAGCATCGAAGTGTAGTTACCCCGCAGTTGCCGCAGCTCCTTGGTATAGTCAACTTGCTTCTGTTGCTGAAGCGCCTCAAATTCGCGAATCTGCCGATCGATTTGGGCCAGGGGCTTTTCGAATTCCAGAACATGCCGTGCGCCGCCGTTCTCGGACGGCCCATCCTGGACAGCCTCCGCCGTTTTACCGCTCGCTCGGTCGAAAGTGGGGGAATCGCTCATATCTCAATCTATCAAGGCAGGAAACGGGTAGGGTATCCATGCGGAGACGCCATTTCAATATGAACACCCATACGGAGGCCGAACATTTGGCGAGATTGATGGAATTTAGCCTTCCCATCGAATAATCTTCGCCAGCCCCTGGAGAGGTGGCAGAGTGGTTGAATGCGCCGGTTTCGAAAACCGGTCTGCCCGAAAGGGTAGCGGGAGTTCGAATCTCCCCCTCTCCGTTTTTCGCTTCGCGAAAAACAGAGTTCGCCGCGGCGATCCATGACACGTTTGCCGCCAAGGGCAAATGACGTGTTCATCCCGAAATCGTCTTCAAGGACGGCGACTTATGAATCGGACATCGCCCATCCCCTGGAAACCGACCAAAGCCCAACTCCTCGCCGCGCACAACAAACTCGTTCCCGATCTCATCGCCAAAAACCTCATCGTCCTCTTCGCCGGCATCAACCCCGGGCTCTACACCGCTGCCATCGGCCGCCACTTCGGCCGCCCCGGCAACCGCTTCTGGCCCGCCCTCCACAGCGGCGGCTTCACTCCGCGCCTCTTCTCTCCCTTTGAAGAATCCCTCCTTCTCGACCTCAAATTCGGCATCACCAACATCGTCGAACGCGCCACCGCCCGCGCCGATGAACTCACCGACGACGAGCTTCGCGCCGGCGGTCAGCGCCTTGAAGCCAAAGTAAAACGCTGGCGCCCAACCGTTGTCGCCTTCGTCGGCATCCACCCCTACCGGATCGTCTCCGGCATCAAAGACGCGCGCGTCGGCCTGCAAAAGCCCCTCTTCGGCGGCAGTCGGGCCTGGGTTCTGCCCAACCCCAGCGGCCTCAATGCCCACTATCTGCCTGCCGCCCTCGCGCGACTCTTCGGAGACCTCCGCCTCTGGGCCATTGCACAGCACGGGCGTCGCCGAAATAGGAGATAAGGTTCATATGGCACCGTTATTGTCAGTCAACGTGGGTCTTGCCAGCGCGGTTACATGGCGCGGTAATCGACATCCAGAGCCGGTCCGCGACAGTTGCTGGCTGAAGTCCACCTGGGAAATATCGATGGAGTAAAACAATGGTAGAACCCGACAACCTTCGCTATACGAAAATAGCCCTCAACAATGGTTCCGGCGCCATCCCCGCCCTCGGCTTTGGCACACTCATTCCCGACCCCGTGGCAACCAGAAACGCGACGAAGGCGGCGCTGGAAGCAGGATTTCGCGTAATCGACACCGCGGAACGTTACCGAACTGAAAGAGAGGTCGGCGAAGCGATGCAGGAGGTGTTCAAGGGGGGAAAGATCAAGCGGGAGGACGTTTTTGTGGTCACGAAACTCTGGAACACAAATCATCGTCCTGAACGAGTCAAACCCGCATTCGAGGCCAGTCTCAAGAAACTCCAGCTCGACTTCGTCGATCTTTATCTCATCCACACTCCCTTCGCATTCCAGCCTGGAGACGAGCAAGATCCGAGAGATGCGAACGGCAATGTGATTTATGACAAAGGGGTGACGTTGCTGGATACATGGAGGGCATTGGAGGGTTTGGCGAATGAAGGCAGCTGTAAGGCCATCGGATTATCCGACGTCAGCCTGGAACAGGTGCAAGACATCTTTGAAGCCGCGAGGATTAAGCCTGCGGTTGTTCACGTCGAATCCCATCCGTATTTGCCGGAATGGGATCTTCTGAACTATTGCAGAAAGAATGGCATTGTGCTGCAAGCTTTCGCAGCCCTTGGCCATAGTAGAGAGCCCAAGTTGCTGGAAGATCGCATCATCACTGCTGTCGCCCAGCGAGTCAGCAAGACACCGGCGCAAGTCTTGCTCGCCTGGGCTATCCAACGAGGGACGGCCCCGCTGACTACGTCGAAGACCCCCAGCCGCATCCAAGAAAATTTCGAAGTTTCCACCCTTCCTGACGACGCCGTACGGGAGATTAGCGATGGAATCAAATCGCGGGTCCGGTTTAATGCCGTTGTAGAGACGGGCGTTCCCGGGTTCATTCCGAGAGCGAAGTGATGCGGCGATCGGACACGATTTTTGCGCAGCACGTCGACCTAACGCTTCCCGTCAAGCCGGAGAATGTGAAAGGTAAGACGTTCAATTTGTGGACACCGAGGCTCTTGCTGCCTGTTTCGGACCGGGCATCGAGGAGGCGTTCATCGAGGAACTGGCAAAGCGGAATTGCCCTCAAATTGCCCTCAGCGGGCATCAAAAGACGTGAGCGGTGCGTGGCCCCCGTCCTACGTCAAGGAATGCGGATGGCGGAGCGATTATGATGATCTGCGGTGACCGACTTCGCGATCGGGTCAGCTCTTGGCGGAAGCTGTTTCGCACCACGTGTGCCACATCCGGCGATAAGCCGCTTCCAGATCGCGAGCGAATTGGGGCGCATCCATCAGCGGCGATTGCTCCATCCGTTGGCGAAGGGTGGAACGCAACTGGCTCAAATGGGGAAGATTGTCGGCCAGTTCATTGGCGATTCGCACATACTGCTCCTCCGAACGCGCGACCAGTTCAGGCAAGCCGACGTTGGACAGGATACTCAATCCTCCTCGGCTTACGCCGGTCCTTCCCACCAGGCTCACGACCGGCACTCCCATCCAGAGCGCGTCACAGGTCGTCGTGCCGCCCGCGTAGGGGAACGTGTCCAAGGCGATGTCGATTCCGTGATACAGCCGAAAATAGTCCCGCAGCGGCACTCTTCCCGTAAATCGCACCCGATTGGGTTCGATTCCCTCCCGCTGCAACTGCTGCTGCAGTCGCTCACGGTGACTCCCTTTGTTAGCGCAGAGCAGAAGTTGAGAGTTGGGAACAGCACGCAAAAGTTTAGCCCAAGCGCCTAGCGTCGGCTCACTGACCTTGGTGAATTGGTTCAGGCAACCAAAGGTGATGACGCCCTGCGCCAAGGCGGGTAAGGGGCCGACCTGCGGGCAATCGATGATTGATTGATAGCACCAAAACGTGTCCGGCAGGTGGATCGTTTGCTCGCTGTAAAACGATTCCTCTCCCGGGGGGTCCAAATACGGATCGCTCAAGCGATAATCGATCGTGTCCAAGCCGGTGCTGGAGCAGTAGGCCAGATACATCACCTGCACCGGAGCGGGCTTGCGGGCGAAGACCAGCAGGCGGTTGCTGGCCGCGTGCATCGTCAGGTCCACGAGGATATCGATTTGATCCTGGCGAATTTGGGTGGCGAGTTGTTCATCGGTGAGGCCGACGGTGCTCCGCCAGATATCGGCATGGCCTTGGAGACGAGGCGTCAGAGCATCGGGACGCTGCACGTTGGCATAGCAGACGATCTGGAAATTCTGGTGATCGTGGTGTGCCAACAAGGGGAGAAGGAAGCGACCCACAGGATTTTCCAGAAAATCGGGCGAAACATAGCCGATCCGCAGAGAGCGGTCGGGGCTGCGGTCGTTGGAATGGGACTGAATGAATTTCCGCAGCGGCTCGGCATGCTGGCGATTCCAGCGGCGAAGTTCTTCGGCGATGGCCTGAGCGTCGTAAGCGGGGGAATAGTGCAGCGTGAAGACGAGATTACTGTGGACTTCGGGCAAGTTGGGGTTGAGCGCGATGGCCCGGCGACAAGCGGCGATGGCATCGTCAAGTTGTCCTTTGTCCGCTAGGGCTAGGCCGAGATTGTTGTGGGCTTTGGCGTAGTTGGGCCTGAGGACGATTGCTTGGCGAAAGGCGACGATGGCGTCGTCGAGTTGTTCTTTGCTGGCCAAGGCTACGCCGAGATTGCTCTGGGCTTCGGCATAGTTGGGCCTTAGCGCGATGGCTTGACGAAAGGCGGCGACGGCCTCATCGAGTTGTTCGTTTGCGGCCAAGGCAATTCCGAGATTGCAGTAGGCTTCAGCGAAGTTGGGCCGCAGCGCGATGGCCCGGCGGATCAAATCCACGGCGATGTCATTCCGTCCCGCCTTATGGGCGATCACTCCCAGAAGGCGCATCGCATCGACATGCGCCGGTTGTTGGGCAAGCACCTGTCGGTAAAGTTGCCCGGCTTCCCGCAACTGCCCGGCTTGGTGGTGCCGAAATGCTAGATCGAAGGTCTGTTGGATCGTGAGTGGGGCCATGAGCGCGGCAATCTTATCATAGCCATTCGCCGTTCAAGACGAGTTGACGGACGACTGCCCTGGATGATCTGCGGTGACGACGCCAGAGTGATGTCGATATTTCCCACACCGTCGCCGTAGGTCATCATGAACGTCTTGTTGTCAAGGTGCGGCAGGCGGCGTTTGACCCGATCCCCCGGTTGCGTTTGCAGGCCGGTATCCAAAACCGTCACGCGCCAATCCGGGGCTTTGCTGTTGTGGACATCGGTCTTGCCTGATTTAAGATCGATGACGAGGTCCCCGTCGAATTGGCGATAGGTGTAGAAGTACGCCTTGATAAACTCCGCCTTGTACCCCGCCGCGACGACAAAATCGTTGAAACCATGCGCACCATAAATGTTCATGATGTGCCAAAGCATGGGCCGCTCATCAATCTCCAGCATCGGCTTTGGCCTGATGACCGTCTCCTCGGACAGACGGGTTCCCAAACCCCCGGCTAACAGGATCGTTTTCATAGGTTCACATTCCGTGCGCGCCGATCGAACAGGTCGTCCCGCTTCGCCGGCACGTTCAGCCCGTCGTCGTTTGCGCCCCTCAATTCCATGGCCTGAGTTTACTACAGATAAAACAGGTTATCGACAGTGCAACGCGGTTCTGTTTTTTCGTCGTTATAGGTCTGACGAACGCTTCCTCATCCGCCCACCCCGCACATAGGCAATTCACTCATGGCGCCGGAAAATCTACCATTGAGTCTGGGAGGCATGAAAACCCTTCCGCTGCGCTCATCCGGCCGGATTAGGAGGGAAAGTCGCCCAAATGGGATGCTGCGTATCCATCAAGCGTGGTGAGGAGGAGGCGCAATACAAGGCTGATTCGGAGGTCGGGCACGCCGGTCATCTCCGCGAAGCATACCACGGCGAGCCGGCGAATCTGCGGTGAACTGGTAAAGGGCCATCGCCAGAGTCCTTCGATGAACATCACGATGATGACGACAAAGGCATCCTGAAAATCGTCAGGATGCGGTTCCCATCCTATCCAATCTCGAGAATCCACTCAAAACCGGAACAGAGCAGTGTCGTCTGGAATGAAATATCGCTGTCTATTTTTGGTAAGGGGATGCCGCAATCGGGGATAGACCAAAACCGCTGAAAACCGTGCGAATTATCGGGTTTCGAGCTTTTGAAGGACAAAAATCCTTCGTGTCATCGGCCGGCCAACCGGGCAACGATTCAAAACAAACATCGATCTCCCATGACATTTTTTCGCGCACAAATTCCGCGGCGGAAATTTATTGAAATTACGACTTTCCACATTAGGATTCTGCCCGTTACAAGTCGGTTTTTGAAATCGGCTTGTCGCTATTTCGCATGGGAAAAGGAGAAGAGAAAATGGATCGGGACAATACGGGATTTGGTCGGCGCGGGACGAGTGCGGCGAAGACATGGTTTCTGGCGGGGGCGGTCCTGGCGACGAGCCTGCTTGGTCATGAACGAGCCCGAGCGGGCAGCGCCCCGAACTCCATTGCCCAGGCATCAGTTGGCTCGGCCCCGATAACCGTCAACGAGTCTACGCCCGAAACAATATGGATGATGGTTCCGATGGGCGACCGGTCGATCACCGACGTTAACTTCAACTCGGCCGACTTCGAAGCCACGCTGCAGGCAATGGTCACCAGTTCCAGCGGGGCGGCTTCAGCCGATTTTGATGCCAGCACTTCATACTGCAACTTATCGAGCTACCTGAACGACGGCGTAAATCCCGCAGTCACCGCCACGCTTCTGGAAGGCGTGGCCGGCGGCGATGAAACCGCCACGGTTGGAACCAACTCCGTGACCGATCTCAATTCACCGCTCACGGGCCTCAGCTTAAGCGGAGCCGACCAGCTCGCCATGAAGATCGGCGTTCCGCTTGCCGCGATAAGCGTGTCGGGCCTCTCGCCCAGCTCCCTGCAACTGATGTGGTACGATATGACAAACCACGCTTGGGTTTACGCCACCGAAGGCAACGGCCTCAATTCTCCAACTCCCTTCCGCAGTGGAAACTACGATCCCAATGCTGATTTTGCCTTGGATGATTACGGTTTTGGTACCGATGGAACGAACGCGAATGACAGGGCCACCGTTGATCATAACCGCGACTTCAACCGGGAGACTGTCCCCGAGCCGATCACATGCAGCCCCTTGTGCCTGGGGTCGATGGTTATGTTGGCTCGCCACAGGAAGAAATATTGAACGGCGAACTTTCAGCATTCGGCACCTCATCATTCTTCCTGGAGTTCGCCTCTGCTTTTCAACGTCTTGTGGTTGCATTCCGACGAAAGCCACGACCGTGATCCCGCAAGCCACACCGACTTTTCGCTCCTAAAAGCGCCGGATTCCGCGAATTTGTCACCGGTACCCGCGATGGATCCATCGAACTCTACGTTCCCTTGACCCGATCATGAAGATGATTCAGCCACCCGCCCCTCATGGGGTACCCGCAATGCACAACATTGACCTGTCGTGGACTTTTTAGGACATTTGGACGGATAACTGGAATCAGGTGACAGGAGAAAACCGGAGCCATGAAACTCACCGTGCACGATGCGGCTCAGATGTTGGATGTCTCGGAGAAAAGCATTTATCGCTGGATCAAACAAGGCGTCATCCCGGCATATCAGATAAACGACCAGTATCGGTTTAATCGAGCGGAGCTATTGGAATGGGCGACATCCCGAAAGATCAGCGTTTCACCAGAGATATTTGCCGAACCGGAAGGCGGCGCTACGCCCGCGCCGAACCTGAGCGAGGCCCTGGCTGCCGGCGGGATTTATTATCGCATGGGCGGCTCTGACAAGGCTTCGGTGCTCCAGGCGGTGGTCGACGTGATGAAGCTGCCCGACGAGGTCGACCGAAAGTTTCTCTACCAGGTTCTGCTGGCCAGGGAGGCATTGGGTTCCACCGGAATCGGGGAGGGCATTGCAATTCCACACGTCCGCAACCCAATCGTGCTGCATGTCAATCGGCCAATGGTGACGTTGTGTTTCCTTGAACGTCCCGTGGAATTTGGAGCCATGGATGGTTCCGCGGTTTCAACTCTTTTTACGCTCATCAGCCCGACGGTCAGGGCACACCTGCATCTCTTGTCGCGTCTCGGCTTCGCCTTGCGCGACCCGGACTTCAAAGCGGCGGTCATGCAACAGGCGTCGCGCGAACTGATTCTCGAAGCGTTGAAGCGAGCGGAGATCGCCAAAGGGTTCACGGGCCGCTGAGGGTCGACGGATTGCGTCGCCGCGACGCACGGATGTTTTGCGTATGAGCATGAAGTTATTGCTGGTCGCGATTTCCTGCATGGCCGCGAGCGGCGTTCCCAGCCTGCTGCTCGGCCGGCGGGCGATGACTGGACAATGGATCGCGATGGCGATGAACGTCATCGGCTCCCTCATCGGAGGAATCGGCCTGCTCGTGCATTTCACGAGCATCCAAGCCCCGGCACAACTGGCATGGGCCTGGTCATTGCCCGTTGGGCGGTTCTCCGTGGGTGTCGATGACCTGAGCGCCTTGTTTCTCATACCCATTCTGCTGATCTCGGCCCTGGGTTCCGTTTATGGCTTGGAATACTGGAAGCAGTCGAATCATCCAGGCGATGGAAGAAAGCTGCGGTTTTGCTGGGGGTTGCTCACGGCGGGAATGATGCTGGTGGTGCTGGCCCGCGACGGCGTTTTGCTCTTGATTGCCTGGGAAATCATGACGCTTGCCGGTTTCTTTCTGATCGCCACCGAAGATCGCAAGCCTCAAGTGAGGTCCGCCGGCTGGGTTTATCTGGTCGCGGCGCACTGCGGAGCGCTCTGTCTTTTCGCGATGTTCGGCTTGCTGAGAATCGCCAGCGGCTCCTTCGAGCTTTGGCCAACAGCCGCCGCCAATGTGCCCGGCTGGATGGCGGCGGCGATATTCATCACCGGCATCATTGGGTTTGGCTTCAAGGCGGGGATCATGCCGCTTCACGTCTGGTTGCCCGGGGCGCACGCGAACGCTCCGAGCCATGTTTCGGCGATCATGTCGGGCGTGATGCTCAAGATCGGCGTCTATGGAATGATCCGCGTCGCGACATTCATGCCGCATCCCCCCATTTGGTGGGGCGCAACCCTGCTCGTCGCGGGGTCCGTTTCGGGAGTTCTGGGGATTGCATTCGCGGGCGCTCAGCAAGATTTCAAGCGGCTCTTGGCCTACAGCAGCATTGAGAACATCGGGATCATCACCATCGGCGTGGGCCTGGCGCTGCTGGGCCGATCTCTCGATCGCCCCGACTGGATCGTGCTGGGTCTGGGCGGGGCATTGCTCCACGTCCTGAACCACAGCCTCTTCAAGCCGCTCCTGTTCATGGGCGCGGGCAATATTCTTCACGCCGCGCGGACGCGCCAGATCGACTTGCTCGGCGCCCTCGGCAAGACGATGCCCGCCACGTTCAAGCTGATGACCCTTGGCGCAATCGCGGTGTGCGGGCTGCCGCCGCTGAACGGGTTTGTCAGCGAGCTGCTGATCTGTGTCGGCTTGTTTCGCACAGCGGGCGTTGGCGTGGGAAGAACCTGCGTTTGGGCGGCGCTGGCGGCGCCGGCGTTGGCCATGATCGGGGCCTTGGCGATCAGCACGTTCGTCAAGCTGATCGGTATCGTGTTCGCCGGAACACCGCGCACACGGAACGCGGAAAACTCCCGCGATCCGGGCATGAGCATGCTCGGCCCGATGACGCTGCTGGCCACGGGTTGCATAGTGATCGGTCTGGCGGCTCCGGCGGTGACGCCTCTCATCGAGCGGGCCGTCGCGGTTTGGGATTCGCGGCCGTCACGAATGGGCGTCTCCATCCACGGGCTGATTCCGTTGCATTGGTTCGCATGTGCGAGCATTGCATTGCTCGTTGCTTCATATTGTGGCGCACTGATGCTTCGTTGGTATCGGCGTCCTGACGCCTTGGCCGAGGCCGGAACCTGGGATTGCGGATACGCGCGACCCCGATCATCCATGCAATACACCGGCTCGTCCTTCAGCCAGATGCTGGGCGTTTTATTCGGCTGGGTATTGCTGCCCCGCAAGACGGCGGTGGGCCCGAGCGGGTTGTTTCCCGGCCGCTCCCGATTCAACAGCGAAACCCCGGATACCGTTCTAGACCGCATTCTGTTTCCCGTGTTTTCGCTGGCCGAGCGTGTGATGTCCTGGGCGCGTCCCATCCAGCGGGGGCCCGTGCAGCTCTATCTGCTTTACATCCTGAGCGCGTTGCTGCTTCTGCTGTTATTCGCGGGCTGGACGAAATGATCTCCATGTTTACTTATTGGCTCAACATGCTCGTGCATCTCGCGTTGCTGGTGGCGCTGCCGCCCCTGCTGCTGGGGATCATCAACAAGACCAAGGCATGGTTTGCCGGCCGCGACGGGCCGCCGGTGCTTCAGCTTTACTTCGACCTGTTCAAACTCATGCGCAAGGGAATGGTCCTCAGCACGACCACAACCTGGATGTTTCAAGCGGGTCCGATCATCGCCTTGGCGGCGGTCTTACTGGCGGCGCTGCTGGTCCCGCTGGGGCGATTTGATTCTCCAGTCCATTTCACGGGCGATCTTGTTCTGTTCGCAAGCCTCCTGGCGCTGGGGCAATTTTTCACGACGGCCGCGGCTTTGGACACCGGTTCTCCCTTCGAGGCAATGGGCGCCGCCCGAGCGGTGACCTTTGCCTGCCTGACCGAACCGGCCCTGTTCCTGGCATTTCTGGTTCTCGTCAAGCTCTCCGGCTCACTGAGTCTCACGCCGATGTTGCACGCGCCGGCGTCCACCGGATTCGCGGCCCTTCCGCTGGCGTCGCTGCTGATGATCGGAGTCGGATTGTTCATCGTGCTCCTCGCCGAAAGCTCGCGGATTCCGGTCGATGATCCCAACACGCATTTGGAATTGACGATGATCCACGAGGTGATGGTGCTGGACCACAGCGGGCCGCTCCTGGCATTGATCCTCTACGGAGCGGCCATCAGACTGTTCCTGTTTTCCGCGGTCGTGCTGAATATTATCGCGCCCTTCAAGGTGGGGATGGCTCTGATTGACTGGCCCCTGTTTATCCTGGAAGTCCTGGCGGCGGCGGTGGCGATCGGGGTCGTTGAATCCATCATGGCGCGGTTGCAGATGCGTCATGTTCCGACATTGCTCATCGCCGCGAGTCTGCTGTGCGGATTCGGTTTTTTATTGATGTTGAGGTAAGCGTGAATTCATCGATCAACGCGGTGTTGGTGTTCGTGCTGCTGCTGAATCTTTTCCTGTTGGGGACCAGTCGCATTCGCGCGCTGATCCACGGCGCGGCCCTGCAGGGAGTTTTGCTGAGTGTGATGCCGCTGCTGGTTCAAAAACATTTCGGGATGCTGCCGCTGTTCATCGCCATCGCAACGCTTCTCTTGAAGGGGTCCGTGATCCCCAGCATGTTGCTCAAGGCCCTGCGCGATGCCAAGATCAAAAGAGAGGTCGAGCCGCTCATCGGGCTGGTGCCGACCATGCTGCTCGGAGCTTTGGGCACGGCAATATCCATCGCATTTGCGTCCCACCTTGCCGTTGCCCCGGAACATGCCGACACATTGATAATTCCGGCGGCATTCTCCACCGTGCTGACGGGATTCCTGCTGCTGATCACGCGGATCAAGGCGATCTCACAAGTGATCGGCTACCTCATTCTCGAGAACGGGATCTACATTTTCGGCATGCTTCTGCTGGAGGCGGTGCCATTGCTCGTTGAACTTGGGATCCTGCTCGATCTCTTCGTGGGGATTTTCGTCGTCAGCATCATCATTCACCATATCTACCGCGAGTTTGCTTCCTTGGACACGCGGCATTTGGTCGCGCTGAAGGACTAACCCATGTTGCTCGCGCTGATTCTAGTTCCGTTGTTGGCCGCTTTTCTGGCGATGGCGATCCCGTCGAACCGCTGGCGACCATGGGTGCTGGTGCCCGCATCCCTGATCCACTTGGCGCTGGCCGTCTCCAGCCTGTCCCTCGCCGCGCCCTCCACGTCGGGCTGGCTTGCCCTGGATCCGCCGGGCCGGCTGGTCCTTCTGACGCTCAGCGTTCTCTTCGTCATTTGCTCATTTTACAGCATTGGATACCTGCGCTATCGGACGGAACTGTCCAACCGCGTCTTCGTGATGTGCCTCTTGATATTCCTGGCGATGACCACGCTGGTCACCTGCGCCCGTCACCTCGGTCTGATGTGGGTCGCCGTCGAGGCGACCGCCCTCACCACCGCGCCGCTGATCTATTTCAATCGAACTCCGCGCTCCCTCGAGGCAACCTGGAAATACCTCCTCATCGGCTCGGTTGGCATCGCCATCGCACTGCTCGGATCGTTCTTTCTCGCCTATGCCTCGCTTGGGCACGGCGGTAAACCATCGCTATTTTTCGACGATCTCCTGGCCAGAGCGCCGCTTTTGAACAAATCCTGGCTCGAAGCGGCTTTCGTCCTGTTGCTGGTCGGCTACGGCACCAAGATGGGTCTGGCGCCGATGCACACCTGGAAACCGGACGCCTATGGCGAGGCCCCGGGCGTCGTCGGCGCGCTGCTTGCCGGCGGACTCACCAACTGCGCGTTCCTGGCCCTGCTTCGCATCCACCATATCTGTCAAGCCGCCGGAGAAAGCCCATATACCAGCCGGTTAATGATTTTCATCGGCCTGTTCTCCATGGCCGTCGCGGCGGTCTTCATGGTCGGGCAGCGCGACATCAAACGCATGCTCGCCTATTCCAGCATCGAGCACATGGGAATCCTGGTCCTCGGGGCCGGCATCGGCGGACCGGCGATTTTCGGAGCGCTGCTTCACATGATCAACAACGGCATGACCAAAGGCGTCCTGTTTTTGTCCGCCGGGAACATCCACCGCGCGTACGACAGCAAGACCACCGATGACGTCCGCGGCGCGATATCGCGGTTGCCTTTCTCCGGGACTCTATTTCTTCTTGGATTTTTCGCCATCACAGGCTCGCCCCCCTTCGGGCCTTTCGTCAGCGAATTTACGATTCTCACCGGCGCATTGACCAGAGGACGCTTTATCGCCGGCGCGTGCTTTCTGTTGCTCCTGCTGGTTATCTTCATCGGCATGGGCCGCACCGTTCTGACCGTTGTGCAGGGAAGGCCCCTGCGCGGCAGCAAACGGACCGCCTATCGCGATGGCCTCTTCACCGGATTCCCGATCCTCCTGTCGCTTTGCATTGTGCTCCTGCTCGGAGTGCACATTCCGGCATTTCTGAACGCCATGCTGCGGGATGCGGCGAATTTTCTGGAGGTGCGGCCATGAGTTCCTCCGCGACGCTGGGCAACGGCCGCGCCATCGATCGCGACGCGGTGCCGGAATTGTCTTTGGATGATTTCCAGGAAGCCATCCTGGCCGCCGTCCAGCGCGGCCAGCGCGTCGTCGCGCTGTTTGGAACGGCCGATCCCGATCCCGCCGCTGTCCAGCTTCATCTCGTTCTGGCCGACGATCAGCAATCGTTGTTGCAACTGGCTCGGACCCGCGTATGCGGCGACAGCTTCCCATCATTAACTCCCCGGTGCCCGCAAGTGCATCTGTTCGAGCGCGAGATAGCCGAGCAATTCGGACTTCACGCCGAAGGCCATCCATGGTTCAAGCCCGTTCGATACCACCGCTCCTACCGCCCCGGCCACGACGCGTGGGGCCGGCCGGAAAATGAGCCGCTGATTGCCGGGGTGACGGATTTCTACCGCGTCGAAGGCGCGGAGGTGCATGAGGTCGCGGTCGGGCCAGTCCACGCGGGAGTCATTGAGCCAGGACATTTTCGCTTTCAATGCCACGGCGAAAATGTGTTCCATCTCGAAATTTCACTCGGCTATCAACACCGGGGCGTCGAACGCGCGATGATCGGCGGACCCAATTCGCGGTCCATCCATTACGCCGAGACGCTGGCGGGAGACACAACCGTCGGTCACGCCACCGCCTATTGCCAGGTCTTTGAGGCCTTGGCACGGTGTCAGAAGACTCCGAGAGCGCAAACGTTACGCGGAATCGCGCTGGAACTGGAGCGGCTGGCGAATCACGTCGGCGATTTGGGCGCTCTCGCCAACGACGTGGGGTTCCTACCCACCGCGTCTTATTGCGGAAGAATCCGCGGCGATTTTCTCAACATGACGGCGACGCTTTGCGGCAGCCGCTTTGGCCGAGGGATGATCCGCCCCGGCGGCGTCGGGTTTGACGCCGATGCCGCGATGACGGCCGATCTTCTCAAACGCCTCGCCGCGGCGGAGAAAGACTGTGAAAACGCGATTCAACTCCTGTGGGACGCGCCCTCGGTGATGGCCCGCTTTGAGGATATCGGCCGCGTCTCGGAGGAAGCTGCGGGCGAACTCGGTCTGGTCGGTCCCGCCGCACGCGCCTGCGGCCTTCAGCGCGATGCCCGCACCGATCATCCCTGGGGAATCTTTCGCTTCGCGCAAATCCCCGTCTCCACCTGGGACAGCGGCGATGTATTCGCCCGCGCATATGTCCGATGGTTGGAAATGCGGCATTCCATCAATTTCATCGCCGAACAACTCCGCGCTCTGCCAACCGGAGATGTGCGCACAAATGTACAGCCGCTGTCCCCAAACCAAGTGGCGGTCTCTCTGATTGAAGGGTGGCGCGGCGAGCTGTGTCACGCCGCCCTCACCGACGCCGGCGGAAAATTTGAGCGATACAAAATCGTCGATCCCTCGTTCCATAACTGGACCGGCCTGGCGTACGCCCTGCGCAACCAGCAGATTTCGGATTTCCCGCTATGCAATAAGAGTTTCAACCTGTCGTACTGCGGGCATGACTTATGATGATCGCTGAAGCTATGAGAGGACACATTCCATGATCGACATCCTGTTAGCTCGGTTTCGCCAGGGCCATCGAACGATCGAGTACCCCGCAGCGCCGCCGCCCCCATTGGCCGAGCGGTTCCGGGGCCGCCCAATCATTGACGCCGCGAAGTGTCCCGAAGGCTGCGCTAAATGTGCCGAGGCATGTCCCACGCAGGCGATCACGATCACGGACAAGCCACGAATCGATCTCGGCCGCTGTCTTTTCTGCACGGATTGCATGAACGCCTGTCCGGCCGATGCGATCCGTTATTCGCGCGATTATCGTCTGTCGGTTCGGCAGCGCGAAGACCTGATCGTCGATTCCGATGCCGAGATGAAACTCGCGGCGGAACTCGACGAAAAACTCAAAAGGCTCTTCGGTCGATCCCTGAAACTTCGTCAAGTCAGCGCGGGCGGTTGCAACGGCTGTGAGATGGATGTGAACGTGCTGGGCACGGTCGGCTGGGATTTGGGCCGGTTTGGCATCCAGTTCGTCGCATCGCCGCGTCACGCCGATGGCTTGCTGATCACCGGCGCGGTTTCGGAAAATATGACGCTGGCGCTGAAAAAGACCTATGACGCGGTTCCGTCCACGAAGATTGTCATAGCGGTGGGAGCGTGCGCGATTTCCGGTGGTCCCTACGCCGGGCACGCCGAGGTCCA
>Ga0302326_10008287_pt1 | contig 22962 bp, 16 predicted proteins | sample Palsa_T0_3_FD_202264 | JGI IMG/M metagenome (GOLD analysis project Ga0302326, IMG submission 202264) | Peat permafrost microbial communities from Stordalen Mire near Abisko, Sweden - Palsa_T0_3 | ecosystem: Environmental > Terrestrial > Soil > Palsa > Peat permafrost | place: Sweden: Abisko... | reverse complement strand
CCGCTAATGGCCCCGAGGTCCTCGCGCGGCGACAGCGGGTGCACATCGTAGAGGGCGATTTGCCCGAGCGGCGTATCGATGACGTGCTGGAGGAACCGGGGCGAGCGCTGCTTTCCGGAGTACGAAAGCTTGTCCGGTTCCTTCGTCGAGAGGACGGGGTATCGCGTCGCCAGCACGAACTGTCCCTGGGCGATCACCGTCGCGTAGCGCTCGCGCAGGGTCGGCTCGAGCGCCTCGGTGTGCGCGACCTCCTGCAAGACGGCGATGTCGGGCGAATACCGGTCGATCTCGGCGACGATGCGATCGAACCCCGCTCGCCCGGAATCGACGTTGAAGCTCAGGACTCGCACGACCGGGGTCGACGGCGCACCGAACCTCGGGCGCGGGAGGACGAAGCCCATCAATCCGAACACGAGGATCACGGCGGCCACTCCCTGCGTCCAGAGCAGCCCGCGACGCCGCGTGAGCAGCAGCAGCGCCAAGAGGACCGGCAGCGGAGCGCCGAAGCTCAGCATGGGCACGTAGAGCGCGAGGCCCGTGGCCCACCATCTCTCGCCGACGAACCAAAGCAGCACCCAGGCGACGGCCAGCGCCACCGGATAGAGGATCGCGAGGGCCGCTACGGCCCACAGCGCGGCGCGGGCGATGCGTGCCCCGGGCGCGCGCTCCCCCGACCCGCCGCGCGGATCGCGATCCTGTCGTCCTCGCGCACCATCACGCGCGTTCGACGGCGACGACACCTTTGACCTTTTGGAGCGCCTTCATCACGCTCTTGAGCTGCTGAAGGTCCTGGCACACGAAGGAGAAAAGGTTGACCGCACGGCCATCGTCGCTGGCTCGACAGTTCGCCTCGCTGATGTTGATGCCCTGGGCCATGAAGCTCTGACCGACGTTGGCGAGGATGCCGGGGAGGTTGGCGGTGACGACACGAAGCTGCACGCTGCGGTTGATGCGCGCCTTGCTGTCCCAGGTGATTTCGACGCGCCGCTCGGGATCCGTGTCGAAGGCCTTGGGACACCCGCGGCGGTGGATCGTCACGCCCCGGCCGCGCGTGATGAAGCCGAGGATGTCGTCACCCGGGAGCGGGTTGCAACACTTCGCGTAGCGGACCAGAACGTCGTCGATGCCGTTGAGGCGGATCCCCCCTTCGTCGCGCTTTATCACCTTGCGCATCAAGCCCGCGATGCGGCTCTCGCGCAGTTGGTCCGGCGGCTTGCTCTCTCGCCCCTCTTCGGTGGGGGGCGACAGCACCTTGACGACCTCCTCCGGGTCGATCTTCCCGTAGCCGATCCCGACGAAGAGCTCTTCGAGGTTCTGGATCTTGAGCGTCTCGTAGACGCGCTTGAGCTCCGCGTCGTTCTTCAGCAGCTTGCTCGCGCTGATTCCGGACTTGTGGAGCTCCTTCTCGAGGAGCTCTTCCCCGAGACGGCGGCTCTTGTCGCGCTGCTCCTGACGAAGAAAATTGCGGATCTTCGCGCGCGCTCGCATCGTCCCGACGAAGTCGAGCCAGTCCTTGCCCGGGTGCTGGTGCGGGTGGGTCAGCACCTCGACGACATCGCCGTTGCGGAGCTTGTACCGGAGCGGCTCCATCTTGCCGTTGATGCGCGACCCGGTGACGTGATTGCCGAGCTGCGTGTGGATCTGGTACGCGAAGTCGACCGGCGTCGCCCCACGCGGAAAGACGCGGACGTCGCCCTTGGGCGTGAAGACGTAGACCTCGTCCTGGAAGAGGTCGACCTTCACCCCTTCCAAGAACTCGGCCGGATCCTTGAGCTCTTTCTGCCACTCGAGCAGCTGACGCAGCCAGGAGAAGCGTTGAGCGTCCTGGTCGGCGATCCCGCCGCCTCGGTCCTTGTACTTCCAGTGCGCGGCGATGCCGCGCTCGGCGACCCGGTGCATCTCGTGGGTGCGGATCTGGATCTCGATGCGCTCGCGCCCGGGCCCGATGACGGTCGTGTGGAGCGACTGGTACATGTTGGGCTTCGGCAGCGCGACGTAGTCCTTGAAGCGGCCCGGGACGGGGGTCCATTGCGAATGGATGACGCCGAGCGCGGCATAGCAATCGCTGACGCTCTCCACGATCACGCGGAACGCGATGAGATCGTAGACCGCCTCGATCCCCGACTGCTGCTCCTTCATCTTGCGGTACACGCTGTAGAGGTGCTTCGCGCGGCCGGTGACTTCGGCGGCGAACCCCTGCTCGGCCAGGCGGCTCGAGAGCGTCTTGCAGACCTCGGTGATGTACTTGTCGCGCTCCTTCTTCGTCTTGGTGAGCTGCGCGACGAGGTCGGCCTGGGCTTCAGGCTCGAGGTACTTGAAGCTCAGGTCTTCGAGCTCGCTCTTGAACGCCTGGATGCCGAGGCGGTTGGCGAGCGGGGCGTAGATCTCCAGTGTCTCGCGCGCGATGCGCTCTTGCGACTCGCGCGTCATGGCGCCGAGGGTGCGCATGTTGTCGAGCCGGTCGCATAGCTTGATGAGCAGGACGCGGATGTCCCGCGCCATCGCGACCACCATCTTGCGAAAGTTCTCGGCCTGCCGATCTTCTTTCGATGTGAAGTTGATCTTGGAGAGCTTGGTGACCCCGTCGACGAGCTCGGCAACCTCGCTCCCGAACTCCTTCGTCAGCTCGTCCGTGGTGGCGAGGGTGTCCTCGACGACGTCGTGCAGCAACCCTGCGCATACGCTCGCCGCGTCGAGGCGGAGGTCGGCGATGATGCCCGCTACCCCGATGGGGTGCACGATGTAGGGCTCACCCGACTTCCGGGTCTGCCCCGCATGCATGCGGAAGCTGTAGTCGTAGGCGTGCTGGATCAGGCCGGCATCGACGGACGGTTGATACGCCTTGACGCGCTCGATGAGCTGTTCGACCTGAAGCATCTGTCGGGCACAGCATGTCCGCCGCGCCCGATGAAAAAAGGTAACATCCGCGACCCGCTACGGCAATGCTCGCCACCCCACCGACACATTCCGCGTTCCCATCTCCAGCCCCATCCAGCAGCGAGAATCCCAAAGCTTTCGCCGCGAGCGACGGCGCGCGGCGCCGCTTCGGCGCTTATGTGCACTTCCCTTGGTGCCTCGCCAAGTGCCCGTATTGCGACTTTGTGAGCTTCGTCGCGCCGGAGATCGACCACGAGGGGTACGCCGACGCCGTCATTCGCGAGGTCGAGGTGCGAGCCGGGGGCGCGGATGCCGGGCGCCGGGGCCGGCTCGAGAGCGTCTTCTTCGGTGGGGGTACCCCGAGCTTGTGGAACGCGCGCGACCTCGGTCGCGTGCTCAACGCCGTCCGTCGGGGGTTTGGCGGAAGCGCCGCCGATGGCCTCGAGACGACCGTCGAGTGCAATCCCACGTCGCTCGACGAACGCCGGGCCGCCGCCCTCGTCGACGTTGGCGTGACGCGCGTCTCGATTGGCGTGCAGTCGCTCCGCGACGATCGCCTCCGCTTTCTCGGCCGTCTTCACGACGCGCGCGGCGCGGTGGCCGCGGTGCAGGCCGCGCTCCGCGCCGGGGTCGGGCGCGTCTCGGGGGATCTCATCTTCGGTCTGCCGGGTCAGTCCCCGGAGGACGCGCGTGACGAGGCTCTCGAGCTCGTGGGGCTCGGGCTTTCGCACGTATCCTGCTACCAGCTCACGATCGAGTCCGGCACGCGCTTCGGTGAGCTCGCGCGGCGGGGGCGCCTTCCGCTGGCCGACGAGGGTGCCGTGGCGGAAGCGTTCGTCGCCATCGACGAGGCGCTGACCGGCGCCGGCCTTCGCCACTACGAGGTCTCCAACTACGCCCGCGGGGGCCACGAGGCGCGCCACAACCTCGGATACTGGCGCGGCGACGAATACGTGGGCCTCGGTTGCGCGGCGTACGGCTTCGAGCGAGTGTCGAGCGCCGCCGGGCAGCGAAGCGCGGAAGCCTGCCAGGTGGCAGGGCACCGTTGGCGCAATGTCGTGACGCCTGAGCGCTACGTCGAGGCGACCCGCGCCCCCGAGCGCGAGCGCGTCGCCGCCATCCAGGAGGGCCTCGAGCCGCTCGACGCGGAGACGCTCATGCGAGAACGTCTCATGCTTGGCCTTCGCATCGCCGAAGGGATCGACCTCGATCGAGCGGCCCAGGATCTCGGCGTCCCTGGCTGGACCCCCGCGCGCCTGCGCGCAGCGACGTGGCTCGAAGAGCGCGGCCGCATCGTCCGCGAGGGCCCGATTCTCCGAGTCCCGCGGGCCGCATGGCTCTGGACGGACGACACCGCGGCACGCCTCTTCTAGCCAGCGATTGATGCGCGAGAGGGCCGTCCTGGACGTTTCTCTTTTCTCCACTGCCTGTGGGAAACCCCTGAACAACTCGGGGGTCGATGGTGGGTCCGCTGTTGTGGACTTGTGGGGCGCAGCCGTTCACCACTTCGTTCGAGTTCAGTGGCAAGAGCCCGAATTGAAAAGCGTTGCTGAGCTGCGCCTTATTGGTGTCAACCGCATGAACTGGCCCGCGCCGAACACGGAGCGGACCGCGGGCGAGATCCCCCTCCAAACGGCTGGCAGCGCCCCACATTTGGGGGGCCTGTAGCCACAAGGATTGGTGGCTTTTTACTTTACAGGCCCAAGATGTTGGGGGTAGAAGCGAAGACTCGAGCCGCGCGGGTTCCTGCCGCCGCGCCCGGTCCGCGGGTGACCGGGCTCGGTTGAGGCATGGGCCGGGGCGGCACGCGAGAGGGCGGCGGCGGCTGGCGGGCGGGTGATTGGAAGAGGGCTCGATGACTCTGCTTTGGCGGCGTCGACGGGGTGGTCTTTCCATAGCTACTGAACGCGATGGCAGAGTCGACGTCCACTGGTTGTTCAGCGAAACGGGGCACTGAACGGGTCGACGGCGCATGCTGAAGGAGCGGTGATTAAAATGGCAAACTCGGACTTCGGCCAAAACGGGTTGGGAATGCGAAACGGTCACGCCAAGCTGACACGAACCCCGCTCAAGGAGAGCGCGCGGGAGACACCGCGCGAAAGGGCTACGGTCGCGCCCGCGCCCAAGAAGGGCGGCCGGGCGCACGCGGCGCCTCACCCCGCTCCCAAGAAGTCCTCGCGAAGCCGAGGGGTCGCCGTCGAGCGTCGCTTCAGTACGCCGGGGGTAGACCCGCTCGATGCCGTCGTCTACGAGCTCCGGTCCAGCATCATCACGAACCCGGACGGCAGCATCGTCTTCAAGATGGAGGGGGCCGAGGTCCCGACGGGCTGGAGCCAACTCGCGACCGATATCGTCATCTCCAAGTACTTTCGCCGCGCCGGTTTGCATGGTGACAAGGACAAGGGCGAGATGAGCGTGCGCCAGGTGGTGCACCGCCTGGCCCACACCATTCGCGTGGCGGCCGAGACGGGCGTCGTCCAGCCGGCGGCAGGCAAAGTCCGGAGCAGTTACTTCAGCTCGAAGGCCGACGCCGAAGCGTTCGAGGCCGAGCTGTCGTACTTGCTCGTGAACCAGATCGGCGCCTTCAACTCCCCCGTCTGGTTCAACTTGGGCCTCTGGCACGAGTACGAGATCAAGGGCTCGGGCGGCAACTGGGCGTGGGACGGCGCCGAGGGCCAGATCGAGACCAAGACGGCTTACGAACGCCCGCAGTGCTCGGCGTGCTTCATCCAGTCGGCCAAAGACGACTTGATGAGCATCTACGACCTGGTGAAGTCCGAGGCGCGTCTCTTCAAGTACGGCTCGGGCACCGGCTCCAACTTCAGCGCCATCCGCGGCCGGCAAGAGAAGCTCTCGGGGGGCGGCACGTCGTCGGGGCTGATGTCTTTCCTCGAGGTGTTCGATCGCGCGGCCGGAGCCACCAAGAGCGGGGGGACGACGCGGCGGGCCGCCAAGATGGTGTGCCTCGACATGGACCACCCGGAGATTTCGGACTTCATCGGGTGGAAGATGCGCGAGGAGAAGAAGGCGCACGCGCTCATCGCCGCCGGCTTCAGCTCGGACTTCAACGGCGACGCATACCATACGATCAGCGGGCAGAACTCCAACAACAGCGTGCGCGTCACCGACGAGTTCATGCATGCCGCGCTCGCGGGCGCCAAGTGGCAGACGCGCTTCCGCACGACCGGCCAGGTGTGCGAGACGCTCGAGGCCAAGGAGCTTTGGCGCCAAGTGGCCGACGCGGCCTGGGGGTGCGCCGATCCCGGCGTGCAGTACGACACGACGATCAACCGCTGGCACACGTGCCCGAACTCGGGGCGCATCAACGCGTCGAACCCGTGCTCGGAGTACATGTTCCTCGACGACACGGCGTGCAACCTGGCGAGCGTGAACCTGACCAAGTTCTTGCGCGACGACGGGTCGTTCGACGTCGACGGTTACCGCCACGCGTGCCGCGTGTTCTTCATCGCGCAGGAGATCCTCGTGGATCTCTCGAGCTACCCCACCGCCCCCATCGCCCAGAACAGCCACGACTATCGCCCGCTCGGTCTCGGCTACGCGAACCTCGGCAGCCTGCTCATGTCGCTGGGTGTGCCGTACGACAGCCGCGAGGGGCGCGCGATCGCGGCATCGCTCACGGCCATCATGTGCGGCACGGCGTACCGGACGAGCGCGGAGATCGCGGCATCCAAAGGGCCGTTCCCGGGATACGCGAAGAACCGGGAGCCGATGCTGCGGGTGATGCGGATGCACCGGGACGCGGCGTACGCCATCGATCGTGAGGCCGTGCGCCTGCCGGGCGAGTCCGAGTCAGCGCCGGGCATCCTCTACCGCGCCGCGTGCGCGGATTGGGACGCCGCCGTGAACCTGGGCGAGACGAACGGCTACCGCAACGCGCAGGCCACCGTGCTCGCGCCCACGGGCACGATTGGCTTGCTCATGGACTGCGATACGACGGGGATCGAACCCGACTTCGCGCTCGTCAAGTTCAAGAAGCTCGCCGGGGGCGGCTACTTCAAGATCGTCAACCAGACCGTGCCTGGCGCGCTCCGTCGCCTCGGGTACGGCGAGCGCGAAGTCCACGAGATCGTCGCGTTCATCTCGGGCACCAATACGCTGCTCGCCCCGGTCGACCATTCCGGCAACGCGCAGCCAGGTTCGCCGCAGATCAACCGCCGTGCGCTCAGAGACAAGGGCCTGACGGACGCGGAGCTCGCCAAAGTCGAGAGCGCGATCCCTGGCGTCTTCGATCTGGATAGCGCCTTCGCGACGTGGGTCCTCGGCGAGGACACCTACGATCGCCTCGGCGCCACCAAGGACGTGCGCGGGTCGAAGCGTTCGTTCTCGCTGCTCGAGTATCTCGGGTTCTCGCGCGCCCAGATCGAGCAGTCGCAAGACATCATCGTGGGCCGGATGACGATCGAGGGAGCCCCCTATCTTCGCGGAGAACACTATCCGGTCTTCGACTGCGCGAACCGGTGCGGCAAGACAGGCGAGCGGTTCCTCGCCCCGATGTCTCACGTCCGCATGATGGCCGCTGCCCAGCCATTCCTGAGCGGCGCGATCTCGAAGACGGTGAACCTGCCGACCGACGCCACGGTCGAGGACGTCCAGGATATCTACGAGCAGGGCTGGCGTCTCGGGCTGAAGGCCGTCGCCCTCTACCGCGACGGATGCAAGGCCAGCCAACCGCTCTCGACGTCCAGCGAGAAGAGGGAAAAGAAGCCAGCCGAGGAGTCGGCGCCGCCCGATCCACTCCTGGCCCCGGTGCCCCAGGGAGCCACCTCGGACGACCCGCAGCTTTCTCTCCGCATGGCGCCCACCAACACCCGCGCCTACGGCGAACGCATGCGTCTGCCCAAGAAGCGCATGGGATTCACCCAGGAGGCGCGCGTCGGAGGGCACAAGATCTTCCTCCGCACCGGCACGTACGACAACGGCACGCTGGGCGAGATCTTCATCGACATGCACAAGGAGGGCGCCGCCTTCCGCAGCCTCATGAATTGCTTCGCCATGAGCGTGAGCATCGGCCTGCAGTACGGCGTCCCGCTGCTGACGTACGTCGATCAGTTCACGTTCACGCGCTTCGAGCCGCAGGGGCCGGTCGAGGGGCACCCGAACGTCAAGTTCGCGACGTCGATCGTCGACTTCATCTTCCGTACGCTCGGCGTCGAGTATCTGCACCGGTACGATCTCGCCCACATCAAGCCGGAGATCGACGCCACGCCGCTCGATGCGGCCAGGCACCAGGGCACGCCGCCCGATCCACCAAGCCTGCGACAGCTGCCAGAAGCCAGGGGACGCGTCGAACGCGAGTCGCTCCCCCATACGCGGGAGGCGATCGCGCAGAGCGCGGCAATGAGCGAGACGCTGGGCGACGGCACCGGTTCGCCGCTGGACGCGCAGCTCGACACGATGATGGGGGACGCACCGGTCTGCGACGTCTGCGGTCACATCACCGTTCGCAACGGCGCTTGCTACAAGTGCCTCAACTGCGGCAACTCGATGGGGTGCTCGTGAAGCCGGGGTTGGTGGGACGGGATCGAGCCAGCGTATAAGCTCGGGCGCATGACGGTTCGCTCGCTGACACTCGTGGCGCTCGTCTCGACGCTCGTCGCAGGTTGCCCCAAAAAGGAGGCGCCGGTCGTCCTCGACGCGGGGTCCCCTCCACCTTCCGAGCCGAGCGCACCGCAGATCACCGAGCTCGCCCCCATCGAGGACGACAGCGGTCCCCCGTCGGACGCGGCCGCCGAGGCGGGCAGGAAATGGCATGGGGGCGGCGGCTACAGCGCCAATCAGCTCAAGATCAAGCAGTGCTGCAACACCATCCGCGCGCAGGCCAAAGTGCTCGGCGCCTCGCCGGAGGCGTTCCAGCTGAACGCCTTGGCCCTGCAGTGCGACGTATTCGCGACGCAGGTTGGCCCCCAGGGGAACGCCCCCGAGCTGAACCAGCTCCGGGAGATCCTCAAGACGGCGAAGCTGCCCGTCGGCTGCCAGATGTGAAGAGCGTGGAGGGAGAGAAACCGCCAGGACGCCAGGGGCCGCCAGTGGAAGAATCTTGGGATTTTGATTGATCCAACCCTGCCGTCTTTGGCGTCCTGGCGGTTGAATTCTCGTCTTCAGGCGCCCAATTCAGCGGGCGGAGAAGTGGTCGTAGCCTCTCGGCTCGAGAGGACGTTCGCCGTCGGCGCCAAGGAGCGCCAACCCCGCGCCGACGGATATGTATCCAATCGAGCGAAACCCGGCGATGGGAATCGGGCTCGCGACGGCCAAGGCGTAGTCCTCGCCCCCGTACAGCGCGAGCTCCAGCGCGTCGACTCCCAGGGCAGCCGCCGCCTCGAGCAGCGCGGCGTCTCCGCGGAGCGCCGTCTCGTCGAAGACGACGCGCACGGTGCTTGCCGCGGCGATGTGGCCTACGTCCCGCGCGAGGCCATCCGATACGTCGATCGCGGCGTGCGCGATGGCGGACATCGCCATCCCGTCGTCGAGCCGGGCGCGTGGACGCCGCCACGAGTCGACCGCGGGTGCGAGGCGCGCGTCGCCGGTCCTCCCCGTCTCGATGGCCCGCAGCCCGGCAGCCGCCAGCCCGACGTGGCCGGCGAGCCACAGACCGTCCCCCGGCCTGGCGCCGGCGCGCCGAACGGCGTGATCGCACGCGCCGAGTACGGTGGTCGCGATCGACAGGACGGGGCCACGCGCGAGGTTGCCCCCGACGATGGGCGCCCCGGCGACGTCCGCTGCCGCTCGCTGCCCGCGAGCGATCTCCTCGAGCGACGCGTCATCGACATCGTCGGGCAGCGCCAGCGCGGCTAGCGCGCACCATGCCCGCGCGCCCATCGCGGCGACGTCGCTGACGGCGGCCATGAAGCTCCGCCAGCCGACGTCCTGCCACGACGCCAGATCGCGCCGAAAGTGCGTCCCCTCTACCTGCTCGTCGATCGTCCAGACGATGCGCTCACCCCCCCGGGTCCCCACCTCGAGCACCGCAGCGTCGTCGCCGATTCCAAGCTCGATTCCGGCGGTCTTCACGCCAGACCCCAGCGCGTGCGCGAGCATCTCGATGCGCGCGCGCTCATCCATCGGGGCGCGATTCGGCCGGGGCGCGGGCGTCCGAGGTCACATCGGCCCCCGCCGACGTCTGCGGCAACGTCACCACGAATACCGTGCCGCGCGGCGGATTGTCCTCGATCCGGATGGTCCCACCGTGACTTTCGACGAGGCGTTTGACGATCGAAAGGCCCAGGCCTGTACCGCCGTACTCGCGGGTGCTCGACGAATCGACCTGGTAGAACGGGTCGAAGATCCGGCCCCACTCGCGCTTGGGGATGCCGATCCCCGTGTCGACGACGCGGACCTCGACGAGGGCCCGCGTCGGGGCGAGCAGCGCGAGTCCAGCGTCGTCGTCGCCCCCGTCGCCATCCTCGTCGACCATGGCGGCCCTCAGCGTCACGGACCCCTCGGACGGCGTGAACTTGATCGCGTTCTCGACCAGGTTGATGAACACCTGGCGCAAGCGCTCTGGGTCGCCGCGCACCTCGCCCAAACTGGAGGCGTCCGCCGACATCTGGAGTTTCACCCCACGCTTGCGCGCCGTCGGCAGCAGCGTGGAGACGACTTCCTTCATGACGGCCTCGATGCGGACAGGGCGCATCGTCATGCGCATCGTCCCGCTCTCCATCTTGCTCAGGTCGAGGAGACTCATGATGAGCGAGAGCAGCTGGCCGCCCTTGGCGTGGATCGTCTTGACGAATTCGATCTGCTCGGGCTTGAGCTCTCCGGCCAAGCCTTCCACGAGCATCTCGCTGTACCCGATGATCGACGTCAGTGGCGTGCGAAGCTCGTGACTCACCGTGGCGAGGAAGTTCGACTTGAGCCGATCGAGCTCCTTGAGGCGGTCGAAGGCCTCCTGCAGGCGGGCGGTCTTGTCCTCGAGCTGGCGGTAGCTCTCGCGCACGCTCGCGAGGTGCATCTTGCTCGTCACGAACGACTTGTGCCCACTGAAAAGGATGAGATCCAGGGCACTCTTGAGGTGCGTCGTGATCCGCGTGACCGTCTCGGCTTTGGCGCGCGGCATCTTTCCGAGCAGCACCTGCGCGCGGTCCTTGTCGATGGCTGCATCGATCGAGAGGAGCGACGGGAGCGGCTCGGTGACCTGGGGAGGAAGAAACGGGCCTACGATCAAGCGGCCGACCCGACGGCCGTCGTACTCCAGCGCCAAGATGCGATAGGCCGCTCCGGTGAAGCAGGGGTGCAGGACGTCGCCCGATTCGCCCGCGTCGCGCGCCTTCACGGCTCCGACCGTGGCGGCGCATGCCTTGCGTCCCTCGACCGTGGTGTTCACGTAGGCGCAGAGCTCGTGCTCGATGGCGGTGTCCGCGAGCAGGCCGCCCTCATTCGAGTAAATGCGCACCGGGATGCCGAAGAGGGCAACGAAGCTCCGGCAAAGCTCGTCGAGGCCGTCGCGGTCCACGAGATCCTCGAGGTGGAGGCGACCGTCGAGGACGAGATCATCGACCCGTACGCTGGGCGGAGGGGCTTCGATCGTCACGACGACACCTCCGCCGTGCGCTGGGTCGTTCCCCCGAGGCATGACGAAAGCAAGGTGGCGACGTCCGTCTCGAGGCCGAGCTGCCGTGCGGCCATCGGGAGAAGCTCCGTGGAAGCAATCCCCAGGAGCTTCGCGAGCTGGTGCTCGCGGTCGAGTTTGCGCCAGGTCACATCGAGCAGCCCGAAGAAGGTCTCGAGAACGCCATCGCCGTTCACCGCGCTCGCGCGGAACACCGGCTCACGGCCGCGGCTCGCCAGCGCCGCGAGCTCCTCGTCCGAGCGAATCCGGTCGAGGTCGCGCTTGTTGAACTGGATGACGAGCGGAAGCTCTTTGACGCTGAGGTTCAGCTCCTTGAGGTTCCGGCGCAGGTCGAGAAACGACGCAGCGTTGTGCTCCGTCTCGCTGATCTGCGAGTCGGCGATGAAGGCCACGCCGTCGGCTCCTTGAAGGACCAGCCGCCGCGTGGAGGCGTGAAGCACCTGGCCCGGCACCGTGAAAATCTTGATCCGCAGCGTCATCCCCGCCGGCGTCCCCGCGCGGTCCGCACCCGTCACCGAGGTCTCGGCGCGAAGCGTCAGGGGGAGCATGTCGAAGAACAACGTGCGGTCGTCGCGGGTCTCCAGCGTCATCAGGCGGCCGCGCGAAGTCTCGGTAGTCAGATGGTGGAGCGAGCGGAGGTTCGTCGTCTTGCCGCTCAGTGCGGGCCCGTAGTAAACGAGCTTGAGCGCGATCTCCCGGCCTCCGAAGTTGATCTGCACGATCCCTCGCACTTTCGATCCTATCAGACGTTCCCTGTTGCGTGTCCGGCCACCCCTCCCACTACTCTCGACGAAACGCGTCCCCCCCTATGACCACACACGCACCCCTCGCCGTTGGCGACGCGCCTCCGGATTTCGACCTCGAGAGCGACGACGGCAAGCGACGCTCGCTCTCCGACTTCGCCGGCAGGTGGCTAGTCCTCTATTTCTACCCGAAGGACGACACGCCCGGATGCACGCGCGAGGCCCGCGGCTTCTCCGAGGCCGCCGCGCGTCTGTCCAAGCTCGGCGCCCGCGTCGTCGGCGTATCGAAAGACTCCGTGAAGAGCCATTGCACCTTCCGCGACAAGTACGCGTTGAAGTTCCCGCTTCTCAGCGACCCGGAGCTCGAGACGCACGTCGCGTACGGCGCCTGGGGCACCAAGACGCTCTACGGGCGGAAGTCCGAGGGCACCATTCGCTCGACCTTCCTCGTCTCGCCCGACGGGAAGATCGCCCGTGTATGGCGCAGCGTCAAAGTCGACGGACACGTCGACGCGGTCATCGCGCAGATCGAAGGCGCAGGCGCGGGCACCAAGCCCGCTCGGGCCGGCACGGTCTCGAAGCCGAAGAAGACAGCGAAGAAGGCGGCCACGAAGCGCAAGGCGGCGCGTTGAGCGTCGCGGCTCCGACGACGCTCGTGTGGATCGACCCCGCGCCGCCCGACCGCGGGCAGGCAAGCGCTCTGGCGAGCTGGGCCCAAGAGCGCGGCATCTTGCTCATGGACCCGAGCCGTCGAGCGCCACGGGCCCTCCCTATCGACGACGCAGTAGCCGGAGAGATCGAAGACCTGCTGAAGGCCGCGCGCGATGCGATCGTCGCACGCGAGCCCGACGCGGCCGATCGCGCGCTCGAGGCCGCGGAGGATCGCCTCCGGGTCCACGCCGAGCTCCCGCAAGCGGCATGGCTGATGGCCGAGCTCGAGCGCGTTCGCTCTACGCGATGGCGACGCGTGGCTCCGATCGACACCGAAGCCGCGGCGCGTGCCTGGGCCCGCGCCGAAGCCATCGACGGCGGCCGGGTGGCGGGTGTCGGCGAGGTAGGAGCCGGCGATTCCGCTGGTGCCGCCGAGATTGCCATCGAGGTGCCGGCGGGAGACCGCGCGTGGATCGACGGATCGCCGGCGACGGGCGCCCGCACGGCGACGCATGCGGGCCCGCACGCCGTTCGAGTGACGTGGGGCGGACGCACCGTCTGGGCGTCTTGGCTCGACCTGCCGGTGGGCGACTCGACGGTCGCCACGGACGCCCCGAGCGTCGCGCCTTGTTCTCTCGCGGACACGGCGAGCGCGCACCTCGGAGGCGCCACCGGCCCGAACGGAGCAGTCGGCCCGCGCGTCGTCGACGCCGATGCCGTCCTTTGTCCCCAGTGGGTGGCCGCAGCGCCCGGGGCGACTGCCGGGACCGTGAGCGTCGCCCTCTGCGCGGCGGGTCGTTGCGGTCCTCTGCTCGACTGGCACCGCACGGCCGTGTCGCTCTTCTCCGGCGTCACCACTCGACCCGAAGGCCACTCGACGCGCGGCTGGCCCACGTGGGCCACCTGGACACTGGTCGGCGCCGGCGTCGCCATCGGCGCCGCCGCGGCGATCGTGGCCTCCGGCGCCCTGAAACCCGCGCCCGCCGAGACAATCTTCGTCAACGGCGGGCTCAAGGTGCAATGAGCGAGAGCGGGGAGCGCGAATTGCAGATCGCCGCGCGGCTGCTTACGCTATCGCACTGAGACCGCTCGATGGCAGAACTTCCCCCCCTTGATTTCGACGCGTTCGTCGCTCGCAGGAAGGCGGAGCGCGTCGGCGGCGGCGCAGAGACGACGGGGCACGAGTACACCTACTCGTTCGACCGGCAATCGCGCATCGCGTTCGAGAACACCAAGCCGGTGTCCCTCGCCGTCGAGGCGAGCGTGCGCTTGTTCAAGCAGCTCGGCCGGCATCAGCTCCTCGGCAATGCGGTACGGGTGAGCGAGCGTCAGTTCCCGCGCATCCACGGCATCACGAAGCGTGCCTGCGACACGCTGCAGATACGAGCACCGCAAGTGTTCGTCGTGAACAGCCCCACGTTCAACGCGGGCACGCTCGGCACGAACGACGATTCGTTCATCCTCATCCATTCGGCGCTGCTCGAGCACTACAGCGACGAAGAGCTCGCGGCGGTGATCGGACACGAGTGCGGGCACATCCACAACTCGCACGTCGCCTACCTGACCGCGCTTCACTACTTGACGTACATGGCCGGCATGTTCGTTCCTTGGATCCTGCAACCGGCCCTGGTCGCGCTCCGGACGTGGTCGCGGCGCGCGGAGATCACGTGCGACCGCGCGGGCATGCTCGTCAGCCGGGATCACCGCGTCGCCGAGCGCGCGATCACCAAGCTTGCCGTCGGGTCGAGCAGGCTGCACGAGGAGTTCAACGTCGACGCGTTCCTCGAGCAACACGAGGAGTCGTCCCAAGGCATCGGCAGGTTCATGGAGGTCTTCGCGACGCATCCATGGCTTCCCAAGCGCCTCCTGGCGATGCGGGTCTTTGCCGAGAGCCGCTTGTACCGCGCGGCCGTAGGCCTGGGAGACGCGGGCCTGCCGATGAGCGAAGTCGACTCCCGCGTCGCGTCCCTCCTCAAGGGGGAGGCAGGGTGAGCGCCGCGGACGGGCACGACGCCACCGCTGCGCTGTCGCCGCCGACGCTCGATGCCTTCTTCGCGCGGCGGGATGCCGTCGTTTCGGCGTTGCTCCGGCTGGGCGACGTCGCCACCAACCTCGGCGCGCGCAGTCTGCGCGAACGCATCGACGTCGATCTCGTCCGCAAGCTCCGCGAGGATCGCTTTCACCTCGTCGTCGTCGGCGAGTTCAACCATGGCAAGACGACGTTCGTCAACGCGCTGCTCGGAGCGAACGCCCTCGCCGTCGGCGTAACTCCCACGACCGCCGCCATCCATCACATCCGGTGGGCGGACGCGCCCGAGGCCTTCGTCGTGACGACGACCGGCGAGCGGCGTTCGCTTCCATTCGACCAGGTCCGTACGTTCGCCGCAGGCGGCGAAGCCTCGATCGACGACGTCGATCACCTCGAGATCGGGTTTCCGGCGCCGTTGCTGAAAGAGCGCATCCTCTTGGTCGACACTCCCGGGGTGAACGACCTCGCCCTGCAGCGCGCCGACATCACGTACAGCTACATTCCGCGAGCGGACGCTGTCCTCTTTCTCCTCGACGCTGGACAGATCCTCAAGGAGAGCGAGCGGGTCTTTCTCAGCGACAAGCTCCTCAAGGCGTCCCGCGACAAGATCGTCTTCGTCATCACCAAGTGGGACTTGCTCTCGTCCGACGAACAGAGCGAGGCTCTCTCGTACGCGCGCGCGCATCTGTCCACTCTGGTGCAAGAGCCCGTCGTGTTCCCCGTGAGCTCCGAGGCCGCGCTCGGCGGCGCCCGCGAGGCGAGCGGGCTCCCGGAGCTCGTGAACTACCTGACGACGTTCCTCGCGCAGGAGCGCGGGCGAATCCTGCTGGACAACGCGCTCGGCGAAGGGCTGGCCGCGGCCCAGCTCCTGTCCAAGGGCGTCGACGCAAGACGGCGGGCCGTACGGATGAACGCCGATCAGATCGACCGGCGCATCGCGGCGCTCGAGAAAGATCTCGCCGGCCAGTCGAGCACGATCGAGCAGCGCCGGGTCCAGATGCGCGAAGAGATCGCATCGATCCGCACGGCGGCACGCAAGGATCTGGATCGCTTCGTCGACGACGTCTGCAGGCAGCTGCCGAACGTCATCGAGTCGGCCAAGCCGAACGAGCTGAAACAGTTCTTGCCGTCGTTTCTGGAAGACGCCTTCAAGCAATGGGCCGAGGCCGAGGTGCGCGAGATCGCGACCAAGCTCGAGCAAGTGGCGGAGAAGACGATCGCGCTCGTCCGAGAGGACGCGCACGAAGGCGCGCAGAGGGTCGCCGAGGTGCTGGGCAGCGACGCTGGCCAGCTCGACGTCCGGGTCGACACCATCAAGTACGATGTCGGCGTCGTCGCCCTGATGTTCGGGGGCGTCGCCCTCATGGCGATCAACCTGATGGCCGGGGGGCTGCTCGCCGTCGCGGGGCCCGCCATCTTCGCCATGTTCGCGCGCGGCAAGATCCACGAAGAGTTCAAGCGACGAGCGCAGGAGATGGCCCCCGAGGTGGTGCGGGAGACCGCGAGGAAAGTCGGGCCCAAGCTCGATGCCCTGGTGTCCGATTTCGCGCAGAAGCTCGACGCCTGGGTCGTCGGCGCCGGCGAAGAGCTGCACCGTGAGGTGGTCGAGGTTCTACGGGCAGCGCGCGACGCCCGCGTCACGGGCGGGGGCGAGGTGGGTCAGGCGCTCGCGCTAGTCGAAGAGCAGGCCGCCACCCTCGACGACGTCACGCGCGCCGTCAGCCGGCTGCGCGACGGGTCGTAGTCGACGCAGACTCGATAGGGACCGGACATCCAAGCATCAGACCCCGAGGACGTGGCGCAGGCCGTCTGCACCCAGGGTTCCGAGCTCCTCGAAACGCGCCATGAAGCGCCGCCAGTCGCGGGTGATCGGGCGAACGGTTCCGTCGGCCGAGCGCGCCCTCAGCGAGAAGTCCGTGATCCGGGTGATGGCAAAGCGCAACGCGGCAAAGCGTCCCTCGGCGGCCAGGCCATCCCGTTCGGCCGCGGAGAGCGCGCGCTCGCTCTGGTAGCCCTCCGCCATGGATCGCGCGAGATTGGCGTCGAACCTATCGCCGAAGCACCACGCCAGCACCGTCACCATCAGGTCGAAGGCGAAAGTGCCGTCGCAGGCGCTCTCGAAGTCGAGTAACGCGGCGATCTCTCCGTCCGCTCGCCAGAGGACTTGATCGCGAAAGAGATCGCCGTGCACGAGGCCCCGCGGGAGCCCCGCGTGTCTCGAGGCGTGCGCGTCCGCGAGCGCCGTGCGCAGCGACGGGACGACCGACGTCCAGTCGGGTCCCCCTTCCGCGTCGATTCGGTCGAGGCGCCGCTGCAGGTCGGAAAACTCGAAGCGACCTGTGTAAGGGGCCTCTGCCTGCCCCGCCACGTGGACGCACGCGAGCGCCCGGCCCACCCTGCGCGCATCGGCGGCGGTGACGCTGGCCTGACAGCGCATCGTCCCTGCCCGCCACGGAAAGAGGGCCGCCGGCTTGCCTCGAACCGAGGAGACGAGGCCGCGGTCGCGTCGACGAATCGGCGGGGGCGTCGGCACCCCGGCTGTGGCCAGGCGCTCGAGGAGGGCCGTCTCGTGCTCCGCCCCGGTGCGCCCTTGCTCTTCGTAGACGCGCAGAAAGATGCGTCCGCCCTGGGTGACGAGGGCAAAGTTCGAGTTGACGCTGCCCCCGGCGACGCCCTCGATCCCCAAAAGCCCTAGTGTGTCGTACTCGGCGAGCACGGTACGCGCTTCGCCCTCGGTAATCGCCGTATGGACTGCCATTGCGCCGGCCGATGGTAGCCGCAGGGACGCCCGCCGCCCCCGCCAGTTTCGGGCCGATTGGGCACGACTCGGTGCGTCGGCCTGTGTCCGTGCCCCCGAGGTGGCCCCCGGCGAGCGCCCCCGCAAGACAAGACAAGTGGACGACTTGAGGGCAACTCTGGTAATGGGCGCAAGGTTGTTTGCGCGAGTCCCCCTATCGGACTAGCTCAGGCAATGCGAGGGGAGAGGGGCACGAGGTCCCAGCCGTTCCGAGGACCTGCCCCAACCGAGATCGATTATGGCGAAGACGAAGAAGGCCGCGGCAACCAAGGGTGCTACGAAACCGACAGCCGCGGCGAAAGCAGCGCAGCCGAAGGTCGGCGCCGGCAAGGAAGAGGCGGGGAGCCTCAAACGCAAGCTCGGGCTGCGGGGAGCTGCCCCCTGGGCCGCTCGCCACGCCGCAAAGCACGCGGCCGAGGCGCGGGCACGGGCCGCCGAGCCGCCCCTGCCGGGTAGCGCGCGGGCGACCATCCGCACGCCCGTCGACGCGGAGGATATCAAGCTCCGCGTGCAGAAACTGCACGCCGCCCTGGCCCAGATCAAAGGGCTTCGCAAAAACCTCGCGAAGTCCTTCTTCGACATCGGGCTCATCCTCAAGGACATCCAGGGCCGCAGGCTCTACGAAGCCAAGCGGTTCCCGTCGTTCGAGTCCTTCGTGGAGCGCGAGATCGACCTCGGCAAGACGACGTCGATGCGCCTGGTGCGCATCGTCGGCTTATTTCAGCGTGAGAGCGCCCTCGAGCTCGGAATGGACCGCCTCTTCGTGGCCATCACGGCGCTCGACTCGACCGGCGAGCAGAACGAGACGGCACGGATCCCTCCGCCCCCCGTCTCGACGACGGCGCTGCCGCTCCGTCCGCCCGGCCGCTAGGCCGCGCTAGGGTGGGGCGGCCCGAGGGCCGGGGACGACGCAAGGCACGAGAACGGTGGCGCGGGTGCCGACCCCGCGCTCGCTGTCGATGCGGACCTCTCCACCGTGCTGGTCGACGATCTTGTGTACGATCGAGAGACCGAGGCCCGTGCCAGCCTCCTTGGTGGTGAAGAACGGATCGAAGAGCTGGCCCATCACGGCCGGATCGATGCCTACACCCGTGTCGGCGACGACGAGGCTCGCCTTGTCTCCGTCGTCGGTGCACGTGACCCCGACCTTGAGGGTGCCGCCGTCCTTCATGGCCTCGAGGGCGTTCATCACGAGGTTCAGGACGACCTGCTTCAACTTTTCGGGATCGCCGAGTACCACGCAGTCGTGCCCGAGGTCGCGCTCGACCGTCACCTGGCGCGCGGCGGCGGATCCTTGCTCGAGGTCGAGGACGTCCCCGACGAGCTGAGCAAAGCGAACGGGCTGCCGCACCGGCGCTCGCGGCCGGGCCAGCTCGAGGAACTCCGTGAGCAGCCGGTTCAATCTTCCGATCTCGTCGCCCACGATCCCCGCGCGGTGACGCAGCGCCGCGCGCGACTCCTCGTCGACGGGGAGACGGTCGACGTGACGCGCGAGGAGGTGCAGCTGGAGGACGGCGGCGTTCAATGGATTTCGGACCTCGTGCGCGAGGTTCAGTGCCAGGCTCCCCATGGCCGAGAGTGCTTCCGCGTCGGCCGCCCTCTTTTCGAGCGCGCGACGCTCGGTGACGTCGATGCCGAAGCCGTACACGAGCGCCGCGTCTTCGCCCCCTCGCGCCAGCGACAGGTGCCAGCGCACCCGCGCCCGCGCCGAGATATCGCGGCGCTCGCGCGGCGAGAATGACGAGACGAGCGCCGTACCCCGCCCTCGCGTCGTGTCGAGGAAGCCCGTCTCGACCTCCTGGGTGCGACGAGCGCGCGTACCCGCGATCGCCTCGCGCATGCGCGGCCGATCTTCCTCGGGGATCCACGTGTCGACGAAGAGCCGGCCTGCGGCGTCACCCGGCTCGATGCCCGCCAGGAGCGCTGCCTTTCGGTTGAAGAGCGCCACCCGATCCTCGAGGTCGAGCCCGACGACGAGCACGTCCGCGAGCTCGGCGAGGGCGCGGTAACGGCGCTCCAGCTCGTCCCTCTCGCGCGCGAGTCGCACCTTGGCGAGGGCCTGATCCACCGTCGAGATCAGCTCCTCCGGCCGAAACGACTTCGGGATGAAGGCGTACGCGCCCGAGCGCAGCGCTCCCATCGCCGCGTCCATCGTGGCAAACCCCGTGATGAGCACGACCTCCCCGAACGGGCACGCCGCGCGAAGCTTGGCGATGAGGTCGACGCCGCTGGTGTCGGGGAGCTTCACGTCGACGATCGCCACGTCGAACCCACGCGTGCGCGCGATGTCGAGCCCTTCGTCGCCGCGCGACGCCGTGACGACCTCGATCGAGCTCGACGCCGCTCGTCCGTCCGCGAGCTCGGCGCTCATGATCACCGCGTGGAGCGTGCCCACGAGCTCGACGTTGTCGTCGACGATGAGGACCCGCGAGCGCGCCGAGGCGGTGACCGGAAGGCGAGGCAGCGACGCGCTCGACACGCCTCACACCAGTCCGAGCAGCTTCTTCAGCAGGTCGTTGACGAGCTGCGGATTGGCCGCGCCTTTGCTCTCCTTCATCACCTGGCCGACGAGGTAGCCGAGAAGCTTCGTGTTGCCGGCGCGAAGCTGTTCGGCCTGCTTCGGGCTCTGCTCGATCACGCGGCGGCAGATCGCTTCGACCGCTCCGGTGTCGGTGACCTGCTGCATCCCGAGGCGCGCGACGACTTCCGCCGGCCCGCGATCGGTGCCCTCGATGTCCGCATAGACCTCTTTGGCCTGCTTTCCGCTGATGGTGCCGGCGTCGACGAGGCCGAGGAGCGCAGCGACCTGACTGGGACCGACGGGAAAGCGCGCGTCGAGACCGTGGGTATGGACGCCGCGAAGAACCTCGCTCTGGATGAAGTTCGCCACTTTCGTGGCGTTGCCGTGCTGCTCAGCGGCCTGCTCGAAGAAGGCTGCGATCTTGGGGTGGGCGGTGAGCACGCGCGCGGCGTAAGGGGTGAGGCCGAGGCCCTCCACGAAACGGCGCCGCTTCTCGGCTGGCAGCTCCGGCAAGCTCGCGCGCGCCCGCTCGACGAACGCCTCGTCGAGCCGCAGGGGGGGCAAGTCCGGATCGGGGAAATAGCGATAGTCCTGCGCCCCCTCTTTGCTCCGCAGGCTGTACGTGGTGCCGAGGTCGGCGTTGTAGCCGCGCGTCTCCTGTACGACGCGACCGCCGCGGTCGACGAGCGCCGTCTGTCGCTGGATTTCATGCGCGATGGCCTTCTCGACGAACCGGAACGAGTTGATGTTCTTCAGCTCGACGCGCGTGCCGAGTTTCGCCTCGCCGAGGGGCCGGACGCTGACGTTGGCGTCGCACCGGAAGCTGCCTTCCTCGAGGTTGCCGTCGTTCACCCCGACGAACAGCAAGACTTCGCGCAGCGTCCGAAGGTACTCCGCCGCCTCCGCGCCGCTGCGCAAGTCCGGCTCGCCGACGATCTCGACCAACGGTACGCCGGATCGATTGAGGTCGACGACCGAGTACGGGTCGAGGTGCACGCTCTTGCCGGCGTCTTCCTCCATGTGAACGCGGGTGATGCCGGCGCGCTTGGTCTGCCCGTCCACCTCGATGTCGAGATGCCCGCGGCCGCTGAAGGGCTCGTCGTACTGGCTGATCTGGTAGCCCTTCGGCAAGTCCGGATAAAAGTAGTTCTTGCGGGCGAACCGGCTCTCCCCGGCGATCGCGCACGAGAGGGACAGCGCCGTGAGCACAGCGAGCCGGACGGCTTCCGCGTTGAGGACGGGCAGCGCACCGGGCAGCCCGAGGCACACGGGGCAAACCTGGGTGTTGGGCGGCGCGCCGTACGCCGTCGAGCAGCCGCAGAAGGCCTTGCTCTGCGTGAGGAGCTGCGCGTGCACCTCAAGCCCGATGACCGCCTCGTACTGCATCGGTGAGTCGATTTAGCACGGGCCCGGCAGGGGCCTACTTCCCGAACTGGAAAACGACCTCGCTGCGCCGCACCATCCCCAGCTGGTCGCGCGCGATGCGCTCGACCGCGGCGGGGTCGTCGCGGAGCTCTTCGACCTCGACGCGAAGGCGGGCGACGTCGCGGCGCAACTCGGCGTTCTCCGTGTTCACGTCCTGGAGCTCCTTCTCGAGCCCACGCAGCCGAGGCAATCCGGCGGGCTCGAGCACGAGGAGCGGGACCGCGATGACCGCGAGACAGAGCATCGCGATCGGCAGCGTGCGCTGCACGAGATCCGGCAGGGGATCGGGCATCGGCGGAGGGTCTCGCACCAGAAGCGAAAGCCTGCCACGCTGGCCCGCGCGGCGTCCACTTCTTCCCCGACCTCTTCCCCGACCTCTTCCCCGACCTTCTGGGGCCCGGGCGAGTGTACGCTGCACCCTGTGCTGCACCTTGCGCGCGCGCTGCTCCTCGCCGACGTCGTGACGCCAGAGGCTCTCGCGGAGGGCCTAGTCCTCGCGGCGACGCAAGGTACGAGTTTGACGCGGGGCCTCCTCGGGGCCCACGCGATCGACGCGGCGCGCCTCGAACAGTTCTTCGATACGTACCACCAAGGCAGCGCTGCTCCGGTCCTCGTGCGCGTCGCGCCGCTGCGGGAGCTCGCGCTCCGACTCCCGCCGGGGCTGTGCGAGAGGCTCCAGGCCGTACCCGTAAGACGCGACCCGTTGACGGGGACGGTCGACGTCGCCGTGGTCGATGCCCGCGATGCGCACCCCACCCGCGAGATCGCGCACTTTCTCGGCGCCCCCATACGGACGGTGCGTACATCGCTCGCCGCCATGGAAGCGGCGCTCGTCCAGGTCCATGCCGAGCGCGCGAAAGGAATGACGGCGCTGGCGGCACCGATGGGGTTCGCTTCACCGCGCGACGAGCCAATTCCGGCGGCCGAAGCTTCCGAGCCCGAGGTCGCGATTCCTTTGACCCGCCGGAACAACGCCACCATGGCTGCGGCCGCTCCTGCACCCCGACCGCAGGCTCCGGACCTCCGGTCGTCCGACGAGGAACAGGACGCCGGGATGGGCGTCATCGTCCCCGAGCCCGAGCCCGTCCTTGACCTGCGCAAGCGCAAGGCGGGACCCGAACGGCGGCATGCGACCACCGTACGGGGTCCGTTCGCGGCCGAGGCTCCCCCCCTGCCCCCCTCCCCCGGCCACCGGACAGTGCTGACCCCGCCGATGCCGACGCCCGCGGTTGCACCCCCTCCACCGATAGCCCCGCCCCCCAGGCGGTCGACCCTGCCGCCCCCCGCGCCCGGCGCCCCCCCGCCCGCAGCGCCCATCCGCGCGCCCGCGCC
>Ga0302326_10008286_pt1 | contig 22963 bp, 20 predicted proteins | sample Palsa_T0_3_FD_202264 | JGI IMG/M metagenome (GOLD analysis project Ga0302326, IMG submission 202264) | Peat permafrost microbial communities from Stordalen Mire near Abisko, Sweden - Palsa_T0_3 | ecosystem: Environmental > Terrestrial > Soil > Palsa > Peat permafrost | place: Sweden: Abisko... | reverse complement strand
CACGCCGTCGCCAAGCGCGCAGTCGATCGCATGCGCGACCTCGTGCCCGATCGTCATCGGGCTCAGCGACCGCAGGTACACCGTGCGTTCCTCAACGACGAAGAGGCCCGCCGGCGCGACGGGCCACGCGTCAACGTCCACGCCGAGCCGCCGCAACCCGGCCGACGCGTCGCGATAGCACTCCTTCGCACGCAGCGGGCGAACGCGGCAGTTGCCGGCAACGAGCCGTTTGAGCAGCGCGATCGGGTACCCGCCGAGTTGCGACGCGATCGTCGCGTGATCGCTCTCACTCGCCTCGACGAGCAGCATGGAAACGACGTCGCTCCGGCGCGACGAAATAGAGCTCGACATGCGAAGCCTCCAAAACGAAGCCGCGGCGCCCTTATGAGCGCCGCGGCGGTGCGTGTGTGCGAGCCGCGCTTACGCGGCGCTGTGATGGCGGCGGGAACCGCGCCGCGCGCGCTCCTCGAACGGCGAGGCATCGAAGACGTCCGAGGCGACCTCGGCCGGCCCGTCCTCGAGCGGATGCGTTCCGAGCAGCCGCCGCACGGTGTACCCCGCGCTCAAAAGCCGCGATGCCTCATCGCGCGAGAATGTCGCGAAGTCCGGGAGGTGCACGCCGGGATCGAAGTCCCACGCCTGCGCGCCCGTCCCGTCGACGGCCATCGCGAGCAGCGTTTCGAGCTGCGCCGCGCTCGGCCGCGTCGTGCGATAGAGCTCGCACATCGCGTTCGCGTGATCCCCAGCATTCGTGAACATCCACGCGTTTGTTACCGGATTCCACACACCGCCGTGTGCCTTCATCGCCTTGCGGCAGAACTTCGTGCGTTCGTCGCTGATCGTGTAGAGTGTCGTCATCGGTCTGAACCCTTCTCCGCCCGAGGCGGCCGCTGTTGATGGGTCCGTTAAAGACGTGGACGCGATGGAACGGCGCAGCGAACAAGGGCGGCGCAGCCGAACGTGGACCGGAACATCGTGAGGACCGCTAGTGGCCCTTGCGTTCCATCGTGGCCGCGGCTAGGATCCCGAAGATCAACAGCGACCGCCTCGGACGGAGATGGCGGGCCGAATGACACTGTTGTTGACCGTGCGCAATTGACGGGTCGCCGACGGTCGTGGGCCTGACGCTCCGCATTGTCGCGCAGGGACACGTCGCGCAAAACACGCGCGTGGTCGCGGTCAGCAGCCTCGCAAGCGTCGTCTGCAATCGGCCCGACAAATACGTCAGTAAGTTTAGAGGTTGGTTTTTGTCTGAGAAACGGCTCCGTTACGCAGTTTACTGTGCCAGGCAATTGGCACAGTAAAAGATTAGAATGGGCTCGAGTTCCCAACAAGCCGCGGAGCAAATACGAAATCTCAACCACAACATGTTGTGCCTTTTTGTAAATTACCCACAAGGAGAGGGATAAGCAAGACCGAATAACCGTTTCCCCCTCGAAGCGTCCGGATTCCGGGCCGGCAATGTTTCGAGGGCGGCAGCCCGGGGCCACACAACTTTTTTAACGGCTTGCCTTACTTGGGAGGCAGGGAGGCAAGGCCAATGATTGGGACCGCCCGCGCGATCGCGGCACGCATGCAGGGCGACGACTACCAAGCGCGGTGGTTCTTCATCCAGGCTTTGCGGATGCTCGACCGGCGCAGTTTGGTTAGCCGCGTCGGGCTTGAGCAAGGCCGGTTTCCCTGGTTCGACGATATCGTTACGCACTACGCCGCCGGGTCGCGCTCGGCGCGGCGGGCAGCGGACGCGCATCAGATCAAATTTCACGTGGTCGCTGACGGCGCCCTCAGTTTCGCCGCGTTGATCGACCCCGCTTTCATCGGTTCCGGTCGAACGTCACTACTGCAGCGGATCGTCGAAGCATTCCGTGCTAACGGAGACGCGAACGTCGTGCTGATGAGCCCGTGGGGAATTGACCACAATAATTTGCTAGCGAAGATGGCACAGACGGGGACCGACGGCTCACTTCGACTCGGCTTGTTGTTTGACGGCAAGCAGAAATCCGACGCCGCGGAAATTCGGCGCAAGCTGGTCGAACACTCGGGCGTCGACGAGAACGAGTTGCGGGAAGCGCTCGACCGTTTTCGCGTAGAACAGACGCCGTCGCTGCCGCGCCTACAGGGCATGCTAGACGACAAACTCGCGCGCCATGGCTTTCGCATCGTCGGGGAGGAAGCGATGGCGAACATTTATGATGACCTGGGTCGAAAGCTTATCGGACGGCCCATGCGCGAGTTCGACCGTGACGCACTGCGCGCGCTTTTGCGCGAGGAAGGCCTCATCGACGAACAGGACGCGCGACCCGAGCCGCAGCGGGTCGGCATCCGCAGTTTCGTACGCCAGGCCGAGTATCTCGATGAGTTCACGACGATGCTCGACCTGATCGACGCGTTTGAGCAGCGTCATCTCCGACCCGACGCGACGTGGGAGGTCGTTCGCGATCAGGTTGTCACATTTATGACGAAAGTCGATGACGCCCGACCCGACGATGTCGAAATGCACCTTTCGTGCCACATCTCCATCGCCTATGTTGCCGGTTGCGCAGTCTCGGCCAAGAGTGGCACTCGCTACCTTGTCCATCAGACCGGGCAGCGCGGCGCATTCGACTGGGATCTGTCCGCACGAGGGCAGGGCAGCTTGGAGGAACTGTGGTCTGTCCGCGAGCTGCGTTTGCGTGAAGATGCGCCCGACGTCGCCGTAGCAGTCTGCCTTACGCACGCCATCGCCAATGACGTTAAGCATTACGTCGAGCGACACGTGCCGTCCACCGGCGTACTGCTCGTTCTCGAACCTACGGGCGGCCCCTCGCAGACCTCGGTGCGAGATGGCTCCCATGCCGCCGCGCTTGCTGAGACGTTCGATCAGATTCTAGCGACGCGACGCACTCCCGAACAGCGTAAGGCAATGTTGCATCTCTTCGCAGCGGCGCCTAACGGTTTCACGTTCGCGTTGGGCCGCGCGGCACGTCGCATTTCGCGCGCGACACTCTACGAGTTCGACTTCGAACGCAAGGACCCCGAGGGCTACTCCCCGTCGATCATCCTCAGCATGCCGTAAGGAGCGGCACAACTTCATGACAGCACCGACTTATTTCGAGGAATTCCTCGGAGCGATCCGCCTGCCGGACGACCTGCGAGCAAAAGCAAAGAAGACGCACACAAAGCTGCGTCAACTGCTCGAAGCGGACGAAATTCTTCGGAAGATCATCGTCACGACGTTCTTGCAAGGGTCTTACCGTCGCCACACCGGCGTCAAGCCCGATGTCGGCAAGAAGTGCGACGTCGACGTCGTCGTGGTGACCCGAATCGACCGCAACCGCGCTACACCGCAACAGGCGTTGGACCATTTCAAGCCGTTTCTCGAGAAACATTACAAGGGACTGTACCGGATTCAGGGTCGCTCCTGGCGCATTGTCGAGGGCGACGTCGAGCTCGATCTCGTGCCGACCTCCGCGCCGAGCGAATCGAACGAAGCGTTCCTCCGCGAGGCTGGCGCATCTGAGTTTCTTTCCGATTTCGCAGACTTCGGCAAGGACCTCGAGCGCATTCGCAAGTTGCGAGAGGCGCAGAATTCGGCCAAGTGGCGCGCTGAGGTGCTGTGGATTCCGGATCGAGAAGCCAAGGTGTGGCGTGAGACCAACCCGCTGGCGCAGATCGACTGGACGATCGGCAAGAACGATCGCACCAACGGCAACTACGTCAATGTGGTGAAAGTCATTAAGTGGTGGCGTAAAACGGCGTATGACGCAAAGCATCCCAAGGGCTATCCGCTAGAGCATGTGGTAGGTGCCAATTGCCCGGACGGCGTCGAGACCGTGGCCGAGGGTTTTGTGCTAGCGGCCGAATCGATCGTCGCCGCGTACAAAACGCATCGTGCGGCGGGACTCGTTCCGTCGCTTCAGGACCACGGCGTAACCTCGCACAACGTGCTGGGCCGGTTAAGCGCGAAAGAGTTTACCGAGTTCTACGACGAGGTCGTGTCGATGGCGCGGGACGCACGGCGAGCGCTCGAAGAGCCTGATACGGCGAAGAGCACCGCGGGCTGGCGCTCAATCTTCGGCGAGCTGTTTCCGGAGCCGCCGAAATATACGCAACGAACGGAGGCCAGTTCCGTCATACCAGGACGCTTCGCCTGACGTCGGAGCCTATCGTCGCGCCGGCCGAGATTCGTCTAGGCCGGCGCGCAATTGACGGAATGTCCGGCGTCGAAATTCGTGGTCCGCTCACCTTCGAGCCATCCGGAAGCCGGTGGTACTTTCCGCTACGCCTCTCGATCGCGGAGTCGTCTCCACACGTGCCGTGTGTGACCGATTGGTATGTTCTGACGGATGCGGACTATCCGACCGGTCGCGTGAGCATCTGTCCCGCGCAGGATGGCGGCCTGCACGCGACGTTCCGGCACATGGAACTCAACGCGCCCACGGAGCGACCGTGGCGCACCGGGTCGCCGTGCCTGGACCGGCCCGGAAGATGGCTTGGGAGCCGCGAGCTCGTGAATCAGCCCAATTCCGCGGACCAGCGCATTCGTTGGCACGTAGAGCGCGCGCTCGAGTGGCTGCAAGCCGCTGCCTTGAGCCAACTTACCGGCAAAAATGAGCCATTCGAGCTGCCGAAGTTCGCTGCCAAAGCGCCGACGATCGGATTCGATGAAGATCCGCAGCGTTTCGCAGTGTGGCGCGCATTGCTAGGTCGCGCCGGCGATGCGACCCTCAAGCAGATCAACGATGCGCTTTGGGTCGCGTACGCGTTCAGCGTGCGAGACAACTTTGTGTGCCCACCGCGTTGGGGAAGGCGTATTCGCAAGATTGACAAGAGCGAGCGGGCGTTCTGGCTGACGTTATACGATCTGCCTTTGTCCGAGCCGTGGACGACACCGTTAACGTGGGGCGATCTTCGAGCGATCTGCAAAGCGCAAAGGGTCGATCTGGACGGCCACCTTCGCTGGATGTACCACCATCTACACGCGGAGAATGCAAGAAAAGAGACTTGCTTACTCGTTGGTTTCCCGATTCCCGAAACCTATGATGGCCCGGGCATTCGTATACACTGGCAACCCATGATGCTTCCGGCACCGATCAATACCTCCGTCAAGGCAATCCACGTGCGCAAGGGCCGCAAGGCGAGCGCCGGAGCGTGGACGCTCGAACGTGCGCAGCACTTTGCCGACGACAAGTCTATCGCATGGCTGCAGTCAGATCCCTGGGCAGAGGATCGCCTGAAAGTGCGTGGCGTCCTCTCAACGAAGCTTCAGACTGCGCGCGTCGTGCTGATTGGCGCAGGCGCGCTCGGTTCCGCGCTCGCCGAGTTGCTCGTGCGTACCGGCGTCAACAACATAGTAGTTTGCGACTGGCAGGATCTCGAGGTTGGGAACCTTCGCCGACATACTCTGACCATAACAGACGCTCCGCACGAGAAATCGCTGATGCTTGCGTTTCATTTGAACCAATGCTCGCCGTTCGCCGATGTGGAGTGGACGGGAAATTTTCCGCACCACCTTGGAGTGGAGCGCGAGCGTATTCGAACAGCTGACATCATTATCGATTGCACAGCGAGCGACGACGTCGCGGCGCGACTTGGGACATTCACTTGGGACGATAATTCGCGCTGGTTCTTTTCGGGCTCGCTTGGCGTCGACGCCCGAAGACTCTTCTGTTATACGCACTACGGCACGACGTTTCCAACGCGGGAATTTTTCGACGCCGTGCGGCCATTCGTTGCGGAGGAACGCGCATTATTCCAGCAGCTAGATCCTCTGACACTTCACGGCGCCGGTTGTTGGAACCCTGTCTTTCCCGCACGCTGGGACGACATCATGGCGCTCGCGGCGCGCATGTTGCGCATCGTCGACGCAACGCTCGCCGCAGGGAACGCAAACGGAGCGTTGCACGTCCTTGACCGGCCAGCGTGATACATTTTCTGGACCAGCATGGCAACACGCTCATCGCGCTGCCTGATCAGCTGGCTTCCCGCATGCGTGCGTTAGCGCGTAAAGCATATCCCAATGAGACCGGGGGGATCATCGTCGGTCGTTACGACGATGCGCATCGGACGGCGCTAGTGCGAAAAATCGAGGGACCATCCAGCGATTCAGTAAGTGGCCCTTCCACGTTCCAGCGTGGAATTTGCGGGATCGACACTTTGCTTACGCGGCTTTGGCTTCGCAAGGTTTATTACTTAGGCGAATGGCACTTTCACCCGGAGCCTTACCCGAAGGCGAGCTGGATCGACGAACTGCAGATGGCCGAGTTGGCGAGAACCACTAAGCTGCGCTGTCCGGAGCCTGTGCTCTTCATTGTCGGCCTCCCAGATCGCGGTGGCCATATCGCCGCTTACGTCTTTCGTGATCGACTCGTTGAGTTGACCATCATACCGTAACATCCACTCGGACAAATCGAGCCACCGGTCGATTCCCCCGCGAAGTCCTCTCAAATTTTGGAAAGCGACAACGCGATCTACGTACAAAACGACTACGGCGGCCGTTCCCGATCGCGGTTCTTCGCGACAATCTCGCGGATACGGCGTTGAATATACGCGATCGGACTCTCCGCGACGTCCGTTTTCCCCGTTGCATCCCGCACAACACCGCCCTCAGGTTGCGCGCTGCGCGCGCGGACCGCGTACTCGAAGACGATTGCTGCGGCAATCGCTTCACCGGGCGCGATGGAAGGCTGTGAGGTACTAGCTTTATTATTGTTCTCGTTTGAATCACTCGGCACGGCGACGGTTATCGAGACTTCTGCCGAACCAGGGCCGCCCGCAAAGTCTGATAGGCCGGGCGAACCCTGCACAGCCGACGCGGATAATCTACCGACGGGCTGAATCATCCTCACCGCAACGCTCCCAAGAAGCCTGTAGACCTCTCGAACACTGACGGCAAGGACACGCGCGATTTCCTGAACGGAGATGCCGCGCTCGCGCATTTCCTGGGCCTCTGTGCGCCGTCGATGGGCCGGGGCGACGTATTCTGCGCGCGTCATCCGCGAGCGCTCACGCGCCGCTTCTCGGGCGGCCTGGCGCGTACGCTCGCGCTCTCGCTGCGCCGCGATCCGCGCTTCACGCAACAGCGGCGGCACGTCGGCGCCATAGCGCTCCCACACCCAGCGCGCGACGCTCTTGGCGATGTGTCCGACCTCGTTGGCTTTGAGCGGCCCCCGTGGGCTCTCGGCACCGACGACGTCGGCGATTTGACCGGCGCGGTCGGTCACGGCGCGGCACCATGCCTCGTACACACTGCCGGTGCGACCGCTTGTCATCCGCCAATCGGAGACCGCGGTATAAGCCCAGCGACGTAGTCGATCGAATATCTCAACGTTCCGCCCGATCCCGGTCGGCGCACTCTTTTTCGGTGGCGGTCCTGTTAAATCGACATACTGGGCGAGTTCTGTTAATGAGTACGGCTTGTCGCGGCCGACCTTCGTGACGTAGGCATCCGAGAGGGGGTTGTGGTGGAAGCGGCCGGCGTAAGCACTGTCAGCTCCAAGAGCGGCAGTATAGGCGCGCTCGATCGCGGCTGCGTAGCGAATAACCTTGAGGCGACTCGGATCGCCGAAGTCGGTCTGTACCCACGCCCCGAGAAGGTAGATCAAGTGGGCGTGCCCGTTGTGCGGGTTGACGACCACGAGGTTCGGTGCCGGCAGCTCGGCCTCGATCCAGGCCGCACCGCCACCCTCCGTGTCGATGTCGAAGCGCAGCGCCGTCAGCCAACCCGGAGGGTCCGGTGCGATCTCGGCCATCGAACACGCGACCTCACGCCGCTCGCGATGGGCGCCGCGGCGGAAGTCGTCAGTGGCGTGGACCCGAAACGGAAGGGTTCGGGCGAACCGCTCGAGAGCAGGTTGAACCTGACCGGCGACTGGCGCAAGCGCGGCCGTCGGAGCCTTTCCAACCGCGCCTGCCTGCCGGGACGCTCAAGCAATGCGGCGGCTAGGGTGGACAGGCCCGGGGTCCATCGGCTAGGATGGATGTGGCTCGCCACCTATGGTGCGAAACCCGCCCCGGATTCTCTCGACCGCGCCGACTTTCCACGGCTGACGCGAGCGTGAGGTGAACAGGGACGAGCCCTCAGAGTACACGCCGCCGGTTCCCATGCCGGCGGCGTCTTGTTGCTCCGATTATAAAGCGGCGGAGCGGGCGCCGCTTGCGAGCCACGGCTGAAGGACGGGATTCCCACGTCTGAAAGACGGGATCCACCAAATTGCCACAGCTGAAAGACGGGTGCGCTGAAATTGCCCCGTCTGAAAGACGGGAGTTGCGGGTCACCGTGGATCGATCACCCCCTTGCCAGATTCACTGATCTGGAGGTACGATAGGGGGCACGTGAGGGGGCATGGAGGACCCGCTTCCTTCGCGAAAGGAGTGTCATGGCCGTCGCAGCCCGTCTACCAATCGATCGCGTCCTTGAGCGTGCCCACGATCACGTGTACAAAGGCTTCGAGAGTCACACCGCTCTCGTAAAGGAGTTGACGCGCGCACTGGGTCGTCCCACCATCGCGCGTCTCACCGGTACACCCGACTTAAAGACCGTGACGCGGTGGTCGCTCGGACGGAATCAGCCGTCTGACGATCGGCTCGAGCTCCTGCGTAATGCGGCGGTCTTCTATTTCGCGTTACTTGAGCTGGGGCTCACGCCGACGAATGCGGAGCAATGGTTTCGCGGCGCCAATCCGGCGCTCGGATTCGAGATGCCGGTCGACGCGTTGCATCAGCGCCGGTACGCCGAAGTTGCGGCGGCCGTTCGGAACCACGCTAGCGATTAGTGTTTGTAAGACTCAACGAACTGTGGCGGGTCGGCTACCATGAGGACCCGCTTTCCGTGTCCATCGAGTACCAAGGCAACGGGCGGTTCGACGATCCGGAGCGCGAGCGCACGGTGTTGTACGGCTCAGACACGATCGAGACATGCATCATCGAGAGTGCCCTGCCATGGAGCTTGCACCCTGATGCGTCGTACGTTCAGCGAACTGAGGCGCCCGAACGCGACGCCGATTCGGAATTGCAGCAGGCGGAGTTGGACGACGCCGAACGCGACCGCGTGATCGCGATGAAGCCGGCCCAAATGCCCGCAGATCTCTACGATAAAGCGAAAGTGTACGTCGCTCTGGCTGAGCCGATCGTCGTCCTCGACCTGGACGACATCAGCGTACGTCGCGACCTCGCGCAGATTCCGGAGATTGCGGCAAAAATGCGCGAGCGCGATCTGCCGGATCTCGATCGATCGGTCCTGACGGGCCGGCATCTCGATCTGACGCGAACCATATCGGGACATTTGATGCGCCGGCCGTTCGGCGGCCACGATTTTGCCGGCGTACGCGCCCTGAGCCGACACGCGGGCAGTTCTTACGTCCTCTTTGAGGGCCGATATCGATTTGGAACGCGCATGGTAGGTCCGATCAATTTGACTCCAGAGGATCCCGACGTCATCAAGAGCGCCCAACGGCTCCGGCTCGTGCCATAGACCCGAACGCCGGATGATTCAAGACTTCACACCAGTCGCCATCGCCGTGTTTCCGAAGATTTCCCCCGCCTGAAAGACGGGTCATCGCGTGGTGTGGCTCGCCGGCTACGGCTTCAAGGTCACGGCGACATGGTAGTCTAGCCACGGCTCCAGCCACTTATACCGCGGTAGCAAATCAACGTCTTCGACGTACGACCAGCCGGCGATAATGCCATCGCCGCGCAATGTCTCGAGCGATTGCTCGATCCAGTCGCGTGACCGCTGAGGGTTTTTCCCGCGCTCGATCTCGCTTGCCGTTTCCAAGAACAAGTTCCGTACGCGACGGACGATTCTACCCCGCTCGTCGGCATCACGGCGTCGCTGCGTAAAGTAGCGCGCCAAGATCTTCGCAGGCGCTTCGCGCTTCGCATCGAGCTCGAGTATTCTCCTTGGTGCAAGAACGTGGTCGTCCTTCCAACGCGCAAACCAAGTCCCTAGCTCGTATCGGATTGAGTGAATGCGGTTCGTGGGTTCTTCAAGGGTGTATCGTTGGACGTTCACTACGCGATCCCAGTCGCGAAGCCGTTTCCTCTTCATCTCCCGCGCAGGCGCCAACGCCACGTATAAGGTGTCGAGTTTCTTGATTGCATCGACGACCGCATCCCGCGCCTCGACATGGTGACCGGCGGCGTAGGTCTTGCTTCCGATACCGCCCTTGCGCTTCTTCTCCAATCCGCGGGCCTCGAGAATCGCGTCGATGTCCAGCGTGTGGTAGCCTTCCGAATCGGTCTGATTTTCGATCGCGTTCGAGACCAATACGTCTAACACGTCTTCGACGACGGCGGACATGCGTGCCGCCGCCGAACGAACCTCCGCCAGTTTTGCGCTCGTCGCTGGCGCGAAATCGACGCTGCCATTTCCGCCGAGCGGACGCATCTCAACTTCCGCGACGTGCGTGTCCTCACGGTGCATTATTGCCACTCCGCGTTCAGTATCGTAAAGCGCATCAGTTCTCGCATGCAGCACAAACGTCGATACGCCGCGACGTTCGATCCCCGCGATCGCTGCATAGTCATCACCGACGATCGGCGGCGGTAACGGTTGTGGACGTTTCGGCAGAGGCGGTTCGTATCGCACCTCCACGGTAGCCGGCGGGGCGTCCCATTCAGAACTGGCGACAAGGTTGAAACTTGTGAGCTCACGTGCGCCCGTTTCCGTCGCGCTTTCCGCGAAAAGCTGGAGCTCCTGAGGTTGCCGTTCGAACCAGTCGCGAACACTTTCAAGATACGCCTCAACGCCTGACGCGGCGACGGCTGTTAAAACGATCTCGCCACCATAGGGACGCGGAATGCGTAAGGAACGTGGCTTGCCGAGCAGAGTCGTCTCGCTGCCTGCACGCTTCTTCTTCTTCGTTGGCGCGCTCCCAGAGCTCGCGACAACGCGCTTCTTCTTCGCGGCCATGTTACGAAGGTCGCGGCGCTGACGACGACGTGACAAATCGCGGCGTCATTCGGGTACGTCCGGACCGGTAGACGTCGTAGCGGCGATGCGCTTGATCCACGTTTCGGGGTCGCGATCACATAACTCGCTTAACAAACGCAGACCGGCGCGCACGAACAGCGAAGGGTTGCCGCCCTTGCGGATACGGAAACCATACGCTCGTGCTTGCTCATCCGATCGTTGCAGAATTGCAAGGTCACGTGGTTCGAGGGTAACGTTCGCCTTCTCCCATTTCGGGAGTTTGACCGGTCGCTCCGGCGCCCGCAGCGACGCGTGAGATTCGTCGCGGCTTTCGGGACTGCTCGTTGACGAGGGGCGCAGCGCAACGGCAATCGGCGGCGGAGGACCGTCGCGTTGCCGCTCCATATCCGTTTCGCCGATTGGGTCTGCTGCCCGAGCGACGGCGTCATTCGGCGGGTTCTGGCCAGGCTCGGCTGCGCTCGCGCGAAGCACGGACTCCGTTGTCGGCAAGTCAGGTGTCTTGACTCTGGGTTCTGGCGTATCGCCCGCAGGGATACTCGATCCCGTCACGCTTACCGGCGCCGCATTTTCCGCTGCCTCCGTCACCGTGGCGGCGATCATCGTGCGGAGACGATCCGAACGCTTCGCGCTCATGGCCCGGCAACCGGAATAAGTTCGATCACGCGAGTTGCGAGGGCCTCGAGGTCGTCGAGGGCTGCCTGGTGCGCTTTCGACTTGGCAACAGCGGCGAGCGGCTTCGATTCGGCATACGCATCCTTAAAGCCGACAGTCAGGTAAATCGATTGGATCCACGGGAACCGCCCCGTTTCTTCAAGCCCGGCGCGCACGTCGCGTACCAGAATTTCGCGGGGATCAGCCTTCGTGATGATTGCGCCCGCCACCGAGGGCTCGCGCTGCAAAAGCTTCGTCAAGCCAGCCAAATAACGTATCAACTTCCCGAGGCCATCGATCGATTCTTTGGACGGTTCGACCACGACAAGGACGTGATCGGCGGCGTACATCGTCGCCGTCGTTAACGATCGCAGCGCCGGCGGACAATCGAAGAGCACGAAATCGTAGTCCGTCTCGACCGCCTCCAAAAGCTCCACGAAGCGCACCATAAGCATAGGTGAGGACGTCAGCGCGATTTCTTGATGATTGAGCCGATCGAAATCGGCGCCAATAACGTCGACGTCGTACGATTTCGAGCGATGCGTCAACGACTTAACGAGCGCAAGGACCTCTTCTGCAGACCCGTAGCCGAGAATCTCGGCCGTCCCGTCGGTGGCCTTCCCGATGGTGGCCGTGGTCGCAGTTCCCTGCGGGTCGACATCGACGACCAAAACGCGCTTTCCCCGAGATGCCAGCGTCGCGGCCAGGTTTATCGTTGTAGTGGTTTTCCCGACGCCGCCCTTTTGGTTGACAATAGCGAGAGCGACAGCACCGCTTTCCGCACGCAGTTCTGGAGTACGCTGTCCGCTGTCGAGACTCGTCATTCCGGGGTCATCATTCAGGTGTCCGTACCCAAGACACCTCCTTTCAGCCTTGAGAGCGTCGCTCGAACTTGACTCAGGACACCACTATCTTGAGTCTTGCCTACCCTAACGAGTCGCTCGGTTCTAACAGTGATACCTTTGTCTTGACACCTGACACCTGACACCTTACTCCCTGCGCCAACTTGGCGACTCGATTTAAGCCCAAGTAATAGCGCGCGAAAAGCGCGCGTTCAGCGTTCCGGAAAGAAGAGTGGCCCCTGGAGTAGTGGCGACTCATGACTCAAGACTCATGAGCGACCACCCGCTGCTACTAACGCAGGTTAAACACGCGTACGAGATTCATGACGTAGAGTGGCGCGCCGGGCGAGAGTTGCATCCCGGCTGGGCCCCGGACCGCGAGTTTGTGAAGTTGTGCCTGCTCGGCCGGCGGAAGAAGATCGATCGCGGCGAGCACGCGGGCGCGCTCCGCGTACCAGACCGCCTGTTTGACCTCGGCCGCGCGCTGGTCCGCGTCGTCGCGGCGTCGGTCGAGCTCGGCTTGCCGGTGCTCACGGCAGACCCACTCGACCTCGCGCCACCGCGCCGGCTCGGCGATTAGCCCTATCACCTCGGCGTCCCCACAGACTCGGCAACGGCCGCGCTCGAGGGTGCCGCGCCGGAGTGCCATCCCGAGTTTCGCCCGCGCCGAATCCCGCGCCCGCGCCTCATCGTCGCGGAGGGTCGCGACGTCCCGCCGCCGGGCGGCGATTTCGCGGCGATGCTCTTCGCGCCAGCGATGCACGGCCGCGGCATGGCAACCCGGGCAATGGCGGCCGCCGGGACGCGTGCGGCGCCGGCATCCTGGGGCGCTGCAGAAGCGAACCAGGGGCAGCGGCGGCGGCAGCCCGAGGTCATCGAGTTCGTCGATCGGCGCGATCTTACGCACGAAACCCCGTTCGCCGCCGCGTCTCGGGCGGTCCTGTCTCACACGTTAACATTGCCGTCATGCTTGAGAACAATCACTTCTCAGACACGCAAGTATCCACTACTTATGCACAGAAGAAGAGATCGTGAAAGCGCGATCGGAGGGGCTTCAGGTCATGGGAGAGGCCGAGAATGGCCTCCTGGGGCTGCGATCCGCGCCACCGACCGTCGTCGACGGCGGAAACCGCGCTCTCGTCGACCTGGCGCGAGCCGTCGAAGACGATCTCGCCCGGCCGGACTTGGCTGCGTCGACCGAACGGGCGTACGCGCACGACTGGGCCGACTTCGCCACATTCTGTCGACGGCACGCTCTCCAAGCGTTGCCCGCGCCGCCGCAGACCCTCGCGCTTTACCTCAAGTCGCTCGAGACCAAGGAGAGCCAGGCGCCGGCCGGGATACGAGTCGGGACGTCCGGACTCGCGCTCCCGACCCTGCGCAGGCGGCTCGCCGCGATCGCGAGCCGGCATGCAACGGCGGGACTCGAAACGCCGACGGATCATCCGCTGGTCCGAAAACTTTTGCGGCGCTACAGCCGCACCCGCGGGACGGCGGTGAAGAAGAAGGAGCCGATCCTGATCGAGCGCCTACGGGTAATTTTGATGGCGATGGCGGAGGATCTGCCGGCCGTGCGCGATCGGGCGCTCTTGCTGCTTGGGTACGCGGGGGCGTTTCGGCGGAGTGAGCTCGTCGCGCTCGACGTCGCCGATTTACGGTTTTCAAGTAAGGGACTGTTCCTCTGGATCGGAGCGGCCAAGAACGATCCGCGGAGGAAGGGGCGCGAGCTCTACGTGCCGCGTCTCCTAGGCTCGGAGCTGTGTGCGGTCGCGGCGCTCGAGCGCTGGCTCGAGGCCGTCGGCGTGGCGGGATCAATCTTCCGAACATTTGATTTGCGTCGACGGGTGACCACAAACCGGCTCGATGCGGGGGACGTCGCGCGCATCCTGCGTCGCCGCGCCGCCGCGGCGGGCGTGGCCGGCGACTTCGCCGGGCACTCGCTGCGGCGCGGGTTCATTACCGATGCGGCGAAGAAGAAGATCCCGATCGAGAACATCAAGCGCGTGACGGGGCAGCGCTCAAACGCGATCGTGTTGGACTACGTCGCGGCCGCGACCCTCGACGACGACCCGCCGCTGCTGGAGATCGTCAGCTAGCGATGTCGTCGCAATCTGTTGCACGGTCGTTAGCATTAGCCGGAACCCCGAGTCGCAGCGAAGCGTGAGCTCGAAAGTGCCGCTCCTCGCAACTCGCCGTCGCTTCAACGCGTTTTGATAGCCCAATGAGCGCACCAGCCAGCGACAAAGGTTTGTCCCGTACGCGATGGGCCGAACTGCATGTGGAAGGCTTCATTGCGCCGGCGTTCATCTCCGAGTTCGTCTTCCGCAGCCCTCAAATACTAGATCGCGGCCGCGAGCGCGAAGTGGCCGATCTATTGATCACGCGTAGCGATCAGGCAATCCTGATTTCGCAAAAGTGCCAAGAAGAACCGAACGCACGAACGCCCGAGAAAGCGAAGGCGTGGGCTCGAAAGCAGGCTGTCGGTGCGGCATCGCAGCTCAAAGGTGCGTTACGCCGAGTCGGACGCGAAGGCGAAGTGTGGTGCGATCACCCGCGGCGCGGACGCGTGCTCTTTCCCGAGGGCCTTCCGCCGATCACTCACGCGATCGCGACCGTTGAGGTGTTCGAGCGAACAGAATTGCGTGGTGATCTTCCGCTGCAAAGTCAAGGAACACCGATCACCTACGTCTCCGTCAGCGATTTTCTCAACCTCTCCCAGCAATTGCGAACCGTGCCAGAGGTTGTTCGGTATCTCGAAGCGCGACGGTCCCTGGCCGAGCCGGAGCTTCGCGTCATTGGCGCAGAGCGGGTTCTGTTTCTATACTATCTACTCTTTGACGGAACGTTTGCCGGCTTCACCAGCTACGCTGAAGCCGAGCAGATTCTCATCGAGCGCACCGATGAACTGCGGGCAGCGATGGCTGCAAAGGCAGAGCGCGATCGCTTTAGCCTTATTATTGAATACGTCGCGGACCAGCTCGCCGGGCGACATCCACACTATCAGGACGGGCTCTCCGCGACCGTGCTCGACAGCTACGAGCCGGTTGGTGAGCGTCGCGCGTACCTGCAAATGCAGGAGATCATCGCCGGCATGCAACTCGCGGAGCGAGCAGCACTCGGATACGCTTTTCATCGCGCGATCGAAGAACGCAAGGCAAAAGGCGGCCTCGGGCTGACTTTCGCAGCCGCGCAAGTTTCTTCGCAACCCGATCTAGTCTTCGTATTCGGTTCATTCGGCGAGTCCCCGGCGTTCAGCCGCGACAAACTCCTTTCGGCATTCCATCCATTGTCAAACGACGCAATGATGCACTACGAGCGCAGCCGTTGCCTGATCATTATCGATCGAGACGGAAAGAGCTACGAAGTGGGACTCGCCCTTGTCACCGCGTCTCCCTCCCCCGAGCGTACGCGGATTGAAAGCAAGATCTTCGGCCCGCTGAAGACATCTGCTCACGACCTGTACTTTCGGCCAACGTAACTGCGCAAGTCCATTAAAGTGTAACGCATGGTTGCTCGTCGACATCACTTCATTTCGCAATGTTACTTGCGCGGCTTCACCGTTGATCCGAAGTCGCCGCAGCTTTTCGTTACGGATTTGAGAGCACGTCGGCAATTTTGGACCTCACCAACAAATGTCGCCCTTGAGCAGAACTTCCACACAGTCGACGTACCAGGACACTCCCCAGACGTAGTAGAGAAACGCATTGCCGAGTTCGAGAGCGACCTCGGGCCGGCACTGCTTCGTATCCGAGAAGCACGCTCCTTAGCGGATGATCACGACCGCGGCATGCTGATGTTCTTCATGGCGCTGCTCACCATCAAGAACCCTCGGATGCGACATTTAATCGGTTCCTTTATGGGTGATGTTGCCAAAGTCGACTTAAAAGCTCGGGCCGCGGATCCGGAACACTGGGCTGCCGAGATGGCACGTTCGAAAGCTGAGGGGACCATACCGCAAGACGCCGACGTCGATGCGATGCGAAAACACGTCCTGGAAGATGCCTTCGAGTTCTCGGTTTCCACGCCGGGCCATCTGCACATGGAGTTCAACCTCGTCGATAAGCTGCTGCCGTACTTTGGGGGCCGAAAATGGGCGTTCTGCGAGGGCTCGGCAGGTCGCACGACGTTCATCACGTCCGACAATCCAGTTTGCTTGATGTGGAAGGACCCAAGCCGCTCGGACGCGCCGGGACTTGGACGAAGCGATACGCAGATTATCTTCCCGATCGCAAACGAGTTGGCAATCATCGGCGTTTACGAGGATGTTAGCTGCCAAGCCGGCGTTGTCGATAACCTGATCCCGATTGTCAATGGGGCCATTCTCACATGCGTCGACCGACAGGTGTACGCGCGAGGAGACGATTTCGTGTACGTCATGCCTCACGATTCCCGAACAATGCATGGTAAGGAGATACTAGACGGTGCGGTGAGTAAAGCCCCCGATGTGTAAGACGATGAGCCCAGTCCGCGTCCGCATGATCAATGGCTGCCCGTGACTCAGAACGCACCTGAAGACCCCGTGCCCTGGGCGGCGTTTGTCTCGCAGTGGAAGTCGCTCCGCATATCGTCCGAACAGCCGGAACAGGCGATCAGGGAGCAGATCCTCGCCCCGATGTTGACGATGTTGGGTTATGGCCTTCGCACCGTGAACAATATTCTATACGAGCACGGGGAGCCGCTTCCGGATGAATACCGCATGGTTGGATCACGCCGAATCAAGGTTGACTACATCCCGACGCTGCGGCTCCAACGCTTCTGGATCATGGAGGCCAAGAAACCGGGCAGCCTGTCTAATACGAGGGCGAACAAGAAAGCATTTCTACAGGCCCACTTCTACGCGACGTACCCGACGATCAACGCGCGCTACATCGTCCTTGCCGACGGCGAACAGCTCCGCGTCTACGACGCACGATCCACATCCCTCGACGAAGCGCGGCTGGTCGTGATTCGGCAAACGGCAGAGACGAACTTCGGCGAACTCTACGCGCTCTTAGCGGCGCGACGTCTCCTGGATGCGGTCCGACGGGACGTATTAAGCGACATGGAACGCGTGCTCTCGAAGGAGATCGACGTCAACGCGCCGCGCGCATTCGCGAGCGCCATGGCCGAGATAACGCAGCGCGTCACGCCGATCATCAACGAGAACGTCCGCCAACTCATCGTGACGCATCATCAAACCAAAGTCGCGTCGCGTGCCAGCTATCTCCGGGCGGCCGACTTGCGAACGGTCTTGGCGGTAATGAGTCATCCCACTGAAGTTGGCTTCGACACGTCGAACGAACTCGCGCGTCGACTCATCGAAAGCGACGAGACGGCCCGTCGGAGCATCGCGAGCGAGGTGATGATCGCCGTCTCAGGACCGGTGCGCCAGACCGTGCGGGTCTTCGTCATGCGGGCGCTCCTGCTAGCCGCCGCCTCGCGGACGACGACCGATTGGAATCAACTGCTCTCGCTGGGCGTGTCGCTCGCCCGCGAGAATCTCGCGTACGCGGCCGACAATCCTCTGCTGAACGCGACGCTTCATTTCGAAAATGCGTCCGACCGGGTCGCTATGAAGTTGACGCAGCATTTCTTCGAGGAAAGTGCGGCGCAGGCCGAGCGGATGGCTCACAAGACGATGGCGCTCGAAGATCTCTTGAAGGAACCGCCATCGAAGAACCTTCCGCTGATTTTCGGCGCGAGCGGCCTGACGGCTCGACTCGCAGACGCATTGCGTAGTCCGGATCCGGACGTGCTGCTGAGGCGAATTCGTGCATGCGAGCGTTTCGAGCGCCTTCATCTTCCGAAACAGCCGCCGCATCTCGTCGGCGACCATATATTGCTTGCGTCGAAGGGCGTCGAATTCGACTTCTTGATTCGAGCGACGGTCGACTCGCTCTATCAGATCATCCAGGCCACGCCAGGTCTTCTACCCGGCGACCTCGCGCAAATCGCGGCGGGCTGGGCGACGTCCACTTTTCCGCCGACGCCCGCCGTTCCGGACGGAGACTTCGACATCGAAACGTTTGCGGTGCTTGAGGCCAGCTTCAAAACGCTTCAACAAACGATCCCTACCGAGAACGCGAAGCCCGTCGGCGGCGCGGCCGCGAACGGTAACGGTGAGGAATCGTAAATCCACGCGCAAGGGGTCGCGAAGCGTACTGGCCGACGACCCGCGTCGTCAGCGACGTCGCGCAAGGCGGAGGTGAACAGCGAGAACGGTTCGCCCTTTAGGTCTGCGGCGTCGAGTCCGCAGCGTCTGCCCCCGGCTTTATACATCAGAAGGGCCTTTCTCGCACATACGTTCGTTACCGAGAAGTGGATGCTCTCGGTAATCCCTGCCGAAGAAGACACGCAATGAACTTGGAGCTCGTCGAGCCGTCGTCCGGGCACAGCCTAGCGCTTACCGAAGCTCTGGCACGTCCACGGGCCGACGCCAAACGCTCCATCTCCGCAAGCACGCGCCAGGGGTACGCCCGAGATTTGGTCGCCTTCGCCACGTGGTGCCAGACCCGACGTCTCGTTAGTCTGCCGGCCGAGCCGCAGAGCCTTGCGGCCTACCTTAGGGATCTGGCGCGGAGCGATCGGCCCGCAACCATCGGCCGGAAGCTCGCCGCGATCGCGGTCGCCCATCGCGACGCCGGGCTCGAATCACCCACCGAGCACGGGATGGTCAAACGCATCCTCGCGGGCATCCGCCGCGAAAAGGGCACGGCGCCCCACCACAAGTCGGCGCTGCTCGTCGACGATCTCCGGCGGATTATCGCGCCGCTGGGCGAGTCGCTGCTCGATCGGCGCGACCGGGCGCTCATGCTCCTCGGCTTTGCGGCGGCGCTGCGGCGGAGCGAGCTCGTCGCACTGCGCGTCGACGATATCCGGTTCGAAGAAGAAGGGCTCGTGCTGACGCTGCGGCCCTCGAAGACGAACGAAGGAGGGCGCCTCGAGACAGTCGCGGTCGCAAACGGGAGCGAGCCGACAACGTGTCCCGTGCGAGCCTTGCGCGCTTGGCTCGCCGCAGCGGGCCTCGTGAACGGACCGCTCTTCCTCGGACTCTCGCCGCAAGGCGGCCTGCGCACGGCGCCGCTCGGGGACCGCATGGTTGCACACGTGGTGAAACGGCGCTGCAAAGCTGTGGAAATCGATCCAAAAGATTTCGCTGGCCACAGCCTCCGTCGGGGATTTGCGGCTGCCGCGGCGCGGGCCAAGAAGCCAGATCGGACAATCAAGCGGCATGGACGTTGGAGAAGCACTGCGATGTTGGACCGTTACATCGAAGACGGCACGCGTTGGGAAGATAACGCCTCAACCGGGATCGGCCTATAAACCGGCGTGGCGCTCGATGACTCCGGCAATGTCCGTCTTACCAAACCTGTCCGTAACACCGCGAATTGGTGACCTCAATTAGATCACAAGCCCAATCTGAACAATCAGCCCCAGCAATGACCGCTTATCACGCGGCCTATCTTGCGCACGAGCTGACGAAGCGCGGCGCCACGGGGAGCGTCGATCGCCTTGCGGGCGCGCTTGCCGACGCCCAGGTGGACCTCAACCCGCATCAGGTGGATGCCGCGATCTTTGCAACGCGCAACCCGCTCTCGCGCGGTGCCATTCTCGCCGATGAGGTTGGACTCGGCAAGACCATCGAAGCAGGACTGCTTCTCTCGCAACGCTGGGCTGAGCGCCGCCGCCGCCTGCTCGTCATCGCCCCCGCAAACTTACGTAAACAGTGGGCACAAGAACTCGTCGATAAGTTTCACCTACCCTCGGTCATTATGGAAACGAAGACGTTTAATCACGCCGTGAAGGCCGGCAACTTTAATCCGTTCGAGCAAGACGCAGTTATCATTTGCTCCTATCAGTTTGTGCGAACAAAAGACAGCTATGTGCATCAGACGCCGTGGGATCTCGTTGTCGTCGACGAGGCGCATCGTCTTCGCAACGTCTATAAGCCCGGTAATCGCATCGCACAAAGCATTAGGGATGCAATCGCGCCCTACACGAAAATTCTGCTCACCGCAACGCCGTTGCAAAACTCGCTGCTCGAGCTCTACGGGCTCGTGAGCATTCTCGACGACCACGTTTTCGGCGATGTGAAAAGCTTTCGGGCACAGTTCGTTCGGCCGAACGATTCAGAATTTTTGGCGCTTAAAGAGCGGCTCGCGGGGGTTTGTAAACGCACATTGCGCCGACAAGTGCTTGAGTACGTTCCCTATACGAATCGCCATGCACTCGTGCAAGAGTTCGTGCCATCCGCCGACGAACAACGCCTCTACGACCAAGTATCTGCGTACTTGCAACGTCCAATGTTGTACGCGCTCCCGCCCAGTCAACGTCAACTGATGACGCTGATTCTTCGCAAGCTGCTCGCGTCGTCGACGTATGCAATATCCAGCACGCTTGACGGTTTAGTTCAACGTCTTGAAGCAAAGCTTAGCGCCAGCCCGGAGGCTCAGGACGGCGATCTGGGTCAGGAGTATGAGGCGCTCGAGGAACTTACTGACGAATGGGACGATGACGACGTCTCCCCCGATCCCGAATTCGTTGCTCCGGAAAGACGCGCTGAGATGCACGCCGAGGCACAGCAGATACGGGAGTTCGCCAACCTTGCGCGATCCATCGTTGACAACTCGAAGGGCGCGGTGCTGCTCACAGCGCTGCGACGCGGCTTCAAGGCAGCTGCGAGTGCGCAGGGTAAGCAGGCCGCGCAGATGCAGCAAAAGGCCATCATCTTCACCGAGTCACGTCGAACGCAAGACTACCTATTCCGTATCCTTGAAGCGACGGAGTTCAAAGGCAAGATTGTTTTATTCAATGGAACCAACACCGACTCACTATCGAAGCAGATATATCACGACTGGCTTAAGCGGCACGCCGATTCTGATCGAGTAAGCGGCTCACCTACAGCCGATATGCGCGCCGCTCTCGTCGAGGCTTTTCGTGACGACGCGACAATTATGATCGCGACCGAAGCGGCCGCCGAAGGCGTGAACTTGCAGTTTTGCAATCTCGTTGTCAACTACGATATGCCGTGGAATCCGCAGCGTATCGAACAGCGAATTGGCCGCTGTCACCGGTATGGTCAAAAGTTCGATGTCGTAGTCGTCAATTTCTTGAACAAAGCCAACGCTGCCGACGTGCGCGTATACGAATTGCTTGGCGAAAAGTTCCAACTCTTCGACGGCGTATTCGGCGCAAGTGACGAAGTGCTCGGTGCGGTGGAATCCGGTGTCGACTTCGAAAAGCGCATCGCCGCTATCTATCAGAAGTGCCGGACAGCGCAACAAATCGAATTCGAGTTCGATTCCCTACGCACGGAACTCGAAACTGAAATCGGCCAAGTTCAGAACGAGACTCGCGAAAAGCTACTCGATAACTTTGACCAGGAAGTAATTGAGAAGATCCGTTTAGAGAGTCGAGACGCGCTCGACCGTTTTAACGCTCGTCTTTGGGACCTGACGCGTTATTCACTTGCCGACGTTGCGGCTTTTGATGATCGCAAACACGTCTTCACGCTGCGTGAGAACCCGTTCCCAGCGGATACAATCCATTCCGGGCCATACCGCCTCGGGCGTGCCGAGGCTGACGACGCGAATATATATCGTCTTGGGCATCCTCTAGCGCAGCGCGTACTTGAGCGGGTCAAGGCGTCACCATTGCCGTCCGCCGACGTCACGTTCCATTTGGAGAGGAAGATTACGATCCTGGAAGCGCTTCGTGCGCAAATGGGGTGGCTGACCCTGCGTACCGTGACGCTCGCAGGCCTCGACCAAGAGGAGCAACTTGTCTTTGCCGCTGTCACTGAGGATGGTTCGATACTCGATGCCGAGCAATGTCGGCGCCTCTTCGATCTGCCCGCGGTCACTGGAGAGGCATGCAGTATCAAAAGCGCGCCAAAGGCAGCGCTGGACGCGAGCTTCGCTCGCGCCAAGCAACTCGTGACCGATGAAGCAAGCCGTCGGAGCGGCGTCTGGTTCGAGGGAGAGATCGACAAGCTCGATCGGTGGGCCGATGACCTTCGTGCGACGCTGAAAGCCGAGTTGGCGGAAGCAGAAGATGCAGTTAAAGCGGCGAAGCGCGCGGCTCGTATCGCGCAGACACTGCCGGAGAAACTTGCTCGCCAGCGTGACGTGCACAAATACGAAACGAAACGAGATGAGGCCTGGCGCGCATACGATCTAGCTGGGCGCGACGTGGATGCGCAAAAAGACACCTTGCTGGATGACATTTCCCGCCGACTCGGCCAACGCGCCGACGAGACCGAAGTATTCACGATACGTTGGAGCGTGGCATGATAGAGCAGCCGGTACCAGAGATTGAACAACTCGACGGATCGTCGTTAGATATTTCGGCCAGAAAGCGCGACGAGCTGCTTAAGCTCTTCCCGGAGGCGCGAACCGAAGGCGGTAAGATTGCCTTTGATCGTTTGGAACTCGCGCTAGGAGAACATGTCGACGTCGGCAAGGAACGCTACGGTTTGACCTGGCCGCGCAAGGCGAGCTGCTTCAAGACCATTCAGGCGCCGAGCATGGCGACGCTGCTACCAGTGAAGGACAAGAGCGTAAAGTTCGATTCGACCGAG
>Ga0302326_10008285_pt1 | contig 22964 bp, 20 predicted proteins | sample Palsa_T0_3_FD_202264 | JGI IMG/M metagenome (GOLD analysis project Ga0302326, IMG submission 202264) | Peat permafrost microbial communities from Stordalen Mire near Abisko, Sweden - Palsa_T0_3 | ecosystem: Environmental > Terrestrial > Soil > Palsa > Peat permafrost | place: Sweden: Abisko... | reverse complement strand
GGAAATAGATCGCGCAGCAGTTCCTGATCCGCGCTCGCTTCGACGTAGGCGTTCAGGGCGTGGAAATACCACAGCGTTGCGTCTACCGTGTTGTACTCCGGGGCCGCGCCGTGGTCGGGAAAGCGGTTCGGCAGCATGCCGTCGCTGACGTAGGCGGCAAAGGTGCGCAGGATGGAAGCCGCCTCGGCGTGGCGCTGCGTTGCGAGTACCAGACCCGGTAGCGCGATCATCGTGTCGCGTCCCCAGTCGCCGAACCACGGGTAGCCTGCGATGATCGTCGTACCCGCAGCCTTATCGTCGGCCGCGACGCGCGTCACGACAAATTGATCCGCGGCAAGAGTGAGCTTACGGATCCACGCCGGGACCGGCGCAGCTAACTGCGCGACGAGCCCCTGACGGCGATTCACTTCCTCGGCAAGTGCCGCCGGCGCCGGCAGCGGCGTCTCGCTCTCGGCGCTCGCGATCCAGGTAATCGTTTCATTTGGCGCAAGCCGCGCGTGAAAAGTCCCCGGTCGGAATAGGTCTTCCAGTGCATCGAGCCCGCGCTCCGCCTCAACGCGTTGACGGAAATGCCAATACCAGTCCGCGCCCGGCAAGAACCTGCCGCGATCGATCAGCAGGCGATAGACGCGCGCGCCAGTGTGCGCGGTGACATGGCAACCACGTGCTTCAGCGGCAACATCCAAAGTCCAGCCACCTTGGGTGTGCGCGTGATAATCGCGATACGTGCACAGCGGCAACAGCGCAAGGTCGACGGCCGCGGTCGCGTGCCGCAGCGTGAAGCTGACATACGTGGTGTTGCGGCCATGTGCCATCCAGATGCGCTCTTCGAGTCGCGCATCGGCAAGAGCGTAGGTCCACACCGGCATCCCGTCCTCGAGATGAAATGCGGACAGATACGCAAAGCCAAGCGGCGCCGTGGTTCCGTCGGCGAACTCATTGCACGCAAGCTCGTATTGCCTTTCCTGGTAGCTCACCATCGCATCGAGCTTGGCAACCATGAGCGTGCGCTCGCCGGGTGGGGCAAGGGCGGCCACCAGGAGCCCGTGATAGCGGCGTGTATTGGCCTGCGCAACCGTGCCGCAGGCAAATCCGCCGAGGCCGTTGGTGACCAGCCACTCGCGTGCCAGCGCGCTGTCCTGGTCCACGAAGTCGGATCGCGGCAAGGTCAGTTGATCCATAGAGCTTCCGTGAGGCAGCTCGCGTTTCGATGTTGATGCATCGCTTGCGTCGAGCTTAGGAGATTCCATGACTTGAAATTCGATGCAGCCTCGCGGCCGTGACGGCCTGCAAAGCGACGCAGCGGCGCAGTGCCGGGCCTGGATCAAAGGCCGCATCCATTTTCTGCGCAACCTCGAGCGCCGCGCCGAGGCTTAAATCCTGCGAGAGTTTCTCGACAAAAACAAACTCCGGCGCGCTGAGGTCATGAAATACGACGACCCGGGCGCTGCGTAGCGCCAGCACGCGCGTCGCTCGGCTTGCAAGATCGATGATCTCGGTCGCAGCGGTGCCGGGTTGATTGCTGCGCCAAATATCGAGTATCGGATATCGGGAACCTACGAGACGGCACGCCGGGTGAAAATCAAAATGCAGGTCGGCGTAGCGGGCCGCGTCAACGCTGCGCAGTGTGTGCGGATCGAACGCCGGCGCCTCGGGTGCCACCGTGCACTCCTGCAGCGCCCACTCCAATGCAGCGACATCCGGCAGGTAGTCGTACGGGCCTGCGCTGAAACGCTGCTTCAGGAACGCGGCAAACGGCGCGCCGATGTGATGCAGATCGCCCGAGCGCGAGGGATGGGCGGCCTGGAACTCACTTCCCAGCCGTCGGAAATAGGTTCCGCCCACGAGGCGCTCGATGACCGGAAATTCGAGCGCGAGTGTGCGTGCGAAGGCGGCGTGCAGCTGCTCGCGGTAGATGCCGAGCCTGACACGCTCGTCGCAGCCATTCGCGCAGATATCCGCGCGCACGGGCTCGCAGGCGTCCGCAAAGAGCGCCGCGGCGAAACCGCGCTGCAACTCACGCAGCGTCGGCACGCCACACCTGCAGCACATCGTCGATCTTCCCGGCTTCCGCCATCAGCACATCCAGAGCAGGCAGATCCGCATCCCACTCCACGAGGGTGCGCACCGGCCCGAAACGCTCGAGCGCCGCCGCGTAGAGTTGCCAGACGGTAGCGCACACCGGCGCTGCATGGGTGTCGACGAGGAGCTCGCGCGTACCGACGCGCTTGACGTTGTGGCCGGCGAGATGGATCTCCTGCACCGACCGCGGCGGGATGTAATTCAAGTAGCAGTAGGGGTCGAAGCCATGATTGATCGCATTCACGTATAGGTTATTGATGTCGAAGAGCAGGGCGCAGCCGGATTCGGCGGCGAGCGCGACCAGGAATTCCCACTCCGTCATCTCAGAGCCTTTGAACTCGAGGTAGCTTGATACATTCTCGATCAGGATTTGGCGTCCAAGAGCGTCCTGAACGGCGGCCACACGGGCTGCAGTGTGGCGCAGCGCTTCCTCCGTATAGGGCAACGGCAGCAGATCATTCATGAAGCGCCCCTCGACCGATGCCCATGCCAGATGTTCGGACACAAGTACGGGCTTGAAATCGCGCTCCAGACGCGCAAGCTGCGCCAGATGCGTGCTATTGAGCGGATCGGTCGATCCGATAGAGAGCCCGACGCCGTGCAGGCTGAGCGGATAATGAGCACGAACCTCAGCGAGAATCTCGCGCTGCACACCGCCGCGAGCGAAATGGTTCTCGCTGTGCACCTCCACCCAGCCGACCGCGGGGCGGCGCTCGAGGAACTCGGCATGGTGCTGGGAGCGCAGGCCGAATCCGCTGCAGCGAGCCGGTGCGCTCATAACATCAGTTCGCGGCACCCTTTAGGACGCCGCCAACGATGCGCTCGCAGGTCCCCTTGGGAAGATTCACGTATTCATCCGGGTCACCGTCTTTTTTCGCCAGTCCTGCGCACACATGCCCCGGACCGGCGCAGTCATTTTTGCCGGCCTTGGCCACGCCATAACACCTTTCAGTCGTGGGGTCGTCAGCGGCTGGGATGGAACGCGCGCCCAGGGCAAAGAGGCTGCCAACCGCGGCCGCAAGCATGACAGTCTTCGAATTCATCTAAGGGCTCCTGAAGAATCGTCTAAATTGCTTTGCGCTGGGCCGGTCCACCCGGCAGGTGGGTTGACATGGGTCTAAGAAACAACAGGTTTGCCTCGGATAAAGGCCGTGGACAATCAGTTACTTATTGCATCCGGTGCGACGCACCACGGCTAACTGCGGCTTATTACCCTCACATTAGGCGCCAGATCGGGGCCGATCGAAGTATATCGCGACAGTGCAGTCATGCGGCCAGCGTGGTAATAAGGTCGCCGGAAATAACGAATAACAACAGCCCAAGGATACTACGGTATGCAGCTTGCGCGATTGTGGCGCCAACATCTGGAAGCTGGCTATCCCCGTGAACTCATCGGCGTTGAAATCGCAGGCACGGACGCACGCGCGCTTGATGCGGAAATCACCTCGTGCGTGAGTGCGCTTCTCACCCATACCATGACGGTGGACGATCGCATTGAGCGGCGGCTCACCGAAATCAGCTCGGCACTTGCCGACAAGCAGGCTGCGGCGGATGCGCCGGTCGCCGAGTTCTGTCAGCGGCTTAACAGCCTCGTGAGCGCGATGCTGACCGAAACGCGCGCCGGGCGCGGATGAGGCTCCCGCTCTAAAGTAGCGGCACCAGCAGCAGCGCCACAATGTTGATGATCTTGATCAGCGGATTGATGGCCGGACCGGCCGTATCCTTGTAGGGATCGCCCACGGTGTCGCCGGTGACGGCCGCCTTGTGCGCATCCGAGCCTTTGCCACCGAAATTGCCTTCCTCAATGTATTTCTTCGCGTTGTCCCACGCGCCGCCACCGGTCGTCATGGAGATCGCGACGAAGAATCCGGTGACGATCGTGCCGATGAGCAGGCCGCCGAGCGCTTTGACGCCCGCACCGGGCCCCATCATTGCATTGAGCAGGAACACGAGCACGATGGGCACGAGAATGGGCAAGAGCGAGGGGATGATCATTTCGCGGATCGCCGCGCGCGTCAGTAAATCCACAGCCCGGGAATAATCGGGCTTGCCGGTGCCATCCATGATTCCCTTGATGTCGCGGAACTGGCGGCGCACTTCAACGACGACGGAACCTGCGGCACGACCCACGGCCTCCATGGCCATCGCGCCGAAGAGATAGGGCACGAGACCCCCGATGAAGAGGCCGATGATCACGGCAGGATCGGACAGCGAGAAATCCACAAGCTTGCCCGCGGCCTGCAGGTTGTGCGTGTAATCGGCGAACAGCACGAGCGCCGCGAGCGCCGCTGAGCCGATGGCATAGCCTTTGGTGACCGCTTTGGTGGTATTGCCGACCGCGTCCAGCGGATCGGTGATGTCGCGCACCTGTTTGGGCAGGCCGGCCATCTCGGCGATTCCACCGGCGTTGTCGGTGATGGGCCCATAGGCATCCAGAGCGACGATCATGCCGGTCATCGACAGCATCGCCGTGGCGGCGATGGCAATGCCATACAAGCCGATTCCCTGCGAGGCGCCGAAACTATAGGCACCCCAAATAGCGAAGCACACGGCAATAACCGGAAGTGCCGTCGACTTCATCGAGATACCGAGGCCCGCGATGATGTTGGTCGCGTGTCCGGTCTGCGATGCGGAGGCGATTCCGCGCACCGGCGAGTACTCGGTCGCCGTGTAGTACTCCGTGATCATCATAAGTGCGGCGGTCAGGGCGAGCCCGATGAGCGCGCAGCCGAAGAGCGCCGAAGCTTGTTCGGGCATGAGCTTTTGCGTGATGAAGTAGAACAGTACCGCCGATACGACACCGGAGACGACGACGCCCTTGTAGAGGGCATTCATGATCTTGCCGCCATCGCGCGTGGAAACAAAAAAAGTGCCGATGATCGAAGAGACGATGGAGGCTGCGCCGAGGGCGAGCGGGTAGATAACAGCGGCGAGCGACGCCTGCGGGCCCTGCGGCGCAAACAGCAGACCGCCGAGCAACATGGTCGCGATCAGCGTCACCGCATAGGTCTCAAACAAATCCGCCGCCATGCCGGCACAGTCGCCGACATTGTCGCCGACGTTGTCGGCGATCACGGCGGGGTTGCGCGGGTCATCCTCGGGTATCCCGGCCTCGACTTTGCCGACGAGATCCGCGCCGACATCCGCCCCTTTGGTGAAGATGCCACCGCCCAAGCGAGCAAAAATTGAAATGAGCGAGCCGCCAAAGGCGAGACCGACCAGCGCGTGCAGCGCAGCAGCATCGCCGATCTGAGGGCGCAGTATGGCGAAGTAGCCGGCGACGCCAATGAGACCCAGGCCCACGACCAGCATCCCGGTGATTGCGCCGCCGCGAAATGCAACACTGAGTGCGGCATTCAGCCCGTTGTTGGCTGCCTGCGCGGTGCGCACGTTGGCGCGCACCGAGATGTTCATGCCGATGTAGCCGGTGAGCCCGGAGAGGATGGCGCCTACCGCAAAGCCGCCAGCGGTCGCCCAGCTCTTCAGCGCGAAGCCGATCGCGACGAACAGCACGACGCCAACAATGAAGATGGTCGAATATTGACGGTTGAGGTAGGCCTTGGCGCCCGCTTGAATGGCTGCCGCGATCTCCTGCATGCGCGCGTTGCCCGTGGGCAGGCGTAGGATCGATAGCGTGGAGAAGACGCCGTAGATTACGGCAAGCACGCCGGCGCCGATTGCGAGCCACAGCCACATCGTGGGATCCATCAGCAATCCTCCAGGAATTTCATTTGATTGGTGTTCTTTCGGCGAGCCCGGCCCATTCTGGCACCCGTCCGGCCGCCACGCGGCTGCGCACTATAGCATGGCCGCGGCGGCCCAAGGTGCGGCCGCCGCAGGTCAGACCTTGAATTCTGCTTTTAGCTTGCGCCGCACCGCGACACCCTTGATTCGAACATATACGGGAAGCCCGTTGCGATAGGGCGGTGGCGCCTCGCCGCCAATGAGCGGCTCAAGGTAGCGGCGGCAGGCGGCGCTGATGCCGAAGCCGTCCGCGGTGATGAACGAGCGCGGCAGTTTCTTTTCAAAGTTTGCGACTTTCTCAAGCGGCACATGGCCGATCGTCCAGCGGTAGGGGCGCGATGAGCGGCGCACGATGGTTGGCATGACCGCATTCACGCCCCGGACGGCAAGCTCCACGGCGGCTTTGCCGACGGCGTAGGCCTGCTCGACGTCGACACGCGAGGCGACATGGCGCGCGGCCCTTTGCAGGTAATCGGCGACCGCCCAGTGGTACTTGTAACCATGTGCTTCACGGATCATGTTTGCGACGACCGGTGCGACCCCGCCGAGCTGCGTGTGGCCGAATGCATCCTTGGTCCCCGCGTCGGCGAGGAACTTTCCGTCCGCGAAGGCTGAGCCTTCGGAGACGACAACGACGCAGTAGCCGTAGTCGCTCACGCTTTGTTTTACCCGGTCGAGAAAATTCTGGGGCACGAACGGAATTTCCGGAAACAGAATGATGTGCGGCGGCTGCGCGGGCTTCGTGCCCGCAAGCCCACCCGCCGCGGCGATCCAACCCGCGTGCCGTCCCATCACCTCGAGCACGAAGACCTTGGTCGAGGTGCGCGCCATGGAGGCGACATCCAGCCCCGCCTCGAGAGTTGAGACCGCGACGTATTTCGCAACCGAACCGAATCCCGGGCAGCAGTCGGTGTGCGGCAGATCGTTGTCGACGGTTTTCGGCACGCCCAGACACGTGATCGGATAGCCAAGCGCCTGACCGATCTGCGACACCTTAAGCGCGGTGTCCATGGAGTCGTTGCCGCCGTTATAGAAGAAATAGCCGATGTCATGCGCACGAAAGACGTCAATGAGACGCTCATATTCGGCACGGTTCTGCTCCAGGCTCTTCAATTTGAAGCGCGCCGACCCGAAGGCGCCCGCGGGGGTGTGCTTGAGTCCGCGGATGGTCGCGGGACTCTCACGGCTGACATCGATGAGGTTCTCCGTGAGTGCGCCGACGATGCCGTCGCGTCCTGCGAAGAGCTTGCCAATGTGCTTGCGGTGTCGTTTTGCGGTTTCGATGACACCGCAGGCGGAGGCGTTGATGACGGCCGAAACGCCGCCGGACTGGGCGTAGAACGCATTTCTTGCTGCAGGCTTCTTCATATGTTCAAGAATAGCGCAGCCGGGCTGGCGGCGGCACGCGTAGGCGCGCTCGTTTGACCTCGCGAGAAGGCGCCGGTAACGTGGCGCCCCTTCTGTCGCACTTGGGCTGGACTCGTCGATCATGAGAATTGTTCTCCTGGGTGCGCCTGGCTCTGGCAAGGGCACTCAGGCGCAGCGTCTGGCGCACGAAAAAGGCATGCCGCAGATCTCCACCGGCGATCTCTTGCGTGCCGCGGTCGCGGCCGGCACCGCCCTTGGCATGCGGGCCAAGGCCGCGATGGATGCAGGTCTTCTCGTGGAGGATGCCATCGTCCTCGGCATCTTCGCCGAGCGCTTGGGCGCGGCCGATGTGCGCGAGGGATTCGTTCTCGACGGCTTCCCGCGCAATATCGAGCAGGCGACGGCTCTTGACGCCATGCTCGCGAAGCTTGCGCAACCGCTCGACGCCGTGGTGCTGATGGAGGTTGATCGCTCGGAGCTCGTGCGGCGCATCTCCGGCCGCCGCACCTGTCGCGACTGCGGGCGCGTCTTCAATGTCAGCACGGCCGGCGGCAGCGGCGCTGTCGAGGAGAAGTGTCCGAAAGCGGGTGGTGCGCACCGGCTCTTCCAGCGTCCCGATGACAATGAGCAAACGGTCGCTGAACGCCTCAAGGTATATGAAGAGAAAACCAAGCCCCTGGTGGAGTTCTACCGCGCGCAGGGTCTGTTGCGCACGATCAACGCGGAAGGGAGCGTCATTGAGGTCGCCAAACGACTGGACGCGGCGCTCGGGATCTCCAAGCGAGCGGCGGTCGCGCGGCGCCATCGGCCGCCCTCGGGAGCCCTGAGCGCGCCGCGGGCGCGCAATCGCGGCACACCCAAGCGTTCACGTTAGCGCGTCCCGCGCAGCCTAGCGGGTAGGACCTTCCGCGAAGGCTCCGTTTGACTCTACCGCTACCGAACCCGATGTCTCCTCGAGGGAGGCAAGCCGCGGCAGCAGCACTGTAAATGTAGCGCCATGACCCGCACCACTGCTCTCGACCGCGACGTTGCCGCCGTGCAGCTCAACGAGCTGTTTGACGATGGCGAGCCCAAGTCCGAGCCCGCGGTTAGGCGTTGTCTTGGCGACCTGCGCCTGGCGAAATCGATCGAATACGAAGGGCAAGAGCTCCCGCGGGATGCCGTCGCCCGTGTCACTCACGGCGATCCGGCAGGTGGCGCCCGTGCATTCCAGATTCACCGTCACGCGACCCCGGCGCGGCGTGAATTTGACGGCGTTGCTCAATAAATTCCACATGATCTGCTGCAGTCGGTGCGGATCTCCAAACACCAGGCACGTCGCAGCGCCCAGATGCTTGTGCACCTCTATATTCTTCGCCTGCACTGTCGGCTTCAAATTCTCGAGCGCCGCTTCGATCACCTCGCAAACATCCGTTTCTTCGGGATCAAGGCGCGTCTTGCCGCTCACCATGCCGCTCACGTCGAGCACGTCGTTGACAATCTGCGAGAGCGCGCGCACGTTGCGCACGATCGTCTGCGCGCCGCCGTGAGCTTCCTCCGGGGACAGGCGCCCGAGCTCAAGAAGGCGTGCCCATCCGAGAATCGCATTCAGCGGATTGCGCAGCTCATGACCGAGAGTGGCGAGGAATTCGTCCTTCAAATGGCTCGCGCGCTCAGCTTCGATGCGCGCAGCGCGTTCATTCGCGAGTAGATCTTCCGGATCACTGGTCTCGTCCACAGCCACCTACTCTAACACCCGTGCGACCGCGTGCGCGCGCTCTTGCGAGATTCGGCTACAACCCCGCAACCAAACGATCACCTACCACGCTGCGCCTCCAGCCTTGCAGGACCGGGATGTCGCGGCGACCGTCGACGAGCTGCTCAAGCTCGCGTCGAGTAGTCAGAACTTCCGGACTCAAGGCAAGTTCCACGGCGATCGCGTGGTTGAGGTCGGCGAGCTTGCGCACCTGCGCTGTTCGCGCTGGATCGGGTCGCACCCGCGGATCAAGCGGCGGCGGCGGATCGGAAATACCGGCCGCCTGCACACAGGCAAGAATCTCCTCCCCGCAATGCTTGAGCGTGTTTGCCGGCAGATCCGCAATAGCAGCAAGCTGTGCGTGCGTGTGCGGAACGCGTAGCACGATTTCGCGCAATGCGGTTTCCTCGAGTATCCAGCCGCGCGGCCGGTTACGGTCGATCGCGCGGCGTTCACGCCATGCCGCAAGTTCCTGCAGCAGGCGCGCACGGCCCGCATCGAGCCCGTGCAGCCCCTTTACACGCAGCCAGGCGCTCTCCGGGTCGACGGAAAAATTGCCTGCGTTTGTCAGCGCCGCGAGCTCCTCCTCGAGCCAGGCAGTCCGACCCAGCCGCTCTATCTGCGCCTCAAGATGAGCCTTGAGCGGCAGGAGATAGCGCACATCATCAAGTGCATACTCGATCTGTTCCGGTGATAGCGGCCGGACCGACCAGTCAGTGCGCGTATGGGCTTTCGCCAAGTCGCAGCCAAGGAGCCGGCGTACGAGGTCGGCATAGCCGACCTGAGCTGGCGCTCCGGTGAGCGCAGCTGCGATTTGCGTATCGAACACCGGGCCTACCACACCGGCCACGGGATAGAGCACTTCGAGATCCTGTCGGCAGGCGTGCATCACTTTTACCGCCGATCCCAGGGTCAGCGGCTGCACGAGGGCGGATAGTTCCGGCAGCAGCAGTGGATCGATGCATGCGGCTGTGCCGCTCGTTGCGACCTGGATAAGACACAGCTCCGCCCGATAAGTGCGCTCGCGCAGAAACTCAGTGTCGACAGCGAAGGCGTCCGCCGCCGCGAGGCGCGCGGCCAGCGCCGTGAGGTCCTCCTGGGTGGTGATGACGGGCTGCAACGCGTTTAACGAGGATCTGTACAATCGGACATTCGTTAGCTTAGCGGAATAGACATCGCGGACCTGACCGAAATGAAGGAGCTGGTCCGTTTGTTTGTCCAGATCGCGCTCATGCGCAAGGGTCCGCAGGACCTGCCGGCCTCGCCCGCATTGCTGGCTGGCACCACCGCGGCCTTCTTCATCATCAATTGCCTCATCAGTGCCGCGCTGCCGCCGATTCCGGGGCACTGGTTCGGGCAACTCGTGGTGGAGGTCGTATTCACCTTCCTCTGGTATGCGTTGCTGCTGAGGGTACTTAAGCGCCCGGAGCGCTTCCTGCAGACCGCCACCGCGGTGTTTGGGTATCAAGCCGTGCTGGCGCCGTTGTGGATTTCCGCCGTGTGGCTCGTTCGGCAGTTCTCCGATGACGACGCGTGGCGCTTCCCGATCTCGATGCTCGGACTTGCGATTGTCGTATGGACGGTAGCCGCCAATGCGCGCGTTCTCAAGGCGGCTCTTGAATGGGCAACGCCTGCCTGCGTCGCACTCGTCATTCTGCAGTACCTTATAGGCCAGATTCTGCTCTTGTCTGTGTTTTCCGGCATGCTCTAAGGCGCCCATGCACCTCCATATTCTAGGCATTGCCGGCACATTCATGGCCGGAGTTGCAGCCCTTGCGAAAGCGGCGGGTCATCGGGTCACGGGTTCCGACCAGAACGTGTACCCGCCGATGAGCACGCAGTTGCAGGCTCTGGGCATCGAGCTCATCGAAGGCTACGCGGCGTCCCAGCTTTCGCCGCGGCCCGATGTGGTCGTGGTCGGCAACGTCATGACGCGCGGCCAACCGGTCGTCGAGGCACTCCTTGAGAGCGACATCCCGCTATCCTCCGGTCCGGAATGGCTCGCGCGCGAGATTCTGAAGGGGCGCTGGGTGCTGGCGGTTGCCGGTACGCACGGCAAGACGACAACCGCATCGCTCCTCGCCTGGATTCTCGAGCACTCCGGCTACGCACCCGGGTTTCTGATTGGCGGTGCGCCGGCCAACTTTGAGGCAAGCGCGCGCCTGGGTCGAGAGCCTTTCTTTGTCATTGAGGCGGACGAATACGACACGGCTTTTTTTGACAAGCGCGCAAAGTTTGTCCATTACCGGCCGCGCACTTTGGTGCTCAACAACCTCGAGTTTGACCACGCCGACATCTATGAGGACGTCGCGGCCATCGAGCGCCAGTTTCATCACCTCATCCGCACGGTGCCGGGAACCGGGCGCATCGTCTGGAACGCGGCAGACACGCACCTCGCGCGCACCCTCGCCATGGGCTGCTGGACGCCGTGCGAGGGTTTCTCCGGTCGGTCGCCTGCGGCTGCTGCGCTGTGGACGAGCCGTCCGGCGCCTGGTGTGACCGACGGCTCGGCGTTTGAGGTCCTCGAGGGGGCGAAGTCCCACGGTCGGGTGCAGTGGTCACTCATCGGTGCTCACAATGTCGACAACGCCCTCGCCGCCCTCGCAGCCGCGCGCCATGCCGGGATCCCGGTCGCGCAGGGTATTGAGGCGCTCGGTTCCTTCAAGGGAGTCGCGCGCCGCATGCAGGTGCGCGGTGAAGTGGACGGCATCGTCGTCTATGACGATTTCGCCCATCACCCCACCGCGATTCACACGACGCTCGCCGGCTTGCGCGCGCGGGTCAATGGCGCGCGCATCATTGCCGTCCTCGAGCCGCGCTCGCAAACCATGCGTTTGGGAGTGCATCGGGATGTGCTGGCACCGGCCTTCGCAGCGGCTGACGACGTGTGGATTTACGCACCCCCTGATCTGGGGTGGGACGTCGAGAGCGTCGTTGCGGCGCTTGGCAAGCGCGGCCACCTGCGCCGCGACCTGGACGCGCTCAGTGCGGATCTCGTTGCGGCATTGCGCCCGGGCGATCAGGTGCTCGTCATGAGCAATGGCAGCTTCGGGGGGCTGCATGGGCGGCTTCTTTCGGCGCTGCAGGCGCGCCGCGCGGGCGCCGCGGATGCCTGAGTTTGGGTCTGCGGGCGACGAGATTGCGCTCTTCCCGCTGCACACCGTGCTCTTTCCCGGTGGCCCTCTGCCGCTGCGTATCTTCGAGCCGCGTTACATCGACATGGTGCGGCGCAGCCTGCGCACGCAGACGGCCTTCGGGGTGATCCTGGTAGAAGGCGGAGGTGAGACCGGCATGGTCACGGCCACCGCCGGCATCGGCACTACTGCCCGGATCGCCGACTTCTACTCGCTGCCCGATGGTCTCCTTGGAGTTACCTGTCTGGGCGTGCGCAAGTTTCAGTTGCGCGGCCGTCGCGTGCAGAGCGACGGACTGAATCTGGGCGAGGTTGACTGGCTCGCCGCAGAGCGCGAGATGGAGTTACCCGGCGAATATCAGCATCTCGGGCAATTGCTGCGCAAAGTTCTGCCGGAACTGGGCAACTTCTATCAAGGTGTCACCAAACACTTTGAGGATTGTGCGTGGGTCGGGTACCGGCTCGCCGAAATTCTGCCGCTCAGTCTTTCGGACAAGCAGTATTGTCTTGAGCTCGATGACCCGCTCGCGCGGCTCGCGCGCTTGAGTCCGCTCATTCAGCGCGTCGAATGAGCGCCGTGCGCCGCACGTAGAATTGATAGAGCGGCCAGGCGATCACAAGGATCCAGGCGAGCACCAGCCAGCCGACGAAGCCGTCAAAGCTGCTCAGGAGAAAGCTCAATCGGCGCGCCGTGTCCGGTTGGGAGATCTCGCGCGCGAGGAGCATGATCCACACCCAGCCGGCGTGCAGTCCGATGCAGGAAGCGATGTGACCGGTGACCGCGCGAATGGCGGCGAGCAACATGCCGACCGCAAAAAGTGCAAGATACGCATCGCCTATCGCAAGCGGATCCGCGAAGGCCTGCAGTGAGCCTTTGACCATCGCAAGTCCGCTCGTCGGGACCACGAGTTCCGCGGGAATGTGGTATCGGGCGATGAAGTGTGTGGCGGCATAGACGAGCGCGGTCAGGACGATTGCCGCGCGCGTGCCGGATTCACGCGCGATGCCGCTGAACATGGCGCCACGCAGGAAGGTCTCTTCAATAAAGGCCACCGTGAGCGCGCTCAGGAAAGTCTTCGCAGCAAGAAGCGTCAGGACTGATGCGTGCGGCTCAAGGCCGGGCTGCCAGATTCTCAAGCCCATGCCGAACATCACCGCAACCACGGCCAGCATGAGTCCCACTCCGAGCGCGAGCGCGAGCAGGAACTCGCGCACGAACGCCCGCCGCCTTATCCCGTAGCCCAGACTCGCCCGGTCGGCAAGACCGAGCCGGCGCGCCACGCTGACGAACCCTATTACGAGCGCCAGCATGCCGACGCGGCTTGCGATGCGATGGAATGGAAAGTCGAAGTGCGGATGCAGCAGCAGCCATGCGGGGTAGGCGAAGAGCGCCATCGCGGCGAAAGCCATCGCCAGGAGTCCCAAAAACCAGAAAAAGGTGCGCATGGTTAAGAGGTGCTGCGCCGGAAGAGAGCGCGGATCCGGTAGTCTATCCGGATGTGCGGTATCGCCGGAATCATCGGTCGCGAGGCAAGTTGGCAGGCGGCGCAGGCCATGTCGGCGCGGCTCGCGCACCGCGGCCCCGACGGCGACGGCATCTGGGAATCAGCCGGCGTGGCACTCGCGCATCGCAGGCTTGCCATCCTTGATCCAAGCGTGGCGGGTGCGCAGCCCATGCAGCTCGGCGCACACGTTCTCACCTATAACGGTGAGCTCTACAATTTCCACGCCCTACGCGCGCACATTGACGCGCCGCTGCACTCCAACTGCGACACCGAGGTTCTGCTGCACCTCTTGGCGCGTGGTGGCAAACGCTGCCTGCCCAAGCTTGTGGGAATGTTCGCCTTTGCGGTTTGGGACGAGGAGCGCCGGCAGCTTTTCGCGGCGCGCGATCGGCTGGGCATCAAGCCTTTGTACTATCGGGTGCTTGCCGATGGGATTGCCTTTGCCTCGGAGTTGAAGGCTCTCCTGGTGCTCGGCACCCCACCGGTCGACAAGAGTGCCGTCAGGGACTTTCTTTTCCACGGTTACGTCCCCGCTCCGAAGACGATCTACCAGGGCATCGCAAAGCTTCCCGCGGGTCATTCCTTGAGCTGGCAGGACGGTGAACTTCGCATCGAACGCTATTGGCAGCCATCTCTCGAGATTCACCTGCGCGATCGCGACGAGAGTCTCGCTCAGCTCGATGCGCTGTTGCGCATCGTGGTCCCTGAGCACACGTTGAGCGACGTGCCGGTGGGAGTATTCCTGAGCGGCGGCATGGATTCGGCGCTCACCGCCTACTACCTGAACGCGCCGCGGACATTTACGCTGGGATTTGATGTGGAGGCACGCTCCGAGGCGGATGCGGCGCGTGCGGTCGCCGCTCATCTGGGCACGCGCCACACTGCCATGAGCGCCGCCAGTGCCGATCTGGATGTGGCGCTCGACACCATTGCGCGACTCTTCGATGAGCCCTTCGGCGACAGCGCCGCGTGGTCCAACTACCTGATTGCCCGTTGCGCGCGCCGCGATGTGACCGTGGCGCTGAGCGGCGAGGGGGGCGATGAAATCTTCTGCGGCTACCCGCGCTACTGGTCGGCCATTGGCGCGCGCTCCACGAGCCTCAATCGCGCCCTTGCCGCGTGGCTGCCGCCGTTGTCGAGGTTCGGGCAATCGATGCAGCGCCATGCCTTGACCGGCCTGCCGGGATATTCCGCCGCCCTGGGCGCTTTGACCGGCAAGCAGGTCAATGCGCTTCTGCATCCGGCCTGGCTCGAAAGCGATTACGACTACGACTGGTTCTATCGCCAGTTCTGGCGTGAATCACTTGAGCCGCTGGCGCAGCTGCGCTGGCTCGACATCAATACAAACCTTCCGGAGGGACTCCTCGTAAAGGTCGATCGCACAAGCATGGCGCATTCGCTCGAAGTGCGCCCGCCGCTTCTGGATCACCGGCTCGTCGAATTCATGCTAGGGGTTGATCCGGAGCTCTTGGTTGATCGCGACGCACGGCGCGGCAAGCTCCTGGTACGTGAGCTCATGCAGGCGCGTCTGCCGCCAGGGCACCTCACGCGTCCCAAGAGCGGCTTTGGTCTGCCGACGCACCGCTGGATCCAGCGTCATCCTCAAATATGGAAGGATGCAGTGCGGCGCCTGATGGACCGCGGCGTGCTGCGCCAGCCACTCTCGAGCGATTTTCGCCGCGCATGGTCGCTACTGGTGCTCGATCGCTGGTTTAGTGCTTTCACCTAGCACAACGCGCGCTGCGACGCTCGCGCCGGTGCGTTCGCATCTAACCGGCGGCGAGCTCATCGAGCATTTTGCGCAGCTGCGTGCGCCAATGCACCGCAGGCGAGCTCGTGAGCGCGCGGGTGCGCTCAGCATCGAGCACGCTGTAGGCAGGTCGCCGCGCCGGGGTCGGGTATTGCGCGGATCGTATCGGCAGCACGGGGATTGCCTGCGCGAGAATACCGCGTTGCAGCGCTTCTTCTTGAATCGCCACTGCGAAGTCATACCAGCTCGCAACGCCCGCGTCACACCAGTGATAGAGCCCAGGCGGCGCCTCGACTTCGAGCATCCGCCATAGAGTCTGCGCAAGACTTGTGGCCCAGGTCGGTGATCCCACCTGATCGCAGACTACACGCAGCTCGGGTTTTGCGGCCATGAGCCGCAGCATGGTGCGTACGAAGTTCTGGCCGTAAGCGGCGTACACCCAGGACGTACGCATCACGATGGATGGCGCGCCGTCCGCGAGCGCCTGATGCTCGCCCGCAAGCTTCGTCGCGCCGTACGCGCCGAGGGGGGCGGTGGGGGCGTCTGGCTCGTAGGGGTTTGACGCGCGTCCATCGAACACAAAGTCTGTGGACAGGTGCACGAGACGCGCACTCGCGCTCCGTGCTGCCTGCGCGAGATACCCGACCGCTGTCGCATTGAGCGCTTGCGCAGCCTCAAGCGCATTCTCGGCAGCATCGACGGCGGTATACGCGGCGGCGTTCACGATCCATTGGGGTGCGTGCGCGGCCACCGCGCGCCTCACCTGTTCCGCATCCGTGATGTTTAGATCCGCGTGCGTAAGCGCAGCGACGGCAGTTCCGACGGGCGCCAATGCGCGAAAAGCACGACCGACTTGCCCGCCGGCTCCCGTCAGCAGGACTTTCATGGCAGTCCGCCCCGCCGCGCCGCTTGCCTCATCAAGAGTGCGGTGAGCGCTGCCACTACCGTGCAGTGCATGTGCATTCTCCGGATGTCCTTAGGCGTGAATCAATCATCGGCGCGCGCCGCGCCTTGCGACTAAGCCTTGGCGTCGCCGCCGGGCTGGGTGGAGAGGTGAATGTCCGCGCCTCCGGCAAGCTGCACCTTCGGCTCCTGCGCCAGCGACTTCAATACCTCGTGCGTGACTCGCTCGTCGATTTCGGCCGCACTTTTCAGATCGACGGGATAGCGGATCACGGCTTCGACGCCGCTCGCGACGAAGCGCAGCTGAACTCTCGGCTGCAAGGTGCCGACCGGTGTTGAAATGACGGTCCTTGCGATCTCCTGCGTCTGTCGCTCTATCTCTTCGCGATAGTCGGCAAGCACACCGCCCACGGCCGCGAGTAATCTCTTTTTGACGTCCGCGTAATCGGCCTGCGCGGCGAGTGTGAGCGTCATCTCGTGCCACGCGAAATTGGTGCCTTGGATCTGTTTGAAAAGACCCGCCCCCGTTTGGAATACGATGGAATTGGAGAACGCAACGACGCGGCCGGTCGGGCCGTCTGCTCCCCCGCCACCGCCGAGTTCCATCAGGTGAAAACGCACCAGTCCGACGTCGATCACTTGTCCGGTGACGCCGGCGATCTGCACGCGATCACCGACGCGAATGCCGAATTTCCCGATAAGGAAGAAGTAGCCGACGATCGCAACGATGACGCCCTGCATCGCGACCGCAACTCCCGCGGTGATGAGTCCGGCAAAGGTGACTATCGATCCCGCACTGCTCGCGAATGCGAACGCAACGATGACCGCCATCAGGAACCAAAGCACAAACCGTCGCAGCAATAAAAACTGGTATCTGCGCCGCGGATCAGCCACGTAGCGATATACAGCCCGCTTCCACAGTTCCGCCGCCGCGAGCAGCACCACCACAGCCAGTAGCAGGGATCCTAAGTGCACTGCCAGACTTCTAATGTCAGTGCGCAATTCAAATCGGACGACGTCCTTCCAGTTGCTGAGGTCTCTGCTGTAGAGCTCGAGCAGCACCCCTTCCTTGCTCAAGGGGATGACTGCGCCCGCGAGTCGCTTGAACTGTTCTGCGAGGTCATCGAGTTGCGCCCGCGCGTCCTGCGGCGTGGAACTGTCCGCCGTGTCCGCCTGCTTGCCGAGGGCATCGCCGCGGCTGGACAGCGCCTTCATCTGATCGACGTAGGGCGCTCGCAGCTGTCTTACCGTGGCGGCGAGCTTATCGGTCTGCTGCAGGAGCGTATCGATCGAGCTCTTTTTTTCGGCCAGAGAAAATGCATCGGACGCCAAATTCCAGATGCCGTTCGACTCAGGTTTTTTGACGGGCGCCGCGACGGTGCCCGCGGCCCCGGGTGCGGCAGCGGTTTGTGTACTGCCGGGAGTTGCACTTGAAGCCGGTGTCATTGCAGGCACGGTGCGCGCGAGCGCTTCGATCTGGGCGCGCAGGCCGCTTGCACCTACACCATTGGCACTGCTGCCGGTGACGAAATCCAGCATGCTGTGCACGGCATCCCGGTGCGCGTTGGCGAGATCAAGTTCGCCCTGCAGTTTGGAAATTTGTGACTGCAGCTGCTGTCGTTCGGAGGCGCCTGCGCTTGCAAGCTTCTGCCGATCGGATTCGAGCTCGGCCTGAGTATCTTTGACCTGCTGGTCGTAACGCAGCTGCAGTTGGGCGAGCGACTGGAACTGGGACAGGACTGCGTTTTGGCCTTGCTGTGGCGTCGCGTCATCGGCAATGAACGCAGCTTCCGCGCGAGCAAAATCGAAGGCAAGTCGCACCGCCTGTATGGCGGTCTGGCGATTGTCGTAGACAATGGCAAGGTCGGTAGGCGTCGTCGCGATCTGCTGCTGCACGGTAAGTCCGTGGTACCAATCGATGGTTTGATCCAGGAATTGGAGTACCTGGGGTGCGCTCAACGGTGTGCTCGAGGGGTTCGGGGAAGGGGCGGCGGCACAGAGGCACACGAACGAGCCGACGATGACGGCGCCATACAATCCGCGCGCGCGTCCGCGCCAAGTGCGCAGTCTCGATAGTCGTTTTGAAATGCCCTGCATGCTCTATTGTACTATTACCGGCATTCCAGCCGCGCAGGGGAAGGCGCAAGACGCGTGCCGGATGCGCATACCGGTGCTTACGAAACGCGACACGCGATGGACATCCTGCCTGATCAGTCGCCAAATGGGCGCAGGTTGCGCATGCTGACCTACTTCGACCGGTGGAATCCGGAGCGTGGCGCCCGCCAGGCGATCAGGTAATACGTTGAGCTGTCCAGGCGCGGGTCGCGAAGCGCGCGAGTACTGGCCAGTTTGTAAAATTGCATAGTTCCGACGACTTTTTCGAGGGTGGCATGGCCGACTCCCATATCTTTCAGATCCTGAACCATTACACCTCGCAACGGGAGTTGGATGCCGGATTCGGCGTGCTCGATAATTCGTCGAATGAGAGGCCGGACTGGTTTGAATATTGGCCGATACGCAAGTTCCTGCTGAGCGAAGCGCTCGACGAAGACGCCTTCTATGGATTTTTGTCGCCGAAGTTCAACATCAAGACGAACCTGACGGCCGTACAGGTCGCCGAATTCATCCGGCGTTGCGACAGCGCGACCGAGGTCGTACTGTTTTCGCCGAGCATCCATACGGGGGCCCAGTTCCTCAACGTCTTCCAGCATGGCGATGCAGAACATCCGGGACTGCTGGCGACAGCAAAAATGCTGCTCGAGAGGGTTGACAGGCGCGCGGACCTGGACGAGCTTGTCACGGATTCGAGAAATACGGTGCACTCCAATTACTTTGTCGCGAAGCCGCGTTTCTGGAGAGCATGGCTCGCGATCAATGAGCAGATGTTTGCCGTTGCGGAGGCCGGCGCGGATGAGCTCGGCAAAGCGCTGACGTCCAATACTTCCTATCGGGGCCGTGCGGACGTACAGATGAAGATATTCATCATGGAGCGCATTGCGACTTTTATACTTGCCACAGACCCGAGCTTTGCAACCGCAGTGCGCAATCCCTTCATCTCCGGCAAGAGGATCTACAAGCTGCCGCTGGCAGTCGTCTGCGACGCATTAAAGATTGCCTACAGAACCCAGGGGTTCACCCAGTATAAGGATGTGTTCTTTTTCATCCGCAGCCTGAGAAAATTCTGGAATTTTCAAATCAGGCTCGGCGCGTGGCTCGGCATGCCGGCGGTGCGCACGCATACGCGCAAGCTAGCATCCTATTGGGAAAAGACGGATTCCTAAGAGATGGAGTCCATGAATACGTTCTGGCAGGGGCGCAAGGTTTTGCTGACCGGGCACACCGGATTCAAGGGTGCCTGGATGAGCGTGTGGTTGCGCACACTCGGCGCTGAGGTGACCGGACTTGCCCTCGCGCCGTCGACCACACCGAATCTGTGGTCGATGGTCGGGCGCGCAGTCCACTCCGTAATTGCCGACATTATCGATGCTGCCCTCGTGCACGATGTGATCCAGAAACTCAGACCGCAGATCGTGATGCACATGGCGGCCCAGGCCCTGGTTCCCGACTCTTATCGCGACCCGCTGCGCACCTATGCAACGAATGTCCTAGGCACGGCCAATATGCTGCAGGCCTGCCGCTTCGCGCCGGGTCTTAAGTGCGTGCTCGTCGTGACGAGCGACAAGGTCTATGAGTCCGGCGCTCCCGGCCACGCCTTTATGGAGAGCGATCGCCTCGGTGGCGCCGATCCATACAGTGGCAGTAAAGCGTGTGCTGAACTCGTGACGAAGAGTTTTCGCGACAGCTACTACAGGGATGGTCCGCCGCTTGCGACGGCTCGGGCCGGCAATGTCATCGGCGGTGGCGATTGGTCAGCAGAGCGGCTCATTCCTGACTGTATGCGGGCGCTCGCCGCGGGCGTGCCGGTAAGCCTGCGCTATCCGGAAGCGGTTAGGCCGTGGCAGCATGTACTCGAACCCCTGTCGGGCTATCTCGCTCTGACGCAGGCGCTCGTGGAATCCCCGGACAGCGCGCCGCGCGCAGTCAATCTGGGCCCGCAGGCGGCGGACTCTTGCAAGGTCCACGAGGTTGTCGAAGTTTTCAGCGCGCGATTCGGCGGCAAGCCCGGCTGGGTACGCGATACGAGCGATCATCCGCCGGAGATGAAGGCGCTCATGCTGTCCTCGGCGCTTGCGCAGCGCACCCTCGGATGGCGGTCGCGACTGAGCTTGGCTGAATGTTTGTCGTGGTCGGCCGACTGGTATCGCGCGCACCTCGACGGCGAGGACATGCTGGCACTGTGCCAAAAACAAATTGCGCAGTACCAGGGCTTGGTCGCGACCCACCGGAACCCATAATTATGAAATGCGTCATTCTCGCCGGCGGCAAAGGGACTCGGATCGCCGAGGAGTCGAATGTTCGGCCGAAGCCGATGGTGGAGATCGGAGGCCGCCCTCTGCTGTGGCACATCATGAAGCTCTACTCGTCGTTCGCGGTGAACGAGTTCATCGTGTGCCTTGGCTACAAGGGCTACATGGTCAAAGAGTATTTTGCGAATTACTTTTTGCACCAGACCGACGTCACCTTCGACATGGCTAAGAATCGCATTGAATATCACGATTCGCGCAGCGAGCCGTGGCAAGTCACGCTGGTCGATACGGGCGAGGAGACGATGACCGGTGGCCGTCTCGCGCGTGTGCGTGATTACCTCGACCCCGGGACGCCGTTTTGCATGACTTATGGTGATGGACTGTCAAACATCGATATCCGCGCCGAGATCGCCTTCCACGCGGAACACGGCTGCAAGGCGACCGTCGCATGCGTGCGCCCGCCGGCGCGCTTCGGCAGGATCGTCATGGAGGGCCTCAAGGTCGTCTCCTTCGAGGAGAAGCCGCGCGTCGAAGGCGGACTCATCAATGGCGGCTTCTTCGTCCTCCATCCGAGCGTTCTGGATCTTGTGTCCGGCGATCATACGGTCTGGGAGAAAGAGCCGATGGAGGAATTGGCTGCGAGCGGCGAGCTTGCAGCGTGGGTGCATCACGGCTTCTGGCAGCCTATGGATACGCTGCGCGACATGATGAGCCTGAGCGCGCTATGGGACTGCAACAAGGCTCCCTGGAAATTATGGCCGTGAGCAGCGGCGCGCGCACGCTCTGCCGGGCGTGCGGCGGCGAGCTCGGCGTGACTTTCGCCGACCTCGGGCTGCAGCCTCTGGCAAACGGCTTCCTCGCGCCGTCAGCGGACCTGCAGCAGGAGAAGCGCTATCCGCTTCGTGCCAAGGTGTGCGAAGCGTGCAAGCTCGTGCAGGTTGATTATGATGTTCCGCCGCGCGAGCTGTTCAGCAATTATGCGTACTATTCGTCCTACTCGGACGATTGGCTAGCGCACGCGCTGCGCTTTTCTGCGATGGCGCGCGAGCGTTTCAGTCTCAATGCCAAGAGCCTGGTGATCGAGCTCGGCAGCAACGATGGCTATTTGTTGAAGGAATTCGTCGCCGCCGGCATACCCGTGCTGGGCATCGATCCGTCCGATACCGTCGCCGCGGCTGCCGAGCGGATCGGAGTTGCGACGCTCGTTGAATTTTTCAGTGCAGCATTGGCCGTGCGCCTCGCGGGGCAGGGGCGCAAGGCGGATTTGATCGTCGGCAACAACGTGCTCGCACACGTACCGGAGCTTAACGACTTTGTCGCCGGAATAGCGCAACTGTTAAAACCCGCTGGCTGCGTCACGATCGAGTTTCCGCATTTGCTGAAGCTCATTGAGCATGCTGCATTTGACACGATTTACCACGAGCATTTCTCCTACATCTCTTTGTATGCGATTGAGCGCGTCTTTCGCCTGCAGGGCCTGCAGATCTTCGATGTGGAGGAGCTGCCGACGCATGGCGGGTCGCTGCGCATCTTTGCATCCCACGCCGCCCGAGGACTCGAGGACAGCGACGCCTTGCGCCATGTGCGCGCGGCCGAAAGGCGCGCCGGGCTTGCCGACCTTGACGCCTACCGGCGTTTTTCCGAACGCGTGGCCGCCTGCCGCAGCTCGCTGCGCGACTTTCTGGCGCGCGCCAAATCCGAGCGCAAAGTGGTAGCTGCGTACGGGGCGGCTGCCAAAGGCAACACCTTGCTCAACTTCTGCGGCGTCAGCGCGGATGATATTTCGATGGTGGCGGATCGAAATCCGCACAAGCAGGGAAAGTTGCTGCCCGGGAGCCATATTCCCGTGGTTCCTCCGCAGGAACTCACGCGCCACAAGCCGCACTACGTGCTGATATTGCCCTGGAACCTGCAAACGGAAATCATGCGGCAGCTCGATTGGATCAGAACTTGGGGCGGCCGCTTCGTGACAGCCGTTCCCACGGTGCGTTGCTACGAATGAAATTTACCGAGACTCCACTCGCCGGTGCATTCATCGTTGACATCGATCCGTCGTCCGACGAGCGGGGCTTCTTTGCCCGCACGTTCTGCGCTGGGGAATTTGCCGAGTATGGATTGAGCGCAGCGGCGCTGCAGTGCAGCGTGTCCTACAACGTCGATAAAGGCACCCTGCGCGGCATGCACTATCAGGCGCCTCCGCACGAAGAGGACAAGCTCATACGATGCACGGCCGGTGCCATTTTCGATGTGATCGTTGATATTCGCAGAAACTCTGCCTCCTACGGCCGATGGTTCGGCGCAGAGCTCACGGCCGCCAATCACCGCGCATTGCTCGCTCCAAAAGGCTTCGCGCATGGATTTTTGACGCTCGCCGATG
>Ga0302326_10008280_pt1 | contig 22975 bp, 18 predicted proteins | sample Palsa_T0_3_FD_202264 | JGI IMG/M metagenome (GOLD analysis project Ga0302326, IMG submission 202264) | Peat permafrost microbial communities from Stordalen Mire near Abisko, Sweden - Palsa_T0_3 | ecosystem: Environmental > Terrestrial > Soil > Palsa > Peat permafrost | place: Sweden: Abisko... | reverse complement strand
TCTTCGACAGTGCAACCGCCAGACGCTCGGCGAACCTGCCGCCGCAACGCGCGACGCTGGGATCGGCCACCGGCGTTTCGCGGTAGCCCACCGCAAGGATCGCCTCGACGCGCTCGGCCACGATGACCGGCCAGACCCAGAAAAACATCGCGCCCGTTTCGGCGAGCGGTTTTAAAAAGCTATGCCGCTCGTCTTCACAGCGCACCACGGTCAGGCCCGCCGGCTCCGCTGCGAGCGTCAGCATCATGCCGTCATCGAGAGTGATCCGGCTCACCGGCACGTCGGTCAAGCCGGCCGCCGCCAGGAACACGCGGCCGCATCCGGGCGCATCCGCATCCCTGAGCGTGATGCCGACGCTCTGACAGCCGGTGAGCGCCTGCACGCGCGACATGATGGCATCCAGAACGTCCTCGAGTTCAATCGACCGCAGTAGCAGCTGATCGATCTGCGCCAGCGTTTCGAGCGCCCGGAACTGTTCATCGAGGCTGATGGCGCTGCGATTGAAGGCCTCGACGAGGATTCGCGGCTCATCCGTCGCAGCGATCGCGAGCACACCGAACTGGCGCACGCGCAGCGCGTTCAGCGCCATCGTCAGATCGGTGAGCGCAGGCACGTAGCGGCGCGCGAGGTGCGCGGCAGCCAGGGCGGCGCCCGCCAGAGCGAGCATGACTATGAATATCAGGGTGAGCCAGGCATCGCGCGCCGCGAGAGCGGCAAACGCGAGCACGGGCACTACAGCGCACAGGCCGAGCGTGAATCCGATTCGCCGTCCCATACGGCTGTCAAACGGCAATCCGCCCATCGATGGCTTTTTCCGCGCAGCTGTTGTGTCGTGAATCTAAGCTATTGTCGGCGGCGAACGATGCGGGTTACGTCAAATAACAACAAACTGCGGCGCGCAAATGTTGCGCTGAAATGTGATTTCAATCACATCAGGCCGCGAGCGAGCGTTTGGTTTTCTTCTTCGACAGGGCGACGATGTCCCGGTAGGTGTAGCGATAGACCCCGCGCCTGCCGGAGCGCGCGCAGCGCACCATGGCGCGAGCGAGAGTGGTGGCGGCAATGCCGCGATAGGCACTGACGGATCCGAGCAGCAGCGGATTCAGGATCGGCATCAGTGCGCCAACCGCGAGCTCGAGCGGCCGCATCTCGCGGCGCCATCCGAGCAGCGGGCCCGGCTGAAAGATATCGAGTGAAGCAAAGCGCATCGCGGTCAGCCCCTGCTCCATCTCGCCTTTGGTGCGCAGGTAGAAGTTTTTCGAATCGCGGTCAGCGGCGGCGGCAGAAACGACGAGGAAGCGCTGCGCCTGGGCCGCTTTGGCGACCCGTGCGAATGTCAGCACATAGTCAAGATCCACGTGCCTGAAGGCTTCCTGTGAACCTGCCGCGCGGATCGTCGTACCGAGGCAGCAGAAGGCGGTGTGACAGGTAATGCCTGCAAGCTGCGAGTCGAGCTTGTCGTAGGCGACCACGCGGTTCGCAAGGCGCGGATCATCGCGCGCGAGCGGCCGGCGAGTCAGCGCCAGGATGCGCGTGTAGTCTTGCGCATCCAGCAAGGCCTCGAGCAGGCAGCCCCCCACAAGACCGCTTGCACCGGCGAGCAGTGCTATTTTTGTTTCGGGATCTGGCATGAGCGGGTGCGAGCTTAGCGAGCAAGCCGGGAGCGCTACAAGTCTTTGCCCGAAGTGAGTCCGCCTTACCGCACGAGCCGCATTCGCGCAGGTCGCCACGCAACCGATGGCGATCTTATTTGTCGCCGGCTTTCAAGTCGCTTCGGCGCAGCTGACACTGATCGTCTGGACATCCTGGCTCGGCGCAATTGTGATGTCGCGGCGCACGTCGCGATAGCCGTCGCGTGTGCCGACGACCGTGTATTTGCCGGGCTTCAACTGGATCTCACGGCGCGAGAAGACGCCGGAGAATCCAACACTCGGTATCGTCACGCGCGTGGCGTCATCCGATACCAGCGCAAGATGCACCGGCTTGTCGAAACTGGGCAGCAGGATCTCCAGCCGCGCGACCTGCGAGCGCAGCACCGGGCCTGAGGGCGTCTGCTCGTTGGCAGTGTCGATCAGCGCCAGCGCGTCCGCACGCGCCGCGGCGCCGGCGAGCCGCTCCGGCCGATCGATGAGCTCCTGCAGGCGCTGCGCCAGGATCGCGCGCGCCGATGTGCGCGCCTTACCCTGCTGGGCGACCACGAGCGACGGATCGGCCTGCAGCATGGTCTCGTATTCTCCCAATGCGTCATCCCAGCGTTCCTGCGCTTCGGCCGCGGCGGCACGCTGGCGTCCGGCGTCAAATCCGTGCGCGCGCTGCGCAGCGTCCAGCCGTGAGATCCCTTCGGCGGCTTCAGCGCCGTCGGGACGGAAGTCGCGGGCTTTTTCGAAAGAGGCCCGGGCTTCATCGAGCCTGCCCGCGCCCAAGGCGGCAACGCCCGACCCCACCGCCTTCGCATAGCCGTCATCACCCAGCGCGGCGTGCGCGCGCGCAAGCCCCGCGCTCGCCTCGCCGTTCTTCGGATCGAGGGTCAAAGCCTGATGATAATCACGCATGGAGCGCGCCGTGTCGCCCGAGTCCTCCGCACTCGCAGCATCCGCCAGCAGCGGGCGCACCGCGTCGAGATTGCGGATGCGCTGCAGACCATCAGCGGCCTTGCGGTTACCGGGATCGATGCGCTGCGCGGACTCGAACGCCCGTTTTGCGTTCTGTATCTGTCCCGCGGCGAGCGCTCGCTCGCCGGCGGCGAGCTGCGGTGCGAGCTGCGCCGGTGGCGCGCGCTTCTCCACGGCATTCAGCAGCTCTTGCGCCTGTGCGAGCCGCGATGCAGCAAACGACGGGTTGCCCGCCTCGTACGCGCCTTGCGCTTCCGCGGCGCGCAGCTTCGCGTCGGCAAAATCAGCTCCGCCCCAGGTGGCAGCTCCGCGCGCATCGAGCGCGGCCATCTGCTGATCAAATAAAGTGCGCGCATCGCGAAGCTGGGCTGCGCCCTCGCCGTCGTCCGCCTTGACCGGCTCACCCGCCGTGTTGAGCGCGGTCAGAAGTCCCGCCGGCGCGGCCTTCTGGATCATCGCAAGCGCATCAGAGCCATAACGTGGCATCCAATAAAACGCCGCTGCGGCGTTGGCCGCCAGGATGAAGAGCACGACCCAGGGCCAGCGGCGTGCCGGAATCGGGTCAAGCCGCGACAGACGCGATATCGGAACGACCTTCAGGTCACCCCAAGGCGAGGGTTGCAGGTCCGACCGCAGGATGGGCCCGATTCGGGGGGGCACTTTTGGCGGTGCAGCCTCGACCTCCGCAGTCACAAGCGTCACCTCTTCCGCCTCTGCTGCATGCACGGGGTCAGGATGGGTGACGCGGGGTTGCACGGGATCCAGCCGCGGCGGTGCGACATACGACGGACGCGGCGCTTGTTCCCGAGGTTGAGCCGCGGGTTCACTGATCGTTGGCGCCACCCTCGCCCGTCGCGGCGCGGAGCTTGGCGCGCTCGCTGCCGGCTTCACCTTTGCGACAGGCGGTGGCTTCGCGGTGGTGGCCGCAGCCGTCGGCGCCGCTGGCGGCGCAGGTTCGGCCGGCTCACGCCGCGGTGACTCGCGCCGCCGTGCCTGCGGTTGCGGCTCAGCATCAAATTCAAAGTGCAGCGTGTCATTGAGCGTGGCGTCAAATTCTTCGATCACCGCACGCATCGACAGCGGTCGCGCCTGCGGGTTTTTGTCCAGCATGCGCATGACGATCGCCACGAGCTGCGGCGGAGTCGGCTGAACCGGGCGCAGTTCAGGCGCGGGCTCATCAAGCACGCGCTGAATATCGAAGTGCGGGTAGAACGGCGGCTGCCCGGACAGCAGCTCGTACGCCAGTGCCCCCAGGCCATAGATGTCGTCCGATACCGCCGGAGGTTCTCCGCGCAACTGCTCCGGGCTTGCGGTAAAGGGCGACAGGCCCGATCGGACTTTATCGCGGCCCACGGAGAACGCCGTGCCCGCCACGCCAAAGTCGGCGAGTACTGCCCTGCCGCGTGCGTCAAAGAGCACATTGCCGGGCTTCAGGTCGCGATGGATGACGGCTTCACCGTGCGCATACTCAAGAGCGGCCGCAATCTCGAGGAGCGTCGGCATGATCTGCAGGTAGCTGCCGCCGCGCAGCCGGCGCAGATCCCCGCCTTCTGCAAGCTCCATGGGCAGCGCCGCTGAATCCGCATCGCGCTGCGGGCTGAATACTTTGAGTATTGATGGATGATCGAGGCGGCCGGCGATCTCGTGCTCGTGCTCCAGCGCTTCCCACGCGCTCGCGGGGCGCGCGCGCGCGGGACTCAATACCTTCAGCGCAACTTCAATGCCGAGCTTTGCATCCTGCGCGCGCCACACTTCGCCATGACCGCCCGCACCAAGTTTTTCGACAAGCGTGTAGCGACCAAGCAGTTGGCGACGATCAGGGGTCATGCGTGCAGCAACCACGGCCTCATAATATGCCACGTACGCACCCTGCCAAGGCCGATTTACGACCGTGCCGAGCGCCTCCGCAACAGGCAGATCAGAAGCTTAGAACAAGTTGCGCGCCCGGCAGTTCCGGAGGTCGAAAAAGACTCGTGTCGAGGGGCTTGCTGCGCGTGGCATTTAACGAGAATTTACGGCATGCGACATCAAAGCGGCGCTTCACAAGAGCGGCGAACGCCCCGCTGCCGGTCATGCGCGAAATGAATCGCGGATCGTTGTCGCGACCGCCGCGGATGTCGTTGACAAGCGACATCACGTGCGCTGCACGCAGCGGGTAGTGGCGCGCAAGCCACTCCCGAAAGAGATCCTTCACCTCGTAAGGCAGGCGCAGCATTACGTAGCCCGCGCTGCCTGCACCGGCTTTGGCAACGGCTTCCAGAATATGTTCAATCTCGTGATCGTTTATGGCGGGAATCACGGGGGCCACCAGGACCCCGACGGGAACGCCCGCCTCATGCAGACTGCGAATCGCGTGCAACCGTCCGGCGGCTGAAGGCGTGCGCGGCTCGAGAATGCGCTTCAGGTCCGAATCAAGCGACGTCACACTGACGTGCACGGCGGTCAGATTGTCGCGCGCCATGTCGGCCAGGATATCGATGTCGCGTTCAATAAGATGACCTTTGGTGACGATCGTAAAGGGATGGCGATGGCGCTGCAGCACCTCGAGAATGGATCGGGTGACCTTCAGCGTCCGCTCGATCGGCTGATACGGATCGGTATTTGTCCCCAGGGCGATGGATTTGCAGACGTACTTCTTATCGGACAGTTCTTTCTCCAGAAGTTCGGCCGCGTTTTTCTTGTAAAAGAGCTTGGTTTCGAAGTCCAGGCCCGGAGAAAGATTGACATAGGAGTGTGCGGGGCGCGCATAGCAGTTGTGAGAGATCACGCCGTTGGCGATGAAATCACCGCTGCCGGTCGTGATGTCGTACATCGGCATTAAGGTTCCGAGCGGCTCGATCGCGACGACTGCAAGTGCCGCCTCCGATCTGACCGCTCGCCCGCTTACGCCCGGATCCAGCGGATGAAAAAACCGCAGAGCTCGACGCAGGTTGTCGAGCATTGCCAAACGAAGCGCGGCAACGCCGCTTCCCTCGCCTCGCGCACCATTGCGGGATGCAGGGCCAAAACGCATAAAAGCCTCTGCGACGAAATCCGCGAAGCCGTCGTCACGATCGGCGAATCCCACCCAGCCGCGATATGGATCCGCGGCCGCGAAAATCCCGCCGATGAACCCTCGCAGCCATTCGGACGGCAGGAGTCCCCGCCAGTCCGTCAATTTCGCGATTGCCGCGTGCGGCGCGATGGCAAATTCTGCGCGGCACGAGCGACCGCGGTCCAGCATGCCCGCGCCTGCCATCGCGAGGTTTAATTGACCGCTTGCTGCCAGCGTCCCGCCCGGCCGCAGTAAAACTCCCCGATAAGGGCCGCGACGCATGCCGCAGAGATAGACTTGTCTATAAAGAGGTGCAGGCTCGAGTGAAGCCGTCTTCCTCCCGATCCCTATCAATTTTACGCCGGCGGTGAGGTACGCTCGGCGATGCGGGCCCTGTCCGGCCGCTGCGACGTATTGCCAGCCGCGGTCCGTCAGGAAGCGATGATCGGCGCTCGCGTTGATGGCCGTGCCGTCGGCGAGCGTCAGTCGATAGGCGGCCTTCTTGGTTTCCCAGTGCGCGAGAACTTTTGTCCTGACGCAGTGGCGCATGGAGCCATGGCGCGCGGTGCCGACGATGTCGTCATCAATGTTGAGATCGCCGATCGACCTGGTGTGTCCGTTCGCCATCAATATTTGAGTATCGCCGCCCAGGCAATAGACGCAGGCATGGCCGCAACCCCGGTAAGGATTGATGGATCGCTCAAACGGAATGTCGGGCGAATCATTGTGCGTGATGATGGATTTGGCGTGTTCCGCCGTGACGGTCGTCTCCGGCGGCGGCGCCTCCTCCGTGTCGGCTGTCCAGCCGTCGTCGACGGCTTGCACCCGCATGGACTCGAAACGCCCTTCCGGATTGGAAATGGCGCCGTAGCCTTTGCGGGGTTTGGGCGGGGAAATCATGGCCTGTATAAATATACAGGTCCATGCCTGGCAAATTCAAGCGCACCTTGGCCGCTCTAAAATCCCTGCCTAATCAGTGGCCTGGGAAGTGATCGATCCTGCGTAGCGCGGGAAAGAGACGCATCCAGAGTAACGCCACGGCGAGGGTTGCGACACCTCCGATCACGACCGCCGGAATGAGCCCAAACCACGCGGCTGTCAGGCCCGACTCGAACTCGCCGAGCTCGTTCGACGCGCCGATGAAGACGCCGTTCACCGCACTCACCCGGCCACGAATCGCGTCCGGAGTTTCAAGCTGCACGAGCATGTGGCGGATGTAGACGCTCGCCATGTCCCCGATGCCAAGCAGCAGCAACGCGACGAGCGACACGATGAAGACTTGCGAAAGTCCCAGCATTACCGTCGCGACGCCAAATAAACCAACCCCGGCAAACATCCAGCGGCCGACGTGACGCGTCATCGGCGAGAATGTCAGCACGACCGCCATGAGCGCAGCACCCACACCAGGCGCGGTGCGCAAGAGGCCCAGTCCCGTCGGTCCGACGTGCAGCACGTCGCGCGCGTACGCCGGCAGGAGCGCGGTTGCGCCGCCCAGCAGCACGGCAAATAAATCGAGCGAGATCGCGCCCAGCACGACCGGTCGTGAGCGCACGAACCTCAAACCCTCGAGCACCGCATGCCACGATTCTGAATCGGGAGGTATCCGTTCGGGGCTGATCGCTGCATTGCCGGCGGCCGCGGCGATGTTTGCCTCGCGCACTTTCGCCGTGGCCATGAGGATGCTTGCAACGATCAGCAGCCCCGCAACGACGGCGTAGACCACCTGCGGGCCGGCAAGATACAAAAGGCCGCCGAGCGTCGGGCCTGCGATGGTTGCGACCTGGAATGCCGAGGAGTTGAGCGCCACCGCATTGCCAAAACTCTCCACCGGCACGAGATTCGGCAGAATCGCCTGCGAGGCCGGCATCGCGAAAGCCCGCGTGATGCCAAACACCACCATGACCGCAAACACCGGCCAGACGACGTTGAGCCCGCTCAGCGAGAACCACAGCAGCGCCAGAGCGCACAGCACCTGCAGCGTGTAGCACAGCGCGAGAATTTTGCGCCGGTTGAAATGATCGGCGACGTGCCCCGCGACCAGCACGAGCGGCACAAACGGCAGGAACTGCGAGAGGCCGACGAGTCCAAGGTCGAGCGGATCGTGCCGAATCGCGTATACCTGCCAGCCGACCGCGACGGTTTGCATCTGCACGGCGAACACGGCGAGAAATCTCGACGCAAGAAATCCGGTGAAGCCCGGATGCCGCAGCGCCGAGAGCGGCCGCATTGGCGAAGAGGGTGCTGCGCTTTGGGACACGTGAGGGTTTCAGTTTAACAGCTGATTGACGATCGGGCGGCGTTGCGAGCATCATTCACGGCGATGGTTCCCTTCGGGGATCAAATGGGAACGCGGTAGGATGCATTTCTGATCCGCGGCTGTCCCCGCAACTGTAAGCGACGAGCCGAGCGACACTTGAGCCACTGGGCAACCGGGAAGGCGACGCACGGCACTGACTCGCGAGCCAGGAGACCTGCCATCGATCGTGGTCACGCACGAACACATTGGGCGGGGTGCCCCGGTGGCGAACGGACGCAAGGTCATGCACTGACTTTGCAGCTCCGCGCTTTGGTTCGTAGTGACGTGTCACGTTACTGCGAGGCCATAGCATGTTCCCGGAAGCCCAAGCCAGAGCGCGCCGTCACGCGCTCGTTATTTTCATCGCCGCAAGCCTTCTGATTCGCCACTCCGCTGCCCTCGCGGAGGATGAGACGTCCTCCACCGATGCGGCTCTGCCGCGGGTCATTGTCAGCGCCACGCGTCTGCCGACTCCCGAGGATGAGATCGCAAGCAGCGTGACTCTCATCACCGTCGCCGATATCGATGCGCTGCAGACGCGCACGCTGCCCGATATCCTGCAGCTCGTGCCTGGCGTCAACATCGTCCAGACCGGCGGTCCTGGCGGCGCGACCTCGATCTTCATGCGCGGCACGAACTCAAATCACGTCAAGTTCTTCATCGACGGCATCGATGTGAGCGACCCGAGCACGCCGACCGACACGTTCGACCTGCAGCATGTGCTCTTGGGGGATGTCGAGCGCATCGAAGTGTTGCGCGGCCCGCAGAGCGGCCTGTATGGATCCGATGCGATCGGTGGCGCGATCTCCGTCATAACCAAGAGCGGCGCGGGTCCTGCGACCGCGACGGCAACTCTCGAAGGCGGCTCGTTCGGCACGTTTAATCAGCAAGGTGTGCTCAGCGGCTCCTCTGGAAACTCCAATTACGTGTTCAACGTCGATCATTTCCGCACAACCGACACACCCGTGACCCCGCTTGACCTCCTGCCTCCCGGGCAGCAACGCAATGATGACGGCTATGACAACAAATCCTTCTCGACCAAGCTCGGCACCAAGCTCAGCGACAACCTGGATGTCGGGCTGGTTGCGCATTACCTCGACACCACGCTCGATTTCACCGGCGACAACTTCAATGGATTTTCAAGCGTTCCCGATGCGACGCGCAGCGAAGAAGACACCGAGCAGCTCTTTACGCGCGCGAGCGCGCACTTGGCGCTCTTCGATGGCCGCTTCGATCAGACGCTCGGCGTCGGCTATAGCCACAACCATACGACCGACCTCGGCCCCGATGCGCTGCCTTCTTACACTCGCGGCGACCGGCTGAAGGCCGACTGGCAGGGCAACATCACGCTTGCTCCCACTCAGGTACTCATTATCGGGGCCGAGCATCAGCGCGACGCGATCGAGCAGAGCCCAATCTCCGCCGCAACGACGACCAACGCAGGTTTCGCCCAGCTGCAATCAAGCTTCGGCGCGCGTTTCTTCGACACTGTGAGTGTGCGCTACGACGACAACGATCGCTTTGGCGGCAAGACGACCTATCGGTTTGCTCCCGAGTTCGTCGCGAGCGAAACCGGCACGACCTTCAAAGGCAGTGTCGGCTCGGGCTTCAAGGCGCCAACGCTCAACCAACTGTTCGTGAGCTTTCCGGATTTCGATTTCTTCGCGAATCCGAATCTTAAGCCCGAATCAAGCGTCGGCTACGATGCGGGCTTCGAGCAGAGCTTGCTTGCAAAGAAGCTGCGCTTCGGTGTGACCTATTTCCACAATCACATCCGCGATCTGATCGATGACAACAGCACCTTCACAACCGACGTGAACATCGACATCGCAACCACTTATGGGGTTGAGAGCTTCATCGCCTATCAGCCGATCACGCGCATGGCGCTGCGCGCCGACTACACCTACACCGTCGCCACCGACGATATCGCTCACACGGAATTACTGCGGCGCCCGAAAAACAAGGCGAGCTTCTCGAGCATCTGGCAGGCAACGAGCGAACTCTCTGTCGCGACAACCGTGCTGTATGTCGGACCGTGGGCCGACGGCAGTCGCGAAACCTTTGCGCCGGTGACCGGGGGCGGCTATACGGTCACCAATCTTGCGGCGACCTACGTTCTCTCCCCGCGGCTGTCGCTCTTTGGCCGCATCAATAATCTCTTCGACCACCGCTACCAGGACCCGGTCGGCTTTGATCGTCCGGGATTTGGCGTATTTGCCGGAGTCAAAGCGACGCTGTAGGACGCACGCCAGCGAGCGAGGGGTTGCATGTCCTGATTCCATGGCCATAATCGCGGCAGGCGCGCTCGCATGCGCTCGGTTTGCTCCCATGAACATCGCCGATCCCGCTTCCGGTGCCGACCCCGCCCTGCCGACGCAGGACGAGCGCTTCTGGGGCATGTTCGCGCACCTGGCGGCGCTCGCCGGCTGCATCCTGCCGTTCGGCAACATCCTCGGGCCACTGCTCGTTTTCCTGCTGAAGCGGGAGCAATCCGCGTTTGTCGCGGCGCACGCCAAAGAGGCGCTCAATTTCAATATCACAGTTGCGATCGGCGCGGCCGTCTGCCTGTTGCTGCTGCAAATCTCGATCGGTATTCTGATGGCCGCGGTGCTTGCGATCTTCTGGCTCGTCATGACCATCATAGCCGCGCTCAAGGCGAACGAGGGGCTGCCTTACCGTTACCCTTTTACGGTGCGGCTGATCAAATAGCAGTTTGCGCCGCTACGCGCCCAGAAACATCCGGTAGGCGGGGTTACCCGTCTCGTCCGTATAGGCGTAGTGCAGCTCATGCAAGTGGTCGACGAACTGGGCGCGCTCCTGGGGTGAGACCTGAATTCCCGCCAGTACACGGCCGTAATCCGAGCCGTGGTTGCGATAGTGAAAGAGGCTGATGTTCCAGCGCGAACCGATCGCGCGCAGGAACTTCAGCAGCGCGCCCGGGCGCTCGGGAAACTCGAAGCGGTACAATGACTCGTGCTCGATAGCACGCGCGTGCCCGCCGACCATGTAGCGCACGTGCAGCTTCGCCATCTCGTTGTCGGTCATGTCGGTAACAGTGTAGCCCGCCGCACGCAGCAGGCCTACGACCGTGCTCTGCTCGCTTTTGCCCTGCGACAGTCCGAAGCCCACAAAAATCTGCGCCGCGCGTGCATTCTCGTAGCGGTAATTGAACTCGGTGACGTTGTGCTCGCCGAGCGCTTCGCAGAAGCGCAGGAAGCTGCCCGGCTCTTCGGCGATCTCGACCGCGAGCAGAGCTTCGCGCGCGGCGCCGAGGTCGGCACGCTCGGCGACATGGCGCAGGCGGTCGAAATTCATATTGGCGCCGCTGTTGATCGCGACCAGGCGCTGGCCCGTCCAGCCGACACGCGCGGCGTACTTCTTGATGCCGGCGACTGCCAGAGCCCCGGCGGGTTCGAGGATCGAGCGGGTGTCCTCGAACACATCCTGAATCGCCGCGCAGATCTCATCCGTGTCCACGAGCACGATCTCGTCCACATATTCCCGGGCGAGCGCGAAGCATTCCTCGCCGACGCGTTTCACCGCGACGCCATCGGCAAACATGCCGACGCGCTCGAGCGTGACGCGTCGCCCGGCTCGCAACGATTCGTACATCGCCGCCGCATCCTCGGGCTCGACGCCGATGATCTTCACCTGCGGGTAGAGATACTTCACGTAGACGGCAATGCCTGCGATGAGCCCGCCCCCGCCCACCGGCACGAAAATGGCGTCGAGCTCCCCGCCGCTCTGCCGCAGTATCTCAAGACCGACCGTACCCTGGCCTGCAATCACGTCCGAATCATCGAACGGGTGCACGAAGGCAAGATGCCGCTCGCGCGCGAGGATCACCGCCCGGTCATTGGCACTGTCGTAGTCGTCCCCGTGCAGGAGAACTTCAGCGCCCAGATCAACGACGGCCTGCACCTTGATCTGCGGCGTTGTCTGCGGCATGACGACGACCGCCGGAATGCCGCGCCGCTGCGCCGCAAGTGCAACCCCCTGGGCGTGATTGCCGGCGGATGCGCAAATGACGCCGCGCTGTGCGATCGTGGGGGACAGATGCGCGATCTTGTTGTAAGCGCCGCGCAGCTTGAAAGAGAACACCGGCTGCATGTCTTCGCGCTTGAGGAAAACCCGGTTACCGATGCGCCGCGACAGGCGCCCGGCCTGCTCAAGCGGCGTTTCCACCGCGACGTCGTAGACGCGAGCTCTGAGGATTCTTTCAATATAGGGACTTGCCACTTTGATTCCCGCTGCAAGGAATCGGCAAGCTTAGCGAGTAAGGGGCGCCTTGCGAACTGCCGGATGCGATCCCGCGGGCGCGCAACTGGCCCGCGCTGGTAAAAGTTAGCGCCGTTCGGCGGTCGGCCGCACGACGAAGCGGAATTGCGCCTTGCCGACAAGAACGATGTCGCCATCCTTCAGCGTCTGGCGCACAACGCGCCGGTTGTTCACGAGCACACCGTTGGTGCTGTTCAGATCCTCGATGATCGTGTGCGTCGGCCCTGCAAGAATCACCGCATGGTGGCGGCTGATGAATTTCGCGTCGATCTGCAGGTCGTTATCCGGCGTGCGCCCGATCGTCGTCTTGCGCCCCAGCATGTGCACAACTTCGGACTCCCCGCCCATGCGGACGAAGAGGCGCGCTGCGCCCTCCGGCGCCACATCGTGGCTGCCGGACGCGCTGGTATCGAGCCGCTTGATGCTCTTCTGGATGCTGCCCAGGAGCACCTGGCTGTTGGCGGCTTCGGTTTCCAGCCGGTTAATGAGCATGTCGCGCTCGGCAAGCGTCCGGCGTGCCTTCTCGACGGTGCCGCGGGAGTCGTCCTGGTTCTTGGTCAGCTCCTCGAGGCGCGCGGCATTGCTGCGCAGATCCCCCTCGAGCCGATGAATTGAATCCTCCGCGGCGCGCAGATCGCCTTCGAGGTCGTGCGCACGGCTCAGGCTCTCGCGCAGCTCGTCCTGCAGTGCTTTGATGGATTCGGCCTGATCGGCCGTCTGGGTCTCGAGTTCAAGCACGCGCGCATTCGCGCTCGCAAGATGCGCGCCCTGTTCAGTATATTGGGCCTCGAGCGTGCGCACCGCCGCGAGGCGCTCCTCGCGATCCCCCGTGACACTCGCAAGTTCCACTTCGAGCCGCGCCACCCTCTGGCGCTGTTCGGATATCGCCCCCTCGAGCGACGTGCGCAGCGCGGCGAGAGCGAGCGCTGCGGCCTGCTCGTCGGCAAGGCGTGTGTTTGCAGCCGCGAGCGCCTCTTCGAGCGCGCCGACCTTTTTCTCCTGCGCCTGCTGCTGTAAAGCGGCGCCGGCAAGGTCACCCTGGCGCGCGGCCAAAGACTCATTCTGGGCGGCCGCGGCGCCCTCGAGGGCCGTGATGCGCGCATCGCGCGCCACCACGTTGGCGGCAAGCTCGGCGTTGCTGTCGCGCTGAAAGGCAAGATCCGTCTTCAGCTGCTCGACTTCATCGTTGCGCTTGGCGAGTGCGGCGCTCAAGCCGTTCACTTCTTTCTCAAGCTCCGCGACACGCGCTGTGCGCGCGTCGAGTTGTGCCTGCAGCTCGCTCACCTGCAGGGTGCGGCTGGCAAACTCGCGCTGCAGATGCTGCAGACGCGAATTGCGGTCGCTCACTTCGTGGTCAAGCCCTGCAAGCATGCCGTCAAAAATGGTTCGCCGCCCCTCAAGGGATCGCAAGGTCTCCAGGTACTGGGTGCTGCGCGCCTGCAGCGCGTGCAATTCGGCCTCAGCATCGCTTACGGCACGATCGCGCGCCGCGAGCCGCGCGTCGAGCTCGCCATCGCGTTGCTGCAGTGCGCGAGCCGCAAGGTCGCGCGTCTGAATGCCGAGGCGCAACTCCTCGGCGCGCGCTTCGGTTGCAGCAAGCGCCGCGCGTGCCTGCGTGAGTTCCAGTGTGAGTGCGCTCGCGCGCTGCTCGGCGGCGGCCGTGAGGTTGCGCGTGGCAACAAGTTCGTGCTCGAGTTCCGTGAGCCGCTCGCCTTTGCGTGTCAGGCGTTCTTCCACGTCGCGCAGGGAGCTCGACAGGGAGCGAAGATTGATCTCCAGCTGAGTCGTGCGGTCGTCGGCCGACGGCGCGGGTTGAGCTGCGATCGCGGGCGGCAAGACCGGCGCGATCCAGGTGTCGGTTCTGCCGAGGTGTTCGGCAGTCGCATCGGCTATGTCGAGCACGGGCAGCTCGGCGGTGGACTCGATGTCAACTTCGTTTGACGGAACCGACTGGCGCTGCACGCTCATGTTTAGCGCACCCCTTCACCTTTAAATATGCGGCGAAAGTGTAACGCGGCGCGGGTTCAGCGCGCGCGAAACGACGAGCAAATTGTGAGCAAAGTCGCGGAACGTGACATAAGCCACCCGCAGCGCCCTAGCTCTGCAGGAATTCTGCTACTGAACCGACCAAAGCCTCAGGCACCGCTTCGCACCAACCCGTCCCGTATTTCGGTAAATCGACAATGCGCGCCTTCGGCAATAGCTCGTGCACCCGCAGCGTCGGCTCCCAGAACTGATCGTGCGGACACAGCACGAGCACAGGCTGGGTGACAAGCCGCAAGCGCTCGCGCGCCGGATAGCGCACCGTTGCGTGCATGCCCCAGGAAGCGTTCGCTCCGTTGCGAAGCGACTCCGCGAGACGTCGTGCGGCGACTTCAAGTGGCACGGGCTGTCCGGCCGTTTCGGCTGTGCGGCGCCATTCCGCGCCGAGATAGCTGCCATCCTCGTCCGGCGGCGCCGGCCAGGGCGAGCGCAGGAAATCTTCGCGCTCACTGTCATTGAGCACCGGCACCGACGACCAGACGACCCGCCGCACCTGCGCGGGGCGGGCGAGCGCAAGCTCAGCTGCGATGAGCGCGCCCGTTTGGCATCCCAGGAGGTCGATCTGCCGGAATCTCATGGTATCGAGGAAATCGCCCACCGCGGCGGCATAGTCCTCGATCGTTGGTCGCGACGAGGGCGGCTCCGAATCCCCGTAACCTGGCAGGTCCGGTGCGTACACCGAGCGGTCACGGGCGAGGAGCCCGAGCACGCCCGTGAACATGCGTCCGGTCATCGGAGTTTCATGCAGGCACAACAGTGTCGTACCTTCCTCGAATCCGCCGCCCGGCGGCATCGAATTGAAGACGTGCAGCTGGCCGTACCGGCACTCGAAATAGCCGCGCCGCACCGCCGGGGGGGTGCCAGGCGCGCGCTTCGCTACGGATGCTTTGGGCATTGAAGTGCTCCGGGCGCCGCACGAATATGGGGTGCGCGCCGTCTCGGGCGCACTATAGGGAATCTAACGGGAGTGGTGTCATGATCCGATTGGCAACCCTGACTTTGCTCACGCTCGCGAGCGCCGGCTGCGGACTGACTGAGACCGTGGGCGGAGCGGCAACCGACGCCGCCGCGAAGGCCCAGGAACTGAAACAGGCGAAAGCGACCGAAGACCGGGCGCGCAAGGAACTCGACGACGCCGCGCGTCAGGCAGCGCAGCAGCGCCAGGCGGCAGAAGCCGCCGCCAACCAGTAATAAGGTTCCGCATACAGGGGACGATCGGGCGCGCCTGACACTCAAGCGCGCCCGATCTGCGGATACTCAGCGGTGTTTTTTGCCTCGCAGCCGCTTCAGGAGCGAATCTGCCTGTTTCGCGGCGAAGCGTTTTGCGACCTCGAAGCCGCTCTTCTTCTTCGCTCCGCGCCCGCGCGCAACCTTGCGTTTCTTCACAGCCTTGCGCTTGACGGCGACTTTTTTCCTGGCGCTCCTGGCTGCGCTCTTGGGCTTTTTCGCCGCTCGCTTCTTGGCGGCCGCTTTCTTCGCGGGGGCCTTTTTCTTTTTCTTGGCGGCAGGCTGCTGCTTGGCGGGCGCGGCCTTCTTTTGAGGCAGCGGCGCCTTTTTTGCCGAGGTCGGCGCGGGGGCCGGGGCCTTCGACGCCGGGGCTGCGCCTGCCGTGGGAGAAGAGGTCGGCGCCTTGACCGCAGCTGCCGGCGGCTTCGCAGCCGCAGGTGCCGCGCTCTGCGCCGGCGCCACAGGCTTGGCAGAAGCGCCAGGCTTCGCCGGTGCAGCCGGGGCGACCGCCGCCGTGACTCTCTTATCAGCGTGCAGCGCGACCTGTGCACCCTGCGGATCGGTCAGCACCGTAATCCAAGTGCCACCCGGGACCTGCATCGGACCGTGAGAAATCTTCGCGCCGCCGGCTTTCGCAGCGTTCGTCGCCTTGTCGATGTCGGCCACGTGCGCATAGGAAAGCCAGGCCGGCGCCCCTCTCTCGGCGGGACTCTTGAAGGCGCCAGCGAACTCGACGCCCTTCATTCCCACGAGGTAATAAAATCCCATATTGGGACCCATGTCGTGCTTCGCGGTGTTTTCCCAGCCGCAAAGCTCGCCATAGAATTTAAGCGCCGCCTCCGGATCCGTGGTGCCAAGCTCGTGCCAGGAGAAGTCGTTGCTCAAAGGTCCGCCACCGCCGCCGCCCGGGGCGCCGCCTTGCTGGAAGAGACAAAATGCCGCGCCCTGGGGATCTGCGACCACCGCGAATCGGCCGACGTCGGGGACTTCGGTCGCGCCCTTGAGGGTGCGCCCACCGAGGCGTTCAACGGTTTGTACGCTGGTATCCAGATTGTCCGTCAGAATGTATGCCAGCCAATGGGAGGGCGAGCCTGCGGCGCGCGCTTCCTGGGGAAGCGACATGAGGCCGCCTAACATCCCGTTCGCTCCCACCCACAAGGTGTAGTCGGGATTTTTATCCCATTCCTGGGTCTTCCACCCGAGCACCTTGGCATAAAAGCCGCTCGCGGCTTTCTTATCTGTCGTCATCAGATCGTGCCAGACGAATCGGCCTCGATTGTCAGCGCTGCTCATATCGTTTTTCCTTTTAGTTAGGCGTCTACCACTCACCGCTATTGGGCATTGATTTCCAGGGCTCGGCCGGTAGCAGCGCCGCGCCCTTCTGCAACAGTTCAATTGAGATGTTCTCGGGAGAGCGCACGAAGGCCATATGACCATCGCGCGGCGGCCGGTTGATCGTGACGCCGTGATCCGCCAGGCGCTTGCAGGTGGCGTAGATGTCATCGACCGCGTAGGCGACGTGGCCGAAGTTGCGGCCGCCCGCGAAGCTTTCCGGATCCCAGTTGTGGGTGAGCTCGATCTGCGCCGACTCATCCCCCGGCGCGGCGAGAAAAATCAATGTGAAGCGTCCCGCCGGATAGTCCCTGCGCGAGAGTTCCTTGAGGCCCAGTGCGTCGCAGAAAAACTTGAGCGAGGCATCGAGGCTCGATACGCGCAGCATCGTGTGCAGGTACTTCATAAGTTTTCAGAACATCTCGGAAGGTCCCGGCGTCTTGATATCGACGTCGTGGCGCGAGGCGATGAAGTCGCCCGTGATCATCTGCTCATAGGTCTGTCCGGGGCCCACCATCGGGTAGACGCCCGCGTCCGGATCGATCATCACCTCGACAAATGCCGGCCCGTCGAATTCGATGAGTTCTTTTACGATGCGCGGCACGTCTTTTTTCTGATCGAGCCGCACCGCATAGCGAAAGCCATCCGCCTGCGCCGCCTTGACGAAGTCCTTCTTGTGCAGGGAGCGATCGCTCGCCGAGAGCCGTCCTTTGAAGAAGAGCTTCTGCCACTGCTTCACCATGCCGTCGCCGCAATTATTGAGCACCACGATCTTTACCGGCAACTCATAGGTCGTGACGGTTTCAAGTTCCCCGATGTTCATACGGATGCTCGAGTCGCCGTCAATATCAATGACGAGCCGATCCGGGTGCGCAATCTGCGCGCCGATGGCCGCCGGCAGACCGAAGCCCATCGTGCCCATGCTGCCGGAGGTGAGCCACAGGCGCGGCGTACGAAAATCGCAATATTGCGCGGCCCACATCTGGTGCTGTCCGACGCCGGTCGAGATGATCGCCTGCCCGCGTGTGTGGCGATTGATCTCCTCAATCACGTAATACGGCTGGATGAGCGGGCTTTCGCGGTCGTAGTTCATGGCATGGACACGCTTCAGCTCGGTGAGCTCGGCATGCCAGACGGAATAGTCGGGATGAAACTTGGCCTGCTGACCGAAGGCGGTGAGTGAGCGCAGCGCCTCGATGAGCGCGCCCACATGGCTCCAGTCGACGTGCTTCACTTTGTTCACTTCGGCGCGATCGATATCCAGGTGCGCGATCCGCTTCGCCTTCTTCGCGAACTGCGCGGGCACGCCGGCGACGCGATCATCGAAGCGCGAGCCGACCGCGATCAGAAAATCGCAGTCGTCGACCGCGTAGTTGGCGAACGCCGCGCCGTGCATCCCGAGCATGCGCATTGAAAGTGGCTGCGTCGTATCAAACGCGCCGATACCCATGAGCGTGGTCACGACCGGAATGCGAAACGCCAATGCGAACTGCGTCAGCGCGTCGGCGGCGCCCGCGTTGATGACGCCGCCGCCGGCATAAATGAGCGGCCGCTCGGCGCCGCCCAGCATCTCGAAGAATTTCCCGGCCTCGGCCTGATCGATCGCCTGGCTTGCAAGCTCGAGCATGCGGCGCCGGTAGCCTGGAACGGGAAGCTTCCCCTGGCCGAGGAACTCCCCCTCCCAGGTCTGCACGTCCTTCGGCACATCGACCACCACCGGTCCCGGCCGACCGGTGCGTGCGATCTCAAAGGCGGTGCGCATGGTCGCCTCGAGCTTCTTGGGATCGGTGACGAGGAAGATGTGCTTGGCGACGGCGCCCATGATCGACGGCACGGGTGCCTCCTGAAACGCATCGGTGCCGATGGCATTGGTCGGAACCTGGCCGCAGATGACGACGATCGGCACCGAGTCGGCCATGCAGTCGCGCACCGGAGTGACGGTGTTGGTCGCTCCCGGACCCGAGGTCACGAGGCACACGCCAACCTTGCCCGTCGCCCGGGCGTAGCCTGCGGCCATGAAGCCTGCGCCCTGCTCGTTGGCGGGCACAAAAAGCGGCATGGGCTCTTTGCCCGCGCTCGTGCGGCTTTCGTTATAGAGGAACACCGCATCATAGGTCGGCAGGATCGCCCCGCCGCTGTAACCAAAGATGGCCGATACGCCCTCATCGGCGAGCACCTGCACGATCATCTGCGCGCCGCTCATGCGATGTCCGGCTTGCGGGTGCAAAGCGGAGCGCGGCTGAATTACCGTGTCATTCATCGCAGTCATCGGCGTACGGGAGGGGGAAGTCCCATCGAAGCCTAGCAGCTTAAAAGCACGGCGCAAGCGCTCCCGGAGCGCTTGCCAAGAGCGCGCCCGGGGCCAATCCATTATTCTTCGCAGGCTTAAGTCACGGGCGGCAAGCCATGCGTCACATCATTGCCATACTCCTGCAAAACGAGGCAGGCGCTCTGTCCCGGGTGGCGGGCCTCTTCTCCACGCGCGGGTACAACATCGAGTCCCTGTCGGTCGCGCCGACCGAAGAGCCGACGGTATCGCGCATTACGCTCGTCACGAAGGGGTCGGAGGCGGTCATCCAGCAGATCGTCAGCCACCTGAACAAGCTCGTCGACGTCGTCAGTGTCGAGGACATGACGCTGGGAGAGCATCTGGAGCGCGAGCTTGTGCTCCTGAAACTCAAGGTTCGTGCCGGCCAAAGCGATTCGGTGCGCGGCTACGTGGTACGTACCGGCGGGCGGGTCCTCGACCCTGCCCCCGACGGCTTCGTCGTCGAGCTCACTGCGAGCGAAGCGGAGGTCACGGCATTCGTCGCCGAGCTTGCGCGTCAGGCGCAAATTCTGGAGGTCGCAAGAAGCGGCGCGCTGGGGATGGGCAGAAGCGCACGCGCCCTGCGGATCGTGCGCTGATCAGCCGGAAAGCGGTGCCGCAGCAATGCTGAGCTCACGCACAGGTTTACCGCCGATCAGATGGTGCTGGATGATCCGTTCGAGATTTTCAGGGGTGCAGTCCCGGTACCACACACCCTCCGGGTACACGACCGCGATCGGCCCGGCGAGGCACACGCGCAGGCAGTCGGCCTTGGTCCGCAGCACCGGCCCGTGAGGGGCGACCAGTCCCAGCTCCTTCAGGCGCTTCTTCAGAAACTTCCAGGATTCCTGCTGCAGCTCCTCCGAGGCGCACTTGCCACCGACGCAGAGAAAGATGTGCCGGCGGGCGTGCCCGACACCTGCTTCCTCGGTAGCCCGGTGCAGTGCTTTGGCGTCATCCATCAGCGCAAGGAAAGCCGGCGCTACAGCGCCGCGTCGTCCGTTTCCCCTGTGCGGATGCGAATCACACGGCCGATGTCGGTGATGAAGATCTTGCCGTCGCCGACTTTGCCGGTCTTCGCCGCCTTGATGATCGCCTCGATGACCTGATCCAGAAGATCGCTTCTGACAGCAACCTCGATGCGCGTCTTGGGCACGAAATCAACGACGTACTCTGCGCCGCGATAAAGCTCCGTGTGGCCGCGCTGCCGGCCGAACCCCTTTACTTCCGTGACGGTCATGCCGGAGACCCCGATGTCGGACAGTGCGGCGCGCACATCGTCGAGCTTGAAGGGCTTAATGATCGCGGTGACGAGTTTCATGAACAGGCTCTCCGTCGGAACATCGAAGACGACCCACAACGCAGGCAGGCCGGCAGCGGCGTTTTGCAGCTTTCATGCCACGCCCCGCGCTGTCGCGAAATCACGGCGTTGGCGGTCGTACTGGCCGCGCGTCCCCGGCATACCGCACCATTCTAGCGCAGTTCTGCGCCTAAACCGCTCGGGCTTGGTGCACATGAAGCAGCCCGCTATCCTCGCGCCCCATGCTCTCGAACATCGTCATCATCGGCGCGGGCCAAGCCGCCGTGCAGGCCATCGATACGCTGCGGCGCAAAGGATTTACCGGCGCCATTGCGCTCGTTGGCGAGGAGGCTTCCTGGCCCTACCAGCGACCGCCGCTGTCGAAGAAATTCCTGGCCGGCGAACTGCCGCAGGAGCGGCTTTTGATCCGGCCGGCACACTTCTATACAGACCACGCAGTGACCGCGCAGCTCTCGCGGCGAGCCTGCGAGATCGATCGCGGCGCGCAGCGCGTTCGCCTCGATGACGGCTCGACGCTGCCTTATGACGAACTGTTGCTCGCAACCGGCAGCCGGCCGCGCATGCTGGCAGCTCCCGGCGCCGAGCTTCACGGGGTGCATTACCTGCGCGCATTGACGGACGTCGAAGCGATTCGCGGCGAACTTGTCGAGGCGCGACATATTGTCATCATCGGCGGCGGCTACATCGGCCTTGAAGTCGCCGCCACCTTGAGCGAGCTTGGTTTTCATACGACGGTGCTGGAGATGGCAGATCGCGCCATGAACCGCGTGACCTGCGCCGAAGTGTCCGCGTTCGTCCAGGCTGAGCACACGCGCCGCGGCGTCAATATCGTCTGCAACGCGCGCGTCGAGTCGATCCTGCCCGCGAGTGCCGCAGGCAGGTGCAGCGCCGTCCTGTGCGAGGATGGCACGCAGTACCCGGCCGACCTTGTCATCGTCGGCGTCGGCGTCGCCCCGGTGGATGAGCTCGCCCGCGCTGCCGGGCTTGATTGCGCAAACGGAATTTCCGTCGATGAGTACTGCCGCAGCTCCGACCCGCGTATCCTCGCCGCTGGCGACTGTGCCATTCACCCAAGCCCGCATTACGGGCGCCGACTGCGCCTGGAATCGGTCGACAACGCATTTGAGCAGGGCACGAGCGCAGCGCTCAGTCTCCTCGGAACGCCGGTGATACACGACAAAGTGCCCTGGTTCTGGTCCGATCAATATGACCTCAAGCTCGTCATCGTCGGCTTGAATCACGGCTACGACAGCATCGTGATGCGCGGCAGCGCGGCAGCGCGCAGCTTCAGCGCCTGCTATCTGCGCGAGGGAGAGCTCATTGCGATCGACACCGTCAACAATGCCAAGGATCAGATGGCGGCACGCAAGCTGATCGCGGCGCACGCGCGTCCCAATCCCGACAAGCTCGCCGATCCGAACCTATCCCTGCGCGATTGCCTCTGAACATGCACGCGATTGCCATTCACGGCGGCGCCGGTGCGATGCCGCGTCACAGCGTTTCCATCGAGCGCGCGACGCAATATCGAGCGAGCCTGTCGATCGCGCTCGATGCGGGGTTTGCGATTCTCGATCGCGGCGGTGCGAGCATCGATGCGGTGACGACCGCCGTGCGCATGCTCGAGGATGATCCGCTCTTCAATGCCGGCCGTGGCGCGGCGCTCACGCGCGACGGCTGGGCCGAGCTTGACGCCGCCGTCATGCTGGGCGCCGCGCAGAAAGCCGGCGCCGTGGCGGCCGTACGGCATGTGAAGAACCCCGTCGAGCTCGCCCGGCGCGTGATGGAAAAGTCGCGGCACGTGCTGCTGGTCGGCACGGGCGCCGAGGAATTCGCGCTCGAGGAGGGGTTTTCTCTGGTATCGAACCTGTATTTCCGCACCGATGAGCGGCGCCGCCAGCTCGAACAGGAACAGCGCGGCGTCACAGTCTCAGACCTCGTGCCGACACCGCGCGGCACGGTGGGTGCGGTGGCGCTCGACGCCAATGGAGATCTCGCCTGCGCGACCTCCACCGGCGGCATGACCAATAAGCGCCAGGGGCGGGTCGGGGATTCCCCGATTATCGGCGCCGGGACTTATGCGAAGAATGGCGTCTGCGCGGTGTCGGCGACCGGGCACGGCGAATACTTCATCCGCGCGGTTGCCGCATATCACATCTGCGTGACCGTCGAATATCGGGGCCTGTCGCTTGCACAAGCGGTGCGCGAAACCGTGCACGAACGCATCCGCGCATTAGGCGGCACGGGTGGAATCATCGCGGTCGACGCGCAGGGTCATCTCGTGATGGACTTCAGCACTGAAGGCATGTTTCGTGGCGCGCGCGACTCGCTCGGGCGGCACGAGGTCGCGATTTATCGCGACGAGGAAGAGACCGCAGGACAGCGCTAGGCGCGCACGGGGTTGGCCGCGGTCGAACCCACCACGGTCGTCCAGGCGCGCACGCGCCAGCGGATCACGAGTCCGTTTTTGACATAAGGATCAGCGGCAGCGAAGGCTTCGGCCGCGGCGGCAGAATCGCCCTGGAAA